>JAAUXY010130515.1_pt1 | contig 11155 bp, 4 predicted proteins | sample 7278121 | NCBI WGS metagenome assembly JAAUXY01 (sample SAMN14350117, study PRJNA611818) | marine sediment metagenome | isolation source: surface marine sediment (1.8m) | place: French Polynesia: Moorea | collected 2018-08
CAACGAAGAGATGCTGGACCTGTTCTTCGAGAACAACGACTTCTACCTGTCGGAGAAGGAGATCAGGATGGGTCTCGTGCCGGAGCGCCTGCGCGGCGAAACGGCAAGCTTCGACATCAAGCTCGGACGCAAGACCATCGTCGAAGAGGGCCGCCGGATTACCGCCAAGCACGTCCGCGACATGAACAAGTCCACGGTCGACAAGCTGGTTGTTCCGGTCGAGTACCTCGAAGGCAAGATCCTTGCCCACGACATCGTCAACACCGAGACCGGTGAGCTGCTGGCAGCCGCGAATGCGGAGCTGACGCCAGAGCTGGTCCAGGAACTGATCGAGGCCGGTATCGACCACATCCGCACGCTGTACGTTAACGACCTCGATCGCGGCCCGTTCATCTCGAACACGCTGAACATCGATCCGTCGACGACTCGTCTCGAGGCATTGGTCGAGATCTACCGGATGATGCGTCCGGGTGAGCCGCCGACCAAGGAAGCTGCGGAGAACCTGTTCCAGAACCTGTTCTTCAACAGCGAGCGCTACGACCTGTCGGCTGTCGGTCGCATGAAGTTCAACCGCCGCGTCGGCCGCGATTCTTCAGAGGGCGAGGGCGTGCTCGAGAGGGACGATATTCTCGACGTGCTGAAGACGCTGATCGACATCCGCAACGGCTACGGCACCGTTGACGACATTGACCACCTCGGCAACCGCCGGGTGCGCAGCGTTGGCGAGATGGCCGAAAATGCGTTCCGCGTCGGACTCGTCCGCGTCGAGCGCGCCGTCAAGGAGCGACTGACACAGGCCGAAGCTGACAACCTGATGCCGCAGGAAATGATCAACGCCAAGCCGGTTGCAGCCGCGGTCAAGGAGTTCTTCGGGTCCAGCCAGCTGTCGCAGTTCATGGATCAGAACAACCCGCTGTCGGAAGTCACGCATAAGCGTCGTGTCTCGGCGCTGGGCCCGGGCGGCCTGACGCGCGAGCGCGCCGGCTTCGAAGTCCGCGATGTCCACCCGACGCACTACGGTCGCGTATGTCCGATCGAGACGCCTGAAGGCCCGAACATCGGCCTGATCAACTCGCTGGCCGTCTACTCGCGCACCAACGCGTACGGTTTCCTCGAGACGCCGTACCGCAAGGTCGTGAAAGGCAAGGCGACCGGCGACATCGAGTACCTGTCGGCGATCGAGGAGAGCCAGTACGTCATTGCACAGGCAAACTCCGAGCTGGACAAGAACGGCAAGTTCTTAGAAGAACTGGTCGCGGTTCGCCACAAGAACGAGTTCACGCTGGCCAACCCGGAAGACATCAACTACATGGACGTCAGCCCGCGCCAGATCGTGTCGGTCGCCGCGGCGCTGATCCCGTTCCTCGAGCACGATGATGCCAACCGAGCACTGATGGGATCCAACATGCAACGCCAGGCTGTACCGACGCTGCGCGCCGAGGCGCCGCTGGTCGGCACCGGTATCGAGCGTGCGGTTGCGGTCGACTCGGGTGTCACGGTCGTCGCAAAGCGCGGCGGCGTCGTCGACTCAGTGGATGCCTCACGCATCGTCGTCCGGGTCAATGACGATGAGACGACGGCGGGCGAATCCGGCGTCGACATCTACAACCTGACCAAGTACACGCGTTCCAACCAGAACACCTGTATCAACCAGCGCCCGCTGGTCAAAGGCGGCGACCAGATCGCGGCCGGTGACGTCCTCGCGGACGGTCCTTCGACCAACTTGGGCGAGCTCGCACTGGGCCAGAACATGCTCGTCGCGTTCATGCCGTGGAACGGCTACAACTTCGAAGACTCGATCCTGATCTCCGAGCGTGTGGTCAAGGAAGATCGATTCACGACGATTCACATCGAGGAGCTGCAGTGCGTCGCGCGTGACACCAAGCTGGGGCCGGAAGACATCACGTCTGATATCCCGAACGTCGGTGACGCAGCGCTGGCCAAGCTCGACGAGTCTGGCATCGCGTTCATCGGGGCCGAGGTCAAGGCCGGTGACATCCTCGTCGGCAAGGTAACGCCGAAGGGTGAGACGCAGCTGACGCCGGAAGAGAAACTCCTGAGAGCAATCTTCGGTGAGAAGGCATCGGACGTTAAAGACACGTCCCTGCGCGTTCCGCCGGGCATGGACGGCACCGTGATCGACGTACGCGTGTTCACGCGTGACGGCGTCGAGAAAGACGCTCGTGCCCTGTCAATCGAGCGTGCTGAGCTCGAGAGTGTTCGCAAGGACCTCGACGACACGCTGCGTATTCTTGAAGAAGACATCTACGAGCGCGTCGAGCGCATGCTGACGTCGAAGGTTGCCCAGGGCGGCCCGAACAGGCTGAAGTCTGGCAGCAAGATCACGAAGGCCTACCTCGATGAGGTACCGCGCGAGCAGTGGTTCGAGATTCGTCTGAAGAACGACGAGGCCAACGAGCAGCTGCAGAAGGCGTCCGAGCGCTTGAAGTCGCAGCGTGAGGAGTTCGATCGCCGCTACGAGGAGAAGAAGGTCAAGATCACCGCGGGTGATGACCTCGCGCCGGGCGTTCTGAAGATGGTCAAGGTCTACCTGGCTGTCAAGCGCCGCATTCAGCCGGGTGACAAGATGGCTGGCCGCCACGGAAACAAGGGTGTTATCTCCACCATCGTTCCCGTCGAGGACATGCCTTACCTCGAGGACGGCACGCCGGTTGATGTCGTACTGAACCCGCTCGGCGTTCCGTCGCGAATGAACGTCGGCCAGGTGCTCGAGACGCATCTCGGCTGGGCAGCGAAGGGGCTCGGCAAGCGTATCGACACGATGCTGAAAGCGCAGGAGTCCACCGCGAAGATCCGCCAGCTGCTGGAAACGATCTACAACAAGACCGGCGGCAAGGTTGAGGACATCAAGTCGTTCAGCGACGCAGAAGTTCTCGAACTGGCTGGCAACCTGACCAGCGGTGTGCCCACGGCGACGCCGGTGTTCGACGGTGCGACCGAGGCCGAGATCAAGGGCCTGTTGGAAGTCGCCGAGCTCGACGAGAGTGGCCAGTCGACGCTGATCGATGGCCGCACCGGTGAGGTGTTCCATCGCGATGTGACCGTCGGTTACATGTACATGCTGAAGCTGAATCACCTGGTCGACGACAAGATGCACGCACGTTCGACCGGTCCTTACAGCCTCGTCACCCAGCAGCCGCTCGGTGGTAAGGCACAGTTTGGCGGTCAGCGCTTCGGTGAGATGGAGGTCTGGGCGCTCGAAGCCTATGGCGCCGCCTACACGCTGCAGGAAATGCTGACGGTGAAATCGGACGACGTACAGGGCCGCACGAAGATGTACAAAAACATCGTCGACGGCGAGCACGAAATGGATGCAGGCATGCCTGAGTCGTTCAACGTGTTGGTCAAGGAGATTCGATCTCTTGGCATTAACATTGAGCTGGAGACAGAGTAATGAAAGATCTCTTAAAGCTTTTCAAATACCAGAACCCCGTTGACGACTTCGATGCGATTCGCATCGGTCTCGCTTCTCCGGAGATGATTCGGTCCTGGTCGTTCGGTGAGGTCAAAAAGCCGGAAACGATCAACTACCGTACTTTCAAGCCGGAGCGCGACGGACTGTTCTGCGCCAAGATCTTCGGCCCGATCAAGGACTACGAGTGCCTCTGCGGCAAGTACAAGCGTCTGAAGCATCGCGGCGTTGTCTGCGAGAAGTGTGGCGTCGAAGTCACACAGACGAAAGTTCGCCGTGAGCGCATGGCGCACATCGAGCTGGCGAGCCCGGTTGCCCACATCTGGTTCCTGAAGTCGCTGCCCTCCCGCATCGGCCTGATGCTGGACATGACGCTTCGCGAGATCGAGCGCGTCCTGTATTTCGAGGCGTTCGTCGTCGTCGATCCGGGTATGACCGATCTCGAGCGTGGCCAGCTGATGACGGACGAAATGTATCTCGATGCGCTGGAGCAGTACGGCGACGAGTTCGATGCCCGCATGGGCGCCGAGGCCGTCCGCGAGATGCTGATGACCATCGACCTGCAGCGCGAAGTCCTGCAGGTTCGCGAGGACATCGATGCCACGCGTTCCGAGACCAAGATCAAGCGCCTGTCGAAGCGCCTGAAGCTCTTAGAGTCGTTTATCGAGTCCGGTAACAAGCCGGAGTGGATGGTGCTGACGGTTCTCCCGGTGCTGCCGCCCGACCTGCGTCCGCTCGTGCCGCTGGACGGCGGCCGCTTCGCGACGTCGGATCTCAACGACCTGTACCGTCGCGTCATCAACCGCAACAACCGACTGCGCCGATTGCTGGAGCTGAACGCGCCGGACATCATCGTGCGCAACGAGAAGCGCATGCTGCAGGAGTCTGTCGACGCACTACTCGACAACGGCCGCCGCGGCCGGGCCATTACCGGCACGAACAAGCGTCCGCTGAAGTCGCTTGCCGACATGATCAAGGGCAAGCAGGGTCGCTTCCGCCAGAACCTGCTCGGTAAGCGAGTCGATTACTCAGGTCGCTCGGTGATCGTAGTCGGTCCGACACTGAAGCTGCACCAGTGCGGCCTGCCGAAGAAGATGGCGCTGGAACTGTTCAAGCCCTTCATCTTCTCCAAGCTGCAGTACCGCGGTGAAGCGACGACGATCAAGGCGGCAAAGCGCCTCGTCGAGCGGGAAGGTGCGGAGGTCTGGGATATCCTCGAGGAAGTGATCCGCGAGCACCCGGTCATGCTGAACCGCGCGCCGACGCTGCACAGGCTCGGCATCCAGGCCTTCGAGCCGGTGCTGATCGAGGGTAAGGCGATCCAGCTTCACCCGCTGGTATGTACCGCGTTCAATGCCGACTTCGACGGCGACCAGATGGCGGTACACGTGCCGCTGTCCATCGAGGCGCAGCTGGAAGCCCGTGCCCTGATGATGGCGTCGAATAACATCCTGTCACCGGCAAACGGCGACCCGATCATCGTGCCGTCGCAGGACGTCGTCCTCGGCCTGTACTACATGACTCGTTCGCGCATCAACGCGAAGGGCGAAGGCATGATGTTCTCGGACGTCGACGAGGCACGTCGTGCTTACGAGAACGACACGGCTGAGCTGCAGGCGATGGTCAAGATTCGCGTGCCGATCCACGTCACGGACGAGGACGGCAATTCGAGCATGCAGCCGACAGTGGTCGACACCACGGTCGGGCGCGCGCTCTTGTCTCGCGTTCTGCCGGACGGCCTCGACTTCGCGCTGATCAACCAGCCGATGACGAAGAAAGCGATTTCGAACGTCATCAACGCCTGCTATCGCCGGCTTGGCCTGAAGAAGACGGTCGTCTTCGCTGACCGCCTGATGTACACCGGCTTCCGTCTCGCGACGACGGCGGGTGTATCGATTGGCGTCAACGACATGGTCGTGCCGGAAGAGAAAAGCGAGATCCTGGCGGTGGCCGAGGCCGAGGTGAAGGAGATCCAGGACCAGTACAGCTCCGGTCTCGTGACCGACGGCGAGCGCTACAACAAGGTCGTCGATATCTGGTCTCGCACCAACGACCAGGTGGCGAAGTCCATGATGGACAAGCTGGGCGTCGAGAAGGTCAAGGACGCTGCCGGCAAGCAGGTAGACCAGGAGTCCTTCAACTCCATCTACATGATGGCGGATTCCGGTGCTCGTGGTAGTGCCGCACAGATTCGTCAGCTGGCCGGTATGCGTGGCCTGATGGCGAAGCCGGACGGCTCCATCATCGAGACGCCGATTACGGCTAACTTCCGTGAAGGTCTCGATGTACTGCAGTACTTCATCTCGACGCACGGTGCTCGTAAGGGCCTCGCCGACACGGCGCTGAAGACGGCGAACTCCGGTTACCTGACGCGTCGCCTTGTCGACATTGCGCAGGACCTCGTCGTGACCGAGGTCGACTGTGAAACGAAGAACGGTGTCTCGATGGCGCCGCTCGTCGAGGGTGGCGACGTCGTCGAACCGCTTCGCGAGCGTGTCCTCGGGCGCGTTCTCGCCGAAGCCGTGCTGGTCCCGGGCACCGACAAGGTTGCCTTCGATGCCGGCACGATGCTCGACGAGGCTACCGTATCCAAGCTCGAGGAATACTCGATCGACCACGTCATCGTTCGCTCACCCATTACCTGCGAACTGCGCTACGGCGTCTGCTCACAGTGCTACGGTCGCGACCTGGCTCGCGGTCACCGCATCAACATCGGTGAGGCGGTCGGCGTGATCGCGGCGCAGTCCATCGGTGAGCCGGGCACGCAGCTGACGATGCGCACGTTCCACATCGGTGGCGCGGCGTCCCGCTCCGCTGCGGTGAACAGCATCGAGGTCAAGTCCACCGGTGTCGTCAAGCTGAACAACATCAAGACGGTGGAACACCAGAAGGGTTACCTCGTCGCTGTGTCGCGTTCGGGCGAAGTCTCGGTCAATGACGACCTCGGTCGCGAACGTGAGCGCTACAAGGTGCCTTACGGTGCGACGATCTCGGTCCGTGACGGAGACGAGGTGAGCGCCGGCCAGGTCGTCGCGAACTGGGATCCGCACACCCACCCGGTTGTTACCGAGGTTGCCGGTAAGCTCAAGTTCGAGGACTTCATCGATGGCGTGACCGTCAACGAGCAGGTCGACGAATTCACTGGCCTGACCAGCATCGTCGTGTCCGACACCAAGAGCCGCGGCAGCACGGGCAAGGACCTGCGCCCGGTCGCCAGGCTGGTAGCGGAAGACGGATCGGACATCTTCTTCGCCAACACCGAGATTCCAGCTGTTTATGCGCTGCCTGACGGCGCAATCATCAACCTGAACGACGGCCAGGAGGTCTCGGTCGGTGACGTCATCGCACGTATTCCGCAGGAATCCTCCAAGACGCGTGACATCACCGGTGGTCTGCCACGAGTCGCCGACCTGTTCGAGGCTCGCAAGCCGAAGGATCCGGCGATCATGGCGGAACACACCGGTACGGTCAGCTTCGGTAAAGAGACCAAGGGCAAGCGCCGCCTCGTCATCACGGATGAGAACGGCGACAGCCACGAGGAGCTGATTCCGAAGTGGCGCCACCTGAACGTCTTCGAGGGCGAGCAGGTTGCGCGGGGTGAGGTTATCGCCGACGGCGAGCCGAATCCGCACGATATCCTGCGCCTGCAGGGCGTCGAGAGCCTCGCGGACTACCTCGTCAAGGAGATCCAGGACGTCTACCGACTGCAGGGTGTGAAGATCAATGACAAGCACATCGAAGTCATTATTCGCCAGATGCTGCGTAAGGTGAACGTGCTGACGCCGGGCGAGAGCCGCTACCTGCGTGGCGAGCAGATCGACAAGGCCCGTTATCTCGAGGTCGTCGACGAGCTCGTTGCACAGGGCAAGGAGCCGCTGACGGTCGAGCCGGTCCTGCTGGGTATTACGAAGGCATCGCTGGCGACCGAGTCGTTCATCTCGGCGGCCTCGTTCCAGGAAACGACGCGCGTTCTCACCGAGGCTGCGGTTCGCGGCCTGCAGGACGAGCTTCGCGGCCTCAAGGAGAACGTCATCGTTGGTCGTCTCATTCCGGCCGGCACCGGCTTTGCGCACCATGCAGAGCGTCGCCGGACGCGGGAGCAGGAGTTTGCTGAGCAGCTTCAGGAGCTGGAGGACGCCCAGAACGCAGCCGCTGCGGCGGAGGCGGAAGAGGCCGAAAGCGGCGCTGAGGCAGGCGACGAGGCAGCAGCCGAGGAAACGTCGACCGAGGCCTGATTGGCCCCTGGTCGGCGAGGCACGGTATTGGCAGGCCGCACCGCTTGACAGCTTTGCGGTCCCGTCACTACAATGCCGGCCCTCATGACGGAGGGCCCGCTTTTTGCGGGCCCTCGACATTACGGCCTTAGGCTTAAAATAACAAAGCGATTCAATCGCTTAACTAGAGGCCCGACACCCGCTAGCTGGATCGAGACGATTCAGGCAGCGGGTGCGCGCGTTTTTTCGGCGCTATCGGGGAAGATTTTTAGAACATTATTGAGAGAGAGCGGCCCATGGCCACAGTAAATCAGCTAGTACGTAAGCCGCGTGCCACCAAGCGCGCGAAGAGCACGGTTCCGGCCCTCGAGGCCTGCCCGCAGCGTCGCGGTGTCTGCACACGCGTGTACACGACGACGCCGAAGAAGCCGAACTCGGCGATGCGGAAGGTTGCCCGTGTCCGCCTGACGAATGGCTTCGAGGTGACGAGCTACATTGGCGGCGAAGGCCACAACCTGCAGGAGCACTCGGTGGTTCTGATTCGCGGCGGCCGTGTTAAGGACTTGCCGGGTGTTCGTTATCACACGGTCAGGGGCACGCTCGATTGCGCCGGTGTATCCGATCGCAAGCAGGGACGAAGCAAGTACGGAACCAAGCGTCCCAAGGGATAGCCAGGCATTCCGCCATCGGGCGGATTCGCGAGAGAACAGATTAGAGAATAACCATGTCGAGAAGATCACAGGCACCAAAACGCACGATCCTGCCGGACCCGAAGTACGGCAGCCAGCTGCTGGCAAAGTTCATGAATATGATCATGAACGACGGCAAGAAATCCGTTGCTGAGCGCATCATCTATGGTGCACTCGACCGGATCGCCGAGCGCGAGACACAGACAGACGACAAGGCGCTGGAGCTGCTGGAAACGGCGCTCGAGAACGTCAAGCCCGTTGTCGAGGTGAAGTCTCGCCGCGTCGGTGGTGCGACTTACCAGGTACCTGTCGAGGTTCGGCCGGCACGTCGCCAGACGCTCGCGATGCGTTGGGTCATCGACGCGGCGCGCAAGCGTAGCGAGAAGACCATGGCTCAGCGCCTGGCGCACGAGCTGCTGGACGCAGCTGACAATCGCGGCTCGGCAGTGAAAAAGAAAGAAGACACGCATCGCATGGCGGAAGCCAACAAAGCGTTTTCGCACTACCGCTGGTAACGGGTTACTCATAAGAGCATCCCAGGATTTGTCGTGGCCCGCACAACACCCATCGAGCGTTACCGCAATATCGGCATCATGGCCCATATTGATGCGGGCAAGACGACAACGACGGAACGAATCCTTTTCTACACCGGCGTATCGCACAAGATGGGCGAGGTGCACGACGGCGCAGCCGTTATGGACTGGATGGAGCAGGAGCAGGAGCGTGGCATCACGATCACGTCCGCTGCGACGACCTGCTTCTGGCAGGGCATGGCCCAGCAGTTCGACGAGCACCGCATCAATATCATCGACACACCCGGCCACGTCGACTTCACGATCGAGGTTGAGCGCAGCCTGCGCGTCCTCGATGGCGCGGTGACCGTGCTGAGCTCGGTCGACGGCGTGGAGCCGCAGACGGAGACGGTCTGGCGCCAGGCGAACAAGTACGGCGTACCGCGAATGATCTTCGTTAACAAGATGGATCGCGTCGGCGCCGATTTCCTGCGCGTCGTGGAACAGGTTCGCAAACGCCTGGGCGCCAACCCGGTCGTTATCCAGCTGCCGATCGGGGCCGAAGAAAATTTCGAGGGCATTGTCGATCTCGTGCGGATGAAGGCGATCCGCTGGTCTGACGAGAACATGGGCACCCTGTTCGAGGAGTCCGACGTTCCTGAGGACATGCTCGACGAGGCGCGCGAATGGCGCGACAAGCTCGTCGAAGCGGCCGCCGAGGGCAACGACGAGCTGTTGAACAAGTTCCTCGAGGGCGGTGAGCTGAGCGAAGACGAGATCCGTTCCGGCCTGCGCCAGCGCACGCTGACCAATGAAGTCGTCGTCGCACTGTGCGGCACCGCGTTCAAGAACAAAGGCGTACAGACGCTGCTCGATGCGGTCATCGACTACATGCCGTCACCGATCGACGTTCCGGCGATTCGCGGACATATCGACGAACAGACAGAGGGTGAGCGCCACCCGGACGACGAAGAGCCGTTTTCGGCGCTGGCGTTCAAGATCGCGACCGATCCGTTCGTGGGCAACCTGACGTTTTTCCGGGTTTACTCCGGGATCCTGAGCTCGGGCGACACGATTTATAACCCGGTCAAGGGCAAGAAGGAGCGCATCGGTCGTCTGCTGCAGATGCACTCGAACGATCGCAAAGAGATCAAGGAAGTCCGGGCGGGCGATATCGCGGCCGCGGTTGGAATGAAGGACGTCACGACTGGCGACACGCTGTGCGACATCAACCACCAGATTACGCTTGAGCGCATGGAGTTTCCGGCGCCGGTCATCTCAGTTGCCGTCGAGCCCAAGACGAAGCCGGACCAGGAGAAGATGGGCATCGCACTGCAGAAGTTGGCCAAGGAAGACCCGTCATTCCGCGTGCACACGGACGAGGAGTCCGGGCAGACGATTATCTCCGGTATGGGAGAGCTTCATCTCGATATCATCGTCGATCGCATGAAGCGTGAGTTTAAGGTTGAGGCGAACGTCGGCAAGCCGCAGGTGGCCTACCGCGAGACGATTCGCGCCTCGATCGAGCAGGAAGGTAAATTCGTCAGGCAGTCTGGTGGCCGTGGTCAGTACGGACACGTGTACCTTCGCATCGAGCCGATGGAGCCGGGTGCGGGATACGAGTTCGAGAACGCGATCGTCGGTGGTGTCGTTCCACGGGAGTACATCCCGGCCGTCGACAAGGGCGTCCAGGAACAGATGGAGAACGGCGTCATCGCGGGCTACCCGGTCGTGGACTGCAAGGTCACGCTGTTCGACGGTTCCTATCATGACGTCGACTCCAGCGAGATGGCGTTCAAGATCGCCGGCAGCATGGCGTTCAGGGAAGGCGCGACCAAGGCGAAGCCGGTGTTGCTGGAGCCGGTCATGAAGGTCGAGGTTGTGACGCCGGAAGATTACATGGGCGACGTGATGGGCGATCTGAATCGCCGTCGCGGACTGCCCCAGGGCATGGACGATTCGCCGTCGGGCAAAATCATCCGCGCGGAAGTACCGCTGGCCGAGATGTTCGGCTATGCAACCCACCTTCGCTCGATGAGCCAGGGCCGCGCGGTCTACTCGATGGAATTTGAGAAGTATTCCGAGGTCCCGCAGAACGTTGCGGACACGGTGATGAGAAAAGCCTCTTGAGCGAGGGGCAGCAGTATTAGCCAGGCCGCAGCTGCGGCGTTATTGAACTTGTTTTAAATTAACTTAAAGAACCAGCCGGGAACAGGGCAATGTCAAAAGAGAAATTTGAGAGAACAAAACCGCACGTAAACGTAGGCACGATTGGTCACGTCGACCATGGCAAGACGACGCTGACGG
>JAAUXY010143640.1_pt1 | contig 11150 bp, 6 predicted proteins | sample 7278121 | NCBI WGS metagenome assembly JAAUXY01 (sample SAMN14350117, study PRJNA611818) | marine sediment metagenome | isolation source: surface marine sediment (1.8m) | place: French Polynesia: Moorea | collected 2018-08
CGACGTCAAGTTTACGCTGCTCGACGGTGCGTTCCACGCCGTCGACTCGTCGGCACTGGCGTTCGAGATCGCGACGAAGGCCGCCTATCGCCAGTCGGTGCCGAAAGCGTCACCGCAGCTGATGGAGCCGATCATGAAGGTCGATGTCTTCACGCCCGACGACAACGTCGGCGACGTCATCGGCGACCTCAACCGTCGCCGCGGCATGATCAAGAGCCAGGACGCCGGCGCCACGGGCGTGCGCGTGAAAGCCGATGCCCCGCTTGCGGAGATGTTCGGCTACATCGGTCACCTGCGTACGCTGACGTCGGGTCGTGGCCAGTTCTCGATGGAGTTCTCGCACTACTCGCCCTGCCCGCAGAACGTGGCGGACGAAGTCATCAAGGAAACGCAGGAACGCAAAGCCGCCAAGTAAGCGGCCAAGCGACGCTGACAAAGAAACGGGCCTTCGGGCCCGTTTTTTTTGCTCGTATCGAACGCAACGACGCCACTGATTTGCCACAATTCAAGCAGCGGCTTGCCATGCAAGCGCGCGATGCTACAGGCTCTTGATTGCTATGCGGAGAAGAACATGAACTGGGATCTGCTCGATTTCCTCGTGTTTGGGGCGATGATCGCGGCGTTGGTGATCATCATCCTCGTAGCGCGCCGCCACTCGCGGAATCCGGCCTATCGATTCGCCATGGTCATCGCTGCCATCGGGGGCTTCCTCGTTGCCTGGATCAACGGCGCGGTGGGCATTATCGGCAGCGAGGAGAATGATGCGAACCTGTTGTTCTTCGGGATACTGGCGATGGGCGCCGTCGGCGCGCTGCTCGCTCGCCTGAAGGCGGCAGGCATGGTCAGGGTTCTCGTGGCGATGGCCGCGGCACAGGTGTTGATTGCCGTCTTCGCGATTGCGTTGGACCTCGGCGCCTCGAGCCCGGTCTGGCCGCGGGGATTGGTCATCATGACGACAGTCTTCAGCGGGTTCTGGTTGAGTTCGGCGTGGTTGTTCAGCAGGGCCGCGAGACGTGAGCGCCGCCTGTTCGCAGACTAACCGCCGGCCGTGTTAAGCCGGGCGTAGTCTCCGGTTGTTCCTGAATGCATCCGTCGAGAACGCAATGACGGCGGCCCAGATGAACAGGAAACAGACCAGGTGGGGTAAAGACAGCGATTCACCGTGCAGGTAGCCGATCAGGAACTGCAGACTGGGCGCCAGGAACTGCATGAAGCCAATGGTGGCCATGCGCAGCCTTCGAGCGGCGATGGCGAAACACAGCAACGGGACCACGGTAATCGGTCCGGCCATGATGAGCAGGAGCTGCATATCCAGCGTCGTCACCGGGAACACCGCGTCACCCCGCGCAGACATGTACACGAGCCAGCCGATCGCGAACGGCAACAGGATCAGCGTCTCGACGAACAGGCCGGGCATGGCGCCGACGACGGCCTTCTTTCGAATAATGCTGTAGATCGTGAATGAGACGGCGAGGACCATCGCGATCGTCGGGAACTCGCCGCCACTGACCGTCAGGATCATGACGCCGGCGGCTGCCAGCAGCACGGCCAGTTTCTGCAGCGCTCGCAGCTGTTCGCCGAAGAACAGCATGCCGACCGCAACGAATATCAACGGATTGATGTAATAGCCCAGGCTCGCCTGGAAAACCTGCGCACTCTGAACCGCGTAGATGTAGACGAGCCAGTTGATCGAGATCATGACGGCCGCCGCGACCAGCACGAGGAAGACAAGTCTGTGCGTCAGCGCGATCCTGACCTCGCCCCACTGCTTACGTGCTGTGATGATCAGCGCGCCGAATGGAACCGCCCACAGCACGCGATGCGCCAGCACCTCGAGCGCCGGCACGTCGCTGATCCAGATCAGGTACAGCGGCAGGACGCCCCACAGGACGTATGCCGTGAGACCGATCGCTATGCCATTACGGTCAATGCTGTCAGGCGGGCTCAGAAGCGCTCCGTTGTTCGCTGCGACCCAGCAGGAAGTTCCACAGGTTACGCATCGTGTCGAAGAAGCCGACCTGCAGCATGTACAGGCAGGGGATCAGGAACAACGTGATGACCGTTGCGAACAGGATGCCGAAACTGACGGAGATCGCCATCGGGATCAGGAACTGTGCCTGGGCACTGGTCTCGACAAGTATCGGAAACAGGCCGACGGCGGTCGTCACCGACGTCAGGATGATCGCGCGAAAGCGTTGTGCGCCCGATTCGATCACCGCCTCGCGCAGCGGAACGCCCACCTGTCTCGCCTTGTTGATGAAGTCCACCATGATCAGACTGTCGTTGACGACGACGCCGGCAAGAGCGACGAGACCGAAGATCGAGAACATGCTGAGCGCCTCGCCCAGCACGAGGTGGCCGATGACTGCGCCTATGATGCCGAACGGTATGACCGACATGATGATGAACGGCTGTGCATAGGACTTGAGCGGGATCGCGATCAGCAGGTAGATCAGAAACAGGGCGAACAGGAAGGCTATCTGGGTATTCCTGATGAACTCGCCTTCCTCCTGCGCCGCCCCTTCGAGCCCGAAACGAACGCCGGGGTTGCGTTGCAACACTCCAGGAACGAAGTTTGTTTCTATGTCACTGATCACCGACTGCGGCGTGGTCACTGCAGAATCGTTGTCGGCCGACACGGTGACCGTTCGAGTGCGGTTCAGTCGGGTGATGGCCGAGTACCCGCTCCCGAAACTCAAGTCTGCGACGGAGTTGAACGGCACCTCCGTTCCATCCGCGGTCCGAATCTTCATGTTCTCGAGGTTGGCAACGGAGCGTCGTTCCTCGTAGGGGTATCGCACCATCACACGAATTTCGTTCTTGCCACGCTGAATGCGCTGCGCTTCCTCGCCATAGAACGCCTGGCGAACCTGTCGACCCAGGTTCGCAAGCGTCAGGCCCAGGGCTTCGGCCTGCGGCTTGATGCTCAGTTCGATCTCCTGGGCGCCGGTCGCCGATGAGTTGACGACGTCGAAGACCCCCTCGTATTCGACGAGCTTGTCAGCGATCTCGTTGGCGGCGCGCTCCAGCGACTGGATGTTGTCGCCGTTCAACTGCACGCTGATCGGCGAGCCTCCACCGAGCGGGAAGCCGAAGGTGAAGTTGACGTCCTTTAAGCCCGGTATCTCACCGATTTCGCGCCGCCAGTCTGCAATGACGTCCCATGCGTCGAAGTCGCGCTCGACATCCCGCGGCAACTCGGCGAACAGCAGACCGCTCGATTTTCCGGTACCGAATGAAGCAATGATGCGGACATACGGCGGCTCGCCCGGGTTCGCCGCATTGTATTCTTCATTGAGCCGGTGGATGGCGTCCTCAACCTTGAGGATGGCAGCGTCCCGCTCCTCACGCGGCGTACCGTCGCGGACGTTGAGCTGCACCCGGATAAACTCCCCGGCAACCTCGGGAAATATCACCAGTCGCACCTTGCCGCCGGCGACGAGGCCGAGGCAGACGATCAGGACTGCGACGAAGGTCGCAACGGTGATGCCGCGATTGTCCACGGCGACGCCGAGCCACGGTCGGTAAACACTGTCGATGAATCGATGCAGGCCGTTCTGGACGCGTCGGTTGATGCGCGTGAAGAAACGCGGGATCCGCTCACGCAACGCGATCGCACGCGTGGGATGGAACAAATCGTCCTCATCGATCGGCGAGATCCGGGTCGCCGCCAGGTGCGCCGGCAGGATCAGCTTCGATTCGATCAGCGAGAAGAACAGGCACAGGATAACGACGGCGCCCATCGCTTCGAAAAACGGCCCTCCCGCGCCACCGATAAACATCAGCGGCAGAAACGCGGCGATCGTCGTCAGGACACCGAATGTGGCCGGCACCGCCACCCGGTGTGCGCCGCGAACGACGCTGTCGAGCGAATGACCGTCCGCTCGCGTCGTCGTATAGATGCTCTCGCCGATGATGATGGCGTCATCGACGACGATGCCGAGCACCATGATGAAACCGAACAGGCTCAACATATTGATCGTCACCGGCGACGGCATAAACGGCATCAGCCACAGCGCCCCGAGGAAGGACAGCGGGATGCCGACGATGACCCACGCGGCGACCCTCGCGCGGAGGAACAGCGCGAGCATCAGGAACACGAGCAAGGCGCCTGCCGCCATATTCTCGAGCATCATGTCGAGTCGATCCTGCAAATACGGCGAGCGATTGGCCCAGATCTCGAGGTCGACGTTGTCCGGTAGTTCTGCCTGCTTTCTCCGAACAAACTCCCTGACCGCCGCGGAGGTTTGCAGTTCATCGATGCGGTCACTGGTCAGCACACGGATAGAAATTGACGAGCGCCCGTTGAACCTGGCGAGCGGTTTGTCTTCGACGAATCCGTCATTGATCGTGGCGATGTCAGACAGCGTCAGGCGCGTTCCGTCCGCATAGGTTCTCAAGACGAGATTGCCGAACTCGGTGCCGGTGTAGGCCTGCCCTTTCGTGCGCAACAGGATATCCCCGCCGGCCGAATTGATCGTTCCCCCGGGCAGATCCACCGACGAGTTCCGGACCGCCTGCGCGATCTCCGTCAGCGTCAGCCCGTACTTGCGCAAATTCTGCTCGGACACCTCGATACTGATCTCGAAGTCGCGGTCGCCATAATAGTCCACTTCCGAGACTTCGGGCAGCGTGACCAGCTCCTTGCCGATTTGCTGCGCGAGCATCGTGCGGCTGAACTGATCGATGTCGCCGTACAGCGCGATCAGCATGACCTCGTTCGGCACTTCCTGCTTGTAGATAACCGGTTTCTCCGCCTGGGCAGGGAAAGTCGCTATGGCATCCACACGCGTTTTGATTTCGTTCAAGAGGCCGTCGATGTCGGCGTTTTCGCGAACCTCGACGGTGACGGTGCCTATGCCCTCGGCCGATACCGAACGCAGCGACTCTATGCCGTCGAGGTCCTGGATGGCCTCCTCGACCTTGATGACCACGCCCTCTTCCACTTCCTGCGGTGCGGCCCCGAGATACGGGACTCGAACCTGGATCGTATTCAGGTCGAATTCCGGCAGCGTCTGTTTACGTATGGTCGAGGCCGAGTAGATACCCGCCGCAACGATGACCAGCATCAGCAGGTTCGCGGCGACGTGGTTGGCCGCGAACCAGGCGATGATCCCGCGCCTGCTGGTCTTCTCGATCGTCACCGGGCTGCGTCCGCCTCAACGACCTCGACCGGCTCGTCAGGCGCCGGTGGATCGTCTGGTGTGCGGACCGGGGTGCCATTGACGGGCGATTCCAGCGCCGTGAGGATGACTTCCTCGCCCTCCGATGCGCCGCCCGACAGGTAGGCAAATTCGGCATCGGCGCGGATGACCTGGATATCGCGGATCCTGAGCCGGCTCTCCGAGTCACGGATCATCAACTGGTTGGAACCCCGCAGCGCCGCGCGCGGCACTCTGAGCACGTCGCTCCTCGACGTGCCGCTGATTTCCGCGGACACGAAACTGCCCACCGGCAGCGGATATTTGTCCGAGGCGAGACCGTAGGGATCGTCAACCTGCGCGACGAGGTAGGTCACTCGACTGCTGGCATCCACGGTTCCCTCCGACCGAACGATGCGCGCGTCCCAGCGCCGCTGTTCGCCCTGCTGTACCGCCGACAACGCGACCGCGGGGCTCTCATAGCTCGTCATGCCGGGCCGGGGCAGACTGACGAACGCCAGGTCCTGGTCCGTCAGCGGCAGACGGACCTCGGCAGCATTCGTACCGAAGGTGACGCCGAGCCGCGTGCCGGGATTGACGAACTGCCCGAGGTCCGCGTCCTTGCTTCGCACGAGGCCGTCATACGGCAGTCGAATGTACGTGCGCTCGAGGTTTCGCTTCGCCCGGACGCGCTCTGCTTTCGCCGTCGCCAGCGCCGCGCTGGCAGACGCATAATCCGCCTCGGCGCGAAAGCCCTGGGTACGGAGTTTCTGGGCGCCCTCGAACTCGATTTCTCGTTGCCGAACAAGCGCTTCCGCCTGATCGACTGCTACCTCGTAATTCGTGGGATCGATGCGCATTAGCACGTCGCCGGCTTTGAAAAAGCCGCCGGCCACGAACGCCGGGGAAATCTCGGTGATCGTGCCGGACACCTCGGCGCTGACGATGGTTTCGGTACGCGGCGCCACGGTGCCCTGGGTTCTGACGGAAAAATCGGCGTTAACGCGTTCGAGCGGGACGGTCTCTACCAGCAGCGCCGTTGACGCAGGCGGTCGCGTCGGCGGGGCCTCTCGAGTGAAGAAGAGCCCTGCGGCAATGACCAGCGACACTGCGATGATCCCGACAATCAGCAGCGCGCGAAGTAGTTTTCTCAGCATCCGTAAACCCTGGCTCGAGTCGCCGTATTGTCGGCTATTTGGCCGTGAAAGCCAGAAGTTTATTCGGGTCCTGCGAATTCGCCGGCAAAGCTTAAGTCTCTGTTTTGTGACATAAACCCGGGAAAATCGCGTCGCGAATGCCCAAACTGCTGGCCAGAGCCATTAATGAACCCGAATCACGCCCGCTTCGAGAGCTTATGACTAACTATTTGCAGCACTTTGGCCTCAACCAACGCGTCTTCAAGCGTGATAAGAAACCGTATCTGTTGATCAGCGATCAGCTACGGCAGGCAGAACGGGAGTTTGCCAGTGCTTTCGATGACAACTACTGCGTCCTGACCGTTAGCGGGCCGATAGGCTCGGGCAAGACAACGGCGGTTTCGTATGCCCTGTCGAAGCTCTCTATGAATACGCAGGTCATACGGTTGGGCCGCGTTCGACTCGAACCGGACGAAGTCGTTGAGCTGCTCCTCGCTGAGCTCGGCATATCCGAGCCGCCGGCAGGCACGATCAGGAAGCTCGCCGCCCTGGGACAGAAGGTTCGCGAGCTAAAGGACGCAGGGAGCCGCCTCGTCGTTGTCGTCGAGGACGCGGCACGTACCGGAGTGGACACACTGTCGGAGCTGGAGGTCATCTGCAGCAGTGACGGGGGCTTCGATATCGGCCTGGTCCTCTGCGGCGACGAGTCCCTGCCGAGGCTTATTTCGGACGATCGCCTGAAGCGGCTGGCGCAGCGTGTGTCGGCCAATCTGCTCATTTCCCGCCTGGCCGTCGATGAGATGGAGGAATACTTGCTCACCGCGCTAAAAGAGGCAGGCGGCGACCCGGCCGGCATCCTCGGCAACGACGTACCTGCCCTGCTGCACATCCTGAGCTGTGGCATCCCCCGGCTGGCCAACAAATTGATGGAGGCTTCGCTTAAGAAAGCGGCGGCCGAGTCCGAAGCCCGGGTTACCTGTGCACTGCTCGCGGACGTGGCGGAAAGCCAATTCGGAATCACGACCGAAATTCCGATCAAGCGCCGCTCAAAGGCAACGGCTCCGAAGCAGCCCGTTACTCCGGCGACGCACGACGAGCCTGCCGCTGCAGACGCGCCCGAGTTCCATCAAGACCAAGCGACAGCGGCGGCATCGCTCGCTGTCCCAACTAGGCTTGAGTCGAAGGCAGCGTCTCAGGACGCTGCGGGTCCCGACGAGTCATCGCCGTCTGCCCAAGCTCCGGTATCGACGAATGTCGAACCTGCGATTGAGCAGCCGCCGGTTGTGGACGCAGTCGCAGAGAGTGCTAGAGCGCCGGATGCGAAGACGTCGACGCCCGATGCAGAGTCTGTCGACATCGAAACCAGTGAGCCCGTTGAAGCTGCTGCGCCGCCAGTGCTCGAACCTGAACTACCGCCGGCAGACCCGGCACCTCCCGTCCTTGAGCCGATGGTGTCGCTCGAGTCTGAGGCGCCCGCGTCCATCACGGAGCCGCTCCTGACCGGCAAGACCGCGCAGGAAACTGGCGCACATGACGGGTCGTCGCCCGATCCGATCCCGGCCGTGGCCCAAACGGCACCAAACGACGCTGCCGACACGGATCATAGGGATGAAACGCCGGACAGCGCGCCGAAGGTAGAAGTCCCGGTGCTCGAGTCAACGTCGCCCCAAGGCGTCGAGAATGTTACAGAAAGCGCACCAGCGCCGAGTGCGGTCGCGGCAGCCGATGCGGCGCCTGACAGCGCTGCTAGCACTGACGACGAGAAGGAACTCCCTTACCTGATCCAGGATACGCAGCCCAGCCTCGCCGCGCTGTCGCCGAAGACGCTGCCCGACGAGGCCGCCGCGGCTACGGACCACGAGATGTTGCCGGACTTAGACGAGCTGGCCGCGGAACTTGCTGCGACAGACCCGATAGACGTACCTGCCGTATCGATTCCCGAATTGCCCGTCGAGCCCGCTGCCGAAGAACTGGTGCCGTCAAAGCCGGAATCGCCCGTCGTTCCCGCTACAAAAGAACCTGCGCCGTCAAAGCCCGAATCGCCCGTCGTATCCGAAACCAGAGAATCGGCGCCGTCATTACCGGAACTGACGGTCGAGGACGCTGCCAAAGCATCGGCGCCGTCGCTACCGGAAGTGCCGGTCGAGGACGCTGCCAAAGCATCGGCGCGGTCGCTACCGGAATTGCCGGTCGATACCGCCGTTAACGAAGCAAAGCCAGAGCCCGTCGAGGCCGAGGCGGTTCAGGACGACTTCGGCGCGCCGTCAATCGATTCGACGTCAACCGCGCTGCCGAAACTCATCATCGACCCGATGCCGGAGACGCCCAATACACCGGAAACTGCCGTAGAAGCCGAGCTGGCTCAGGACGACGCCAGCGCGCCGTCAATAGACGCGACCTCGACCGCGCTGCCGAAACTCGTCATTGACCCGATGCCGGAGACTCCGAGGACATCGGAAGCTCCACCTGAGGTCGAGGCGACCACCGCCGATGAGGCCGAGCTGATCTCCGCCATGGCAGAGGAACACGCCGCCACCGAGGCCGGCAACGAGCAAGACATCGGATTCGACGAGACGACCGTCAAGGTTGTCGACACGTCGACGTCAACGCTGGACGCGCAGGCAGCAGACGCGAAAAAGACCCCGATGCATGAGCAGCGGGAGGAACCTGCCGACACGTTCGCAGTCACTTCCTCGCTGGATGAATCCGCTGCCGACGAGTTGAGCGCAACGACGACGGAAGCGGAGCCTGTCGTTGCCGAGGTACCTGCCGCCGAAGCCAACATCGACGATTTGGCAACCGAGGCTCTACAAGATCCGTCCTTGCAGCTTGAGGTGCTGGACGATATTGCTGACGTATCCGTCGAGGAGATGCCGGATGACGCCGTCGTCGTACACGATGCCGATCGCGATCCGACACTCGCGCAGCTGAAGCCCGATCTCGATGCCCTGGAGCTCGCACTGGCGGAGAATTTTGTTCCCGAGGGTGAAGAAGCGGTAGCGGAGGAAGACGAAGCCAACGGACCGGTCCCCGAGATAACGCTCGATGACTCGATCGAGGAGAAAGTCGCGGCGGAATCTGAGGAACTGGCGAAGCGCGAGGCCGAGATTGCAGCGCGCAAGAAAGCCGAGGAAGACAAGCACGCGCCCAAGCCAAAATCGGGACCGTCGGACACCGAGGTTCACAAGCTGGCCGCCGAGCTGCAACGCGCGAATACGCTCGAGGACATGGACGACAAGCTGGCGGAGACGTTGTTCGGCGACGAAATCAACCAGGTCGCCAGCCAGGTCTTGAAGGCCGCCAGGGAGCAGGCTGAGAATTCCGCCGAGGCAGCACCAGAGCAATCGCCGCCATCGCCGCCCGCGGCCGACGGCAGCGCCGACCCGGACATCAAGAAGCAGTTCGAAGAGGTCTGGGGACAAGTGCCGGATGAGACAGAAGCGATCGACCTGAAGAGCGCAAAACCTAATAGCGGCCTCGACATGTCCGCTTCACAGCGACTGGCCACCGTGCGCGCCTTGAACGCCGGTATGGGGACGCCACCGCCGCCCGCGCCGGCGAATAAGAAGCCGGTCAAGCCAAAGGAAAAGCCGGTCCCGATCGAGGACCAGATCGATATCTCGATGACCAACACAATGAAAGCGCTGAACATCGATCCGGAGATGCTGGAACCGCCCAAGGATGAAGAAGAATCGCCGAAAGGTGGTTTCTTCAGCCGCTTCCGCAAGAAAGGCTAGCCTTACATCAGGCCGTTGCCCGAGCTCGCGTACGGCACGCGAGAGTGGGCTCATACGTACTTTCCGAAGTCCCGAGATGCGCCTACGGATGGCGCCCAATTAGTGCTCATTCTAAGCTGAGTGTGGAGGTATGGCTGCATCCTGTTGCAGGGTGTCGAGCCGCATAACCAGCCCTACTGGAGGTGCGCAAATGACCAATTCAATACTCGCTGTTATTGAACTTGATAATTACCCTGAGATCGTCACTCAGCGCGCGGCTTGGCTGGCGCAGCTGTGTGATGCGGAACTCACCCTGATGTTGTGCGAACCCAAGGCCGGGTTGTTGCACGACAGCATCTTTATGGCCGCCGAGATTCAACAGATCGCCGACGAGATGCAGGAACTTGAGCTGAAGACGCTCGAGCAACTAAAGGCCAGCGTCGCCGTGGACGGACTCGTCGTACACACGGAACACAACTACAGGCACCCGGTCGTCGACCGAGTGCTCGACATGTCAGAACGGCTCAACCCGCTCTACGTGGTCAAGGGTATGCACTACCACCGACCGTCCGAGCGAGCCAGCATGACGGATATCGACTGGCAACTGATCAGGAAACTGGAATATCCGCTGTGGTTCGCCAAGCCGAAGACCTACAAGGATTCGGCCAAGATCATCGCTGCCGTCGACCCGACGCACGGGCATGACAAGCCTGCGGCGCTTGACGAAAAGATCATCATGCACGCCAAACGGGTCAGCAACTTCACCGGCGGCAAACTGGAGCTGATTCATACCTACGAAAGAATGGAAGAAATTGGCTCGCTGGCGATGCGTACGTTCAAGCCGGAGAAGCTGCCTATCGACGAGCTCGATGAGCGAATCAAACGAGAGCACTCCGAGAGGCTGATGAAGTTTGCCGAGAAACACGACATCGATGCCGAGGCTGTTCACCAGCTGCCGGGACGGCCGCATGAGATTCTGCCGGTCTTTTCCAGGACGCACGGTGCGGGACTGTTGATCATGGGTGCCCTGGCACGGTCATCGCTGAAACAGCGCTTCGTCGGCAACACGGCGCAGAGGACGCTGGATCACGTCGATTGTGACGTCCTCGTGGTTCACCCGAACCATACGGCGCAAGCGCAGGAGGAAGCAGCCTAGC
>JAAUXY010049489.1_pt1 | contig 11146 bp, 11 predicted proteins | sample 7278121 | NCBI WGS metagenome assembly JAAUXY01 (sample SAMN14350117, study PRJNA611818) | marine sediment metagenome | isolation source: surface marine sediment (1.8m) | place: French Polynesia: Moorea | collected 2018-08
CTGCGGGTGCCGGGCCAAATAGTCGACGACAAGTTTGCCGACGAAGCCGGTTGCCCCATGGAGCACGATGTCATAAGCGGCCATCGAGAGCCCTTTTTGCGCTGGTCTTTCTAGAATGCAGCACAGGGTCCGACCAGGCCATCCGGACTTCCCGAATATCTGCTTCCGGCCGGGTGCCGCGAGGCCAGCGCAACTCGCGCACTGTCAGGCCGTTCAGGGGGCCACTAGTCCCTGTGTTCTTCCAGCCACTCGCAGATACTCGAGAAGAACAGTTCGCGACTGGATTTTTCTATCCACGGACTGTGTCCACAGCACTCGAATTCACGGTACTCCAGCTGCGGGATAACCGGGAGCAGGCTGTCGCGAATCATCTTGCCGGGATGGGGGTCATATTGCCCGTGCAACATGAGAACCGGCGATTCGATGGCCGCAAACCCGTTCGGATACGTACCATCATCCTGCAGGCGTCGCATGTCGCTCCAAGTCTCATTGTGGGCCTTCAGGTCGAATGGCTCACACTCCTCTTTCTCGGCGTACGGAGCAATGGGATCGTAGTCGAATATGTGCCGAGTCAGCTTGTACGTCTGCATGAACTGTTCTGCCGGATCAGTCGTATCAACCGACAAACGGTCGATAGAGTTTCGTACGTCATTGTCCATGCGCTCTTCAATGATCGCCTGCATCGTGCGCCGGCCAGGCTGGTCAAAGGTGCCACACCCAACCAGGACGATCGGTCCCGCAGTGCCCGGGTGCTCGGCGGCGTAACACAAGGCGAGCATTGCCCCCCAGGAGTGCCCAACGATCGCGACGGGGGAACCTCCGCCGAGCTCAACGGCGAGTTCGTGAAGATCCGCAACGTGGCGAGCGACAGTGAGGGGTGACCCTCCGCTGCCGCGCTGCCACGGCTCCACCGCATGGAAAGATCCTGAAATTCCCTTGGCCAAGGGAGCCACATCTCCCGTTGCAGCGGGGCCGCCGTGAAGAACAAACACCAGCGGGCCTGAATCGCCATAGCGTCTTGTGAACATGGAGGGAAGTTTCGCACAGGCCGTAGGTGCACTGCGATCTGTGTCGTAGCTTCGGACCGGCCGCTCCTGGACCTAACCCGCCGCTCAGTCGATCTAAGGTAGACTGACAGCTACTGACCCAAAGGCGCCGTTTGGTGTTATTCAGACAAAAGAACGTTGTGCGACACTTTCGTCTATCGGTAAACAGCTTGTTCCAAGAACTACCGTGAAGAAGCTAATCATCGCACTAGTGTCCGTCATGACACTGATGCTCGTTGGCGTTACCGCGCACCGACTTCTATCACCCAAAGTAGTAGTGACCAATCTCTCGGGCTTTCCGATTCAGGAGGTAACTCTGAACCTACCTGCTAGCCGAGTGACCTTTGGCGCTGTCGAACCTGGCGGCACGTCAACCATCTATTATTCCCTGCAAAGAAAGAGTGGGACGCTGGATTATCGGGTCCAAGTCAACGACATCGCCCAAGATGGCTCGTTGCCGTATTCCGACTCGGGGGAGTTTGGTCGGGTCATTCAGATCGAAGTTGATGCCAAAGGATTAGTAACTGTGTTAACTGATTAATTGTGCTCCGAACATTGTTGTACAGCCAGCTTCTGGCCGTTAGCGGAGTGTCGCAGTTGCCGATAACCAGACGTTCGAGCGACAGTCGAAAAAGCAGCCATGCGCCTTCCATGATCGTGTTCAGTCGCGTTGCTTTCTCTTCAACCGACGCAGGACACCGCAGCCAGTCACGCGTTTTAAGATAGGATGAAACCATAGCTGCTGCTAGCCAAGCCAAGCAGAATAGCCGTATGTCCTCATCCTATTCTTGCGCTGACTCAAAATCACAGATAATAGGCACTGTTCGGGAGATCATTTGATGCGCCACTTCGTATTCTTGTTCGCCACTCTTCTTCTGGTTTCATTCTCAGGTACATCTGGCGCTCAATCCGCAGCAAACGAGGAGCTGGTTGAATCTATCTGTGAGGAAAAAAGGGAAATCGAGTTCAGGGGCATTTCAATGGGAATGACTGTTGCGGAACTCGAGGGGTTAAGCGCCAACACTCCGCAATATGTAAGCAACGATATAGGGAGGTTGGAGTTCGGCGAGCACGAAACGCTTCAATGGTTCACTTTCGGAACTGGCAGGGCCGACGTGAAGGATCTTGTGATTTACAAGATCAATTACTGGCGTGATTATTCGAGGGATTTGGAGTGGGTTGAGAAGAACAGTGTGGATACCTATAACGCCATCATAGACGCCAATGGAGAGCCGACTCAGCAAATGGCTCCTGGTAGGCGTGGTTGGTTCATCAACTACGGGAGAGAAGCGACGTCTGTCGTAGCACCGGGCGGCCCCTGGATGACATTTGTTGAGGCATGCAGAGCCGAGGCCGGAAATACACCGGAGATCAGTAGAAACATATCTGCCTTGCTACGGACTGTTTTCCCGGTTGGTGAAGCGTCTGCCGCTCTGGAGTCTCGGTGTCCCAATGCCATGGGCAATGAGTACATGGCGTTTCTCAGACATCATTTGCAGCCAAGCGTTACCTTCCAGCTTTCAGATAACACCCTGTCTATGAAAGCGGATTGTTTTGCTTTCGAGAAATGGCAGCAGATTGAGAATTACAGAAACCAGGACAGGATGATTCCGATTGTTGTTGTAGCAGAAGACTCAGCGCCATTGACCGAAGAAGCAAAGCGGGTAATTGACGAGTGTGAAAAAAGCTCGTATCAGAGAATTTATCTTCGTTGCGATTGCATGGCTCAGGAATTCATGAAGAGGCGCGCAAAAGATCCAGATAAACCATGGAATAACATCTATGTCGTGATGCACGATGTCTGCTTCGATGGTGATGGGGCCGCAGAACACCATTACGAACAGTGCATGGCTTTACCTCCCAACCGGCTCCCTCAAAACAAAGACCCTGAAGAATTCTGTCAGTGTATCGCTGATAAATGGCGCACAGATTTTGGTGGCTACAAAGGACAAATGACATCCCGCATACGAGCAGGTATTCAGGCGAAGGCCAATATGCAGTGTCAGAGATAGCTCTGGCTCACTGTAAAGAAAGAAACGATAGCTAGAAGCAGGACTGGAACATTCAAATTACTTCGCATGACTTACCCTTTAACTCAAGTAAAAGATCAGCACGAAAACCCAACGTAGCCGCTGGCCTGATAAGCATGGTGGTCATTTGAGGGTGATGTTCAGGCCATACCCTCCTGGCATCGGCATGAAGCTGACCAATAGCGAGTAGTGACCACCAGGCGCATTTTTCGGGTAGGTGCAGCCAATCGCTTTCCCCCGGGGGTGACGATTCTCCTTGCAGTCTATCTTGTCGCCAAATGCGGCGCTAAGCGAATCGATGATCTCGTCCTTGGAATTGTTGCTGACTGGACGTTCCTGGATGGAAATACTCCCTAATCTTCCGGACAGAAACTGGGCTTTCAAAAAGTTCTCGCCGTCGGATAGGATTGCCGGTCTTGAGGAAAAGTCCTCGGTCTCATAATTTAGTCTGCGCAATTCCTCTTTGACTTCCTGTTCAGGCATGCCAAGCGCCATACCGTTGATGTAAACCACATCGTTTCTAAGCGTGATAGAAAAGCGGCGCTGTGTTTCCGTATCAACCGGCGCGGCTGAGGCCGCGTGGGTTGCTATGGGTTTTTCTGCTTCGTTCGCAACGATATTTATCGTATCGAATTCACAGTGTCCTATTTCATCGACAGGCCGGACACCGACTAACTCCATGCGAAAGCTCTTTGGACTAGGGGAACTGCTTTCCAGCCACTCGTCGTACCAGGCCCTCGCAACTTCAGCCGAAGCCCATCGATAAAAGGTGCATTCATATTCCTCAGGGCGAAAGATCGTGCCCGGAGCGACCATTGGTGGTTGAAGCCTGCTTCCGTCTTCGGCACGAATCGTAACCTCTATGACTTTGCTGCCCAGGTAATGGCCCTGTACTTCAGAGTAAGTAACATTCGCCTTGGCGAAGTCTTCTACAACCGCAACGGAACTCGCCACGCATGTCTTTTGATTTCGCTGCGGATGGACCTCTACGTTGCTCAATCGGACAAATTTTCCTCTGTGGGGAGCGAAAGACTGACTGATTTCCTGGTCAGATTTGCCGCTTAAATCACCGACGGAAATGCCGTCGATCTGCGGCATCGAACGGTTGAGGAATAGCGAATTACAGGGAATCCCAGTGCTGCGCGTTGTCGATACACCAAATACTTCCAGTCGTACACGCGTGTTCGGGTATTGCGGGTTTCCGCTTTGATAAGAAGTGACTCTGCCGAGCCAGCCGTACATGTCCTGTCCGGTAGACGATCCAGTGTTGCCCGGTTTTGAAGAGGGCTTGTTTTCAGGGGGCGCATTTGCAGCAATGCCTTGTTGGGCTGTAGACGCTGAATCCTCAGGAACCGTCGTATTGTCCGCGGCTTCTGATACCGCCTCGTCTTCACCACCGCCGATATCTTCGATCGCTTCCTTAATTTCTGAGACGTCTTCTTCTAACTTCTTCAGTTTATCGAACAAATCAGCGTGCGCAGCAGTAGCTGCCAAGGTCAAAGACAAAACGAAAAAATGCAGTTTCACTGACAATCTCCCCTAGCCGCCGTAGACGCTCTTTTCTTATTGGATGGTGCTACCTTAAAAACAGGAGCATGTATTCTGGCGCGCTCGAGCGAAGAGTGCCATACGAATATGAACCTTCGCTGAAACTCAGAGCGAACGCCCGCTTTCTGCCGTGAGTGGATATTCGGGGTGCCGATACCCAGGCCTTCAAGCGGCAGCTACAAAGACAGTCACTGACGTCGGTGATCGCGCTCAGTCGCGTTGCTTTCTCTTCAGCCAGCCTTTCTCTCGCACTGCGCTAACGTAGCTGTCGCTAACCGGAACGGAGACGTCGGTTGCGAGATTCAGCTGCCAGCGACGTGAGCCCCTTTTCGCGGAGCGAACGGCGCTGTCCGCGACCCACCAGGACCTGTGCACCCGCAGGCCGAGGTCGGCCGGCATCTCGTCGACCGCATCGCCGAAGCGATAATGAACCAGCTCCGCGCCGCTGCTGGTGAAAACCCGCACGTAGTGTTCCTCGGCTTGCAGTGCCAGTACGTCGTCCGCCTTCAGGCCAGGCGTTCGCTCGAGGAACGCCGGTGTAGATGTCGATTGGACCGTTTCGGACCCGTCTCCATGCGTCTTCCTGTCGATGATCAGCCACAGCAGCAGGTGAATTGGGCCGAAGATCGACACCACGGTTGCGTACTCACCGAGGAACGCCAGGAACGGTGAAAACGCCCAGAGTTCGTCGTCGACGTACTCGGGCCGCATTGGGAGATGCGGCTCTATCAGGATCTCCGCGAGAGCAAACGGCAGCAGCCCGATCGCGGACACCACTAACACCGGTTTTAGCCACGCAGGGCTGTCCCAGCGACCGGCGAGGAGTCGCGAAACCAGCGCGTCCGCGGACCAGAGCCCGGCGACCAGAACGACGAGGCGGACGGACCAGTACAGCAGTTCCTGGCCGATCGTCGCATCGACGAGCGGATCGTCGACCTGGTTGATGGCGATGAAAACCAGCACCAGTGCGCCGAGACGAAGGTTTCGCGGTGATCCCAGCAACAGGCTTATCCGGGGGTGACGACTCACGCTACGAACCGGACCACTCAGGAAGTTTTCGCGCTATCCGCGAAGTTCTGGAGGTGGCCGCAGGAACCGTTCATTAGCATTTCCGTGTCAAAACCCTGGAGTTTGCTATGGATAGGCAGATCGGTCTGATCGTGTTGATTTCGCTAGTGTTTCTTGCCGGATGTGAGGAGCCGGGGGCGTCCGGTGACACCCCAGCGGAGCCTTATACCAGTTTTTTCACCCCGCTGCCGGAAGCCGCGGTGTTTCCCGAAGGTAACGATTACAGCGACGCGAAACGCGCGCTTGGCGAGTTCCTGTTCTGGGACCCGATTCTCTCTGGTCGAATGAACGTCTCGTGTGCGACCTGTCACCATCCGGACCACGCTTGGGCGGACGGCCGGATGTTCTCCATCGGGGTCGACGGCATGGGCCTTGGGCCTGGCCGCAGCGGCAGCCAGGAAACGCCGTTTCACTCACCGTCGGTGCTGAACGTCGCGTACACCGGTCTGCCGGAGACCCAGCCGGACCCGGGGTTCGTCTCCGGCGGCTACTTCTGGGATCTCAGGGTCGCCACGCTCGAGGATCAGGCGCTGGAGCCGATTCGGAGCGAGGTCGAGATGCGAAGCAGCGATTTCCTCGAGGAAGAAATCATGCCGGAGATCCTGCTGCGCCTATCGCTGATCCCCGAGTACCAGGACCTGTTCAGCTCGGCCTTCGAGGGCCCGGACCCGATCAGCGAAGAGAACATCGCGAAGGCTCTCGCGACCTATCAGCGGACCCTGACAACCGAACCAACAAGGTTCGACCGTTTCCTCGCAGGCGATGACACGGCGCTGACGGCCGCGGAGATTACCGGCCTGAACAAGTTCATCAACGGCGGGTGTACGGATTGCCACTCGGGACCCATGCTGTCAGACAACCTGATCGACCCTACCAAGCCCGTGCAGGTCGACAGGCCAGCCGTACGAACACCGACGCTGCGCAACGTCGAGCTGACGCCGCCTTACATGCATGACGGCTCCCGTGCGACGCTGGGCGATGCCATTGCGCTTTACGAAGAGCGTGATGACCTGGGTGTCACGCTGGAAGATGACGATTTCGGTGACATCGAGCGATTCCTGCGGACCTTGACGGACGATGCGTTTTCGCGAGACATACCTGACTATGTGCCGAGCCAGCTGCCGGTCGGCGGAGACATTTTGTAAGGGTCACGATGAGCGGCGCCTGTGCGCCGCTCATTCTTTCGGCGTACAGCTTATGCCGGAGATGTGCGAGAAGACCGGCTTCCAAACCTCGTCCTCGAGGATGAAAGTATTCGACGACCAGTAGTTGTGATGACAGGGGCGGCCGTCGTCGGTCTCACGCGTTGAGTCGCCGTGACCGTAAACGATCGCTATGTTGTCCGCAGCAAACTTGATCTCCGTAATCGTGAAGATGAAGTCGCTTTGAGCTTCATCCGGCGGGGTCTCTCGAAGCCATGCGACTTCCTCGTCCTTGGTTCGAACGGTGCCGTCCGGCTCGAGTACGCTGAATCCGTCGGAAAGAAACCGGTCGAGCCCGTCTGCATCTCGCTCGGCGTAGAGTTTCGGCCATTCGACAACCTTCTTCTCCATCAGCATGGCGACATCGTCATCACGATCGCCGGCGGCTGCAGTGAAGACCATCAGCCCCGTTCCCAACACGAGCAACGTTGCTCCCAGTATGGTGCGAATCATCGTTTACCTCCCCGGAAGTCGAGCAAAACCGATAATAATTATGATTGCAGTTTGCTGACTTAGTTTCACGCTGGCATTGGGCGGCTGTGCACCGTGGAGTAAGCTAAGGCAGTCATAGCTCCGGGGCTGCGTAATGACATCCGACAATCTGAACAAGTGGCTCACTCTCGGCGCCAATCTCGCGGTCTTCGTGGGAATAGTCCTCGTCATCGTCGAACTTCAGCAGAACCGGGAGATGATCCGGGCGCAAACGCGCTCCGAGATATCTGCGGGCATAACCGTACTTCTCAGTGACGTCGCCAACAATCCGCAGTTGGCCAGCCTTGTTCGTCGTGCGGACGACGGGGAGCCTCTCACGCCGGACGAGGAAAAGCAGTATGGGCACCGGAGCGCTGCGCTGTTTCGCTACTTCGAAAACGTCCATTATCAGTATCGTCAGGGCATGTACGACGAGGCTGAGTACCTCGCGCATCGTGAAGCCTGGCGCCAGTTCTTCCAGAATTCGAAGACGGCCGTGAAGAACTGGTGTGACTTCCGTGAGATCGTGTCAGCCGAACTGGCGGCGGAGATCGATGGGCTTATTGACGAGAACCCATGCCTGGAGAGATAGAACGGGAGGGCCTTACGATGAACACAGAACGCTGGCGGTTCACCGCCGAGATGATAGGAATCGCGGCCGTCGTGGCCTCACTGATGGCGGTCGTCGTCGAACTACGACAGACGCAGAAAGCCGTTGTTGCAGCCACCTACCAGACCAGGGCACTCGATGCGATCGCGCTGAATATCTCGCTGCAGGACAGCGAATACATCACGCCGTTGCTTGCGAAGACGGACCTGGGAGATCCGGATGCGGTTGCGGCGCTGGAGGACGTCGACCGGATGCGGCTGCGCATTTTTTTCATGGGGCGACGAGTTGACGCCGACAACGAGTACTACCAGTACCAGCAGGGCTTCCTGGATGAGGAATACTATGAGCATGCCATGAAGCCTCGGGTCCGAAGGACCGCACCGATGTGGCGGGCGCTCGGCATTACCGAGCCGAGGCCGTCCTTCCACGAGTTCGTCGAAGCCACGCTCGCCGAGGACACTGAATGAAAAGCCGACTGTCAGTCTGCGCATTGTTCCTCGCCGGCTGCGCCGGCAGCATCTACGAACCGCCTGTCGGGGAGGACATGCCGACGGTCGATTTTCAGGGTGAGTATTCCCTGCTGCTCGTGTACAAGAACGGTGAGGACTGCTCGGACGGGGTCGGCATTCCACCGCAGTACGCACCGTGGGAGCCCGAGCGCGCGCCGCTTCCCGTGGCACCCGACGCAGTCTTCTCGTTCCAGGTGCGCCAGTACGATACGGCCTGGGACGCGGGCCAGCTGGCGAGCGCCACCTGCGGCGGCATCTACTCGTTCGTGCCGAAAGTAGAGACGGACTACCGATTCTCCTTCGAGAAAAAGACAGAGGGCTGTTCGGTCCTGCTTGTCGAGCGAGACCGGGATGGCTCACCATTTGCGCCGTCGCCCATAAGCAAGCGAACGGAAAAGTTTGCGATGACCGTCCGCGGCTCGGTCTGCCAGAAAGATGTAGCCGACGCATAACGAAGCAGAAATCGGGCCGTCCAACTGCAGCCTTGGTCTATACTCGCTGCGATCACCACCCACCGGGGATAACAATGAGAGCATCGGCTGTCCTTCTTGCCATTGTCACCGCAATGATCGCTGCGCCGACCGCCGCGGAGACGACGACCTACCGGGTCCTGTTCGCCGGCGACGATACGGGTCACCTGATCGTCAACGAGGCTGGCAACAACATCGCGATCGACTTCGACTTCAAGCAGAACGGGCGCGGTCCGACGATAGCCGAGGAGATGACGCTCGACGATCGTGGCTACCCGATCGCGTGGACGATCACCGGCACGCAGACCTTCGGCAGCTCGGTGGACGAGTACTTCCGCGTTGAGGACGGGGTTGCCCGCTGGCAGGACACGACCGGAACGGGCGAAGCTGCAATTGCGGGTGACACGCTTTTCTACATCGACCAGAACGGCAGCGTGTATTCACGGGCGCTGCTCGCGCGGGCATTGCTGGCGGATGCGGACGGTCGCGTCGAGGTTTTCCCCAGCGGCGAGGCTACGATCCGCAAGCGTGATACGAAGACGTACGACGGCCCCGACGGCGAACTCGAGGTAACCGCCTACGAGATTCTTGGACTGTCCTACAATCCGGGCCTCGTGATGCTCGATCAGGACGGTCAGTTCTTCGCCACTGCGAGCCCGCGATTCAGCATGGTGCGGGAGGGCTACGAGGCGGCCGACGAGGCGCTTCGCAAGTATGCCGAGAGCCTGTCGACCGAGCGCTTCGTCGAGATCCAGTCACAGGTCGCGCACAACTACGACGTGCCCGTGCGGATACGCAATGTGCGCGTCTTCGATCCCGAGCGCCTCGCGCTCAGCGAGCTCAGCGACGTCGTCGTCTTCGGAAAGCGAGTCGCAAGCGTCCAGGCTGCAGGCAGTCCGGCGCCCGAGGGCGAGGTCTCGATCGACGGCGCCGGCGGCACGCTGGTTCCCGGCATGTACGAGATGCACGGCCACATCGGCCAGGGCAACGCGCTCCTCAACGTCGCTGCCGGCGTTACGTCCGTGCGCGACACGGGTAACGAGAACGCGGTTCTCCGAGACCTGATGAACCGGATCAACGACGGCACGATTGCGGGTCCGCGGATCACGCGCTCGTGCTTCATCGAGGGCAAGAGCGAATTCTCGGCAGCGACCGGCGAAACGGTCGCGACGCTGGAGGAGGCATTGGCGATGGTGCGCTGGTGTGGGTCCCGCGACTTCCACCAGGTCAAGCTGTACAACTCGATGCGGCCAGAATGGGCGGAGACCCTGGCCGCGGAGGCCCACCGGCTCGGCATGCGGGTTGCCGGGCACGTGCCGGCGTTCTCGACCGCAAACGCGATGATCGAGGCGGGTTTTGACGAGATCACACACGCCAACCAGCTCATGCTCGGCTGGGTGCTCGAAGACGGTGAGGACACGCGTACGCTGTTCCGCTTTATCGCTATGAAGCGGTTCCCTGCCATGGACCCCAATGACGAGGCCGTGCAGTACACGATCGGCCGTATGCTGGAGCGGAACGTCGCGCACGATCCGACAATCGCAATCCATGAGCACGGGCTCACGGCCGTCAACGGCGAAGTGGCGCCGCTGGCGAAGAAGGTCATCGATCACCTGCCGACCAACGAGCAGCGTTCGCTCAGGTCGGAGCTGTTCGGGACGGAGGGCCCCGAAGAGCGGGCTGAGTACGTTGCCGCGTTCGAGTTCATCAAGGAAGTCCTCGCGAGGCTCCACACCGACGGTGTCCTGCTGTTGCCGGGAACGGACCTGGGTGGCGGCATCGCCTACCATCGCGAACTCGAACTGTTCCAGGAGATCGGGCTGACACCCGCCGAGGTGCTGCGGCGTGCTTCCTACGACATCGCGGTTTACCTGGGCCAGGACGAAGACCTGGGATCGATCGAGAAAGACAAGTACGCGGACTTCTTCCTCGTGCCCGGTGACCCGACGAGGAGCCTCGACGAGCTCCGGCGGATTCGTATGGTGGTCTCTGACGGTGTCGTCTATTTCCCGAGCGAGATCTATCCGTGGTTCGGTATTCGTCCTTTCGACGAGGCGCCGGAGGTCGTCGCGACCGCCGATTGAGCAATTCGCTCAGGCGATGTCGCGTTCGTGTCGTCGAGCGTCGATCTCGAACGGCGCGTCGTGATAGCCGACCGTCACGATTTGCTGAAGGTAGACCGGCAGGAACGC
>JAAUXY010032929.1_pt1 | contig 11144 bp, 11 predicted proteins | sample 7278121 | NCBI WGS metagenome assembly JAAUXY01 (sample SAMN14350117, study PRJNA611818) | marine sediment metagenome | isolation source: surface marine sediment (1.8m) | place: French Polynesia: Moorea | collected 2018-08
ACGAAGAGCAGGCAGGCGACCACCACGACCGAGGGGCCGGAAGGCGTGTCCCAGACCAGGGACGCGCCCAGCCCGCCCGCGACCGAGACGCAGCCAAACAGGCTGGCCAGCACCGCCATTTGCTCCGGCGTTCGCGCGAAGCGCCGGGCGGTGGCCGCCGGAACCACCAGCAAGGCCACGATCAACAGCAGCCCCACGATCTTGATCGCCACGGCCACGGTCACCGCGATCAGCAGCATGAAGACCGCATTGACCAGACCGGCCCGGACGCCCTCGACCCGCGCCAGCTCGTCATGCACGGTGAGCGCCAACAGGGGGCGCCAGATGGCCACCAGTACCGCGAGTGCAGCCAGCCCCCCGGCGTAGATCCACACCAGGTCCGCTGCGGTGACGGCGAGAAGATCGCCGAACAGGTAGGCGAGCAGATCGACCCGGAGGGTCTCGAGAAACGCGATTGCCACCAAGCCGAGGGCCAGACTGCCATGTGCGACAATGCTCAACAGCGTGTCCCGGGTCAGGGTCTGTTGCCCCTCCAGCCCAGCCAGCAGCGCCGCAATCGCGATGGCCACAACGATGATTGCGATGTTCAGGTCAATGCCGAGCAGGATACCGCCGAATACGCCCAAGAGCGCCGAATGGGCCAGCGCGGCGCCGAAGAAGGCCATCCGGCGCCACACGGTGAAGGTGCCGATCGGTCCGGCCACAAGCGCGACGCCGATGCCGGCGGCCAGGGCGCGCAGCAGGAAGTCATCGATCATCCGAGACCCTTTCCGCCTGGCGGTCTGCCACCACCGCGCCTGCGGCATCATGCGCATGGTCGTGATGATGGGTGTAGACGGCAAAACCCTTCGCCACCTCCGGCCCGAACAGCTCCAGATAGGCCGGATCCCGGCTGACCGTTTCGGGTCGCCCGGTGCAACAGACATGGTGGTTGATGCAGACCACCGTATCCGTGGACGCCATGACCAGGTGCAGATCGTGCGAGACCATCACCACGCCGCATCTGCGCCGTTCCCGGATGCGGGTGATCAAGTCGTGCAGCTCTTTCTGGCCGGTGACGTCGACGCTCTGCACGGGCTCGTCCAGCACCAGCAGGTCGGGTAAGCGCAGCAGCGCCCGGGCCAGAATCACGCGCTGCAGCTCGCCCCCGGAGATGCCCTGCATCGGACTGTCGATCGCATGGGCGGCGCCGACTTCGGTCAGGGCTGCCTCGATCGCATCCCTTCCCGGCGCGCCTCCGAGACCCAGAAAGCGGGCAACGCTCAGCGGCAAGGCCGGATCGACGGCCAGCCGCTGCGGCATATAGCCGATGCGCAGGCCGGGCCGGCGCCATACCTCACCCGCCGTGGTCGGCACGAGGCCGAGCAACACCCTGAGCAGGGTGGTCTTGCCCGACCCGTTGGGACCGATGACCGTCACGATCTCACCTTCGTGCACGGCCAGATCGACCGAGCTCAGGATCTCATGTCGGCCGACCCGAACGTCCACATGGCGCGCCCCGGCCAACAGGCCGTCGGACACGGTCTGCGTATCCAGGGACTCCGGCATCAGCGGTCCGCCTGGCCCGGCCCCGTGCGACGACAGCCTGGACAGCGGCCGAGCACCTCGAGGGTCAGGTGGTGCATCTCGAAATCCGCGTCCGCGCAGCGAGCCCGCACGGTGCCCGCGATCTCGGCGTCCTCCAGCTCTGCCGCCGTACCGCACTCCCGGCAGATCAGGAACTGCCCCACATGCGGGCGGCGCGGGTCCCGGCAGCCGACATAGGCGTTCAGCGATTCGATCCGGTGGATCAGGCCCTGTCCGGAGAGGAAATCGAGCGCCCGGTAGATCGTCGGCGGGGCGGCCGTGCGGCCGTCTCGGCTCAGCTTGTCGAGCAACTGATAGGCGCCGACGGGCGCATGGCTGTCCCAGATCAGGAGCAGGACCTGCCGGCGCAACTCGGTGAGCCGCGCGCCGCTCAGCCGGCACACCTCGGCCGCGGCGGCCAAGGCCTCGTCGATACAGGCCGCGTGATCATGCCCTGCTTGCGGGAAGTCGCGATCGGTGTGGGTGGATCTTGCCATGCGCGCGCGGACCTCGTGGGACGCCGGTGTCTCGTGCTGAGACTACCATCATGAATGCAACATTATAACATCGAAGATGGCTAGATGACTCGCCATCGGGCACAGTCACACGGCTATGGGCAGGCGGCCGGATCCACGAGTCGCGTGACCGCGATGGTGCGTCCCTGCATGCAGGTCGAGGTCTCGGCGATCGCGCCGCAGACGCAGACCTCCTGACCCTGCGGCAGTCCGCCCGGACGGTCCGGCGCGAGAGTGTACAGCGTGCCCCGTTGGTCGCGCAGAGCCGGACACTCTGTCCCTTCCGCCGTCAGTCGGCCACGGACGCACAGAGTCTCCGTCGGCCCGCCGCCGCGGCGCCATTCGGCGGGCCGCACGAAGCCGCCCCGCCACAGTCCCCGGCCGGCCCGGCGCGCTTTGGCCTCGATGCCGGCATAAGTTGGTATCTCGGCTGTGTTCGCGAGTGCCCAGCCGGTATGCACCATGTTCGCGGCCACGTCGGCCCGCTGCACGGTGCAGGTGGCGGCCGGTTCGGAGCTGGAACCGCGCAGCCGGCAGCGGACTCGGGCTCCCGCCACCAGGTCCATCAGCGCCGTGCGCGCCACGTCGCCGCAGGCATAGGTCCGCGACTCGTAGGTGCAATGCTGAGCGAGATCCGGAGCGTCGCTGCCGAAGAGGCGAACCCGCTGGCCCGCGACGATCAGGTGGTTGCCGTCGAGCACCTCGGCCGGCCCGGCGATGACGCGGGCGTCTGTGGCGGCGCTCGTCTGGCTCGCGAGCAAGAGGGTCGCCGCAATGGCAATGACGCGTGCGGTCATGTCACGTCCCTGACCTGCCCTGGGCGACCCATCAACGCAAGACCGCGGACCAGGGTCAAGAGTCCGCACCGCCGCTCGTTCGCTGCCGCCCTCTTCGGCGTCGGTTCGATTCGCGCCGTGCGACGGTTCACGGCTCCAGGACGCCACCGTTGATTCCGCCAAATCGTCTCAAACTTTTCGAAAATTCGACACAATTGCCGACGACGTTTTGTCACGGCGCGGTGATCCGCGCGTCCAATGCATCGTATTTGTTTTAACAGCCCATAAAGCTTTCGGGAGTAAACATGAACGCACGCCTCAGACGCGCTTCGCCGGACTGGGACCGGCTCGCCATCGTCTATCTGGGTGTCGCGGCCGTCTGGTGGGTCGCCGTGATCTCGGTATCGTTTGGCGGTTTGGGATGAACCGGGCGCGGTCAGGGCGCGGACAAAGTCCCTCCCAAAGGGACATCGGCAATAGGATGTCCAGGTATGACGACCGAACGCCAAGGTATCGGCCATCCCATCGTCCAAGAAACCTCGATCGGGCTTCCTCTGGCGGCTGTGGTGCTCTTTGCCGCCCTCTTGTCCCTGAGCGCCATGAGCGTGGGGACGGATGAGTTGCCGGTCTTGCCGTCCACTGAAGCGGCGGCAGAAAAACTTAAAGCAGAAAAAATAGAAGCGTCACTCAACCAATAGCATTAACGTGATGCCAAGTCCGGCACGCTAGCCTCTTTGGGCGCGGCTTGCAGGGACCTCGCGCTTCCATTATAGTGCAGTGCACATAAATACATTGCGCTGCACTATAGCCAATGGATACGATCGCACAGACGAAAGGGGAAACAATGGCGCCCGACGCCTCCGCCGTGACGATTGTGGCCAAGGACCAAGACAAGCAACAGCCGGTTCCGCCCGATGTATGGGAGGAGTTGCACGGCTATTACTTCGAGGATTTGGCGGTCGGCATGACGGCCGTCCTGTCGCGCACGGTCCAGGGTGGCGATATCACGGCGATTGCCGGCATCTCGGGCGATACCAACCCCCTCCATCTCAGCGACGACTTCGCCCAGCACAGCATCGTCGAAGGGCGCATCGCGCATGGCGTGCTGACGGCTAGCTATATCTCGGCGCTGATCGGCACCAGGCTGCCCGGGCCGGGGTGCCTCTATGTCAGCCAGTCATTGCGCTTCAAGGGGCCGGTCAGGGCCGGCGACACCGTGAACACCCGCGTCACAATCACCCGGCTGGACCACGAGAAGAGCCGCGTGACCCTGTGGTGCGAGTGTTTCGTCGGCCACACCATCATTCTCGAGGGTGAGGCCGTGGTCCAGGTGACCAAGCGCAACCCCGACTAGGAGCCCGCGGGCTCAAACACTCGTTCTGCACTTGCCAGCGTGGCGCATCGCTGTAGGTTTGCGGCGGTGAAGACCAGACAACGCGCTGCGGGCGCTTCGATGCGGATCTTTCGACACTATACCGAGCTGCCCGAGGAGGCGCGTGGGGCGGTTGTCGCCCTGGGCAATTTCGATGGCGTCCATCTCGGCCATCGCGAGGTGATCGGCGCCGCGGGGCGGGAGGCGCGCGCTCTGAACGCGCCGCATGGCGTGCTGACCTTCGAGCCCCATCCCCGCAGTTTCTTTCAGCCCGCAACACCGCCATTCCGGTTGACGCCCTTTCGAATCAAGGCGCGCCATCTGGAGGCGCTAGCGGTGGATTTCCTCTACGTGCTCCATTTCGACCGGGAGTTCTCTCAGATCACCGCCCAGGACTTCGTTGCCAAGGTGCTGGTCGAGGGGCTTGGCGTCCGTCATGTGGTGACCGGCTATGACTTCGTCTTCGGCCAGGGGCGCGGCGGCAATGCCGAGACCCTGGCGGCTGCCGCAGTGGAACACGGCTTCGGCTATACCCGCGTGGCACCGGTCGAGGCGCTGCCGGGCGTGCCCTATTCCTCGACCCGGGTCCGTGACCATCTCTTGGCCGGCGAGCCCGACAAGGCGGCGTTCCTGCTCGGGCGGGACTGGGAGATCGAAGGACGGGTCGAACCAGGTGAGCAGATCGGTCGCGATCTGGGCTTTCCCACGGCCAATGTCCGGCTCGGGGAATATCTGCATCCGGCCTTCGGAATCTACGCCGTCAAGGCGGGGCTGGACGCGGGCGAGGATACCGTCTGGCTGGATGGGGTCGCCAATTTGGGCCAACGGCCGACTTTCGATGGCAAGGATATCCTCCTAGAGGTGCACCTGTTCGATTTCAAGGGAGATCTCTACGGCCGGCATTTGCGGACCCGGCTGATTCGCTGGATCCGCCCGGAAAAGAGGTTTGACGGCCTCGCCGCTTTGCGGGCACAAATCGCGGATGACTGCAGCGTCGCCCGCGATCTCCTGACGCAAGAGCCTGCAAGCCCATGACCGTTGACTACAAATCCACCGTTTTCCTGCCGCGCACCGAGTTTGCCATGCGCGCCAACCTGCCGACGCGCGAGCCCGAAACGCTGGCGCGCTGGGAGGAAATGGACCTGTTCGGCCAACTGCGCGCCCAGTCGACGGGCCGCGAGAAGTTCATTCTGCATGACGGGCCGCCCTACGCGAACGGCCATCTGCACATGGGCCACGCGCTCAACAAGATCCTCAAGGATGTCATCAACCGCTCCCAGCAGATGCTCGGCAAGGACGCCGACTATGTGCCGGGCTGGGACTGCCATGGGCTGCCCATCGAGTGGAAGATCGAAGAACAGTACCGCGCCGCGGGCAAGGACAAGGACGAAGTGTCGATCGTCGAGTTTCGCCGCGAATGCCGCGAGTTCGCCGAGAAATGGATCGAGATCCAGCGCGACGAGTTCAAGCGCCTCGGCGTCGTGGGCGACTGGGACGACCCCTATACCACGATGGCCTATGAGGCGGAGGCGCAGATCGCCGCCGAGCTGTTGAAGTTCGCCGAATCCGGGCAGCTCTACCGAGGCTCCAAGCCGGTCATGTGGTCAGTCGTGGAGAAGACCGCGCTGGCCGAGGCGGAGGTCGAGTACCACGACCACGTCTCGACCACCGTCTGGGTCAAGTTCCCGGTGATCGAAGGGGCCTCGGATCTGCTCGGGACCAGCGTCGTCATCTGGACGACGACGCCCTGGACGATTCCGGCCAATCGGGCGATCGCCTTCGCGCCCGCGATCAAATACGGCCTATACGAGGTGACCGAGGCGCCGGCGGACAACTGGGCCAAGCCCGGGGACCGCCTGATCATGGCCGATGCGCTGGCCGCCTCGGTCATGGCCGCCGCGCGGGTCGAGGGCCACAAGCGGATCGGCGCGGTCGAGCCGTCACAGATCACGCTCTGCGCCCATCCCTTGCGTGGCGTCGACGGCGGCCAGGGCTACTGGGATTACGACGTGCCCATGCTCTCGGCCGACTATGTCACGGAGGACCAGGGCACGGGCTTCGTCCACACGGCGCCGGGTCACGGCGCCGACGACTTCAACAGCTTCGTCGAGAACCGTGCGCTGTTCGCCAAGGTGGGCCTCATGGAAGTGCCGCACACGGTCGGCGAGCGCGGCGAGTACTACGACCACGTGCCGCTGTTCGCCGGCAAGCGCATCTACGACGACAAGGGCAAGCCGGCCGACGCCAACGAGGCGGTGGTCCAGGCCCTGGCCGCGGCCGGCGCGCTGATCGCCCGCGGTCGTCTCACCCACCAATATCCGCATTCCTGGCGGTCCAAGGCGCCGCTGATCTTTCGCAACACGCCCCAGTGGTTCATCAGCATGGGCGACGACGCGGGCGCGGACGGCCTCAGGGCCAAGGCGCTCAAGGCGATCGAGGACACCCGCTTCGTTCCCGCCTCGGGCAAGGACAGGCTCTACAGCATGATCGAGCAGCGCCCGGACTGGGTGATCTCGCGCCAGCGCGCCTGGGGCGTGCCGATCACCGTATTCGTGCGCAAGACGGACGGGCAGGTGCTGGTCGACGCGGAAGTCAACGCCCGCATCCTCGATGCCTTCCGGCAGGAGGGGGCGGACGCCTGGTTCGCCGACGGCGCGGCTGCGCGCTTCCTCGGCGAAGCTTATGACAGCCAGGACTGGGAGAAGGTCGACGACATACTGGACGTCTGGTTCGACAGCGGCTCGACCCACAGCTTCGTGCTCGAGGCGCGCCCTGCGCTCGAGTGGCCCGCGTCCCTCTATCTGGAAGGCTCGGACCAGCACCGCGGCTGGTTCCATTCCTCTCTGCTGGAGGCCTGCGGGACGCGCGGCCGTGCGCCCTACGAGACGGTGCTCACGCACGGTTTCCTGCTGGCGGAAGACGGCCAGAAGATGTCCAAGTCGCTCGGCAACATCGTCTCGCCGCAGGACGTGGTCCAGAAGCTCGGGGCCGATATCCTACGGCTCTGGGTGGTCAATTCGGACTACTACGAAGATGTCCGGGTCGGGCCGGAGATCCTGAAACAGCAGGTCGATCTCTATCGCCGGCTGCGCAACACGCTGCGCTTTCTGCTCGGCAACCTGGCCGATTTCGAGGCCGCTGAGCGGGTCGCGCCGGCCGAGATGCCGGAACTCGAGCGCTGGGTGCTGCACCGGCTGGCCGAGCTGGACACAGGCATCCGCAAGGCCTGCGAAGATTTCGATTTCCATGCCAAGTTCCAGGCGCTGCACAATTTCTGCGCGGTCGACCTCTCGGCCTTCTATTTCGATATCCGCAAGGATTCGCTCTATTGCGACAGGCTGGATTCGCCGACGCGCCGCGCCTGCCGCACGGTGCTGGACCATCTCTACGATTGTCTGACCGCTTGGCTTGCGCCCGTCTTGTGCTTTACCGCAGAGGAGGTCTGGCTGGCCCGCGCCGATGGCGCCGCTGGAGGTCGCGAGCCCAGCGTTCACCTGCGCCTGTTTCCCGAAGTTCCGGCCGATTGGCGGGATGACACATTGGCGGCCAAATGGCAGACCGTGCGCGCGCTGCGCCGCGTCGTCACCGGCGCCCTCGAGATCGAGCGGGCCGAGAAACGGATCGGGTCGAGCCTGCAGGCGCATCCGGTGGTTTACACCGATGCCGACCGCGCCGGCGTCGTGGCGGATCTGCCGCTCGACGACATCGTGATCGCCTCGGCCGTGACCGTGACGACCGATCCGCCGCCCCCCGGCGCGTTCACCCTGGACGACGTGCCGGGGGTCGGCGTCGAGGTCCGGCCCGCCAAGGGCGACAAGTGCGCCCGCTGCTGGAAGGTGCTGCCCGACGTGGACAGCGATCCCGATTGTCCCGGCGTGTGCAAGCGTTGCGCCGACGCTGTGGCCGGGATTCTGGCCACTGCGCCGGCCTGACGGTGACCGGTCTCGCGCAGGCAGACATGCCCAGCCGCAGCGAGAACATGAGGCTGGGGCTGCCGATCGCCGCCGTGCTGCTGGTGATTGATCAGCTCAGCAAATGGGTCATCGTCTCCCAGGTCATGCAGCCGCCACGGGTGATCGAGGTCACCGGGTTCTTCAACATCGTGATGGCCTGGAACACCGGCGTCAGCTTCGGCATGTTCGCCTCAGATTCGCCCTACGGCCGTTGGGCCCTGGTGGCCCTGGCGCTGGCGATCTCGGCGGGCATGGCGGTCTGGCTGCTGAGGGCGGAGACCCGTCTCCAGGCGGCGGCTCTGGGCCTCGTGATCGGGGGCGCCCTGGGAAACGTGATCGACAGGTTGCGCTTCGGCGCGGTCGCCGATTTTCTGGACTTCCACGCCGGGGGCTATCACTGGCCGGCCTTCAATGCGGCCGATTCGGCGATCGCCGTAGGCGTGGCCCTTTTGCTCTACGATGCCTTGTTTGTGGGCCGCCGATCGCCTATTAAGTAGGCCAACCGCTTATTAGAAGCACGAGCAGTCATCATGTACGCCAGACATTCGCTGCTTGCCCTTGGGCTCGCCACGCTGGTGCTGGGCGGGTGCGCTGACCTGCGCCCACTTGGCGAAGCCGTCGGCGTCGTGCCGAGCCAGGAGCAAGAGCAATACAACGTCAACAACGCCCGGCTATCGCTGCCGCCCGATTTCAACCTCCGCCCGCCGCAGGCCGGTTCGGGCGTGGCGCAGGCACGGGCCGCCACCTCCCGCGGACAAACCGCCGTATTCGGCGATAAGCGGCGGACCACGGCGCGAACCCGCGAGATCCGGCAGGCGACCCGCAGTGATGGCGAGAGTGCCTTGTTGCGCAAGGCGGCCGGCAATCAACGGGTGGATTCCGCCGTTCGCGACACCGTCGACCAGGAAACCACGGGCGCGGCGGAATCGGAACGCCAGTTTACCGACAAGCTCTTGAAATGGCGGCCTGCGTCCGGTGGCGAGCAGTCGGAAGACGGCGAGGACCGCCCGGCGGATGCGACCGACCGATATACGCCGGTGGTCACCAAGAAGTGATTCCACGGCACATGGGCGGATTGGGTACCTTTCGCCCGGTCGACGACCTCTCACGGTGAAACCCAAATTGGGAGACGGTAAATGCCGATGAGCGTGGCTCAATCGCGCAGTGTTACCCTGCAACTCCAGCTCCACTTCGGATCCCTCCTGGTACTGCTTACCCTGCTTTTGCTGGGGATGTTGAGCCTGGCGCCGCCGGCCTCGGCCGCTGTGTTCAATCCCAAGACCTTCACGCTCGCCAACGGCATGCAGGTCGTGGTGATCGAGAACCGCCGGGTCCCGATCGTCAGCCACATGGTCTGGTATCGGGTGGGGTCGGCGGACGAAACGCCGGGCAAGTCCGGCATCGCGCATTTCCTCGAACACCTGATGTTCCGCGGCACGAAGACGCTGGCGCCCGGAGAGTTCTCGCGCACGGTGGCCCGCAATGGCGGCCAGGAGAACGCCTTCACGAGCTATGACTACACGGGCTACTTCCAGAATGTGGCGGTCGATCGCCTCGAGATCGTGATGAGGCTCGAAGCCGACCGGATGACGAATCTGGTGCTCACGGACGAGGTCGTGAACCCGGAGCGCGACGTGGTGCTGGAGGAACGGCGCAGCCGCACCGAGAACCGGCCCGGCGGTCTGCTGCGGGAGCAGGCCGGCGCGGCGATGTTCGCGAACCACCCCTACGGCATGCCGATCATCGGCTGGAAGCACGAGATCCAGGCCCTCAAGACCGAAGATGCGCTCGCCTTTTACCGACGCCACTATGCGCCCAACAACGCCATTCTGATCGTCGCCGGCGACGTCTCGGTGGACCAGGTCCGCACCCTGGCTGAGCGCTACTACGGCCCGATCCCGGCGGGATCCGTGCCCGAACGCGTGCGCCCGCAGGAACCGCCACAGCACGCGCCCCGGCGGGTCGTCTTGCGCGACGTGCGCGTGGGCCAGCCCCGCTTCAGCCGCCGCTATCTGGCGCCGAGCTACAACCGGGGAGCGACCGAGCACGCCTATCCCCTCCAGCTCCTGTCCGAAATTCTCGGCGGCGGATCCACCAGCCGGCTCTACCGCAGCCTCGTGATCGAGCAGAAGCTCGCGGCCGCGGCCGGCGCCTGGTACAACCCCAACAGCTTCGATCTGGGCAGCATCGGGGTCTCGGCGACGCCGCGTCCCGGTGTGGACGTCGCCGATGTGGAGGCGGCGGTCGATGCCGAGCTTCACAAGATCTTGGACAAAGGCGTGACCGCCGACGAGCTGGCCCGCGCCAAGGACCGAATGGAAGCCGGCGCGATCTATGCGCGCGACGACTTGAGCACCGGCGCGCGGGTGTTCGGCGTGGCCTTGACCACCGGCCGTACGGTCGAGGATGTCGAGACCTGGCCGGAACGCATTGCCGCAGTCACCATCGAACAGGTCCAGGCGGCCGCGCGGGCCGTGTTCGTGGCCAACAACTCGGTGACCAGCCTGTTGCTGCCGAAGACGTCGGACCAGACTGAGTGATCAAGGTGCCTTACCGCTGGCCGCGGTAGCCGCCGCTTGAGCAGACCAAAGGAGTTCGCGATGCCATCCCTGTCGGCCCGCCGCCCGTTCGCCGCCTTCGGCATTGCCGTGCTGGCCCTTCTTCTGTATGCCGCACCTGTTGGGGCCGCGGTCAAGGTCGAACGGGTGACCAGCCCGGGCGGAATCGAAGCCTGGCTGGTTCAGGATCCCAGCAATCCCATTATCGCCCTTGAGATGAGCTTCCTGGGCGGCGCCGCGCTCGACCCCTCGGACAAGCTGGGTCTGGCCGAGATGGTGTCCGGACTGCTCGACGAAGGGGCGGGCGATCTGGACTCGCAGGCGTTCCAGAAAAAGCTCGAGGATCTCTCGATCGGGCTGAGCTTCGGCGCCGGCTATGACGGCTTCACCGGCAGCCTGAAGAC
>JAAUXY010036501.1_pt1 | contig 11144 bp, 8 predicted proteins | sample 7278121 | NCBI WGS metagenome assembly JAAUXY01 (sample SAMN14350117, study PRJNA611818) | marine sediment metagenome | isolation source: surface marine sediment (1.8m) | place: French Polynesia: Moorea | collected 2018-08
GCCGGGTGAGCCTGAGCATGCGCGATCTGGACGCCGCCTGATCGTGCAGACGGTTTCCGAGTGCTGGCCCGCGCATTGCGCGGGCCGTGTGCTTTCTAGCTAGGACCCGCCGCCGGAGAGCGGATCATGCGGTGCTGGTGGACGGCTGTCCCGCAGCACTGCCGCGAATGCATCGCTCAGCCGGGCAGGCAAACCCGGATCGGGGTTGCCCGCGGCCACGCGAATGACTTCGCACAGGAGGCGGGGCTCGAACAACGGTCGGCCGTCGTCTTTCTGCCCTTCGCCGATGATCTGCAATAACACCGGTGTCGTGATGTCGGCGCCCGTGGCACGCTCCGTGACCCGGATCTCCTCACCTTCAATGATGAGTTTGCGCAGATCGTCCAGGTTGACGTAGCGGCTCTCGGTTGTGTCGTAGAGGCGCCTGTTGACGTACTTGCGAATCAGTCTCGGTTGAGTCATGGAACGCTCCTGACCTTATTGGCCCCACGAACTGCTGTGTCGCAGCGGCCAGAATACTGCTTTTAGACCGACGCTGCCTGAACAAGTTCGTGTTGCAGCAATTCGCCACCGGGCCTGACTCGCTAACTACAGATAGATATTGAATTTTTACAGAAGCTTATCGATATGTTCTCAAGCGGGATATGGGACTAGGACTGATCGGGGACCTCGCGATTATGACGGCCCGCCAACACGTCGGCCTGCCAGTTGTCCCGGGCCCATGACCAAATCACCTCCGGCTCGGCGCGGGTCAGCTCGGCGGGCGGCCGTTGTTCCAGGAAGTCCAGGGCAGCGACGAGATTGGCGCCTGCCTGCTGGTCATTCAGCGCGCGCGCGCCCGTCTGCTTGCTCAGTTTCTGGCCGACGCGATTCACCGCGACGGGGACGTGCATGTACGCGGGATGGGGCAAACCCAGCACCTGCTGCAACCACAACTGGGATGGCGTGACATCCAGCAGGTCCATGCCCCGCACGACCTCGGTGATAGCCTGCCAGGCGTCATCCACGACGACCGCTGTCGCGTAGGCAACCAGCCCGTCGCGTCGCCGAATGACGAAATCGCCCACATCGCGGGCGAGATCGAACTCGGCCCGACCCTGCAGACCATCGTCCAGTGTCACCGGATTGGCCCCCGTTTTGACGCGCACGGCGGTGTCCGCAGCGCCCGGTGCGAGCCGCCGGCGTCGGCAGGTCCCTGGATACACGGGACCGCTGATGCCCGTTGTCGCGATCGCTCCAATCTCCTGTCGCGAGCACTTGCAGGGATAGGCGCGCTCGGCGGCGAGGAGATCATCGATAACGGCGTGGTAGGCGTCGAGGCGGGAGCTTTGGTACAGAATCTCGCCGCTCCACTGAAAGCCGTGCGCGGCGAGCGACCGGATAATCGACTCGCTGGCGCCCGGGACCTCGCGCGGCGGATCGATGTCCTCTATGCGCAGTAGCCAGTCACCGTCGTGCGTCAGACTCTGCAGGTAGCTGGCGACAGCCGCGATGAGCGAGCCGAAATGTAGCGGCCCCGTGGGGGAGGGCGCGAAGCGGCCGCGGTATCGGCCGTCGGGCGGTTCAGCGATACTGATCGTCCCGATCGCGATACTGACGTTCGGCCAGCTCGCGTCGTTCCTGGGCTTCCACTGAAAGCGTTGCGACCGGGCGGGCCTCGAGTCGCTTCAGGCCGATTTCTTCGCCCGTTTCCTCGCAGAAGCCATAGCTGCCGTCGTCGATTCTGGTTAATGCCGAGTCGATTTTCTTGAGCAACTTGCGTTCCCGATCGCGGGTGCGCAACTCCAGCCCGAATTCCGACTCCTGTGTTGCGCGGTCGTTGGGATCCGGAAAGTTGCTGGCTTCGTCCTGCATGTGGTGGACCGTCCGGTCGACCTCTTCCATCAGCTCGCGCTTCCAGGCCAGCAGAATCTGACGGAAGTGCTCGAGCTGTGTGTCATTCATATAGTCCTCACCCGATTTCGGCTGATACGGCATGATGCCGTGAATCAGCTGATCGGAGGGGACTGTTCGCGCCGTTCGACGACGTGCACGCTTGGCGGCTGGTTTCTTGCGGGAGACGGTTTTTGCGACTGCTGCTTTGGTCACGCGGCCCTTCCTTGAGCTGGGTTGTTTCCTGGCAGTCTTCTTTTTTGCCGCCTTTTTTGGAGTGGATTTCTTCGTGGCAACCTTTTTCTTGGCTGCCGCCTTCTTCTTGCTTACAGCTTTTTTCTTTGGCCGAGCCTTCTTCTTGGCGGCCTTTTTCTTCGGGGTCTTACGCGCAGCCTTTTTCTTGGCTGCTTTCTTCTTGGCGACTTTCTTTTTGCTGGCCTTCTTCTTGGTCGCTTTCTTCTTGGCCGCCTTCTTACGGCTCACCGGCTTGCGCGCGGCTGTCTTGCGAGCGCTCTTCTTCTTGGCCTTGGCTTTCTTCCTGGCCTTGGCCGCAGGCTTGCGGGTGGCGGACTTGCCGCGCTTTTTCGCGGCTTTTTTCCGGGCAGAGGCTTTCTTTGCAGCCATCGATCAGACCCAAGCTGTCAGACTAAAACCGGCGCATTATACAGATGCGCTAGCGCGTTTAAAGGGCCTGATCGGCCGCTCGCAAACCGGCAGAAAAACCGTTACAGGACCAAAGCTTGGGAAGCGCTCAGGAGGCGGAATCGGGGTGCCAGTCGGGATCCCGGTGTTCGGCGACGACGGTCGTATAGATGCCGCCGCGGACATTGAATTCGGCTGTCAGCCGGGCCTGTCGTGGCTGCAACGCCGCGACCAGGTCGTCGAGAATCTGATTCGTGACGGCTTCATGAAACGCGCCCACGTCGCGATACGACCAGACATACTTCTTCAGTGACTTCAGTTCCACGCAACGGCTCGCGGGAATGTACTCCAGGTGCAGCGTCGCGAAATCGGGTTGGCCGGTCTTCGGACACAAGCAGGTGAACTCCGGAATCCGAATTTGGATTGTGAAATCCCGGTGAATATTAGGATTATCAAAGGTTTCCAGCACTTTACTCGGCTGGGTCTTACCTGCTTCGACAGCGGTTACAGACACTGAACCTGGCTTCTTTTGACGCGGGTGTCCCGCAGCAATTTTTACTTTACACTACCGCTCGTGCGCGGGTCATGGCTTTTCGGGAGGCGTGACTCCAATAGAAATACGGGTTGCCGGAGGCGCTCAGCGTCCGGCTGGAACAAGGGGTAGCGTGTTGCTTTCAGTGCAGCATTCGGTCTGTTTCCAGGCCGACGTCGCGTGTGAGCGGAGGGTCGGTTGACGCAATGCGGCTGACCAAAATCAAACTCGCTGGCTTCAAGTCATTCGTCGATCCCACGACCGTGCACCTGCCTAGCAACCTTGTGGGGGTGGTCGGTCCCAATGGTTGCGGCAAATCCAATGTGATCGATGCCATTCGCTGGGTCATGGGGGAAACCTCGGCCAAGCATTTGCGCGGGGATTCGATGGCCGACGTAATCTTCAATGGCTCGTCGGGCCGCAAGCCGGTGGGCACCGCGACCATCGAGCTGTTTTTTGATAACTCGGACGGCTCGGTAGGCGGCCAGTACGCCAATTACAGCGAGATCTCGATCAAGCGCAGCGTCAGTCGTGAAGGCACGTCGCAGTATTTTCTGAACGGCACGCGTTGCCGTCGCAAGGACATTACCGGGATCTTCCTGGGCACCGGCCTGGGTCCTCGCAGTTACGCCATTATCGAACAGGGCATGGTGTCGCGCCTGATCGAGGCGAAACCGGACGAGATGCGGGTGTATTTGGAAGAGGCTGCGGGCATCTCCAAGTACAAGGAGCGACGGCGGGAAACGGAAAACCGAATTCGCCACACGCGTGACAACCTGGATCGCCTGAACGATTTACGTGAAGAGGTCGACAAACACATCAAGCATCTGCAGCGCCAGGCTCGTCAGGCAGAGCGGTTCAAGGAATTGAAGCAGGAAGAGCGCCAGCTCGAGGCCGAATTGCTGGCGATTCGGCTGACTGCGTTGCAGGTTGAGCTGGACGGGCGCAAGTCCGAGCTGGGGCAGGCCGACACGCGCCTGCAGGCAGCCATCGCCGACCAACGCAGTGTTGAAGCCGGCATCGAACAGGCGCGGGAACGGCATACCGAAGCGGCTGAGGCCTACAACGAGATTCAAAGTCGTTATTACGCGGTGCAGAGCGACATCTCCCGGCTGGAGCAATCGCTGGCACACAGCCGCGAGTTGCGACAACGGCAGCAGGAAGATCTGCAGCAGACAGAAGGCCAGCTCACGGAGCTCGCCGACGAGATCGATAAAGACCAGGCGCAGCTGGCCGACCTCGAGGCGCGCCTGGAGCAACTGGCGCCGGACCTCGAACAGGCGCGATCACTCGAAGAATCATCGGCGGCCAATCTGCAGCGTGTCGAAGACGCGCTCGATGCCTGGCAGACGGCGTGGCACGAATTCAACCTGGAGGCCAAGGAACACCAGCACACGAGCCAGGTAGAGGGCACCCGGATTGAACAACTCGAGGCTCAGCTCGAGCGCGCTCGGGGTCGGGAGCAGGAACTGGCAACCGAGGGCCAGGGTATCTCACTGCCGGAGCACGAGGAGGCCCTGGTTGCGATTCGGCGCACCGAGCAGGATGCCCGGCGCAGTGTCGAAGAGATTGCGGCGACTATGCAGGATGTGGATCGCCGGATCACGCAAATGCGGGAAGCCGAGCAGACCATTGGTGCGGAGCTGGAGCAGGCGCGTGGAGAACTAGACAGTCGACGCGGCCGCGTCGAGACGCTGGAAGCGCTGCAGGCCGCTGCGCTAGGTCAGGACAAGAAAGCGGTGCGTCGCTGGTTGGCCAGCGAAGGGCTCGACAAGAACCCCCGTCTGGCTCAGCAACTGGTCGTCGAGCAGCGCTGGCAACGTGCGGTCGAAACCGTGCTCGGTGATTTCCTGCAGGCCGTGTGCGTCAAGCGGCCCGAGGAGCATTTGGGCGAGCTGCCAGGTGCGGATATCGCCATTGTCGACGCACACGATGATGGTGGTGATGGCAACGGTACGTTGGCCGAAAAGGTTTCTAATGCGGGTCAGGCGGCCGGTTTGTTGCGGCGGGTGCGGATTGCCACGGGGCTGGATGCGGCACTGGCGCTGCAGCGACGGCTCGGGGACGGCGAGTCGGTGATCACCGCGGATGGTGTTTGGCTGGGTCAAGGCTGGGTGCGCGTGTGTCGTGGCAGTGGCGCGGCAGAGGGGCTGATCAGCCGTGAGCAGGACATCCGCGAAACACGAACGGCCATCCGGGACTTCGAGCATCAGGTTAGCAGCCTCGAAAAGGAACGAGCCCGGTTGCGCGACGACCTGGTTGATTGTGAGGCGCGCCGTGGATCGGCGAGTGAAGACCTGACCGCAGCCAATCGCAAGCTGGCGGAAGCCGAGGCGCGATTGGCGGCACAAGGGCAGGAATTTGATCGGATTCGCGGCCGGCTGCAAACTCTGGAGCGCGACACACAGTCTGTTCGCGACGAAATTGCGGGGCTGGAGCAGGCGATCCGGGATGCCCAGGCACGGCGGGAGCATGCCGCCGAAGCCACCGAACGTCTGACCGACCGTCGCCCGACACTGGAACGTCAGCAACAGGAACTGCTGGACGAGTACAATCGCGCGCGTGAACAGGCTGACAAAGAACGAGCCAACGTCGCGGCGATCAACATTGAGTACGAGAGTCGGCGGGCTTCGAAAGAGTCTGCGAACACGACGCTGGCCCGTGTGCGCACTCAGCGCCAGAGCCTGGAGCAACGTATCGAAAGTCTGCGTGGTCAAATCGATGGCGGGGTCGAGCCGTTGGCTGCGACGCAGGCGGAACTGGAGACACAATTAGCGGCCGATGTCGAGGTTGAGCAAGAGCTGGCCGCACGACGCAAACTGATGGAAGCCGCGGATCATGAATTGCGCGCCGCCGAGGCTCGGCGGGTGGACAGTGAGAAACGTGTCGGCGAAGTGCGCGAGGCCAATGAAGGCCTGCGGATTGCAGTCCGTGAAATCGAGGTGCGTCGGGAAGGATTGGCTGAGCAATTCGACGCGACCGGGCGCTCGCTCGACGAGATAGATGCCGGTCTGGAATCAGACGCGACGGCTGATGCATGGATCGAGCAACTCGAGCGCGTGCAAAACCGTATCAGCCGACTCGGTGCGATTAACCTGGCCGCGATCGAGGAATTCAGCGAGCAGTCGGAGCGGAAGCAATACCTGGATTCGCAATTCGAGGACCTGACGGCGGCGCTGGAGACGCTGGAAGGTGCAATTCGCAAGATCGATCGGGAAACCCGCAGTCGTTTCCAGGACACGTTCGAGAAAGTGAATGGTGGCTTGCAACGCCTGTTTCCGCAGCTATTCGGGGGAGGCCATGCGTACCTCAGCCTCGATAGCGATGATTTGCTCAACGCGGGCGTGACCGTCATGGCGCGGCCCCCGGGCAAGCGGAACAGCCATATTCACTTGTTGTCGGGCGGTGAGAAAGCGCTGACCGCGGTGGCGTTGATCTTCTCGATTTTTGAGCTCAATCCGGCCCCATTCTGCCTCCTCGATGAGGTGGATGCGCCTCTCGACGACGCCAACGTCGGCCGGTTCTGCGAGATCGTGAAGGACATGTCGAAGACGGTGCAGTTCATCATCATCACGCATAATAAAACGACCATGGAACTGACGCGGCAGCTGACCGGTGTAACGATGAACGAGCCTGGTGTGTCCCGCCTGGTCTCGGTGGATATCGACGAGGCGGTGCAGCTAGTCGCCAGCTGAGCGTCCCGGGTCCAGCTATGGCCGAGCTCCGGTGGATCCTCATAGTTTGTGGGCTGGTGGTCATTGCCGGCGTATATATCTATTCGCGCTTCCGAGCCACGCCACCCGCGGACAAGCCGCGTCGTGAACCACTGCTCGACGAGCTCGAACCAGGTCCTGCGAACGTTGTAACCGCCGATTCCAGTGACCGGCATTCCGACGCGGGCTCCGCGACTCCTGACAAGATCGTGGCGCTGCGGATGATGTCGCGGGATAGTGCCGGATTCGTTGGTGATCAACTCGTACTGGCACTCCGGGAGGCCGGTCTGCGGCATGGCCGCTATGGCATCTTTCATCGGCACGATGATGAGGCGGCTGGCAATGTCCTTTTCAGTGTCGCGAGTCTGCTCGAGCCAGGATCTTTTGACCTGAGCGGACTCACGGAGGCTCGGTTTCCCGGGGTTAGCATCTTCATGGCGCTCCCGGGCGAAGCCGACCCCGTGCAAGCGTTCGACCAGATGTTGTCAACCGCGAGGTTGCTCGCCGGGCAACTCGAAGGTGATCTGCTGGACGAGCAGGGCAGTACCTTGAGTATCCAGCGTCAGCGCTTCATGCGTGAGGAGGTTTTGCAGTATCTCCATCAAGTCGAGGGAGCCGCGGGGCAATCGCAATGACGGCGATCCCCGAGGCCGTTCGCAAGCGGGCCACCAAGCTCCGCGACGAGATAGAACAAGCCAATTATCGCTACTACGTGCTGGATGAGCCTTCGATTCCGGATAGCGAGTACGACCGATTGTTTCGCGAGCTACAGTCGCTGGAGAGCGAGTACCCGGGGCTCGTTAGCGCCGACTCGCCCACACAGCGTGTGGGTGTACAACCGGTGGGCGGTTTCGCCACGGCCGAACATGCGACGCCGATGTTATCTCTGGACAATGCTTTCAGCACCGAGGAGGTGGCCGAGTTCGATCGACGAGTCCGGGAGCGGCTGTCATACGACGGAAATGTTACCTATTCCGCCGAGCCGAAACTCGATGGCGCTGCCATCTCGTTAACTTATCAGGATGGATTGCTAGTGCGTGGAGCGACCCGCGGCGATGGCACGGTCGGCGAGGAGGTGACGCACAATGTTCGAACTATCAGGTCAATTCCACTGCGTCTCCACGGGCGTGGGTTTCCGACCGTGCTCGAGGTTCGCGGCGAGGTTTTCATGCCGCTGGCCGGCTTCGAAGAACTCAATCGCAAAGCGCGTGAAGCTGGCACCAAGACGTTCGTTAATCCCAGGAACGCCGCGGCGGGCAGCTTGAGGCAGCTGGACCCCAAATTTACGGCCGAGCGCCCGTTGGACTTTTTTGCCTACGGAGTTGCCCATGGGGATGGCCCGAGCCTCGCCCCGACGCATCATGAAATCCTGGACAACCTGACTGAATGGGGCCTGCGCGCGTGCCCGGAGCGTCGCGTTGTGACCGGTGTCGATGGATGTGTCGAGTTTTACGAAGAGCTCGGCGCGCAGCGCAACAGTCTCGCCTACGACATCGACGGCGTGGTCTACAAGGTCGATGAGATCGATCAGCAGGAGGCGCTGGGCTACGTGTCGCGCGCGCCAAGATGGGCACTAGCCCACAAATATCCGGCTCAGGAACAGGTGACAACGGTTGAAGCCATTGAATGGCAAGTCGGTCGCACGGGTGCGATAACGCCTGTAGCGCGTCTGACGCCGGTTTTCGTTGGTGGCGTGACCGTTAGCAACGCGACGCTACACAATATTGACGACCTGCGGCGCAAGGATGTGCGCGTGGGAGACACCGTCATCGTTCGTCGAGCCGGCGACGTAATTCCAGAAGTGGTGAGCGTAGTCGGCGAGCGCCGACCTGCGAAAACAAAGGCCGTTCGACTCCCACGCAAGTGCCCGGTCTGCAGATCCGACGTATTGCGGGTCGAGGGGGAGGCTGTGGCCCGCTGCACGGGCGGCCTGGTTTGCGCGGCGCAGCGCAAGGAGGCGTTGCGGCATTTCGCCTCCCGCCGAGCAATGGACATTGAGGGCCTCGGCGCGAAGATCATCGATCAGCTCGTCGAGCAGGATCTCGTCGCGACGCCAGCGGATATCTACAATCTGACTGTTGAGCAACTCGCAGAACTGGACAGAATGGGCGAAAAGTCGGCTGGCAATCTCATCGAGGCTCTGCGAAACAGCAAGGAGACGACACTTCCAAAGTTCCTCTACGCGCTCGGAATACGCGAGGTAGGTGAGGCGACGGCCAGTAATCTGGCGAGGCATTTTGCTAGTCTCGAGAGCATCGAAGCCGCGTCGAGCGAGGAGCTTCAAGATGCGCCGGACGTTGGCCCCGTGGTCGCAGAGCACATCAGGGCGTTTTTCGAGCAGAGGCATAACCAGGAAGTCATTCAGAAACTCCGGTCAGCGGGGGTTCACTGGCCTGACCTGCAGAAAGCGCGGGCCGACCAAGCCGGTCCGCTAGACGGCAAGACATTTGTTCTGACCGGAACGTTGGATGGCATGACCCGGAGCGAGGCAAAGAAACGTATCGAAGCCCTCGGTGGCAAGGTCACAGGCAGCGTGTCGAAGAAGACGGACTACCTGGTTTGCGGCAGAGACCCAGGGTCGAAACTCGCAAAGGCCGAGACATTCAGGACCGAGATCTTGGATGAGCCCGCACTTGTTACGCTGTTGAACGATGAAGCCAGATAACGAATCGGGCAAACTTAATTATGGACCGCTTTGTTTTGATTTTTTCGCGGCGTTCATTTGCGTGCACAGCTTATTTTGACGTCAATTCGACATCTTCGAGCGCGTGACAGACTCGTCGCACAATAGAATCATAAGCGCATTGATTGCGTGTCTTGAGCCTCTGGCTCGTTTGTTGTTGCGTTCCGGTATTGGATACCGAGAATTCGCAGATATCGGTAAACGAGTATTTGTAGATGTTGCGATGTCAGATTTCGGCAAGCGGGGCAGGCCAACAAATCTCTCTCGGGTTGCTGTCATGACTGGACTTACGCGAAAAGAAGTCAGAAACATCAGAGACATGAATGCTACGTGGCACAAGGCCGGTCGTCGGAACCACAAGAACCTTCCGTCGGACGTTTTGCACCAGTGGTTCACTGATGATCGATTTACTGATGGTGATGGCTGTCCGCTGTATCTGCCCTTCTCCAATACAACCAATTCGTTCAGCGAGTTGGTACGTTTGTGCGGTGGAGATATTCCGCCTGGCGCCATGCGCGACGAACTGCTGCGCGTAGGAGCAATCAAAGTGAGGCCAGATGGGCTGTTAGCAGTGGTCCGAAGAGAGTTCGTTCCGGCAGATATTGACGGGCGCCTTATCGAGGGCCTTGACTACGGCCTGCGCATGCTTGCTTCTACAATTGTGTTCAACACAAGTCCCAGTCGGAAAGGCAAGCTTCGCTTTCAACGTGTCGCAAGCAGCGATTGTGTTCGAGCGTCCGATGCAAGATTTATCGAAGATGAAGTTAGCAAGAGGCTTGGAGAGTATTTGGAAAACGTGGATGATCAAATCTCCAAATACGAGATTCGTGATTCGAACGATGATTCGACAGTAGAATTCGGCGTAGGATTTTTCGTTTACGTTGACGATAAAGAGAAAGCCCGGCGGTAGGCCGGGCTTTTCGAACGAGCTTGATTTGCTGCCATTGGTATACCGCTAGTAGAGAATCCCGGTTACGAGTACTCGTGCGCCGATTTGGATCTCCGGAGCAATGGTTAGCTCTGAGAGCAGAGAGCTGTAATCTACGTAAACGTTATCAATCACAAAAGCCCCAAATTCAGGGTCTATTTCGGTTACAGATCCGCTGATCGCGACTTCGGTTGACCCGGCGATGAAGAGATCACCGACACTGTATGCGATTGCGGACTCATCGTCATTGTCGCACCTCCCAATTGCAACAAGGTCACCGGGGCCGACTCCGTTGCTGCCGTTAACAATTCCCGGGAGTCGAACGTCTTGGTTAACGAGGCTAACGACGCCTGATTGATGATCGATCGATTCGATTGGTCCAACATAAACGCTATGGAAAGTATCTTCGCCTAGTGCGTCAGCAATTGTCCTTAAGCGGGTACCGCCGATTGCTCTGAGGTGGGTACCACCGATAGCCCGCAGACGGGTTCCGCCGATAGCCCGGAGACGGGTACCGCCGATGGCCTGGACTTCAGCGTCATCGTCGGCGCGCAACCGGGTGCCGCCGATGGCTTCCGTATCGGATTCAGAACATACGGATCTGAGCCTAGTTCCGCCGATGGCTCGCAGGCGTGTGCCACCGATAGCCCGCAGACGGGTACCGCCGATGGCCTGGACCTAAGCGTCATCGTCGGCGCGCAACCGGGTGCCGCCGATGGCTCGCAGGCGCGTGCCACCGATAGCCCGGAGACGGGTACCGCCGATGGCCTGGAC
>JAAUXY010156082.1_pt1 | contig 11137 bp, 7 predicted proteins | sample 7278121 | NCBI WGS metagenome assembly JAAUXY01 (sample SAMN14350117, study PRJNA611818) | marine sediment metagenome | isolation source: surface marine sediment (1.8m) | place: French Polynesia: Moorea | collected 2018-08
GACTGCCGTCGGCGTCGACCGCCTTCGAGATCTCGGGCACGGCGAGCAACCCCAGAGCGGCGCTCAGCCGCTGGCCTTGCCGAACCTCGTGGGGACGGAGGCTCTCGTCCAGATGCTCGAGGCGCTGGATCGCCTGCTCCTGGAGCTTGAGAATCGTCGCCAGATCGCCTTTCGGCAGGTCGAGCTTCTTGGCGCTGAAGGGCAGGCTGATTTCGAGCAGCGCCTCGGCCCGCAGGGTGTCGATCATGTCGTTGTAGGCCTCACCATAGGCCTCGAGCCCGGCCTCGAGCTCCGCCGTCGAGGCCAGGGCGAGACGCCGGGCGACGTCGACCTCCGCCACCGGAGATCCCGCGGAAATTGCGCCCAGAGCCAGCGGGCGAAGGCTGCTGAGCCCGCCACCGAAATAGGCTCCGAGCGCCTCGCGCTCCCGGGACGATTGCTCCAGCCGCGCCACCGTCCGCTCGACCGTCATCAGCTGCTCGGGGCGCAACGCCTCGCCCAGCACTGAGCAGTAGTGGGCGCGGGTGACCAGGCGTGCGAGGGCCGGGAAATCTTCGAATAGCGCCTCCGCGGCCCGGTCGTTGACGAACACCGGCGGCCCTTGCTCTTGCCGTGCGCTGGCCAGCCGGTCCACCGGCGCAGGGTGGGTATCGAACAGGCCGGTGCGCTGCTCCTCGGTGATCTCACGGACCCTTTCGATCACCTCGGGATCCAGCGACTGGCGGTGCATTTGCGTCAGTCGCGCCAGACTGTCGGGCAAACGACCATCGTTCCAGCACTCGTCGAGGCTTGCCATGGTTTGCTGGTGCGCGACACCCAGCAACTGCATCTCGTCGGTGGTTGCGGCGAAAACCGGATAGCCGACCAGGCGAGCCTCGTAGCGATCGGCGTCGAATTCCATGTGCCGCATCTGATAGCTGCTGATCGCATGGGCCAGCCACACCAGGGTGGCGAGCACCTTGCGAGTCAGCCAGACCGCGCCTCGACAGAGGTAGAGAACGAGGACCACGAACACACCGTTGTCGGAATCCTTGGACTGCCGGGTCATCCAGTTGTCGATCGTGTCGCGTTCATAGGCGACCCGAGCTAGCCAGGCATTCATCCGGCGAACGAAGAAGCTCAGCCGCAGGCCGGCGTTCTGCTTGAAGTGGCCGAATTCGTGGGCGAGGACTCCCGCCAGCTGAGCCAGTGTCAGGCCGGCGACCAGCGGAGTGCCGAGGGTCAGGACCAGTTCCGGCCGGCCGCCCGAGCGCAGGCGAACCGACGCGTTGACTTCGTTGTCGAGGTGAATGGCGGCGGGAGCCGGAGCACCGACCACCTGACACAGCCGTTCGATGAAGCTGAAGAGCAGCGGCTCTCGGCGTCGGTCCAATGCCAGCGGCTGGACCGAGCGGGGCGCGCGAGCGAAGAGCGGCTTGACCAGGAATAGCACGAGCACCGCGCTGACGATCAGCGGGATCGACCAATAGAAGAAGGCGCCGACCACCTGTCGCCCGCTGCCCTGATAGTCGCCGGGATCGAAGGGGAAGAAGGTGACGTAGGCCCACATGCCGTAGATCGCACCGCCGATCAATGCCAGGTAGAGGATCGGCAGCAGGAGCAGCAGGCCTGAGGCCACCAGCAGGCTCAGGCGGTAGCCGAAGGATAGGGCGACCGGCGGGATCCGGCCTTCGAGCCCCGCCAGGATGGGTGCGTCACCGGGTGCCGTGGGGGTCGTCATTTCTTGGCCATCCTGCGCGCGGCGGTTATGGCCTTGGCCGGGTTGCCGGCGTAGTGCCAGGGGCCTTCCTTGAACGCCTTGCCGATCTTTTCCAGGCTGAGCGTCAGCCGCCCGTGGTCTCGCGTCTGCCAGAACCAGAACGCGGCGGCGTTCCAGGCGTGGTGGGAATGGCGGTGAGGTCGGTAGCTCGGGGAGGCGAGGGTGCGGTCGAAGACATCCGCGACTTCGCGGAGAACGCCGCGATCGGCGAGATAACTCTTCGCCCCCTCGGGATCCTGGTCGAAGCCGCGAATGTAGGCCCAGCGTTCAATATGGGCGTCGATCAGGATGCCTGCCAGGTCGTTTTTCGGGGAGGCTCGGGCGGCGGCCTCCCGCGCGATCGCAAACATCTGGTCGTGACTGCCACACCATTTTCGGTCAACGCGTAGGTCGCCGTTGAATAGGCCGTGTAGTGCTCCGGGTCGCGGGCCAGGGCCTGGCGCAGGAGCTCGAGGATCTGCTCGGGCTCGTAGCTCAAGCCCATGGCGGCCGAGATCAATCGGCCGTGGGGCTCGGGATCCTCGGGGACCAGCTCCGCTGCCCATGAGAGATCCGACACGGCGGATTCGAGGCGCTGGAAGAACACCGGCCACATCTCTTCCTCAACCTCCGCGGCGCGGCCGCTGCCGCGCGCTTCCCAGGCCCAGTGGACCCGGCGGATGCCGCGCAACAGCCAGGCGTCGGCGCAGGTGGGTTCAAAGCGGCACCAGGCGTCCAGCGCCTCCAGCGGTGCCTTGTCGGCGAACATCCCGACGCAGAAACTGCGCTCATGCCAGGGCGCGGTACGACGCTGCGCCAAGAGCGCCGCCGCTCGGTCGAGCTTGCGGCGCTTGAATTGGCGCACGGCGCGGCGAATCTCAGGAAAAGCCCGAGTCGCGTCAGGTTGGCCTCGGTTCATCGGATCCCCTGGTTAGGGATTATACGAGCCGCGAGGAACAAATGATTTAGATGAGCCAAGCTTCAGGCAGGGCGCAAGGGGAGGACCAGATCTATGCCGACCTCATCGATAGCTCGCTATCAGACGAGATCCGGCCAAGCCCCTAGGGCGTAGACCGCGCGCACCGACGCCCAGGGAATGCGCTGGCCCGGTGGCATCTGGCGCGGGTCGAGCTCGATGATGCAATTCCCCGAGTCGTCTTCGAGCTCGAGGCCCAGGAAGAGCATGCCACGATCGTTCAAGAGGTGATCGCCAAAGTCGGCCGGATCGAAGCCGGCGGACAGATCACCGTCCGGGCGTCGCGGGATGAGTCGACTCAGATGCTGGCCCTCGGCGTTGAGCAGCTGCAGGTAGAGTGGGTTGAGGCCGCGGACAAAGACGTTCTGCATGATGAAGTGGTTGCGAGCCCGCTCGCTGGAGATGACGGTGAAGCGCACCGCGCTGTCGGTTCCGGCGATGTTTTCCAGGCGGCTTTCCAACAGGTCGCCTTTGATCGCGTCGCGCACCATGCCGACGACGTGGAGTCCGCCGGACGGTGAGAGGTCGCCGCTGCGCGCCAGGTTGGCGAGATGCAGGCAGTCGAGGGCGACGGCGCCGTCGAGCTCTTCGACGCGGCTGGCGCTGGGCAGGAGCAGCACCGCGTCGGCCGACTCCAGAGTGACGGCGCCGGCTTGCGTCAGACGTTCGTGGTCGGTCCAGTCGGCCTCGATCAGAATCGTCCGGAGGTGGTCGCCGGCCGGGCTCTTCCAGCGCAGCTCGGCCGAGTCGCGGAGCTCGGTGACTTCGGGCGTTTTGCCCGAGTCGATGAGAGCCCGCAGCAGGTCGTGGGTGAGTCGCCGCAGGCGGGCGGCTTGATCCACCAGTACCGTGACCTGCAAGTGAGGATAGAAACCGGTCAACTCGGTGATCACCCGGGGCACCCGAGGGCTGGCGCCTGAAATCAGCACGCGCTCGATGCGACTGGAGGCCGGACGTAAGTCGACAGACTCGAAGCCTGATTCGCTCCACGGCGCCGCGTTGGGAGCGGCGCCGGAGGCGGTGGGTCGCGCGATCGCCGCCGGAGATTCGATCAGAGCTCGACTGAAATTGCGGAGCTCCGCCCAGCGCAGGGACACGCCGGCCAGCCCTCGAACCGCTGCCCAGCGGACTCGGCCGTCGCCGTCGAAGGCGCTGCTCGTGCGGTGCGAAGCACCGTAGGCCGGGTTGAGCAGCACTTCCAGATCCATATGCTCGACGGTTTCCGCTTCGTCGTCGCTGACAAACAGTCCAATCGGTGTCACGCCAAAGCGACGATAAGCGGCGCTGTAGAGGGCCGCTGGCTCGAAGCTCGGTGCGACGCCGCCGTCTTGCCAGTGCCGAAGCAGCCGCCGGCGTTCCTCGGTCGAGAACAGATAGGTATAGACCTCGCTGCCGGAGGAGGTCAGCAGCTGGCGGTAGATCTGATAAGCGCCGGGGTAGACGACGTTGTGCACGATGTAATGACCGAGAAACGAGCCCGAGCCGACCAGGTGGGTGCGGCGTCCGCCGGCGGAAAGCACGGCGCGAAAGTTGCGTTCGTGCTCGATGTCGGGGTAGAGGTCGACGTTGGGATTGCGCTCGCGGGTGGCCAGGATCGCGGAGATGACCTCGCCGTCGGGATGGCGCGGATTCGAGCCCAGGATCAACACTCGCTTGGCTCGACGGATATTGACCCGCTCGAGGTCGGCGGCACGCACCGGGTCGCCGCTCCGATACTGGAAGGCGCGCAGGAGCGGGCTATGGAGGTAGGCCGGGGTCTCCGGCGAGGGCCCAAGCACGGCGGCGTGAAACGCCTTGAGATTCTTCTGGTAGATCCTCGCCAGGCCCTCGAGCAGGAAGACGCTGTGCGGCGTCAGGCCCAGGACCACGGTATGGTCGATCAACGCCAGCGGTTGTTCGCGCGAGCGCACCAGCACTTCCTCGATGGCGCCGGTGCCGATACCGATCACCAGGGAAAACAGCAGCAGGCCGGAGAAAGTCAGCAGCAGTGAGGCGACGACGATCACCGGCTGATCGAGCTCATTGACCAGATAGCCGGAGTCCTGGACCTGGTGAAAGCTCCACCACAGGATGCGGAAGAAACCGCGATCAGCGTCGTCGACGTCGCCGTCGCCGTCGAAGTCGTAATCCGGCGCCAGCTGCCGGACCAGGATGGCGCTGCCGAAGGAGAGCACCAGACCCAGGAACAAGACGCCGATCACCTGATACCGCCGCTCGGGGCCGCTCAGCACGACCAGCAAGTCGCGCGCCATGCGGCCCCAATAGCCGAGCAGCAGCAGGAGCCGCGTCAGCCGCACCAGGCGTAGATACTGCGACTCGATCATGTGCTCGAGCGGCAGGAAGGAAAGCACCGCCACCAGATCCAGGATCAGCAGCATCAGCTCGCCGGCGGCGGCTCGCCGGTCGCGCCAGCGGCGGATGAAGACCGCCAGACGGGCGAGGAACTCGAGGCCGAAGATGGTCAGAAAGAGCGGGTCGGTGCGGCCGACGGCGGCGTCCGGGAAGAGCGCCAGCTGTGCGGTCTCGGGCAGCACCGAGGCGATGATCAGGAGCGACAGGCCGAGGCGCAGCCAATAGGAATCGAGCAGCCGTTCGGCGGCGTCGAGAACGGCTTTTTGCCGTCGGCCAGGCATCAGTAGGGCAGGGGAAGATAGAGGCTAGGCATGGCTCGTCGAGCATCGGATCGGTCGAGGGAGCGGCAAGAATAGCACTCCCGCGAAGCCTTGGACAGGCTGCTACGCTGAATAACCCGGAGCTGGCGGCGGGGGCAGGGCGAATCTCGCGTGCGGCGGCTCAGTCGCCGAGCATCCGGAATGCGAACTGACTGACGGCGACTGGCTGGGCGTCGGAAGTGGCAGCTTCGAGTCGTAGTTGGTAGTCCCCGGAAGAGAGCAGGTGGGAGCCCAGGCTCAGGGTGAGGGAATTCCGTTCGCCGAGCTCGAGGCCCTCGATTTCCGCCACCGGTTGGCCGGCATGCTCGACGACCGCGCGATACGACGGATAGAACGGCGGGTCGAGCTCGAGCACCAGCACGATCTGGCCGTCCCTTGAAGGTAGCCGGAGCTGACGGCTGGGCGCGGCTTCGGCGGATCGCTCGGGCTGTAGATAAATCACCGGGGCGTTGGCGTGAAAGTCAGCGGTTCCGGTTCGATCCGGGTTGAGCCAGAGCGGTGCGGCGAGCGCTATCACCCCCGCCGCCGCGACCGCGCCCATCCAGACCTGGCTTCGGCGCCACCAGGCGACGCCAATGGCCAGGGCTCCGGCGGTCGCGATCTCCTCAGCGCCCACGCGCTTGAAACCGCGCGCCATCACCTCGGCCCGTTCCATTTCGTCGAGGCAGGCGTCACAGGACATATAGTGATCTTCGAAGAGCTCCGCTTCCTCCGGCGTCAGCTGGTTCAGGGCATAGCGATCCGCCACGTGATTTTCGGCGATGTAGTGACAGTCCATATTCTTCTCCCCTAAGACACTCGCCGCAGCTTCTCCCGCTTCTCAAACCCTTCGAGCAGCTCTTTGAAGCGTCGTCGGGCGCGAAATAGCACCCGATTGAAGTGCTGAACCGTGAGCCCGAGCTCTCGGCAGATTGTTTCCTTGCGGTCTTCGGCAAGATAGAACCGGTAGAGGATCTGCCGGTCGCGCGCCACGTCGAGCTCGTCGATCAAGCGACGGACCAGGGTCGCGGCCTCGGCGTCGAGCACCCGGCGCAACTGACCGGAGCGCGGGTCGCTGGTCGAAGCGATCGCGTCGTCGTCGCCTTCGGTCTGGCGCCGGGCGAGCTTGCGACGCTCGTCGAAATAGAGGTTGCGGGCGGTTCCGCGAAGGAAGCCCGCCAGCCGTGCCGGTTCGTCGAGGCCCCGCTCGCGCAGACGGATCAGCGCGATGCGGAAAGTCTCTTGATGGAGGTCTTCCGCCAGCTCCGGGGGGCAGCCGAGGCGCCTGAGATAAGCGGACAGGCCACGGCTGAAGCGCTCCACGAGCAAGCCTTCGGCAGCCGGGTCGCCGGCGGCAACCCGGCCCACCAGGCGGGGGAGCTCGGAGTCGGCGCTGCCCAGGGGGACTCGGGGAGGCTTGGTGTGGGCTTCCCTGGTTCGAGCAACGGGTGTGTTGGCCATGCGTGTTAATTCTCCCGCCCCCCTCTATCGGCCCGGCGCGGGATGCCAGCTCAATCGAGCTGACATCCTATCGCGTCGCCCCTTTGGCCGCTATTCGACCGTGGTTTCGTCTTCTTCTTCGTAGATTTCGCCCTCGGTGGGCTCGACGGTGGGAGTGAACGGTAGGGAGGCGCTCGGGCTCACCGGCGTGAAGACCTTGAGCTGCTTCTTGCCGTTCGATTCCAGAGCCTCGAAACCATGGCCACCCGCCAGGATCTTCCCAGTGTTGGGATGGACGACGCCCGGATACAGGTCGCCGTTCGGAAATTTGACCACCAGCATGCCGATCTCGAGCTTCTGATTCTCATCGGTGTCCAGGTGCCAGGTTCCGCAGTAGTTCTCTATCCAGGCTGCCCAATTGGGGGTCGTCATGATGTTTCTCCTTGAGAGAGGTTTACGGGGCCGGTGGTGCCGGTGCACCGCCGGTGACTGATGAAGACTGGTGTCAAACGGTGATCGATCTCACTTGCATCTCAATGGATCATCGCCAATCGCCGTGAAGGACGAAAGCCGCCCAGAAATAGGGGTCCTGAAATCGTCGATCAGCGGCCAGGGTGAGTTGTGCTCGACGCAGGGCGGTCGCGGGGGAGTCGCCGTCGGCGAGGTGGCTTCGGTAGAAATGGCGCATGAGCTCGGCGGTCGCCCGGTCGGCCACGGACCAAAGGCTCGCCATCACCCGCCGAGCGCCAGCGTAGAAGAAACCCCCGGTCAGCCCCTGGAGCCCCTCGCCGCGCAGCTCGCGCCCGAGACCGGTGCGACAGCCGGAGAGCACGACCAGATCGGCCTCGAGGTCGAGCCGGTAGATGTCGGGTAGGCGCAGGATGCCGTCGGTTCGACGCCGGCCGTCGGCGGTGAGCTGGGAGAGGACGAGACCGGAGAGCTCGGGATGCCCGCTGTCGACCACCGCATGGGTCGCGAAGTGAACGATCGTGCTGGTGGTGAGGTCGCCTGTCACCGCATCTCGGCTGGCGTCGAAGTCGAGGGCTATTCGCACCTGCTCCGGCGCGACGTGAGCGGTGATCGCTTCGGCCTCGAGGCGAGTACCGGGCAGGCGCCCGAAGTCCCCACGAAGCCAGAGCCCGGGCGAGTCGAAAGGGGCGGCGGATCGAGTGACCGATGTTTCAGGCTCACCCGAGGGGTGCCGCGAGTTCCGGGTAGCCTCGGTCGAGATCACGGTGCCGGGGGCAAGCGATTCCAGACCGGCGAGGCGCGGGTCCGCGAGCTCGAAGACCGGATCGGCGATCACCGTGACTTTCGTTGGCCGCGGACCCGGTCCCGAAGCCCGACGATGGGTCGAGAGCACGGCGGCGGAGGGCACACGCACGATTTCGAAACGCTCGACGAGACGTCGATCCGCGTCTCCCGGGATCGGCAGCCCGGCAAAAGGAATGTAGTGCAAAGCCCCGTCCGCGATCACGGCCAGCCGATTTCCCTGCAGACGGTCGATGGCGGGACCGAGGAGGGTTTCAGCGAGGCTTCTAGCCAGCGCCGACTCGGCCTCAGTCGAGGTCGACCCGACGGTGCTCCAGGCCTCGCGGAGCCGGCGTGCCAGGGCCTCGATCTCGACGCGGGGTGGCAGCACGAAGCCATCGATGGCTTCGGAGGTCACCACCCAGAGGTAGCCGCGCGATTCCCCCAGGCTGTAGTGCAGCAGGGCAGTCTCGGAATCCAGGAGCTGCTGCATGGCGTTGGCGGTCAGGGGGACGGTCGGCACCAGCGCCGCGCGCCGCGGGTCTTGTCGCCGGATCGTGCTTTCCACCAGGTCGAGCTCGACGCGGGTCTCGTGAATCGCGGCGTCCAGGTCCTCTCCTGGCATCAGCTTCTGGCGTCCCAGCGTCACCAGCTGCTGGCGGCGGGCCTGGAGGCTGAGTCGACGCAGCAGATCCTGACGCTGTTGCGCCAATTTCGGCGCGACCTCGGCCTCGAGATCGACTTCGGCTTCTCTTAGCAGATCGAGCAGTCTGCGGGCGTGGCCCCGTTCGGAAAGTTCGAGGGCCTCTCGCTCGTATCCGGCTCCGGGATCGGCGGCATGCAGGGCCATCAAGACGTCGATCGAGAGGGTGTAGGCGTCGTGTCGGGAGCTGAGAAAGCTGGCCCGCAGATCGGGGTGGGCGATCTCGGTACGCAGGGACTCGATCAGGGTCAATGCCTCACTCAAGTGACGGTGGGCCGTCCGCAGCTGCCCCAGCGAGCGCGCCGCTCGGCCGAGGGCGGTGAGCGCCGTGACCTGGCGGGCCGGATCGCCGATCTGCCGCCACAGCGCGAGAGACTTCTCGAGGGCCGCTCGCGCACCTTGCGCGTTGCCGGTGAAGAGCAATCCTTCGCCCTGGCGGTAGTGGAGCAGTGCCTCGCTGGACGGATCGTCGCGCTCGGCGAGTAGGCGGTGAGCCTCTTCGAATCGGCGGGGGGCCGCGGGATCGCCGAGACGCGCCAGCAGACGACCCAGGTGGCCCAGAATGGCGACCTCATGACGGTGCTGAAGCCGTCGGGCAAGCTCGAGGGCGGCCTCGAAGCGCCGTCGGGAAGCCTGGAGGTCGCCGCGATGGTAGTGGACGTCTCCCAGGTTGGTGAGGGTGATCAATTTGCCGCGCAGGTCGTCGTCGCGCAGGGCGAGGGCACGTTCGAAGTTGTGAGCCGCGAGGTCAAGATCGCCGAGGGTGAAGTAGGTCACGCCCCGATTGTTGAGTGCCCGGGCCTGGTCGCGACGGTCGCCGAGCTCTTCAGCCAGGCGGAGGGCCTGGCTGTAGAGGCTGAGGGCGGTCTCGGGCTCGCCCATCCGCCGATAGAGCACGGCGAGATTGTTCAGTGCCCCGCCCTCGCGGTAGCGATCTCCGAGCTCTCGGAATAGGGTCAGAGCCTGCCGTTCGTTTTCGAGGGCGGGCTCGGCCTCGCCGAGGCGTGCGTGGACGGTGCCGATGTTGAGTAGCAGAATGGCGATCTCGTGGCGTTGGCCGGCACGTTGCTGCTCCTCGAGGGCTTCACCATAACGCGCCAGAGCCCGCCGCAGGTCGCCGTGGTTCTGGGCCAGCAGACCGAGGTTGGTGAGAACGCCGGCACGCTCGGGGCCTCGGCCCAGCTGTTGAAAGATCTCCAGGGCTTGCTCGAGATAGTTCCGTGCCTGATCGGTCTGGCCGAGGCGCCTTGCGGTCTGGCCGGCGCCGGTCAAGGAGTCGGCGACGAAACCTGCCTCGGCCAGTTCCTGCCACCGGCTCTGGGCCTGCCGATACAGCTGATGGGCTGACTTGGCGTCTTCGAGCACCCGGTGGAAGTTGGCCGCACTGAGCAGCGCGCGGGCTTCGGCGCGAAGATCGCCGAGGCTTGCGAAGTCGGCGGCCGCGGACTCATAGAGCTCGGCGGCTTCTTCCATCTCATCCCTGGAGCTGCGCAGGGGTCGCGTCGCGGCCAAGGTCATTCGTTTTTCCGCGCGCCGCCGGATGTCGACAGCGAACCGGCCTTCCGGCGCCTCTGAGCCCGGCAGCTCTGAGCCCGGCAGCTCGGAGCCCGGCAGCTCGGAGCCCGGTAGCTCGGAGTTCGGGGGCTCGCCCAGGAGTTCCAGGGTCACCGCGTAGCGCCCGTCCAAGACCCCGCCTTCCACCGGCTTGAGCTCCAGATAGGCAACTTCCGATGTCAGTCGAAAACTCTCGCGATCGAAGCGGCCGAGGGGGTTGTTGAGCTCCTGCAGCGTCTGGCCGTCAGCGTCTGACAGGACCGTCACAAGGTCGATGCCGAGCTGTTCGACGATCAGGCGCCGTGCACTGTCCGCTGCCGGCAGAAGGGCATAGGAGTGGTAGTCGTCGGCCGCGATAGATCTCTCGACGCGGTGGCCCGGTTCGAGCCGGGTATCAGCCGGCACGGCATGAACCGTCGCCCAGGAGATCGTGACGGCCTGAATGATGGCAAGAGCCCGCGCGGCGAGATCCGATCTCAGGTGCTCCATAGTCGCGATAGAGCGAGTATATCCGGCTCGATGCAAAAAAAGTGAGATGGTTTTCCGACTCGCCCCAGTCTTTCTGCGAGTGATCACTCGACCCTACGCACAGCATGGCGCGAAGCCTCGTTGAGTCGACGAGACAACGCGCCGAGACAGACAACGTGTCAAAAGCAATGGTTGCTTTCAGGCGACCTTTGACAAGGAGAGCTGTATGTTTCGCAATCGAGAGACCACTTCGATCTGCTTGTTGTTTTTTGTCGTATTTTTTCTTTTTCTGACGGATGACAGCCGAGCTTTGAACCTGAAATCGTGGTGGCAGGACGCCTGTGCAGATGCTCCGC
>JAAUXY010169421.1_pt1 | contig 11136 bp, 6 predicted proteins | sample 7278121 | NCBI WGS metagenome assembly JAAUXY01 (sample SAMN14350117, study PRJNA611818) | marine sediment metagenome | isolation source: surface marine sediment (1.8m) | place: French Polynesia: Moorea | collected 2018-08
CCAGCGCTGGGACTTCCCCTTGCGAGCTGTGACGCTTTAATTAGATCCCGTCCAGAAACTGCCATCTCTCTGCGTCGCCCGGACCCCTGCGGGCGGCGCTGCCCTGAACTCGCGCGGCCTCTTCCGGTATCTAAGGTGCTGATTCCAAGCGATTTGCTGTTCCGACGAGGCCGCGCTCAAACACGGCTCAGCGCCGTCCTCGGGGATCCGGGCGCCGCTTCCCGGTAGGGAACGTGCGTTTCTAGATGAGATCTAGTTAGGAACTAGCGCGGAGTCTCGACGGTCTCAAAAAATTATTCTGAGATTTTCTGGAACCCTCCCGGCCTTCGTGGAACTAAGAGGGCGAAACGCGGCGATGGTCGCCGCGCTCTCGACGTGAAGGTTGGCCAACCTCCCCGCTCTAGTTCACCCGAACACCGCCGGAATGACCGGCAGGGAGGTTCTCATGCTCAGAAATACTCGCTTCCATACCTACATCGCACTCGCCTGGATTCTCAGCTCTTTCATCGCTCGCCACGCTGCCGCTCAACTCGATTGTGACAATGTTTTAGATCTCGAACCCAATACTGTCTGGCGCAGCGAGGCATGGGTTCAAGAAAAAATATTTAGATGGTCCTTGCCGTCGCCAGGTATCGCCACCGTAGACTTGCTGGCCGCCGGCTCGAGCTCGTCCTGGCTCGAAATTCGATCAGATATTTGTCGCGGAAAGGCCGCGGATGTCTGGGTGGTCGAACAGTCTGACCGGCATCTGGTGCTCGCCGTGCGGTCGGCCGGTAACCTTTATATCGCGCCCGAGGTGAAAGCCTCAGGTTTTCGACTCATCACCAGCTTCACCCCCGCCGAGATCGTCGAAAAGCCCTTGAATCTTGCTGCTTCAGGGATGCGTGGCGTGCAAACCAGCTTCTTCGCTATCGGGATTCCTGTAAAGACCGAGCCTGAGGTTCTCGACCCCGATCCCGACGGTCAGATCGTCGATCCGACGGCCATGCTCAAGACCGAACCTGAGATTCTCGATCCCGATCCCGACGGTCAACTGGTTTGGAATGCCCATTTATTGGCGAGCGTTCTCACTCTCGAGGGTGCGACCGGGTTCAAGACCGAGCCGGAGATTCTCGACCCCGATCCCGACGGTCAGATCGTCGATCCCTCCGGCGTTCTCAAGACCGAGCCTGAGATTCTCGATCCCGATCCTGACGGTCAGATAGCTCACGGCGTTCCCGGACTTGGCGCGGGGTTTCGACAGGTGCTGGTCTTCGAACCGATCTGTCGCCCGACCGAGCTCGACGACCATGGGGACACCATGAGTTGTGCCACCCCTTTGGCTCTGGGTCGTGACTTTACAGGCGAGCTAGCCAACGGCTGGGGTGACGATCGAGATGTCTTCTCTTTCCAGGTCAACGAGGTGGCGACGGTCGAGCTCCTGCTGGTCGCCGAGGTTCGCGGTTTTGCCGTCGAGCTGACAGACGCGGCCGGGCAGCGTCTCGCCACGGAGAGGCTGGAGCCAGACGACGGCACCAGCGCTCACCTGGCCTCAACCCTGGCTCCGGGGCGTTACTTCTTCCACGTGAACGGTGCCGCGGGCGCTTTCGCGATCACTGCTAGAACCAGCGATTAGCCCGCCTTTTCCAGCGGCTGTAGGGCGGGCCCTTCTTGCCCGCCCCGCGGCTCCGCAAACTCCACTGCCCTTTGACCCTTCCCCCAGGCTTCATATAGGTCGACAATCCTGCGACGGCACTTGAGAGTCGAGATGCTCTCCTCGCCCTTGGCGCGGCGCAGGCTTTCGTAGGCAGCGAGTAGCAGAGTCTCCGCCTCCGGATACCGGCCGCGGGCGACGAGGTAGCTGCCCCAGACGCTCTCGGCATCGGCGATCGTCCAGTCGCCGGCGGGTTTCTTCAGCCTAAGGGTCATGAGAGCATTTTCGAGAAGCTCTCCGGCCGTCCTCGTTTCCCCCTGGTCGAGCAGCAGTGCGGCCAGGTTCTTGCGCGTATTGGCGACGTGGACATGATTCTCGCCGAGCAGCTGTAGCTGCATTGCGAGGGCCCTTTCGAAACGTTCTCGAGCCTCCGGATGGCGGCCCTGGGCGTGCAGAACCCGGCCCAGACTGCTGAGCGCCGCGGCGACTCGAGTGTGATGAGGACCCAGTTTCTCCTCGAAGATCGACAGCGCCTGATGGAGGAGCGACTCCGCTTCACCGAGCATCCCCAGGTTGCGCCTCAGAACCGCCAGGCTGTAGAGGCTCACGCCGACCTCGAGATCTCGGTTGCCGAAGAGACGCTGCTGGTCCGCGATGATCTGACGATGGAGCTTCATGGCCTCCTCAGGGCGCCCTGATTGCACCAGGAGGGTGGCCAGGTTGCGTCGTCCGAGGACCACCCGTGGCTGGTCGCCGAGCCTTTGCCACATGGCCAGAGCATCGCGAAGATGCCTTTCGGCAGTCGGGTAGTCGCCGAGGTCATAGAGCAGGCGCCCGAGATTGTTGATCGTCGCGGCGAGCTCGTGGCGATCGGTGGGGTCGGCCGCCAGGCGGTTGCTGAGCGATTCTTCCTTGAGCTCGCGCGCCTCCTGGTAGAGCGAAAGGTTGTTGTACACCGTGCCGAGGGCTGCGAGCAGCTGAGCCCGCGTCTCCGGATCTTCCTCGAGATCGCTGAGCAGCCTTCGGCGGCCCCGGTCCAGAATCTCTTGGACGCTCAAGGCCCCGGCATCCGGATCGCCGGACCTGAATAGGTCCTCCAGGAAAGTGGACACCCGTTCGGCCCGCAGCAGGGCACGCTGGGTTTCGGTTCGCGCGTCCTCGGCGCGTTCGCGGGCCAGCTCCGCCAGGTGCCCCCGGTGAACCGCCTGGCGCCAGAAGACCGTGGTGGTGATAGCGAAGCCGGTGATGAGCAGCAGGACGGCCAGGCCCAGCTTGTGGCGGCGAATACTCTTTCGGAGCCGCTGGCGCCAGGTCCCGGGATGGGCGTCGACCGGCAGGTCGGCGAGGTGGCGCCGCAGATCTTCGGCCAACTGGGCGGCCGCGGCGTAGCGTCGCTCGGGCCGTTTGTCCATCGCCTTCAGCACGATGGCGTCGATGTCGCCGACCAGCCGTCGCCGAATCTCTGGCGGAGCGCCGCTACTGGGCGGCGACACCTCCTCGTGACGGACCAGAGAGCTCACCTGGTTGACGCTGAGGCCCTTCAACTGAAAAGGAGGTCGTCCGCTGACCAGCAGGTAGAGCAGGACGCCGAGGGAATAGACGTCGCTCGCTGTCGTGACCGCCTCTCCGAGGAACTGTTCGGGGCTGGCGTAGCCCGGGGTGAGCGCCCGTGCGCCCTGAAGGGTTCGTCGGATCCCGGATTCGGCGTGCAATAGCTCGGCGATGCCAAAGTCGAGGAGCTTCGGAGCGCCGTCCGCCGTCACCAGGATGTTGCCGGGTTTCAAATCCTGGTGAATGACCAGATTCTGGTGGGAGTACTGCACGATCTGGCAAATCTGCTGAAAGAGCTCCAGGCGTTCCCGCAGGCTCAAATCATGCGAGTCGCAGAAGCGATCGACAGGCTCACCCTCGACATATTCCATGACGAAGTAGGGGAACCCTTCCCGGGTGGATCCGCCGTCCAGAATGCGAGCAATGCCCGGATGCTGGAGCTGCGCCAGGATTTGTCGTTCACGAAAGAAGCGATGGACCAGGCTCAGATTCTCGACGCCGCGGTCGATCAGCTTCAGGGCCACGCGCTGTTCGTAGTCGTCCTCCCGGGTCGCCAGGTAGACCCGCCCCATGCCGCCGCGGGCGATCAGACGCTCGACGCGGTAGGGACCGATGCGTCGGTTGAGGTTGGGATCCTCTCCGGCCGCGGGCGGCACCGGAGCCTCGTCGGTCGTTTCGAAGCCGAGGGTTGTCCCGTCGTTGACAGTGCTCATTTAGCGGAGCATACTAGCCTGCTATGATGACGCGCCCTGGCGGCAGCCGGTGGTGACATCGAATCCGCGGCTCTGGCGCTGCGGGTCTCCCTCCAGGGATTGTAGCGTCGGATTTCGGCTCTCGGCGGCCGCCGGCCTGAGGTCCCTATCTCGGCCAGCGGGTCCGGCTTCCGTGCGGATGAGGTTCGAACCTCACGGCCAGATTCGAACCACCCTGAACCTTGCTGGCTCAGGGGGGGTCTCCGACCCAGATCCCGATATCGGGATCATCAGAGTCGGGGTCCGCAAAACTCTGAGATTCAGGAATCTCGAAGTCCATCAGGCGACCGATCTCTTGGTTTTTGCCCCAGTCGGGCAACAGGGACACTGAACCCCAGGCTAACTGCTGGGCCACGGACTCATGGGTGGGTTGAATGCGCGCGGTCGGAAGTGAATACGTGTTGTTGAATGTCGCGAATACGCGGCCTCCGGGAAAGGGGGTTTGCTGCCAGTTGAGGGACCTGACGCCGAAAATACTATTGAAGGAGCAGACTCTGGCGTCATAGGAGAGCACGTCGTAAAGTATCTTTGTGTCATCTTTGATCTGGAAGAGGCCGAAGAGGTTTAGTTTGAAGTCTGGGTTTCCTCGAGGGCAGAGCCTGTCGAGCATGATCTTTCCGGTGGCCGCGTGTTGACCGCTCGACAGTACAATATTCCATTCTTTTCCACTGAGTCCGCCGGGGCACTCGTGAGATTCAACGGGTGCTCGTTTTGCGCTCCAGATCGTCGTGAACGTCTCCTGGCAGTCTAGTTCGCCCAGGCACCTTTCGCGGAGTGCGAAAATAATGTCGCAGGCCGGGTAACGCCAGAAAGAAATGCTAATCCTGTCTTGGCTTTCGTGGTCTTCGGAAACAAGAGTGTTGTTGGTCGGTTTGAATACCAGATCTCTTTCTTCTAGGATTTCGTCATTGGCTTTCCCTTCGGTTTCATCCTTCCGGTACATGATTGCGTGTACCTTCTGGGAGCCGAGAGGTTTAGAGATGACAATTCTGCTGATCTTGGGCGGATAGATCTCAGTGATTCTTCGGTCGTCGCTGGAATACTTCTTTCTTTTTTTCGTGACGATCCATTCTCCAGTAAACAGGTGTGGCAGCAGGATGTTCGTGTCAGCGTTAGACATGTCTTCTCCCTTCTAGAGTTCTTCTTAGAAACGACGGTTGCTCTTACCCGACGTCAACCGCCCGGAATGGCGAGGGCCTGCCGGCGATATGGCATGCTCTGCAAGAGGCAGGCCAGCAGGAGCAGAGTCACGATACAAAGCAATTCAGCTATGTCATCAGCTCAAGGTGGATCTCCAACCCAGATCCCAATATCCGGGTCATCACCCTCAGGGTCTTCAAAATTGAGGTTGAAGTCGTTCCTGACTTGAGCAAGGAACCTATCTGGGGAGTCCTTGTGTTTGTCGAAGAGATCCTTCAGATGTCTTTTGTCGAGGGTGTCTTCCCAGGGCAGTGAAGCACCCATGGTGGAAGTACCCATGGTGTGCGCGAGCGAGTCTCTGATCTCGGAGTGGATGACAGGAAGCGAGAATTTCCTGTTGAACGTCGCGAATATGCGATCTGCTGCTTCGGTTTCGCCCTGCCAAAAGTTCAGCGACCGTACACCGAAGATGCTGTTGAATGATTTCACCCGTTCGTCGTAAGTGAGGATGTCGTAAAGGTCAAGTTTATCTTTTTTAGCGATGTCGGGGATGTGGAAGAGGCCGAAAACGCCTAGGCTGACTAAACCGGTCCAGTTCGGGCGCTCTGGATCAGAGTCCACCTTGAACTCCTGGAGTCTGACCTGTCCACTCGGGCTATGGGCTCCTTTTGTCAGTCGGATGGCCCAGTTTCGTCCAATGAGCCGCCCGCGAATGCTGTCGAGATAGGGGGTTTGGGAGGTGGCCTGCCTTTTCGCACTCCAGACGACGAGAGTGTGCTCTCCCGTTTCTTCGAGGCAGAAGATCATGTCGAGTGTCGGCTGGCGCCAGAACGAGATGCACTGCGTCCCGTCGGCGGATCGGAGGGTGCTGTCTTTGAGCTTGAACTCGATCGGGCCTACAGAGCTTTCATCGGAAAACGTTTGGTGGACCAGGTAACCCAAGCCGTCCCCCTCACCGTCGAGGCGAATTTTGACGCGGGTCAAAAATGGAGATCTATCCTCTGGATCCGACTGCGCTTCTCCTAGAACGGTCCAGTCGCCCGGAAAGAGTTGCGGTAGAGGGTCATTCGCTTCGACGGTCATGTTGCACCTCCTGCTCGAATATGTTCTTACTATCGCTCAACGCCAGTCGCCCAGAAGGACGAAAGCCGACCAGAAATAGGGATCAGCCCATCGGCGCTGCTCGCGAATAGCGCGCTGCGCGGCGATTAGGGCCGCGGCTGGCGGTTTCTTATCGACCAGGACGCCTCGGTAAAAATGAGTCATCAGCCGGGCTGTGACCTCATCTTGCACAGGCCATAAGCTGGCGACCAGTCGCGGCACCCCGGCGGCCATGAAACCCCGGCTCAGGCCCAGCAGGCCCTCGCCTCGGATCTCTCTGCCTAGAGCCGTTTGGCAGCCGGAAAGAACCACCATCTCGGCACTCCATTCGAGACCATAAACGTCATCCATGCTGAGAAATCCGTTGCGGGTTTCGCCATCGACATCGTATGTAGCAAGAGCCAGGCCAGAGAGATCCGGCTGGCGAGCGTTGATCAGGCCGTGGGTAGCAAAATGAACGTAACGGTAGCTCGCCAGCTCACCGCTCAGGACCCGCTCTCGATGGGCTTCGAAGCCCAGGGCCAGGAGGCGCTGATTGGGCTCACCGACCAGGCTAGCGATGGCGGCTGCTTCTTCGCCGGTGGCCGTCAAGCGACCCAGGGGGCCGAGGTCACCGCGTACCCGCGCCATGAGGTCCGCCGGCGAGGTGTCCTCTGGCGGCGAGTCAGTTCTTTCAGCCGCATCCGCGGTCCCGAATAGGCGCGAGTCGCGAGCGTCGAAGACCGGGTCCGCCAGGATCGCGAGGGTCTTGGTTGCAGCCTTGGAGCCTCGCTGGCGACGCTGCCAGGCGAGGGTGGAGGCCGACGGCAGGTGAACGATCTCATGGCTCGCCACCAGCGGCTCGTCGCTCAACGGGTGTGGCAGAGCCGCAAAAGGTAGGTAATTCAAGGCGCCATCCGCCACTACCACGAGGCGTTGCGCTGTCTCGAGGAGCTGTGCTCCGGGGAGTAGCAGCTGCTCGCTCAGCTTCTCGAGCGCCCTACGAGAGGTGCGACCGGTCCTCAGGTCGAGCGTGTTCAAGTCTGCATGCGCCTGTCGGGCCAGGTTCTCGATACCTTTCCGGCCGGGGAGCACGTGGCTGGTGAAGGCATTGGGGCTGATCGTCCATAGAAAGCTGCGAGGCTCGCCGAGAACGAACTCCAGCAGGACGGTCTGAGAGTCAAGGAGGCTCGCCACCTCCCGAGTGTTGACGGTATCGTCCCGGAGCAGCTGCTCGTAGCTCGAGTTCTGACGACGCGCCTCGGCGCGAACCGCCTCGAGGTCGGTGAGGGCGGCGACGACCTCGCGATCGGCCAGAGTTGCCTCCTCCGGATCGTGGTCCCGGCCGAGGAGCGCCATCTGTCGCTCGGTGCGGGCAGACAGGCGCCGGGTCGCCGCGCGCAGCCGCTGCTGCAGTTCTTCGTCGAGTCGGGTGTCGGCCTGAATCAAGTCGAGAAGCGCTCGCGATCTGGCCCGTTCGCTCACCTCAAAAGCTCGGTGGTCATGCCCCGCGTCGGGCTCCGTGGAGTGGCGCTGCATCAAGAGATCGATCTGCAGCTCGTAGACGCCTCGGCGGGCCGCGAGAAACGACGCCCGCTGCCGCAGGCCGCCGGCCCGGGTTCTCAGGTCTTCGAGCAGCTCCACGGCGGCTTTGGTGGCAGCAAGGGCCTCCTCCGGACGTCCGCGGCCGCGCTCGACTCGGGCCGTCGCCTCGAGGGTTCGCACCTCCTCGGCGCGGTCCCGAAGACTGCGAAAAATGTCGAGCGCCTGACCGAGAAGCTCCAGCGCGCGTTCGGGCTCGTTGGCCTGATGCTGCGCCTTGCCGAGCTCCAGCAGAGCCTGAGCCATCTGCCGCCGGTCGCCGAGCTCGCGCTGGAGCTCGACGGCGCGCTCCAGCTCGAGGAGGGCGCGCGGCAGGCTTCCGACCTCGGCATGGGCTCGGCCGAGGAATCCCAGAAGGGTCGCCTCTCCTCGCCGATCAGCCACCTGTCGGCTCAGCGTTAGAGCCTCGGCATAAGCGCCGAATGCCTTGTCCCACTCGCCCTGGCGACCGTAGGTCTGCCCGAGGCCGCGCCAGGTGTTGGCGGCGCCCCGTGAATCGCCCGCGGCTTGGCGCAGAGGCAGCGCCTGCTCGAGGTAGGTACGGGCTCGGTCGAGCTCACCGAGCTCCAGGTAGGTGCGGCCGAGGTGATTCAGAGTCGCGCCTTCCAGGCGGCGAAGCTTCAACCGGCGAAAGATCGGGAGAGCCTGGCCAAAGTCGAGCAAGGCCTGCTCCGTCTCACCGAGCTCGGCGTAGAGAAGGGCCCGATTGCTGAGGGTCCGTCCGTGGGTTGCTTCGTCGCTGTCAGTCAGGACTTCGTCGTAGATCTTCAGGGCACGATCGGGCTCACCCAGCTTCCAGTAGACCCCCGCCAGACTGCTGAGGACGGCCGTCTCCCAAGCCGCCTCCCGGAGCTCACGGACGAGGTTCAGCACGGTCTGGTAGCAGTCGCGGGCGTCGACGAAGTCTCCCTGGCGCTGGAGCATCAAGCAGAGATTGAAACGCACCGGGAACTCGCCGTGAGGGTCGTTCATCCGCTGCCGAAGCTCGAGCGCCTGCTCGAGGACCTGACGGGCGGCGAGGCTATCCCCAAGGGTGTCCAGGGTGAGGCCGAGACGATTCATCGTCGTGGCCGCGTTGTCCTGGTCGCCGAGGTCTTGCCAGATCGTCAGCGCACGGCGGAAGAGCTCCGCCGCTTCGCCGGGCTCATCGTTTCGGCGGGTGAGGTTCGCCAGAGCGACCAGCGTGCGGGCCTTGCCGGCCGGGTCACTCGCCGGCCAGAGCGACGAGGCTCGCCGGTAATGCTCGAGAGCGTCGTCTCTCGAACCCTCAGCAAAACTTCGCGCGGCCGCGGTGGCCGCGGTCTCCGCCAGCACGCTCTCCTGCTGGAGAGGTGAGCGCTCCCCGGCATCGGCCGGGGTCAGGCTTTCCAACAGGGCCGTGTAGCGCCCGGTGGCCGACTTGGAGCGATGATGGATGGAGACTCGGACGCTCCCGGGGCTCTCCAGAGTGAAGAGAAACGCCTCGAGTCCCCGGCGCCCCTCCGGGCTATTGAACGGGCCCAGCCGGGTGCCGTTCGGCAGCTCGAGGCGGGCCACGGTATCGATGCCGTATTGAGTCAACGACAGGCGCCAGACCCCTGCCTCGAGCTCGGCTCGAAGGGTATGAGTTTCCCCAGCCGAGAGCTGGTGCTCGGCACTGGTGACAGACGGAATCAGCACCTCGTCTCGCGACGGTGAGCCTTGGGACGCCTGAAGAGACTCCGCGTGCAGGAGCGCGCAGATGACCCAGCAAGCGAGTCGCGAGAAGCGTAGCTTCAATTCGAAGACACCTGGACCGAGAATGTTCCCCAAAATCGACAGGATCCTTGGCGAGCGATAACGTGTATGAGCATAGTAGCTCATTGCGAGCACGCGATCTTGCCAACAAGGATCGAGACGTTCGGGTCCAATACCGTGCCCTCGAGGGATTGCTATGATCGAATCATTGAGCGAATCAACAGCCGGGATCTGTCATGAATCGAAGAAACTTCCTCCGCGGCGCCGCGGCCGCGACCTTCGTCTTGGGCGCGTTCGCGCTGAAGCTCCGGTCGTCTGAGGCCAAGAAGCGGGAAGGCCTATCCACGGCTTTTGACGGCAAGGTGCTGGTGATCGGCGCCGGCGCCGCCGGGCTCGCTGCCGGTTTTGCCCTCGAGCGGCGTGGAGTCGAGGTCGAGCTTCTCGAAGCCTCTTCCCGGTTCGGTGGCCGGATGAAAAGAATTGCCGACTTCGCCGATTTTCCGATCGACCTCGGCGCGGAGTGGATTCACACCGATCCTTCGATTCTCGAAGAACTGGCGCGCGATCCGGAAGCCGGCCGGCGTGTCGAGGTGATCAAATACGATCCACGGATCTTCACCTGGAAGCGCGGGCGCATGCGCAAGAGCTTTTTCGGTTCCCTCGTTTATTCGGAGCATAAATTCAAGCGGACGACCTGGTACGGTTTCTTTGAAAAGCACATCGTGCCGAGCATCCGCGGCCGCATTCGTCTGGATAGCCCTGTCCAAGCGATCGACTCTTCGGGACGCCGCGTCGCGGTGACGACCGAAGACGGCGCGACCCATGAGGCCGATCGCGTCATCGTCACCGTACCCTTGGCGATTCTGAAGCAGGGCAAGATTCGGTTCACTCCCGAACTGCCCGCCGACAAGACGGCGGAGCTCGACGGTCTCGAGATGCCCGGGGGGCTGAAGGTATTCTTCGAGTTTAAAGAACGTTTCTACCCTGATCTTCTGTTTGCAGGTGGTCTACTCGCTGGTCAAGTTCGCGATACGGATGAGGGAGATAAGATCTACTACGATGCGGCTTTCAAAAAGGAAAGCCCGAGTCATATTCTCGGTCTATTTTCTGTCGGGGATCCGTCGATTCCTTTCGTGACGGCCGAGACAGATCAAGACACCGTCAACCTTGCGATGGGCGAGCTCGATCGTATGTTCGACGGTCAGGCGTCCAAGCACTATGTGAAGCACGTGGTACAAAATTGGTCGAAGGAGCCCTACATCCAGGGTTCCTATACATCCGATACCAGCCGTTCAATCCAGAAGGTCCTCCGGCGGCCAATCCAGGGCAAGGTTTTCTTTGCCGGCGAGACCTACGCCGAAAACTGGTCCACCGTGCACGGTGCGGCTCTCTCCGGCTTTGCGGCCGTGGATCAGATCCTCCGGGGCTCAGTGAAATGATCCATGGCGCAAATGGCTGACGTGAGTCTCGCCGGATAGCTGATCATGGATTGAAAGGGTGGCTTGGACGGCTCATCACGAAGAACCCGTAGCTGAAGTAATCGGAGTATTGGCGAAAGATCCCAATCTCACGGCGAGCTTCGTCAATCACCTCAAGGGCTTCGGGAATACCCGCCCATTCCTTAGATTTCCGTGCGATGACATCCTCCATGGGTTCATAGTA
>JAAUXY010099808.1_pt1 | contig 11135 bp, 8 predicted proteins | sample 7278121 | NCBI WGS metagenome assembly JAAUXY01 (sample SAMN14350117, study PRJNA611818) | marine sediment metagenome | isolation source: surface marine sediment (1.8m) | place: French Polynesia: Moorea | collected 2018-08
GCAACGCGTTCGAGTCCCAGGTCGATCGCGCGATCGTGCAGACGCATTTGCCAGTCGAGCCACTGCTCGAGATTTTTCGCGGGAGGAGTCGTCAAAGGGGTTGAATTAAACGATTCTAGGGGGCCGGCGCCTGGGTCAGCATGGCGCAGAGCGAGCTGATTTTGGCGCGCATTTCACGTCGATCGACGATCATGTCCAGCGCGCCGTGCTCGAGCAGAAACTCACTGCGTTGAAAACCCTCGGGCAGGGTTTCACGCACGGTCTGTTCGATAACACGCGGTCCGGCGAAACCGACCAGCGCCCCGGGTTCAGCGATATGGATGTCACCCAGCATGGCGAAACTGGCGGAAACGCCGCCCATGGTGGGGTCCGTCAACACGCAAATGTAGGGTAAACCGCGCCGCGCCAGACGGGTCAGCGCAGCACTGGTCTTGGCCATTTGCAGCAGCGAAAACAGGGCTTCCTGCATGCGCGCACCGCCGCTGGCGGTAAAGCAGATCAGCGGCACGTCGTGCTCGATCGCGGCATCCACCGCGCGCACGAATTTCTCACCCACCACGGCTCCCATCGATCCCCCCATGAAGCGGAATTCGAATGCGGCAGCGACCAGTTCCACGCCCATGACCTTGCCATGCATTACGATCAGCGCATCCCGTTCACCGGTCTGTTTCTGCGCCTGGTTCAGGCGATCGCGGTACTTCTTGTCGTCTCGAAAACGCAGTACGTCTTCGGCCTCGATACCGGCCGCGATTTCATGGCGATCGCCTTCGTCGAAGAACAGTTCAAGCCGGCGACGCGCGCCAATACGCATGTGGTGGTTGCACTTGGTACAGACTTCCTGGTTACGTTCGAGCTCGGCGCGGTAAATGATGGCATCACAGTTGTCGCACTTGGCCCACAGTCCCTCGGGCACGTTCTTTTTATCGTTTTCACCCGAGGTCCGGATCTTGGACGGCAGCAGTTTTTCGAACCAGTTCATACGCGCGCCCGCCATCCGGCCGGTTCGTTTGTCGCCATCGGCCGATCAGTCATCTCGGTCCAACTGTTGGTCGCCACGTCTTACCTCGCGAAAGAATTGTTCGATCAACTCGCTGCTTTTAATGCCTTTTTCGATCTCGACTCCACTGGCCACGTCCACACCCCAGGGTTTTGTGCGGACGATTGCCTCGGCCACGTTCGACGGCGTCACACCGCCGGCGAGCAACAGCGGGTAATCGAAGGAAGCAGGGATTCTCGACCAGTCAAATGTATCACCGGAACCGCCCAGCCGTCCAGCAGCGTTGCTGTCGAGCAGAAAGCCCTGCGCGGTGTCAAAGCCTGCCGCGTACGCACCGGGATCGCCGATGCTGCCCATCGGGATCGCCTTGATGAACGGCAGTTGCCAGGCCGCGCAGAAGTCGGGCTGTTCACGACCGTGGAACTGCAGGCAGTCGGGCCGCAGGCGATAAATAACCTCGGTTACCCAGTCTTCCGTTTCATCGAGGAACAGCGCTGTCAGCGTCACGAATGGCGGCAGCGCGGCGCGGATTTCGAGCGCCCGGTCGAGCTCGATGAAGCGGGCGCTGGGGCGATGGAAATTGAGCCCGATCGAGTCGACACCTGCACGCGCTGCAACCAGCGCGTCCTCGACGCGTGTAATGCCGCATATCTTGACCCGGGTCCTATGTGTCATGGCGGAATAATACGGGTTTTTGTGCGCTCGTGGGGAGCTTAAATTGCGTCGGATACCAGGCCCTCAGGAAATAAAGTCCCTGGGCCGGCGCGGTTACATCGGCGAGATTTCGATCGCGCGCGGCCAACAGCTCTGTGAACCACGCGACCGACCGTTCGCCGCGCCCCACCGCGATCAGGCTGCCGGCAATATTGCGCACCATGTGGTACAGGACCGCATTGGCCTTGATGTCGATATAAATCAGATCGCCATGGCGCGACACATCGACCGAGTGGACTTCTCGTCGGCTGGACCTGGCCTGGCAACCGACAGCGCGGAAGCTGCTGAAATCGTGCTCACCCACCAGCACCCCGGCCGCTGCTTGCATCTGACGCTCGTCGAGCGCTCGAAATTCCCAGCTCGCACGATCGTGAAACAGGGCAGAGGCGACCGGCGCGTTCAGGATGATGTAGCGATAGGCCCGCGCTTCGGCACTGAATCGGGCATGGAATTCGTCGCTGACGGGTTCAACCCAGCGAATCCTGATATCGCGCGGTAAGCGGCAGTTGGCACCCAGCAGCCAGGCGCGCGTATCACGTTTGGCGGTGCTGTCGAAATGCACGACCTGCTCGAGCGCGTGGACCCCGGCGTCGGTTCGCCCGGCACAAACCAGCTCCAGCGGATGATTGGCGACGTAGGCGAGGGCATCCTCGACCCGGGCCTGAACCGACTCGCAGTGCGGCTGTCGCTGCCAGCCGCAGTAGGCACTGCCACCGTATTCTATGCCAGCCGCATGTCGCATCACCCTGCCCTTGTTACCGAATCCGGAAAGTCATTACTGGCGTGCCAATATGGGGTTGTCATAAAGGTTTTCCAGTTGCTGTTCGCAGCCAAAAAAAACCCGCTGCAAGGCAGCGGGTTGCGTTTTGCCGGGACCGGGCCGCCGGGATCGAACTCAGATTTGATCCAGCAGTGCCTTGGCTTCGGTTTTCTGTTCCTCGTTGCCCTCGGCGATGACTTCCTCGAGACTGCCGCGGGCACCCTCGGTATCACCCATGTCGATGAATGCGCGCGCGAGGTCCAGCTTGGTCGAAACCTCGTCGACGTCGTCGGGCAGCATCAGGTCGCCGATATCATCGATATCCGCCACCGATTCGGTGGCCGCGGTGGGCTCTTCGAAATCACCGGGCGCAAAAGTACCGGTTTTGACTTCTTCGCCATCATCCATGTCCACGTCCAGTGCAACCGACTCGTCGTCGACGGATTCGACTACGTCCGTGGGTTCGACAAAGTCGTCACCGCCGAAATCGATGATTGAAATATCTTCGTCATCGTCTTCGACCGCAATATGCAGTTCACCGGTATCCAGGTTCAGCTCACCGGTTTCCTCGGAGTCCTCGGCCATCATCGACGTGTCGTCCATGCCGAGATCGATTTCGCTGGCATCGTCGTCGGTCAACGAATCCTCGGCTCCGGCCGCTGCCGGTACCACCTCGGTATCCTCGTAATTCGGCGTTATCACCGAGGTCGACTCGTATTCATCCGGCGGCGACAGTTCGACGGCATCTTCATCGGTGGCCATTTCGACACCGGTGGGCTCTTCGTCGTCATCGGCAAACGGGATCATTTCCGAATCGTCGAGATCGAGATCATCGGCTTCTTCGAGAGCCGCTTCGAATTCGGCGCCGAGATCCATTTCCGATTCCTCGCCGGAACCCGTCTCTTCGGCGTCAGCATCGAATTCGGCGGCGATTTCGTCCATGTCGACGTCAGCCGCATCGAGATCCAGGTCCCCGTCCTGCTCCGCACCGAGATCGAGATCGTCGGGCAACTCGAGTACACCGGTGGCCTCGGCCGCGGGTGTCGGCTCGTCTTCTTCCATCGAGAATTCGAGCTCGTCGCCGATTTCATCCGGCAGCTCTAGATCCGTCTCGGGCGAATCGGCCAGGGCCTCGGCACGAATATTGGTCTCGTCTTCGTCGTCGAGGTCCGGCAGTTCGGTGATTTGCGGAATCTGCTGGGTTTCGGCGATTTCGCCGGCTTCGCCCATGTTCTGCGTATCGGTGAAATCCCCGCCGGTATCCTCTTCGCCGAGGTTGAAGTCGGTGGTCGAGAAGTTGGTATCGTCTTCGTCCGCCGCACCCAGATCGAAATCCGCTTCCTGGGGCTTGGTAAACTCGAGATCCGCGGCGCTCATACCGCTGTCTTTCGCGTCCGAGAACAGCGCGTTATCGGGCGCGAGTTCGTAACCCATGATCTGTACCCGATCCCAGTAAGGCGCTGCAACCTCGCCCATGGGTTTCAGCTTCTCCGCCTCGCCCACGAATTCGTCGGCTTTCTTGGTGGCAAAGTAGGTATCGAGCAGCTTGGCGCGGTAGTCCACGCGATCGGGATTCTCGACCAGGTTCGAACTCAGCAGCTCTTCGGCATTGTCGTACAGACCGTAGGCAAGGTACACGTCGACTTCGTTGAGCACGTCGTCCTGTTCGGCCGGCGCGGCCGCTGCCGGGGCTTCGGCTTCGGGTTCCGGCAGTTCAGCCTGCGAAACCACTGCGGTCTTGCCGAACTCGTCGTCCGGCTCTTCGTCGGCCGGCGGCTGCTCGGGCATCATGTCTTCGTCGGTGGGAACCTTGATGTCGGTTTCCTCCGGCTCGCTGCCGTCAGCCAGATGGATCGGTGTCAGCTCTTCCTCTTCGTCGCCGGCGAACATGTCATCCTCGACCACCGGCGTCGGGCCGGCTTCGTCGTCTTCAGCAGAGGCGCGGCGGCGCTTGAGCAGCATCAGTACCAGCAGCAGGACGACCACACCGCCGATAGCGGCCAGCACGATCGGGTTGCCCAGCATGGCGCCCAGGCCGCCCAGCGATGGCAGAGCATCGACGATTTCAGGCGGCAGTATGCCGTCCAGCATCGACGGTTCGCGCGCCGGCTCGGTAATGATTACAGGTGCCGGGGGCGGGCTGACCGCATCGCTTTCCTCGGTGGTCGCTGAATCGTCGGCAACCATTTCGTCGTCGGCCATTTCGTCGTCGACCATCTCGTCCGAGGCCATTTCATCCGAAGCCATTTCATCGGAGGTCATTTCATCACTGGCCATTTCATCATCGACCAGCACGTCGTCCGTCATTTCATCGGAAACCATCGGCTCGGTAGTCGTACCGTCGAGCGCTGCCTGCTCCTCGGCCTGCGCGGCGGCTTCCTCGGCAAGCAATTCTTCGAGCAGCGCTTCCTCGTCAGCCTGTATCGCTTCGCTTACGGCTTCTTCCGGAACTGCTGCATCGCTTTCAGTGGTATCGACGGGCAATTCGACACTGTCTTCGGCAGCCTGGTCGGCCTGCAACTGGGCGAGACTGTCGTCTTCGATCTCGACCATCTTCTGCAGTTCCTCGACCTTGCTCAGGCGTGCCTGCAGTTCGGTGATGCGGGATTCGAGCTCGGCGTTTTCGATGCGCGCCGCATCGAGTTCTTCTTCCGCGATGGCGAGCTTGGTACGCAATTCGTCGATGTCTGCGGTATCGCTGATCCCAGTGGACTCACTGTCGCCATCCGCGGGCATGACCAGGCTGAGTTCCCCGACTTGCTCTTCGGTGTCGGCCTCGCCGATGCCGCTGTCGTCGGCCTGGGTTGCCATAACCGGCTCTACGCCGGTAACCCGGGCGACGTATTCGTCCCACAGCCCGTTTTGTACCAGCACTTCGGCGTAAGCCTCCTGCTGTCCCAGCGCGTCGATTTCGGCAGCGCTCGGCGCACGCAGAATTGCGCCTTCCTTCATGTTGTTAATATTGCCGTCGGTGAACGCGTCCGGGTTGGTGCGTTGAAACGCGAGCATGACCTGCGCCATGCTGTGGGCATCGTCCTTGTATCGCGACGCAATACTCCAGAGGGTATCGCCCTTAACGACTAAAACATCACCTTCGATGATGTTCTGAGTTTCGTCGCTGACGTATTCTTCGCTGGCGGGCTCCGGCTGTGGACTCTCGTCCGCGATCGCGATCGGTGCGGCAATCGGCTCGCTGTCGGCAACATCCTGGTCAGCCGTGGTGGTGGAAACGCCGGCCTGTTCGACGATCGCGCTGACGCTTTGATCGTCGCTGATCTCTGGCGCGGGCGCGGCACTGGCGGTCTCGGTCGCCGGAGCGGGTTGATCGGCATAAAACGGCGGATCGAGCAGAATGGTGAATTCGCGCAGTACGCGTCCCTTTGACCAGTCGGCCTCGATCAGGAAATTGAGGAAGGGCTCCTTGACCGATCCCTTGGTGGTTACGACCACCACCGCGTTTTCGCCGTCTTCGTCCTTGCGCACCGCGAACCGCAGTTCGGTCAGATGGCGGGGTCGGGACAGCCCCGCCCGGGTGAACGCGTCGCGCGACGCCAGGCTGACCAGCAGATCGTCGATCTCGCCGGGTCGCGCGGATATGACTTCGATTTCGGCGTTGAGCGGCTGGTTCAGGAAAGACTTGACCTCAATCTCGCCCAGACCTAAAGCAAGGCTGTTGGTCGGCAAGAATACCGCCGACATCAATGCCAATATGAGTCCCAGATTACGCACGTTTAGTCTCCCAGCTCCCCGACCCAATTCTTATATAAAGTGCCGAAATTCCATGCACCTATGATTACAGTCAGAGAATTTACTTTAAAGAAAGCACTTTCACAAGCACAGGTAACTATAGATTATAGAAACGATTTTAGCAAAAACTCTGTAACATTCACGTAATTGTTCGCCAGACCGTATCGCAGCGGATCGGCAAGCATCCAAAACTGCAGGTCCTGGGGTTGTTCGGGATTGGTTTCCAGTTGCGTAATGATGCCGCTAAACGACTGATTGCAGTCCGCAATCGGACTCGCCAGATCGGTCCTGATCTGCAACCGATCGTCCCCCGACAGACAGCGTTCGACGTCCCCCAAATCGAAAGCCGCCACGAGGCGCACCTGCACCGCGGCGACAAAACCGTGAAACAGGGGTACAGTAACGCTTTGCTGCATCGCAGTATATGAATTATTTACCAAAACGCTGCGCAGATCCTCGAGCAGGCCAGGATCGCCCGGCCGGGGCAGCAGGTTGAACGCCAGCTGCGCGGGAAACACGCTGTGTTCCGCTGGCCGCGCATTGAGCAAACTGATGGTTTGTGTGGCAAGTTCCTCGACGCCGGCTTTGCCGAAAAATTCGGCACTGTGTAACAGCGTGAGATTGACGGACTCGATGCCGAAGTTGCGCTCCAGCAGCAGCAGGGGCGGCAACAGGCTGGACAGTTCCGCTGACGCCACGCGAAAGCGATCGGCAGTATAGTCGAGCACCGGATCCTCGACGCCGTCGACAAACAGCAGCGCTTCGTCCTGCGGCAACCGGTGGCTCACGACGATACAGCCCTCAGCTGCGGCCCTTTCGACCAGTTCCGTATCAGGCTCTGGCAGCAGTACCAGCCCGCAGCTGCCGAAATCGAAATCAGCCTGATCCTCGATGACCAGATGGGTATTGCCGAACGCCAGGCGCTCGCCTGCGTGCGCCTGGTTATCCAGTAAAACGACTGAATCCGACGCCAGGCCGGATTCGTTCAACCGCTCGAGTATCGCCTCGCCGGCGAGCCCGGTGGGCGCGGCGAGCGCAATCCGTGTTTCCATGTCAGCGCTGCTGCAGGATGTTTAGCATGCGACGCAAGGGTTCGGCCGCACCCCATAACAACTGATCGCCTACCGTAAACGCGGCGAGGTACTCATCGCCCATGTTGAGTTTACGCAGGCGGCCGACCGGAATGTCGAGGGTCCCGGTCACCGCGGCCGGCGACAGGGCATCCATCGTCAGCTGGCGGTCGTTCGGGATCACGCTGACCCAGTCGTTGGCTTCGGCCAGGATCTGCTCGATTTCATCCATGGGCAGGTTACGGCGCAGCTTGACGGTCAGGGCCTGCGAATGACAGCGCATCGCGCCAATGCGAACGCAGAGCCCGTCGATCGGGATTTGACCATCGTCGAGGCCGAGAATCTTGTTGGCTTCGACACCGCCCTTCCACTCTTCGCGACTCTGGCCATTGTCGAGTTGCGCATCAATCCACGGAATCAGGCTACCGGCCAGCGGCACGCCGAACTGTTCACGCGGAAAATCGACCGCTCGCATTTGCTCGGTAACGCGTCGGTCGATTTCGAGAATCGCCGATGCCGGATCGGCCAGCAGGTCACTGACGCTCGCATGCAGACTACCCATGCCGGCCAGCAGCTCGCGCATGTGGCGCGCGCCGCCACCCGAAGCCGCCTGGTAAGTCATCACGCTGGCCCACTCGATCAGGTCCTGCTGCAGCAACCCGGCCATGCCCATCATCATCAGGCTGACCGTGCAGTTGCCGCCGATGAAATCGCGACAGCCCTGGTCCAGTGCCCGATCGATCACATCGCGATTGACGGGATCAAGCACGATGACGCTTTGCTCCGCCATGCGCAGCGTGGACGCGGCATCGATCCAGTAGCCGCCCCAGCCGCTGCCGCGCAGGTCCGTGAAGACCTGTTTGGTGTAGTCGCCGCCCTGGCAGGTCACGATGACGTCCATGGCACGCAGCGCGTCGAAGTCGAGCGCATCCGCCAGTGGCGGTGTTTCTCGCCCGATATCCGGACCCGCCTGGCCCTGCTGCGAGGTCGAGAAAAACACCGGCTCATCGATGTGCTCGAAATCACCTTCGTCGAGCATGCGCTGCATCAGCACCGAGCCGACCATGCCTCTCCATCCGACAAATCCCACACGCTTCATTAGTAATCTCCAGATAATCCTGTTAAGACTGTTCGCGCAGCGCGGCTACCACGGCATTACCCATTGCAGCAGTACCGACGCTGTTGCCGCCACCGGCGATATCCGCGGTACGAAATCCCTGGTTGAGGACCTGCCCGACGGCGGTGTCGATGTGTTGCGCCAGTTCACCCTGACCGAGGCTGTAACGTAACAGCATGCCGAGCGACAGGATGGTCGCCAGCGGATTGGCGAGACCCTGGCCGGCAATGTCCGGCGCCGAACCGTGAATCGGTTCATACATACCCTTGCCCTCCGCATCCAGTGATGCCGAAGGCAGCATGCCGATCGAGCCGGTCAGCATCGCGGCGGTATCCGACAGAATATCGCCGAACATATTAGAGGTAACCATCACGTCGAACTGCTTCGGCGCACGCACCAGTTGCATCGAGGCATTGTCGACATAAAGATGACTGAGCTCGACCTCGGGATAGTCGGCGGCGACCGTGGTAACCACTTCACGCCAGAGTTCGGAAACCTCGAGCACATTCGCCTTGTCGACCGAACAAAGCTTGCGATTGCGCAGCAATGCGATGTCGAAAGCCGACCGCGCGATCCGCTCGATTTCGTGTTCGGCATAAACCAACGTGTTGAAACCCTGGCGCTCACCGTTGTCGAGTTCGCGAATGCCGCGCGGCTGACCGAAATAGATACCCCCCGTGAGCTCGCGCACGATCATGATATCCAGGCCGGCAACCAGTTCGTTCTTGAGACTCGAGGCTTCGGCCAGTTGTGGATACAAAATTGCGGGGCGCAGGTTGGAAAAAAGCCCGAGTTCGGAACGCAACCGCAACAGACCGCGTTCGGGACGCAGCTCGCGCGCGAGTTCGTCGTATTCGGGACCGCCGATAGCGCCGAACAGCACGGCATCAGCAGCCCGGCACAATCCGAGAGTGTCTTCAGGCAGCGGATCGCCGGCGGCATCATAGCCTGCACCGCCCACCGGTGCCTGCTCGACTTCGACAGCGAGGCCGAAATCATCGCGCAGGCAGTTCAGGACCTTGTCGGCCTCGGCGACAATTTCCGGCCCGATACCGTCGCCCGGTAAAACGGCAATCTTCGCGCTCATGAGCCGGCCCGCTCGAGCCAGGGTGAACGCTGGTAATACTCCCGTTCGAAACCGCGAATCTCGTCCGCATACTGCATCGTCAGGCCAATGTCGTCGAGCCCGTTCAACAGGCAGTGGCGACGAAAAGCGTCGACCTCGAACGCAATTTGCGCTCCGCCAGGATCGATAATTCGTTGTTTCTCGAGGTCGACCGTCAGGCGGTAGCCTTCGTTGGCAGCCAGATCATTGAATAGCTGATCGACCTGGGAGGCGTCGAGGGAGATGGGCAGCAAACCGTTTTTGAACGAATTGTTGTAAAAGATATCGCCGAAACCGGGCGCGATCACGACTCGAATGCCGAAATCCTGCAGCGCCCAGACCGCATGCTCGCGCGACGACCCGCAGCCGAAGTTCTCGCGCGCCAGCAGAACACTGGTTTCGCGAAAAGCGTCCTGGTTGAGCACGAAGTCGGGATTCAGCCGACGCTGCGAATGATCGTCGCCCGGTGCGCCGGGATCCAGGTAACGCCAGTCGTCGAACAGGTTGATACCAAACCCGGAGCGCTTGATCGACTTCAGGTACTGTTTCGGGATGATTGCGTCGGTATCGATGTTGGGCCGATCGATGGCGGCCACGACGCCGCTGAATGTTTCAAATTTCTCCATCACTGCCTCTCCAGTTCGCGCACGTCGACAAAGTGGCCGTGGACGGCCGCGGCCGCGGCCATCGCCGGCGACACCAGGTGGGTACGCCCGCCCTGCCCCTGGCGGCCCTCGAAGTTTCGATTCGAAGTCGAAGCGCAGCGTTCGCCAGGCTCCAGTCGATCGGCATTCATGGCCAGGCACATCGAGCAGCCGGGTTCACGCCATTCGAAACCGGCGTCGATGAAAATCCGGTCCAGGCCCTCGGCTTCAGCCTGCTCCTTGACCAGGCCCGAACCCGGGACCACCATCGCCAGCTTGACGTTGTCGGCTACCTTGCGGCCCTCGGCCACGCTGGCCGCGGCGCGCAAATCCTCGATCCGCGAATTGGTACAGGAACCGATAAAAACCTTGTCGAGCGTTATATCCCGAATCGGTGTACCGGCTTCGAGCCCCATGTAATCGAGTGCGCCGCGCATCCCGGTGGCGCGCACGGAATCGGGCTCGCTGGCAGGATCGGGCACCGCGGCAGCGACGCTGCAAACCATTTCCGGCGACGTGCCCCAGGTCACCTGCGGCGCGATATCGGCGGCGTCGATTTCGACTTCACGATCGAACACGGCGTCCTGGTCGCTGTGCAGGTCACTCCACTGTGCCAGGGCCTGTTCCCAGTGTTCATCACCCGGCGCATAAGGCCGTCCGCGGACGTAATCCAGCGTGGTCTGATCGCAGGCAATCAGGCCGGCCCGGGCACCGGCCTCGATGGTCATGTTGCAAACCGTCATGCGGCCTTCCATCGACAGGTTGCGAATCGCTTCACCGGCAAACTCGATGGTGTGGCCGGTGCCGCCCGCGGTACCGATCACACCGATGATATGTAGCACGATATCCTTGGCGGTTACGCCGGGACCAACCTGTCCCTCGATGCGCACCCGCATATTCTTCGCCTTTTGCTGTATCAGGCACTGGGTCGCCATGACATGTTCGACCTCGGAGGTGCCGATGCCGAAGGCCAGCGCCGCA
>JAAUXY010182020.1_pt1 | contig 11135 bp, 8 predicted proteins | sample 7278121 | NCBI WGS metagenome assembly JAAUXY01 (sample SAMN14350117, study PRJNA611818) | marine sediment metagenome | isolation source: surface marine sediment (1.8m) | place: French Polynesia: Moorea | collected 2018-08
ATGTCATTTTCATGGAGATCTTTTTGATCGAGCGCTTTTTCCTTTATAATTGTGTAATTTTTAATTCCCAGAGAGCGCAGCAACATAAGAGTGGCGCTTTCCATATCCGGCTCAAGATGATCGGCCAGTAAAACCAGTAGTGAGCGCGAGCTTTTGAGGGCATTAATCGCCGGGGGGATTTCGTCAGGGAAAAGATGCCGGAAAATATGAATATCCGGATCCGCGCTGAGCTTTAGTGGTTTTGTGTCGCTGACCATCTTAAAACGGGTTTTTTTATCTGTGACCCGGATGGTTTTTGAAATCGTTTCATCGCTGTTTTGCAGGGCTAAATTCAAATCGAAGCTGAACGCAGGATTTTGCTGAACGATATGCCCCTTAATTGTCCAGTTATTACCGGTCTGTCCGGATTCAACGGCATCCAGGTAAAACTGGGGTGCGCCTTTGCGATATACCCATTGCTCAAAAAATTTCCCCAGCGATCGTTTGGCCCGAAATTCAAATGCCTTCTGCATATCGGCCCAGGATGTTGGTTTAAACAGGCGATCCCGGTAAAGATCTCGCAGGGCGCCCCAGAAAGCGTCGTCGCCCAGTTGCTGGCGAAGCATGTGAAACACCATGGCCCCTTTGTCATAGCCAATCGTCTTGGTGGTCGGATTATAGCGGCTCTGAAATTGATGCAGCGCAAAATCCTGATCCGGCTTGACCAGGGTGGCATAGTTGCGCAAAATTTGCTGTCGATAGTCTCGGGCATCCTTCGTGGACCTCATTTCTTTATACAGATAATCGGCCACGTAAGTTGTCAGCGCTTCGCTCCAGTTACCCGCATCGTAATCGACCAGCACGCCGTTACCCCACCAGCAATGGGCGATTTCATGTCCCAAACTGGTATGAATGATAAACGGTAGGCGTAGGACACGGCCGCCGATTAAAGTGTAAGAAGGGAAGCCATATCCGGTCGGGAAAAAATTTTCGACAACTGCGAACTTGTCAAAGGGATAGGGACCGAAAAGATCCTGATAGAGCGCCAGGTATCTTGCAGTTGCGTCTAGGTAAGCATCCGCCAGGTGATCGGTTTGCGGCAAGAAATAGGTTGCGGCAGTGATCTTGCCCACCTTTTTTTGCCGTACGACGTAAGCACCGACCGATAAACTGAGACCGCGAATTGGATCTTTGATTAGCCAGGTAGATACGCTTTTTCCGTCCCGGGTTTCATGTCCTTTGGATTGCCCGGCCGTCACGGCCAGCATGCCCTTGGGGGCAATCACCTTTAGCGTATAGCTTGAATGCCCGTCAACCCATTGTGGGTACCAGCCGGAGCCGGAGAGCAGGAAGCTGCCATGCTCTGAAATTGTAGCACTGACGCCAAATCCGGGGTTGTCGGCATTTACCGGACGAATGGGGGCCGGGTCATCAAAAATGCCCGTATAGCGGATGATGATTTGGTTTTTCGAATTTTTGTCACCGGTCGGAAGAGCCACCTGGAGCAGACCCTCGGCAAAATCGAAGTTAAGTGGCTTGCCATTTTGTGATACATCGAGTTGTCCGGCGCGAGATGAAAGTCTAAATGTCAATTTGTCGCCGGGGTGATTGTCAAACCATATCTGATCCAACACTTGCAGTCGTTGCTCATCTGGAAAAAGCTCCACCTGAAGATGATGCTGGGCCTTGGTTTGCGACGCCTGGGCTAATGTTGCGCCCAAAACCAATATGATCAACAGCATGATACCGGTCGCACGAATTTCCAAGTGATTGTTAATCCTCCTCGGAAAGCAGGTGCAATATGCAGTTATTATTCGAAATTTCAATTCTGATATCCTCTCACATAACCCAGATTATTAAAGGTCGTTTATTTGTATGCCAAAAATGTTTTCCAACAATTTAAGTATTCTGCAGAATATGTCAAAATCGGTCTGGTATGAGATGCCGTCACAGCTCGAACACTTGAGTTGACTTCCGTATTTAACTCCTTAAAATTTAATCTAGGAGTTTCGAACACTTCTGATACCAATTGCTTCTGAAATGATTTTATCGAAAGACGGTTCACAAAGGAGGTGCCCTATGGCCAACCATGAAAAAGCAAGAAGTTGCTGTTCGACGGAAAAAAGGCGGCTGATGGACGCCCCTGAGCGGTGCGACTTCTGTTCTGATAATTACGAGGAATTTCACAACTGCTATCGGAAGGCGGCGCGCGAAAGTGGTGAGCGAGCACGAGCCTGTATCATTGGCTAAAATATATAAGTAATTTCATTCTCTTGTGCGCGCTTACGGATATGCTTCCAAAATGAAGATAGAAACAATGCAAATTAAATCCAATTCAAGCCCGGAAGATCTTCCGGGCTTTTTTGTTTCGGTCGCGGTTATTTCAAGCTTCGATCATTGACAAACAAGATCGGAAGGAAATTTAGATGAACTTCCAATTTTGCCCGCTCTGCGGTCGACAGCTCAAAAAACCATCCGGCACCCAAAAGTCCCATCTATTTTGTGACCATTGTCACTGGTTTTATTATCGCAATCCCACGGTGGGTGTTGCCGTTATTCTGGTCGAAGAAAATGAACTGCTGTTGGTCAAAAGAGCGGGATCCTATGCCGACCAGTGGTGCATCCCCTGCGGCTTCGTGGAGTGGGACGAGGATGTTCGCACGGCCGCCCGTCGGGAGATTAAAGAAGAAACCGGCCTGGATGTTACCCTAGGGCCTGTATTTGATGTGCATTCGAACTTTCATGACAGGCAGAGACAAACAGTAGGGATATGGTTCTGGGGGACGGTATCAGGGGGCAAACTGCAAGCCGGGTCCGATGCCGCTGAGGTTCGATTTTATCCAATCGATGGCCTGCCCGCCAAAATGGCCTTTCCAACCGATCTTTTGATTTGTAAGAAACTTAAACACTGTCTGGCAGCCGGTGATTTGCCGACCTGGCTGGATTTCGGCCTGGCCCGGTAATAAGCGTTTGAATAATTTACCAGGACGGTTTCGTGGTTATTTTAAATTGGGGATTTTGTAATATTTCAAATTCATTTATGGTATAAGCGGAATGAATTATCAGCAGCAGAATCGTGCACTGTCTGAATGCATTAGGGGGCGTTGCGAAAGAACAGCACTTATCGGCATCGCAACCTATGAAACTAAAAACGGTTTTTCACTTAATACGTTTATTATTAACGGTTGCCGTTCTTACGCTACGCCCCCTTGGGCATGAGTTTGCACGATCCAGTCGCTGATGATTCATGCAGCGATCCAATCATAAATGTGCCCGGCCCAGTAATTAATCTAAACCGAATTTAAGGAGAGGGGATATGGCAAAACAACAAAAAACGGGTCAGGGACAGTATGTGCGCAAAGAAACCTTTTTGATGGTCTCACTCCTGTGTCTGGCCGTAGGGTTTTTTGGTGGAGTTGTATTTGCGGTTTTTAAGTCTGATTCGCGTGCACCGGTTGCATCTGCACCGGCCCAGATGGGGGCACCTGCATCGGTGAGCTCTGATCGAATTGCGGCCCTCAAACGCCAGGCTGAGGCCAATCCCGGAAACGCCATTGCCTGGACCGAACTGGGAAATGCCTATTTCGACTCCGACCAATTTGATGCCTCCATCAACGCCTATCGGAAATCACTGGAGCTGGATCCCAACAATCCCAATGTCTGGACCGACATGGGCGTTATGTACCGACGCAGCGGCAAACCGCAAGAAGCTATCAAAGCCTTTGACCAGGCCATTGCCGTAGATCCCAAACACGAGGTTTCCCGCATGAACAAAGGCATCGTTCTGCTGCATGATCTCAATGATGCCAATGGGGCCATCAAGGCCTGGGAAGGGCTGCTGGAGGTCAATCCAATTGCCGTGGCGCCTAACGGTATTTCCATCGATCAGATGGTTACACAGCTTAAAAAGCAGCAGGCGGGTCAAGGAACCAAATCACAATGACGTAAACCGATTTATTTATTTGCAGCTTGCGGCAGTCTTTTATTCTGTAGGTGTAATAGCTCATAGTTCATAGCTATAGCTGATAGCCGACATTCAGAATCCTTTTTCCACTTTCTCAATGAGCTATTACCTATGAGCTTTTTTTGATCAATCCTTCAGACTCTGAGCTATGAGCTCTGAGCTACGAGCTACGGGTGCGTTGGGCGTATATTTGTTGAATCTCTTTTCTGGTGAAATGATAGCGCGTATTGCAGAAATGGCAGCGCATCTCCAATGGAAACGGGCCATTGTCGTGTATATCCTGCAACTGATCCAAGGGCAGCATCTTTAAAATGCTACGCAAGCGCTCGGGGCTGCAATGACACATAAACTCGATGCGCTTGTCAGCCAGAAATTGAGGGCTATATTTTCTAAATTCGTTCCGTATCAAGGCTTCAGGCGCCTGCCCCTCGGCAAAGGCCTCCCCCAAAGACGGAAATCGAATCACCAGATCTTCCAATTCCGCAGCCAGTGTTTCATCGGCCCCCGGCATGGCTTGCAGGAACAACCCGCCGGCACCGGTTACTTCGCCTTCCGGGTCATATTTGATACTCAAGTTAAAGGCAGTCGGTATTTGCTCGGATGTCAGGTAGTAGTTGGCCAGATCCTGGGCAATATTGCCGTATTGCAAGGCGATCTTACTGGTAAACGGCTGTTTGGCATCTGCCATGTTACGGATAACCGAAAGAAAACCGGCGCCGAAAAAGGGAGAAAGATCAAAATTTTCCATGGGTTTGTCCATCGGGATCGGAACGTTTTTGAGAAACCCACGCACCTCGCCAAAGGTATTGGCCTCCACCGTAAGGCCTTTGATGGGCCCCGAACATTCGATTTTTAAACTGACACTCTCGATACCTTTAATATTAGCCGACATCAACGCAACGCCTATATAGGCCCGTCCTAGCACCAGGGTTTCCAGTATGCCGAGTTCATGGTTGGCGCGCATCTCATTGACCATGTGAGTGCCGTGTAAAACCGCACCCCGAACAGCACCGTCGGCCAGTAAAAAATTATGCAGTCGATCTTTGGCGCTGGCCAATAGCCGTTGTTTGAGGGTTTCAGCGGGAAGCTGTTTTTTGATCATGGTCTGATATCCTTTTTTAATGCGCCGTCCCCCGCGTCGGTGCCGGCAGGATCTGGTTTTCGGCAACAATGTAAACAAGATCCCCGTCAGAAGGGTGTATGAGGTGATGCCCGGTGAAACTGCCAAATGCCGGCAAGATAGCATAATCGGCCGAGAAATAAAAACAGGCAAAGCGCTCATAGCGCCGGCCTTTTCCCTTTAACATGACGGCCGGATGAACATGTCCGGCAATCGTATAACCGTTGGCCCGGCGGGAGGGTTGATGGGAGAATATGATGCGTCCGACACAGAACTCATCTTGGACGTGGTCAATTTTTAATTCCAACGGCAATTCGCCGGAGCCACGATCATGATTTCCCTGAATCAGCCTTATGCTAAGATCGGAAAATTCTTGGCGCCACTGCTGTAATTCGTCTAAAACATGACGGCTCTTACTGCTGGCTGAATGGAACAGGTCACCCAGGATCACGAGTTGTCTGGGCCGGTGCAAGCTGATCAAATCCGCCAGGCGGTCCAAGTCATAACGGGTCGTCCCCCGCGGGATGGCGATGCCGTGCGAACGAAAGCTGGCCGCTTTGCCGAAGTGCGGGTCGGCAATCAGCAGCATCTCCTGTTCCTTCCAGAGGGCCGCACGCTGTGCCAACAGCAGGAAGTGATTTTGACCTATGGTGTGCCAGGTTGATTTCATCTCGAAATGTAAATCTAATATCTTGTGTTTGTGCGACCAACTCTTTTGGATAACAGTCGCAAGGGATTCCGCAACACTCATGCCACCTGATCCGCCACCGATTCAAGCCGCAACTGCATTTTGCGGACGCGATCTGTTAATTTTTCCGAACTGACCTTGGCCCGCAAGCGATTGACCATAATGGGAAACGCCAGCGGTGTGGGATGCTGGATATCGACAATGCGTATCTGGCTTGCAGACATTTTGTTCAGGGTGGTTGTTAAGCGTTGATGCTCCAGTTGGTTCTCCAAAACCTCGCGTTTGGCCTGTCTCACCAAAAAGTTGTCTGGTTCATAGCGTTTAAAAACATTGAAAATCAGGCTGCTCGATGCCTGAATCTGACTGTTTTTCTTGGGTCTTCCGGGGTATCCCTGGAATACGAGCCCGGCAATTCTGGCAATTTCGCGAAATTGTCGCCGTGCCATTTCAGACACATTGACACTTTGCAAAATATCATGCAGCAGGTTGTCGGTGGTTATCAATTTTTTAGCATTCGATCGCTGCAGGGGAATTTCTGAATCGGACAATAGTTCGAAGCCGTAATCATTGACGGCCATGGAGATCGTCAGCGGCTTTAGTTTTGTCAAGCGATAAGCCATGAGCGCTGCCAGCCCCTCGTGCGTTAAATGGCCCTCAAAGGGATAAACGAAAAGATGAAAGCCATCGCTAGATTTGAGGCGTTCGATCAGCAGCGTATTTTCATCCGGAAGCAGCGACCATTGTGCCTGCAGCTTGAGCAACGGCTTGACGGCAGCTAATTCTGTGTTGTCAAATTGATTCTGGCCGGCACGCTTCAATTGCTGCCGGACAGAATATGCCAGCTGGCTTGAAAGCGGCATTCTACCTCCCATCCATTGGGGCACCGGCCCTTTATGCGGGCCCGCTTTTTTGACCAGCAACGTCATATCTTTTATCTTGACAAATTCCAGCCTATGGCCGGCAAAAACGAAACAGTCACCTTTTTTCAGCCTGGCGGCAAAGCTTTCTTCAATGGTTCCCAACCGGTGTCCATTGCGATATTTAACAGTCATTGCGGCATCGCTGGTAATCGTACCGATATTCATGCGATGCCTTTTGAGGATCTCTTTGGTGCGCACCTTGAAGTTGCCGTTTTTGCGGGTCAGCCGGGCATATTCGGGGTATGCCTGCAATGTCGGCCCGCCACTGGTTACAAAGTCCAGGACGCGCTTGAATTCTGCGTGACCCAACAGACCGAAAGCGTGGGTGGTCTTGACTTCGCGGTAGGTATCATCGGCTGAAAAGCCGTCACCGGAAGCGATGGTGATCAAATGCTGAGATAAGACATCCAGCGGGTTGATCACCGGGTGGCGCTGCTCGATGTTGCTTTTGGCAATCGCCTGTCTGGCCGCCGCGATCTCAATGAGTTCCAGCGCATTGGTGGGCACACAGGTGATGCGGCTGCACTCACCCGGCTGATGACCGCTGCGGCCGGCCCGCTGCATCAAGCGCGCAATACCTTTGGGGCTGCCAATCTGGATGACCCGATCGACCGGCAAAAAATCGACCCCCAGATCCAGGCTTGAGGTGCAAACCACACATTTGAGTTGGCCCTGCTGAAGTTGGCTTTCGACAAACTGGCGCTTTTTTTTATCCAGCGACCCATGATGCAAGGCCATGCGGCCTGCCCATTCGGGCTGAGCTTCTAGTATGGCTTGGTACCAGATTTCAGTTTGCGAGCGCGTATTGGTGAAAACCAGGGTGCTGCGGGCATCTGCAATGGTCTCAACAACCTGCGGCAACAGCCTCAGCCCCAGATGCCCCGCCCAAGGAAAGCGCTCGATGTGCGCCGGCAAGACACTTTCAACCACAATTTCTTTGGGCATCAGCCCCTGTATTTTACGCCCGCCTGCCGCCCGGCTTCCTAACAACACCTGCATGGCGGTGTCGGTGTTGCCCAGTGTTGCCGAAAGTCCCCAAATTCGCACGTGCGGACACCAGCCGTGCAGGCGTGCCATGGCCAGTTGCGCCAAAACCCCGCGCTTGTTGCCCATCAGTTCATGCCATTCATCGACAATAATCGTAGCCAGGGAGCTGAATTTGTGCTTTGCGCCGGGATATGACAACAGGAGCGAAAGACTTTCAGGGGTGGTGATCAAAACAGTGGGCAATTGTTTTTGCTGCCGGGTCCTTACCGAGGTGGGCGTATCCCCGGTCCGTGTTTCTACGGCCCAATCCAACCCAACATGCGACACCGGTTCGCGCAATGCCTGGCTGATATCAGCAGCCAGGGCACGCAGGGGCGTCAACCATATGACCTTTAATGATGCCATTTTTTTCCGTGCGTCTTCAGATCGACCTCCGTCTGTTAGGCTGTGGTGTGCATCAGTTAGTTCCGCCATCAACGGCCCCATAAAGGCGGCGTAGGTTTTTCCGATACCGGTGGGTGCGTGGATCAAACCGCTATGGCCCTGTAAATAGGTATGCCAGGCCTGTATTTGGAAATCGAACGGCCGCCATTTTTTGGTTTGGAACCAGTGAAGCACCTGATCAAATGCCGGACGATAGCGTTTACTTAGCGTTTGTGGTGGTCGAGTCATGCGTCCTCATGGGTCAGGCAGCCGTCAGCAAGGATTTTAAGGTCTGCAGCGAATCGGCATCCTGGATTTTCTTATCGTTTCGCCAGCGCGAGATACGGGGGAATCGGACGGCGATACCGGATTTGTGGCGGGACGATTGGCGAATATCTTCAAAGGCAATTTCAAACACCAGCTCAGGTTCGACCGAACGCACCGGTCCAAAACGCTCCAGTGTATGGGTGCGAACAAAGCGGTCTACCTGACGGATTTCCGCATCGGTCAATCCTGAATAGGCTTTGGCAAAAGGCACCAGTTTGTCTGCATCCCAGACGGCAAAGGTATAATCGGTATAGAGGCCGGAGCGCCGTCCGTGGCCGCGCTGGGCATAGAGAAGAACAGCATCGATCATCAGCGGATCCACTTTCCACTTCCACCAGTCACCCCGCCGGCGCCCATCCCGATAAGGCGAAGATAAACGCTTTAGCATTAAACCTTCAACGCCCAAGCTGCGGGCCTGCTCTCTGGCCTCAGCCAGCTGTTGCCATCTATCGGCGGTGACCGGAGATATTTTAAGGACGCGTTCATCCGGTAGCGCTGTTAAAATTCGGGTCAGGGCCTTAAAACGCTGTGATAGGGTGCGGGCGCGAACATCGTTTCCATCAACTTCCAAAATATCATAGGCCATGAGTATTACCGGCACTTCTTTGAGTAGTTTGGCGCCGATGTTTTTGCGGCCGATGCGGCGCTGAAGCTCGGAGAAATTCAATGGTCGATCGTTACGCCAGGCCAGAATCTCACCATCCAGCACGGTTCCGTCGGGCAATTTTTTGGCGGCCTGCAAAATCTCGGGAAATTTTTCGGTCACCAATTCCTCACCCCGTGACCAGACAAACACCTGATCCTGGCGTTTGATTACTTGGGCGCGAATACCGTCCCATTTCCATTCAGCCTGCCAGTCTTTGATGTCTCCCAATTCGGTGATGTCCTGATCGAGTGGGTAGGCCAGATAAAACGGGTAAGGCCGGCTGATGTTGGTGTCGCGTGTATCGGTTGACAGAATCTGGTGATAAGTTGCGGCGTTGGGCGTCCACTCGCCCATCAAGCGGTGCGCAATTACAGCGGCATCAATTCCGCTCATCTGCGACAGCGCCCGTGTGACCAGGCGTTGGGAGACGCCTACCCGGAAAGCCCCGGTAATCAGTTTGTTGCACACAAATCGCTGTGTGTTGTCCAGCTGTTGCCAGATATCTACGATTGTCTCTTGCTGAACAGCCTCGTCTTTTCCCCGCAGGGGTAACAGGATTTTTTCGACCCAGATGTGCAGCGGTCGATTTTGAGATCGGGTGCTCAGGGGCAACACCAAGGTGATGGTTTCAGCCAAATCGCCTACTACGTCATAGGAAGCGTCAAACAGCCAGTCGGGGACACCGGCCAGCTGTGCAGCCCATTCTTTGAGCTTGCGCGTTGGGACTACTTGCCGCGGTTTGCGACCGATCAAAAAATGGATGGTCCAAATGGCATCCTCTGGGGGCGCCTGTTTGAAATAATCCACAAGGGCCTGAACCTTAACATTGGTCCGGGTGGTTTCATCTAAGGCTGCATATAGTTGCGAAAATAATTTCATAAAGGATTCTTCTTCTGATGGTTTGACAAACACCGTTCAGTCATGCTTCCGTGCGATCGATTCCGCTGCTGAACTGCGTTTCAACCTGACGGGCATTCAGGCCTTGCTCCCGCAAGTACTGAACCACTTCGGCTGAATAGCCGTGCGTCACCCAGACGGATTCAGCCTCGCTGGCCATGATGGTGTTGATCAGGCCGTTCCAATCGGAATGATCCGAGAGCACAAAGCCTCGATCAACGGCCCGCCGCCGGCGCATGCCTCTGATTTGCATCCAGCCGGAGGTAAAAGCCTTGCTGGCATCAGCGAATCTTTTGGTGTATGCCGGCGTATCCGCTGAAGGAGGTGCAACCACCATTGCACCGACAAACTCATTTTTATCTTCAACGGAGGCCACGTGTCGGGTGGCCGGCAGCCGGATCCCCGCCGCTTGATAACATTGATTGATGTTTTCAACCGCGCCGTGGGTAAAAATCGGGCCAAGAGCTGCATCCAGACCGGCAATGACCCGCTGGGCCTTGCCCAGCGAATAGGCAAACAACAAACTGGTTCTTTCATTGGCTTGGTTGGCTTTCCACCAGCTATTGATATCTACAAAAACCTCAGCTTGCGGTCGCCACTTAAAGACCGGCAGACCAAACGTCGATTCGGTTACAAATGTATGACATTTGAGCTGCTCAAAAGGTCTGCAGGTCGTGTCCGTCTCAATTTTGTAATCGCCGGAGACCACCCACACCTCACCCTTGTGTTCAATCCTGATCTGGGCGGATCCGAGCACATGTCCGGCCGGATGCAATGATACGGAGACGTCGTTAAGCGTCACCTTTTCGCCGTAGGTCACCGATTGCAGCCGGATATCATCGCCCAGACGCAGCCGCAAAATTCCTTCACCGTCGGTTGATGCCAAATACTGTCCGCAACCGGGCCGGGCATGATCGGCATGCGCATGGGTGATGACTGCCCGGTCAACCGCCTGCCAGGGATCAACGTAAAAATCACCCGGCCGGCAGTAAATGCCGGCCGAAGTTACTTCGAGAAGTTCATTTTTCGGCATGTACGGATTTCCTTGACGTTGATTTTTGACCATTCGTTAACATAATTACCCATGAGGTCTTTGCAATATGTCAATCTATCGTAGGGGTACGGGGAACCAATCTTTTGCATGCAAACAATATACAAAGAAAAGTAATACATTTGGTTTCAGG
>JAAUXY010194311.1_pt1 | contig 11135 bp, 11 predicted proteins | sample 7278121 | NCBI WGS metagenome assembly JAAUXY01 (sample SAMN14350117, study PRJNA611818) | marine sediment metagenome | isolation source: surface marine sediment (1.8m) | place: French Polynesia: Moorea | collected 2018-08
CTCTGCCATGAAAAATACTGACTCAGAAAATTAAGGAAAAGTCCAAATCAAAATCCGCGGAAAGTAGGATTTATAGGTTACAAAATAATCAATCAATACTAAAATAATTGGAGCACTTCTTAATAACCCATACTTCGAACGGCCACAAATTAGGGTATATATTAATGAGCAATTGGCATCGGCAGCAAGGCAAAGGCGGAAGTCATAGCCACCTAATAAGCTGTTTTAAAATTGTTCTAGCTGCAGGTATTTACAGTGTGTCTTGTAAAGCATCTGCCATCCCACCTGAGTAATTACTACTGATCAATGGCAAACTTTGACACCCATCTAGCCGTTGCCTCCATGAGCAGTGGCGTATTTGCCATCACAACTTTGGCTACAAATCTGGCCACACCTGCACAGGCAACGGGCTTTTTCTTGCTCGGCGTTATTGGTGGTCTCCTCCCTGATATCGATTCGGACAATTCCACACCGGTGAAGATTTTTTTTAATCTGCTGGCTTTGGGTTTGGCCTTCTTCACCCTATTTGGATTAGCGGGCCGTTACAGTGTGGCAGAACTTTTTCTTATTTGGTTGGGAATCTATCTGATCGTGCGCTTTGTTGCGTTTGAGGCTTTCACACGACTCACAGTGCATCGCGGTATCTTACATTCCCTGTTAGCGGCGATCTTTTTTGGAGCGTTGACAACGAGCATTGCCTATCACGTGGTTCATTCGCCGCCAGATGTAGCATGGTTGAGCGGTCTCGCCCTATTATTGGGCTACGTCGTTCACCTCGTCCTAGATGAGCTCTTCAGCGTGGACGTTTTGAATAATACAGTAAAACGCTCTTTCGGTACGGCCTTGAAGCCCGCTAGTTTCAACAACTGGCCTACATCAATCCTGTTGGCAATTATGACTATAGCACTCATATATACTCTTCCTGACCCAGAAGCGGTGCTAAGCCGCATCCTGGATCCTAAAACTTACACTAATATTCGCGCAATGCTATTTCCTGAGGGTCAATGGTTTGCCGGCCTTTTAGACGGGTAAGATAAGAGCAAGGGGCAACAAGATTATTGAAAGAGCTAATCTTAACTACAACTTGCTTCACCTTGCCCCTCATAACAATTTATCTTGTCAGTCAAGGAACTTTAAAACAACTTCTTGCCCTTCACAATGACAAGATAGTATTTCACCTGGCCGGCTCGTTTAGCCCGTGCTATTGTCCAATCCGCGGGTAAATAAGGGACTGAGTATTCCGCTTCGGTTTCGATATAGATCCGACTATCAACCCTAAGTCGATTGTGGTCTGCTAAGATGTTAATTACTTTTCCTAGGAGACCCTGACCAAAAGGGGGATCAAGAAAAACAATATCGAAACTCCTGGAGGTGGCTTGAAGCCAACTCAACGCATCTGCCCGAATGATTTCGGTTTGCTTGGCATCGAGCCGTTTCGCCTCTAAACGCAGTTGATGAATTATCCTCGGATTTTTATCAACCATAGTTACCGAGGCGGCCCCGCGGGAGGTGGCTTCGAAACCCAAAGCTCCACTACCAGCAAACAAATCAAGACAGATCGTCCCGGGAATTATGGGTTGCAACCAGTTAAATAAGGTTTCTCTTACCCGGTCGGGTGTTGGCCGTATTTCGGGTAATTCTGGAAAGTAAATGCGCCTGCTACGCCAAACACCCCCAATGACTCGGAGGTACCAATTATTGAGGTTAATCGAACGATTGTAGGTGTGCTTCGGACGGTTTTTTCTCATCGTCTCCGTTTCTTCCGCCGACAGTCACTGTGACCATCCGATCGAAATATAGACGCCGTTGGAAGGCATCTTGGATTGCTAGTGTATCCACGGCCCTGACCTTATCGTTAAAGGTTTCCAGGTAATCCATTGGTAGGTTGTAGAAACCGATTATCGCCAAATAATTAACGATATCACGGTTACTGTCAATACGCAGTGGAAATCCCCCGGTGATATTTTTAATCGAGGATTCAAGCTCCTTTTTATCCGGTCCCTTGTCGATAAACTCACGGATAGTTCGCTTGGCAAGAGTGACGGCTTGCTCAGCTTGATCTGCTCGGGTCTGCAAGCCAATCTCAAAGGGTCCTTCCACTTTTTGAGGGAGGAAATAGCTGTACACGCTGTAGGATAAGCCTCGCTTAACTCGCACTTCCTTAACCAACCGAGAGCTAAAACCGCTACCGCCGAGTATATGGTTACCTACATATAAAGGGAAGTAATCCGAATCCCCTCGGCGTATACCGGGCTGACCGATATAGATATGGGCCTGTTTCGAAGGAAAAGGAATCTGAATGCTCTTTTGTTGATTCAAGGCTTCAACCTGAGGTAGAGGTGGAGCTGGATCGCCAGCAGGCAAACTTCTGCTGATCCGTTCAGCCAGGGCTTCAGCCTCGGCTGGGCTGATTGCACCCACCATAGCGAGCACTGCATTACGGGTAACAAAATAACGCCCGTAAAACTCTTGCACATCCTTGCGCTTGATGGCATTAATACCTGCCTTAGTCCCGTTTATCGGACTGGCAAAAGGGTGATCACCATAGACCGCGCGGTAAAACGCTTTTTCAGCAATACCATCCGGTTGCTGAGCTTCGCCCTCTAGTGATACCAGCATCAGGTTTTTCGTTCGCACAAAGTCACGTTGTGGGAAGCTAGGTGCACTGAACACGCGAATGAAGGTTGCCATCGCCTGTTCAAGATACTCTGAGGCCCTCAGACTACGTAGCGATACCCACGCGACGTCTCGATCGATACCGGAAGAGTAAACCGCTCCCACATCCTCGAAACGGCTGGCAACGGCGTCCGTGTCCCAGTTCCCGCTGCCCTTATCCAGCAGTGCAGTGGTTAGACGGGACAGGCCGGGCAAACTATTATCACGTGCACTTCCCGCACCGAACATAAGCCGGATGTCAATAATAGGGATTTCGGGTGCAGTGACAAAATACACCTTGAGGCCCTCTTCAGTCCGCCAATGATGGATGGCCGGTACAGCCAGCACGTGGGATATGGGCCACAATACCACGAAAAACAGCAAGACACATGCTCTGAACCTAATCATCCTCGAATCTCCTTAAAGTGGCCAAATCTGCTGGTTTTTTGCGAGGGATTAATCGGCAGTGGTTCAAGCACGACCACGGTTCTTTGCGTCTTGATCAAATACTTTTGCGCGACCTCCTGAACCTGTTCAGCGGTAACTGCCTGTACGCGTTTAACGTAATCCTTTAGCACTTTCCAACTCAGCCCAAGGGTCTCGACGGTACCGATTTGGCTTGCCTGGTTGGCCGCGGAGTCCTGGTCAAAAACTTCACCAGCAACTACCTGTGCCTTGACACGATTCAATTCTTCATTACGTATCGGTATCTTGTGCAGTTTATCGATCTGCTCGGTCAGAGCCAGCTCCAGTTCTTTAACGTCATGCCCTTGGGCAGGCGTTCCATTAATGAGAAATAAATCGCCGTATCTGCCATAAAGGCCGTAACCAGCGCCCGCACTGGCTGCCACCTCCTGTTCTCGCACCAAGTGTTTGCTAAAACGCGAACTACGTCCTCCGTCCAATATGCCTGCGAGTACTTCCAGAGCATAGGGCTCCCAGTTGGACGCATCCTTGGTCAGCGTAGGCACCTTATAGCCCATAATAAGATAGGGCAATCGTGCAGGCGCCTTAACAGTAACTCTACGTTCGCCTCGTTGCGGGGGCTCTCGCCTGGGCTTACGGACCGCGTTATTAGTCGATACGATCTCTCCATAGTATTTCTCGGCGAGTCGATATACCTCTTGCGGATCCACATCACCGACTACCACTAATATAGCGTTGTTGGGTGTATACCATGACCTGTACCAATTCTTTATATCATTGATCTGCATGGCTTTAAGATCTTCCATCCAACCGATCACCGGATTACGGTAAGGGTTGTTATTAAATGCGGTGGCGTACAGCTGCTCATAACTCAGAGCATTGGGATTATCTTCGATGCGCAGTCTTCTTTCCTCCTTGACCACTTCGAGCTCTTTTAAAAAATCTTCTTCAGCCAAGGTCAGGTTGCGCATGCGGTCCGCTTCCAGTTCGAAGGCGATACCCAACCGGCTTTTCTCCAGTATTTGATAGTAGGCAGTTTGATCACGGGTGGTGAAAGCGTTTTCTCGACCTCCGTTTTCGGCGATTATGGCACTAAAACGCCCGTTGGGATAACGCGAAGTCCCTTTAAACATCATGTGCTCCAGCACATGGGACACTCCTGTAATACCATTGTATTCATCCGCCGAGCCAATCCTGTACCAGAGCTGGGAGATTACCACAGGCGCACGATGATCCTCCTTAACCACCACTTTCAGGCCGTTTTTTAATCGATATTCATTGATATTAGACTCTGTCACATCCTGCGCTATTGCCGAACAAACCGATCCAATAAATCCAAGTGTAAATATGATTTTCTGTATCATGTTTGAATGCCTTTGTTCGAATTTTTAAGCTGATCAATTTTACCCGGATATTTCCATAAATTCGCATGAAGATCGTACAATTTATTGGTTTCACACGAAAATTTTCTAAGCAGTAGCGTATCGATAGCGAGCAGGAGCTTTAGGCACTGCTGATGGTTTGGGCTCACGATAGCGCACGTTTTGACCATTCGAAGACTACTGTTTAAGACCGCAAAAATCCACTGGCTAGAGTGCTCTCCTCATGGATGCCGCATAGAAGCTTATTGGAGCTCGTAAAGTTAAAAAACTAAGTAATTAGTGATACGATTACATCATATTATTAACCTCGGTGAATAAGACTCAGATTATCGTGTTCAGTTTCAGAAAGAAGAAGCAAGGTGAGCAAGACCGTCTGCGAGTCGCTGACGCACTACCATCACCAAAACCATCTGTTGACGATGGGAACGCTCACTTGGAAGGTTCGGATAGATCCAAAAAATCAGGATTTTTATCACGCCTGCGTAAGGGTTTGGCTAAAACAAGCGCACTATTCAGTGACGATCTCGGCTCTTTGCTGCGAGGTAAAATTGATGACGAACTGTTAGAAGACTTAGAAGCTCGGTTATTGATGGCTGATGTGGGTGTTGAAGCTACCCAGAAAATTGTCGACAAGCTAAACTCAGAGCTAGGTCGCAAGCAGAAATCCGATGCAGTCGCCTTAATGGATATGCTGCACCAGCAGATGCAAGACATTCTAGAACCCTGTAGCCAACCCCTCGCGTTGTCTTCGGAGCAGGCACCATTTGTCATACTTGTAGTCGGCGTCAATGGCGTAGGCAAAACCACTACAATAGGCAAACTTGCAAAACAACTCCAGCAACAGAACAAGACGGTGATACTTGCGGCTGGAGACACCTTTCGCGCAGCTGCCGTTGAACAGCTACAGACCTGGGGCAAACGTAATAACGTGCCGGTCATCTCCCAAGGGCAAGGAGCAGATAGCGCTTCGGTTATCTTCGATGCTATGCAAGCTGCCAGTGCCCGAAAAATCGATGTACTCATTGCCGATACCGCCGGACGCCTGCATACACAGCAGAATCTGATGGAGGAATTGAAAAAAGTAAAGCGCGTTACTCAAAAATTGGATCCTACAGCACCCCATGAAATTATGCTGGTAGTGGATGCCGGCACGGGTCAGAATGCGCTTAACCAAGCCCGACAATTCAACTTGGCAGTTGGAGTAACCGGTATTACCGTTACTAAACTCGATGGTACGGCTAAGGGAGGCATTCTATTTGCGATCGCTAACGAGCTTGGCATACCGATACGATTCATCGGTATTGGTGAAGGCGTTGAAGATCTACGAGTTTTCGATGCAAAAGAGTTTGTCAAGGCACTATTAATGCAGAATACCGGCGCTTGAACGTTCTGATTGCTCGATCAAAGATGTGACGATTCTGTAGCCCTGTGCTCTGGCCAAGATGTCATACAAACGCACAAGATTATGATTCGAAAGAGACTATCTCATCATAGCGAAAGTAGTGAGGGGACCGATTAAATTAGGGGTGCGTAACTTTACATTAAGCCTCCATGCAACTCCTGTGCGGCAAGGGATACATTTTTCAAGACACGCTATAAATACGTCCCTGTACGCTCGACAGAGGCCATTCTGACCTGCGACGGTCTTGTAAAGCATTTGCCATACCTGGCTTTCTAGCGATAGCTGAGTAGTCACAAATTTATTTAGAAGTTTGCTTGTTAATTCTTGCTATTAACCTTCATTTTAACGCGGGGCAAGCTTTCCGATGACCGGCCCATTAGCTTACCTGAATTCACGGATCTGCCTATCTTTCCAGTTGCGCAACACCCAACACGCACTACAAAATATCGTATTTTTTATCAACTATTCCCCCGACCGGATACTCGTCAACGCTTGACTATCCAATCGCCAGAATGATTTTATTTCAGAACGTCAGCAAACATTTCCCGACTGGACATGAAGCGTTAAGTCAGCTGAATCTAGAGATCGCCCAAGGAGAAATGGCTTTTCTGACTGGTAGATCGGGGGCTGGCAAAAGTACACTACTCAAACTGATCGCTTTGATAGAGCGGCCAAGCCGGGGGCAGATTCTGATCGATAGCAAAAACGTAACCCACCTACCAAGGCGAAAAATTCCTTGGCTGCGACGCAAGATAGGTATCATATTCCAAGATCACCAACTTCTAAGTGATCGTACGGTGTTCGATAATGTCGCATTACCGCTGGTCATTGCTGGATATCGACATCGTGAGATTGAACGGCGTACGCGTGCAGCATTAGACAAGGTTGGACTCGCGTCCAAGCTCAAGATGTTTCCCATTACGCTTTCCGGTGGAGAACAGCAACGTGTGGGTATCGCACGCGCCGTGGTCAACAGACCATCGATTTTGCTAGCTGACGAGCCAACGGGCAATCTTGATCCAGAGCTGTCACTAGAAATCATGAATTTATTTGATCTGTTCAATCAGTTAGGTGTAACGGTTTTAGTCGCTAGCCACGCTCTGGATTTGATTAGCCTATTCAATAAACGCATCATTCATTTAGAAAGCGGCCGTATCGTAGATTCCGGGACTCTAGCATCAACCTATAACGCTTTCATGCGCAATCGTACCACTTCATAAGCTAATCCATCCATATGGTAAAGAAGCGAAGAAAACCGCTCGCACATAACCTACTTGGTGCCTATGTACTGGACCACACACGCACCCTGTTATCGACTCTGGGTCGGCTGTACCGAACACCTGGATCTAGCCTGATGACTATGGCTGTCATCGGTATTGCACTAGCCTTGCCGAGTGGGCTCTACGTGTTAATCAAAAATCTTCAATCGATCACCGGCAACTGGGGAAATGTCGCCCAGGTTTCGTTATTCCTGAAACCCGGTACCCGCACCAACCAAATGCACGTACTTGCCAACCGGTTAGGCGCTCGAGGCGATATTGCAATCATCAAGACAGTCAGCGCCGATCAAGCCCTCGACGAGTTCCGCCAACAATCAGGTTTCGGGCAAGCGCTGGATTCACTCGACGAGAATCCTTTGCCTCATGTGATTGTCATCAACCCGATTCTTACCGAGCAAAGCGAGGATAAAGTCAAACGGCTGGCTGAGGAGCTGAAACGCTTGCCAGAAGTGGATATGGCGATGCTCGATATGCAGTGGCTACAACGCCTAAATGCCATGATGGATATTGCCCGGCGTGCCGTTGTGGGAATCGCCCTGTTGTTTGCAATCGCAGTATTACTAATTGTCGGAAATACTATACGCTTGGATATTCAAAATCGACGCAATGAAATCAAGGTTACCAAACTGGTGGGAGCTACCGACGCCTTCATCCGACGGCCCTTTTTGTATGGAGGAGTCTGGTATGGTGTTATCGGTGGCTTAATCGCCTGGATAACTATTCAGATTGCACTCGCGCTAGTAGAAAATCCCGCACAGCGCCTAGCTGTACTGTACAGCAGCCGATTTCAGCTCCTTGGATTAGACGGCTTAGACACACTTATTATACTCACCCTAGGCGGCGCTCTGGGACTAGGAGGATCATGGCTAGCCGTGAGCCAACATTTAAGCCAGATTGAACCCGACTAATTGGTTCCATATTGTGGTAGAGCCTATCAGGTAGAAAATGTATCAGCTGCAAATGCCCCAGACGGTTCTATTTTTAGTAGCCATATCTTGAACACACATGACGATGGTATTACTGAACTCGTTTAAGAGTTAGCACTCTCATGAATAGACAGTTAAAATAGCGGTTTAATACGACTTAAGAGAACGTACCCATTTTATGAGCAAAGCCTTAATAACAACCCAAATGTCCTTGGCGGTGCCTGTTGGTAACCTGGACGCCTACATCAGTGCAGCCTATCAACTACCGCTACTCACAGCTGAAGAAGAAAGAAACCTTGCAATACGCCTGAATAAACATAATGACCTAGATTCCGCTCGCAAGCTGATCACCCATCACCTGCGGTTCGTGATTAAGATCGCACGTAGTTATTCCGGTTATGGCCTCTCGCTGGCCGATCTCATCCAAGAAGGAAATATCGGTTTGATGAAGGCCGTAAAACGATTTGATCCCGGTCTCAATGTCAGATTGGTAGCATTTGCAGTACACTGGATTCGTGCAGAAATACATGAATTTATCCTGAAAAACTGGCGTATCGTTAAAGTCGCCACCACCAAAGCCCAGCGCAAGTTATTCTTTAACCTTCGGGGAGCCAAAAAACGCCTGGGATGGTTAAATTTCGAGGAGGTGGAGAGTGTTGCTAGTGACCTGGGCGTAAGTCCAGATGAAGTCATGGAGATGGAAATTCGGCTCAATAGTTACGACATCGGCTTTGATGTGGAAACTGATGAAGACGCTGAGAATCATTCCGCCCCCGTGGGTTATTTAAACGATCTTCGATTTGATCCCGCTCGCGTTAACGAAAAGAAAGACTGGGATGAATTCCACCAGCAACGATTACAGCTGGCTCTCAATACTTTAGACGACCGAAGCCGCGATATTCTTGCCAAACGCTGGTTGAATGACAAAAAATCAACCTTGGGAGAGCTGGCCGAGAAATATCAGGTATCGGCTGAACGAATTCGGCAGTTGGAAGGTAATGCAATCAAAAAGTTGCGAACTGTTATTAATGCGAATTAAAGGCTAAAAAATAATTCGCAAAATCAGTGAATTATAAATGCGAGTTCGGAGCACATCCTGCATACCGATTATCTACGCGACTTTTTTTGATAATTGAAAATCTAGCTCTGAATTCGCATTATTAATACTTAGTATTACGTTACTACGTTAATACCATTTTACTAGAGTGCATCAATTTACTACTGTGTAAACTGCGCCTTTTTGCTAAGAAGCTGGTTTAAGGGACTTGGAAGCAAATAATATCCCCATCTTATGGGTCTTTTTGCCCGTCTTCAGCGTTGTGGCTTCGGTTACCTGGTCCCAGCTATGCGCCCTTCGCCGCGCCTTGAAGACGAACCAAAATCCGGCCTCATAGGGGGAAATCATTTATTTCCAAGTCCCTAAAACCCCTCAGGTGAGTGCGAAACAATACCTTAATCGATGATAAAGCGCAGCTTATATGGGAGTAAAATGAGCATTTCGAACCGATGTATAACGCTGTATCGTGTCAGCTGAGGGGTTTTAAAACAGCTTCTTGGGGGGCACTTCGCTTTATTTTGCCGACTCGAGTTATGACGATCCCTATTATTATCTTTGCAATACTACTGCTTGTTCCACCCGAAGCAGCTACCCGAGAAATCGCCAGCTATGCCTTTGTTCAAGACGATGGCACCTTGAGAATCAAGGGTAGAGTTATCCGACTTTTCGGCATACACATTCCCACTACAGGTCAAACCTGCCGTTTCTCACAAAACCCGCCATTTTGCGCCTCCCGCGCCGCAAAAGCACTTAATTTCAAGAAGGGCGCCAATTTTGTGCACTGTGAACCTAAACTGGAACACCAAGATGGCACGATCACCGCGCTCTGCCGAGTCAATGGCGAAGATTTGAGTGCTTATCTTCTGGAAAGGGGCTGGGCGTTGGCGCTGCCCGACGCACCCTTCGAATACTCAGCATTAGAGAAGATTGCTCGCCATCGGAGCCTAGGGCTGTGGGGATTCCCGGTACAGAGACCACGCGTTCGGCGGGATCGCTAAAATTGCCCAACCGTGCATCGATATAACCGCTGAATTAAGGGATAATTGGGTACTGCTTTGATGCAAGAGCAGCACCCAATCCCCCCTGATTACATTCGCGATGGATCGTTGAATACAGGTATAATACCGCCTGATGGCCTATTAGCCTCTTGTTAATAATACCGGACTATGGAACCTTATCAGTACCTTGCGAAAGCCGCTGCCGCTCTAGAAAAGTTAAATTCTCGCGAAGAAATCAATAAGTTACTCGACGAGCTGGAGTTTATTTATGAAGCGTTAGAATCTGAATCTCAGGATTTGGCAACGCAACTTATCGAGCGCTTGCACGCCCGGTTGAAATCGATGTAATGACTGAAGCGATTACTCATATTGACCACTACAGCGCACGCCGACTGTCGCCATTTCAGGGTATCTTGCAAATCATCGAAACTTCCGGTGCTCGTGCGCTGAGTGTCGATGGGATTAACTGGCAGATTCAGCTCCGCCATAAGTTGCCAAAGCCCCGATGGGGCAGCTTAGATAACGTGGTGGTCACCCGACGATACCTTCGCTACGGAATTTGGTCACGACGCGAAAGTCTGAGTCGATTGCCTCTACCACCCACGGCGGATGCTAAAGCGGTGCAAAGTGAGGCCAAAGAATTTCTTAAAATTCTCGAGAACTCGTCACCAAACACACCGTTTCCTATCCGAGATAAAATAGAACTCTGGCTTCTAGATAATAAAGACTATCAACCTTTGGCACTGTTGGCGAGTGCATTAAGTCGATCGCGTCGCAGCCACATCCGTACAGCAGAATGGTTTGCTTCACTACCTCATGACCGCGACACTCCGCTGGCCCGCTGCTCGGAATATCTTTCACATGACCTACGCGAAGCAATAAGCAAGCTGGTTAACGGGATGGCAGGCTCGCCAGCCCGAGCTCAGTGGTTTGAAAGAGATGAAGCAGGCTCGGGAATTGGTTTTGACGGTGTTCGACTCGACACCTCCTTGATAAATCGCCATCTACC
>JAAUXY010031950.1_pt1 | contig 11134 bp, 8 predicted proteins | sample 7278121 | NCBI WGS metagenome assembly JAAUXY01 (sample SAMN14350117, study PRJNA611818) | marine sediment metagenome | isolation source: surface marine sediment (1.8m) | place: French Polynesia: Moorea | collected 2018-08
CCCGGCAGGCTGATGCCGATATCGGCGTGCTTGCTTTCGCCCGGGCCGTTCACGATGCAGCCCATGACCGCGACCTTGAGCGCCTCGCTGCCGGGATACTTGCGGCGCCAGACCGGCATCTGGCTGCGGATGTGGGCCTGGATGTCCTGGGCGAGCTGCTGGAACAGGGTGCTGGTGGTGCGCCCGCAGCCCGGGCAGGCGGTGACCAGCGGGATGAAGGAGCGGAAGCCCATGCTCTGCAACAGCTCCTGCGCGACCTCGACCTCCTTGCGCCGCGGCGCGCCTGGCTCGGGCGTCAGGGAGATCCGGATGGTGTCGCCGATGCCCTCCTGCAGCAGGATCGCCAGCGCCGACGCCGAGGCGACAATGCCCTTGGACCCCATGCCCGCCTCGGTCAGGCCGAGATGGAGGGCGTGGTCGGTCCGGGCCGCGAGGTCGCGGTAGACCGCGATCAGGTCGCTCACGCCGCTCATCTTGCAGGACAGGATGATGCGGTCCCGCGCCAGGCCCAGCTCCTCTGCCCGGTGCGCGCTCTCCAGCGCCGAGACGACCATCGCCTCGCGCACCACGTCGGCGGCGTCGCGCGGCTCGGGCCGGGCCGCGTTCTCGTCCATCAGGCGGGTGACCAGCTCTTCGTCGAGGCTGCCCCAGTTGACGCCGATCCGGACCGGTTTGCCATGGGCAATGGCCTGCTCGATGATCATGGCGAACTGGGTGTCCCGTTTGTCCCGCCGGCCGACATTGCCCGGATTGATCCGGTACTTGTCCAATGCCCTGGCGCAGTCGGGGAACTCGGTCAGAAGCTGGTGGCCGTTGTAGTGAAAATCGCCGACCAGCGGCGCGGCACAACCCTCGGCGTCCAGGCGCGCGCGGATCTCCGGCACGGCGCGGGCCGCGCGCCGGTCGTTCACGGTGATGCGGACCAGCTCCGAGCCGGCCTCCCACAGGTCGCGCACCTGCGCCACCGTGGCGTCCACTTCAGCCGTGTCCGTGTTGGTCATCGACTGGACCACGATCGGCGCGCCGCCGCCGACGGTGACGCCGCCGACCCGGACGCCGATACTGGCGCGCCGCGGCGCGTAGACCTTGTCCGTGCTCATGGTCTTGGCATCCCGCAGACTCTGGGCCTCTTGCTCGCGTCAGGATCTCCCACAGGCGACCGGCACGGTCAAGCCGGGTGCCGCCGCCCTTGCGCGAAACATAGGGCCCCGTCCGGCCGGCAACAAGCGCCGACCCCGTGCTAGACTCTCCCCATGTCGAGTTGGCGCAGTCGGGCAGTCCGGTGGCGGCGGTGGCGCTACGTCGCCTGGTGCGTCTTGCTGATCAGCCTGTGGATCGCCCTGATGGCCTATCTCGCGGAGATCCATGCCTTCGGCCTCGGCAAGGTGCAGATCCTGCTGGCGACCTACCTGGCCATTCCCGCTTTCTGCATCGCGGTGGTAGCCATCGTCCTGACCACGATCTGCGAGAAACGGGCCGAGATGCGGGCCGACGCCGAGGACAATGCGATCCGGGATGCCGCAGTGCGCGAGGCGGGCCAACCTCCAGAGCAGTGACCGAGGGCGGACGGATCGGGCACTAGGCGCTCCAGACCTCTTCGACAACGCCGAGCATGAGCTCCAGCTTGCGCCGCGTGTCGTCCTGCGTCAGGACCTGTCCGCCGCCGCCAGCGGACGAGAAGCCGCACTGCGGGCCGAGGGCAAGCTGGTCCAGGGGCAGATGGCGGGCGGCCTCATCAATCCGTCGCTTGAGCGCGTCCGGGTCCTCGAGGACCGGGGTCTTGGTGCTGATCAGGCCAAGCACGACCATCTTGCCCTTGGGCACCCAGCGCAAGGGCTGGAAATCGCCTGCCCGGGGCGTGTCGTATTCCAGCAGGAGGCCGTCCACGTCGAGGCCTGCAAAGATTCTGTCGGCGATCGCCTCATATCCGCCTTCAGCCATCCAGGCTCCCTTGAGATTGCCGCGGCACATGTGGATCGCCACGGCCATGCCCTTGGGGCGCGTGGAGAGACAGTCGTTTATCAGGCGGACATAGCGCTCGGTGAGCCCGTCGGGGTCCTCGCCCCGGTCGGTCACACCCTCGCGGGCGCGCGCGTCACAATTGCAGGGCAGAGCCGTGTCGTCGAGCTGCAGATAGCTGCAGCCGGCGCGATCGAGCGCCGCGATCTCCTCGCGGTAGATGGCCACCAGATCCCGAAAATAGCCCTCGACATCACCATAGACGCCCTCGGCGATGCTCCGCGGACCCAGGAAGTAATGCATCACCGTCGGGGACGGCATGGTCACCTTCGGGACGCCGCGGCGCGCGACGGAGCGCAGGAACTGGTAATCCTCGGCGACGATCGAGCGCCTACGGCGCAAGGGCGCCACGGCATAGGGCGAGGACGACACCCCGAGTTCGCCCGCATCGTTGCGGAAGCGCAGGACCCCCTCCTCGCGCAGTCCAAACCCCTCGACGGCGTCGATGAATCCGGCCGACCAGCTTCTCCGGCGGAACTCGCCGTCGGTGACCGAGGGTAGGCCCAGCTCTTCCTGGAAGGCCACGATGTCCCGGATGCAGACGTCCTGGATGCGGCGGTACTCGGCGGCATCGAGGCTTCCGGCCTTGACCGCCCGGGCGGCCTGCAGCAGTCGCTCCGGACGAAGAAAACTCCCGACATGCTCCGCCCTGAACGGTGGGTGGGAAGATGTCGCGGGAGCCATAAGATGCCCGCCTTAGGCTTGGGCGCTGCGCCGGGAGGAGACGTTTTCGTGCCAGCGCCGGAGGTTCTGCGCCTCGGCCGGAATCCCTTCCTTGATCCAGCCGGCGAAGTCGACCACCACCAGCGCCGTGATGTCCGCGACCGTGTAGTCGGGTCCGGCGACATAGGGGCTCTCGCCGAGCCGCGCGTCAAGATCGGCCAGGAACCGCCGGGTGCGCTGGCGGCCGCGCTCGGCGAGCTCCGGGATCTGGGCGTAGTTGACCGGTCCGGTCAGCGCCCGATTGACCATGCCCTTGGCCGAGTTCCTGAGCGCCTCGGCGACCGCCATGAAGCCGTCGAACTCCATATAGCGGTCCCACATGGCGACGACCGCCTTTTCCTCGGCGTCGCGTCCGAGCAAAGGCGGGTCCGGCTGGATCTCCTCGAGATAGCGCTGAATGGCGACGATATCGCCAAGGCAGGTGCCGTCGTCGAGTTCCAGCACCGGCACCGTGCAATGGGGGTTCTTGGCGCGGAAGGCGGGTTCCAGATGCTCGCCGCCGCGCAGATTCACCTGCACGGTCGGTATCTCCATGCCCTTTTCCGCGATGAAGATGCGCACGCGGCGTGGGCTCGGTGCAGTGCTGCAGTCATAGAAGATCATGCTGGCCCCTTCGGTTTCCGCTCAGCTGGTTCGGACGGTCGCGGCGTCTTCGATATGCAGCTGAACCTGATTGCGCCCCTGCCAGTTGTCATGCCGCAAATGCCCGGCGATGTGAAGGCTGCGGCCGCGATGCTCCAGGAGGGCCGTGCCCAGTTCGGTCTCGAAGGCGCGAAAGGCAATGGCCCGTAGGCGGGCGCCGCTGACGTCGGTGAGAAACACGCGGACATGCCGCTCGCCGACCACGTCGGCCTTGGCAATGCGGGCATCGGCAAAGGCGAAGCGCGGTTCGGCGTTGCCGGCGCCATAGGGTCCGGCCTGGTCGATCAGGTCCAGGAACTCGGGCGTCGCGGCGCCGACAGAGAGGATTCCGTCCAGGCCCAGGCTGGGCATCAGGGATCCGGCGTCCGCCGCGTGTGCGAAGCGTTCGGCAAGGAATGATCTCAGCGCGTCGATGTGCGCTGCCTCGACCGAGAACCCCGCGGCCATGGCGTGGCCGCCGCCATCCAGCACGAGGCCCGCCTGGCGTGCCGCGATCACCGCGGCGCCGAGATCGAAACCCGGCACCGACCGGCCCGAGCCCTTGCCGCGCTCGCCCTTCAAGGCGATCACGCAGGCGGGCCGGTTGTAGCGCGTCACCAGGCGGCTGGCGACGATGCCGATGACCCCGGGATGCCAGCCTTCGCCGGCGACAACGGTTTGAGCCAACGGCTCGGCGGACGAATCGACGGCCGCGATCGCCTCGGCCAGCACGGCCTGCTCGATCTCTTGCCGCTCCCGGTTGTAGAGGTCGAGCTGGTTGGCAATCTCGGCCGCTTCGCCGGGATCGTCTGTGGTCATCAGACGGGCGCCCAGATCCGACCGCCCGACCCGACCGCCGGCGTTGACCCGCGGCCCCAAGAGATAGCCCAAATGATAGGCGCCGGGACGCTCGCGCAGACCGGCCACGTCGGACAACGCCGCCAGCCCGGTATTGTGTCGCGCGGCAAGCACTTTCACCCCCTGCACCACAAAGGCCCGATTGAGGCCCTGCAACGGAACCATGTCGCAGACGGTGCCCAGGGCGACGAGATCGAGCCAGTAGCGCAGGTCCGGCTCCGGTGTCCCGGCGCCATACCAGCCGAGCTGCCTGAGCCGGGCATTCAAGGCCACCACCAGCATGAACGTCACGCCGACGGCGGCGAGACGGCCCAGGCCGCTGTCGTCGTCCAGCCGGTTCGGATTGACCACGGCATGCGCCGCCGGGAGTCGTGGCTCCGCCTTGTGGTGGTCGACGATAATGATGTCCAGGCCGGCGGCCGCCCCTGCCTCTAGGGCGTCGAACGACGAGATCCCGCAGTCGACCGTGACCACGACGCGCACGCCCTCCTCGGCCAGGCGCCGCAATGCATCGGCGTTCGGTCCATAGCCTTCCTTGATCCGGTCCGGAATGTAGATCCGCAACGGCACCCCGATGGCCGCGAGGAAGCGATGCAGCACGGCCGAGGATGTCGCCCCGTCAACGTCGTAGTCGCCGAAGACGGCGATCGGCTCGCGGTCGCGGACGGCCGCGACCAGCCGGTCGACCGCCCGCTCCATGTCGCGGAGGGCGAACGGATCCGGCAGCAACTCCTTCAGTCGCGGGTTCAGATAGCGGTCCGCATTCTCGAGCTCGACGCCGCGCCCGGCCAGCACCCGGCCGACGATCTCGGGCACGCCGAGGCGCTGGGCGATGGCGGCCGCCCGGCGATCGTCGCCCAGTCGGGCGCGCCAGAGCTTGCCATCGACGGAGCGCTCGACGCCCAGAACCGCAGCCGGCATGTCGGCCATTTCCTAGCGGTCCGCAGGCGTAAAGCCAGTCTTGCGGGTAAAGTCGTGATGCGCCTCGATGAGCCGAACCGTGCCGGACTTGGACCGCATCACCATGGAATGGGTCGCGGCGCCGCCCTTGTAGCGCCGCACGCCGCGCAGCATGGTTCCGTCCGTCACGCCCGTCGCGGCGAACATCACCTCGCCGTCGGCCATATCGTTCAGCCCGTATTTGCGATCGAGGTCGGTGATACCCAGCCTGGCTGCGCGGGCGCGCTCGTCGTCGTTGCGGAACAGCAGCCGGCCCTGCATCTGGCCGCCGATGCAGCGCAGGGCGGCGGCCGCAAGCACGCCTTCCGGGGCGCCGCCCGCGCCCAAATAGATGTCCACCCCGCTGGTCGGCCGTGCGGTCGCGATCACGCCGCTCACATCGCCATCGCTGATCAGCATGATGCGCGCCCCGGCGGCCCGGACCTTGGCGATCAGTTCGGCGTGCCGCGGGCGATCGAGGATGCAGACCACCAGATCGCTGATGTCGGTGCCCTTGGCCTTTGCCAGACTGGTGAGGTTGTCCTCGGGCGTTTCGTCCAAATCCACGACGCCGTCCGGATAGCCGGTGCCGACGGCGATCTTGTCCATATACACATCCGGGGCGTTGAGAAAGCCGTCTTCCTGGGCCATGGCGATGACGGCGAGTGCGTTCTGACCGCCTTTGGCCGTGATCGTCGTGCCTTCCAGCGGGTCCAAGGCGATATCGATGTTGGGGCCCCCGGCACCGACTTCCTCGCCGATGAAAAGCATCGGCGCCTCGTCCCGCTCGCCCTCGCCGATGACAACCGTGCCCGAGATGGCCAGGCTGTTCAGCGCTCCCCGCATGGCGTCGACTGCGGCCTGATCTGCGGCCTTCTCGTCGCCGCGTCCCATCAGCCGCGACGCCGACAATGCCGCCGCTTCGGTCACGCGCACGACTTCGAGCGCGAGGTTGCGGTCCATGGTGGCTTGGTTCGCCATGTTCCCCTCTCTCTTCTTCCCGGGCCCGGCGCTACATCGCCGCGATTCGTATCATACGGGGCGTTTCCAACACCGTATCCAGCGAGCCGATACGATCCAGTGCGCGCGTCATCGACGCCTCCACGGTCGTATGGGTGGTCATCACGACCTGGACCGCGCCGTGCTGGTCCGGCGCCTGTTCCCGCTGGATCATCGCCTCCATCGAGACCTGTTCATCCCGCAGTGCGGCCGCCACGTCGGCGATAACGCCCGGCTGATCGCGCACCGTCAGGCGGACATAGTAGCGGCCGCGATGGCGGTCCATGGACGCTCGCCGCATGGGTTCGAGCTCTGTCGCGGGGATGGCAAAGGTCGGGCTGCGCCGCCCGGCGGCGATATCGACGAGATCGGCGACCACCGCGGAGGCGGTCGGCCCGGCGCCGGCGCCCTGGCCCTCGTAAACCGTGCTGCCCACGAAATCGCCCTCGGCGACGACCGCGTTGAAAACGCCATCGACATGCGCCAGCGGCGCCGACAGCGGCACCATGCACGGGTGCACCCGCTGTTCGATGCCGTCGGGCGTGCGTCGCGCCGTGGCCACCAGCTTGATGCGATAGCCCAGCTCATCCGCATAGGCGATATCCCTGAGCGAGACGTTGCGGATCCCCTCGACATAAACGCCGTCGAAATCGACCTCGTAGCCGAAGGCGAGGCTGGCCAGGATGGCAAGCTTGTGGGCCGCATCCACGCCGTCCACGTCGAAGCTGGGATCGGCCTCTGCGTAGCCGTGCTCCTGCGCTTCGGCCAGCACTTCGGTGAAATCGCGCCGCGATGTCTGCATGGCGCTGAGAATGTAGTTGCAGGTGCCGTTCAGGATGCCGGCGACCCGGTCGATCCGGTTCGCCGCCAGGCCCTCGCGCAGCGCCTTGACGATGGGGATGCCGCCGGCCACCGCCGCCTCGTAGGCCAAGCTGCGGCCCGCCGCCTCCGCTTGCCGGGCCAGCGCCGCGCCGTGACGGGCCAGGAGCGCCTTGTTGGCCGTCACCAGGTCGCGGCCGTTGGCGAGCGCCGCCTCGGAGACGGCCTTGGCGATGCCATCCTCCCCGCCGATGAGTTCGAGCACCACGTCCGCGTCCGCGTCCGACGCCAGGGCCACGGCATCGTCGAACCAGGCGGCATTGCCGAGGTCGATCCCCCGCTCCTTGTTGCGGTCCCGCGCGGACACCGCGGTGACCACCATTTGCCGCCCGCTACGGCGGGCCAGCATCTCGTCGTTGGCGGCCAGCAGCCGGACGGTTTCCGCCCCGACCGTTCCCAGGCCGGCGACCGCAATCTTCAGGGGCTCGGTCAAGAGACGACGGCCTTGCCGCCGGCGGCGGTCCGGCGGTCGATGGCAGCCGAGTTGACGCCGGATGCGGCCAGGAAGGCCTTGATGTTGCGCACAGCCTGGCGGGTGCGCTGGACATTCTCGACCAGCGCGACCCTGAGATAGTTCTCACCGTACTCGCCGAAGCCGATGCCGGGCGATACCGCCACATTGGCCTCGGTCAGCAAGCGTTTGGCAAACTCCAGCGACCCGACATCGGCGAAGGCGGGCGGTACGGGCACCCAGGCGAACATCGTCGCATCGGGGCTGGGGACTTCCCAGCCGGCATTGCGTAGACCCTCGACCAGCACATCCCGGCGGATGCGATATCGCTCCCGCATTTCGTCGAGGCACTCCTGCGGGCCGTTCAGGGCGGCCGTCGCCGCCACCTGGATCGGCGTGAAGGCGCCGTAGTCGACATACGACTTAACGTGGGCCAGCGCCGCGATCAGCTCCCGCGAGCCGGACGCGAACCCCATGCGCCAGCCGGGCATCGAATAGGTCTTGCTCAACGAGGTAAGCTCGATGGTGATGTCCTTGGCGCCCGGAACCTGCAGCACGGATGGCGGCGGCCCGCTCTCGAAATAGACCTCCGCATAGGCCAGGTCCGAGATGATGAACATGTTGTGGTGGCGGCAGAAGTCGACCACCTCCGCATAGAAATCGAGGTCGGCAAGCCGGGCGGTCGGATTGGCGGGGAAATTCAAGATCAACGCGATCGGCGAGGGCACGGAGTGGCGCACCGCGCGTTCGATCTCGCGCATGTAGTCGTGCCGGTCGGTCAGTGGAATGTGCCGGATGGCCGCTCCCGCCATGATGAAGGCATAGGAATGGATCGGATAGGTCGGGTTTGGCGACAGGACGACATCGCCGGGCGTGGTGATGGCTTGCGCCAGATTGACCAATCCTTCCTTGGAGCCGATGGTCACGATGGTCTCGCTCTCGGGGTCAAGTTCGACCCCGAACCGCCGCGCGTAGTAGGCCGCGTTGGCGCGCCGCAGTCCGGGAATGCCGCGCGAGCTGGAATAGCGGTGCGTCCTTGGGTCGCGCACGGTTTCGACCAGCTTTTCCACGATATGCGGGGGCGTCGGCGCGTCCGGGTTGCCCATGCCGAAATCGATGATGTCGCGGCCTTCGGCCCGCGCTTTTGCCTTCATGGTGTTGACCTCGGCCAGCACATAAGGCGGGAGCCGCTTGATGCGATAGAACTCTTTTTCTGTGTCCGTCATGCGATGACCACGATGTCTGATCGGCCAGGTGCCGCCCAGCATGCAGACGCGCCGGACGGCGGGCTGGCGAGATCCGGTGCGATAGTAGGCCCGCTACCGGCCCAGGTAAACGTCGACCCGGGCCCCACCGGTATCGTCGGCCACGACGCCATCAGCATTGGCTGTGGTCTGGACCTGCCCCACCGGAACGCCCTGCTGGCTGAGCGCCGCGGCGACGGTTTGCGCGCGGGCCATAGCGAGCCTCAGCCGCGCGCCGCGGCTCTGCCCCTGAAGGGTGCCGGCATGACCGACGACCCAGAGCGTGCCACCGCGGGTTTGATGCGTCGTCGCGATCTCTTGCAGGATGCCGCCGGCATATCCGGGGAGGTCGGCCGCACCGGTATCGAAGACGATGGTGCCGATCCGGGGATCCGCGCCGCCCGCCGCGCTGCCGGCGGCGGGTTCGATCTCGGCCGCGGCCACCGTCTGGCGCGTCGCCGGGGTGACGACGGGCGCCTCTCCCTCCTGCGCCGCGCGTCCCGGGCCGGTGCCGTCGGTGTAGACCGCGTTCTCCCGGTCGGCGACCAGACCCTCAATGACCGCCGCCCGCTGGTCAGGGTCCAGCACCGGCTTGGGCCGGTCGGGCACCGTGGCCAGATTGGGCGAAGGATCGTCCTCCCCCGGTATCCGGTCGGTATCGATGGGCGTTTCCGACTCGGCCGCCTGCTCCTCGGCCCAGGGATTTACGGCGCTGGGAATGGCGTCGCTACAGGCAGGCAACAGCAACAATGCGGCTGCCGCAATCGTCCGGATAGGCCAGCTCGAAGGCATGAGAGTGGGTAACCTGTTCTTGTACATAAGAGTTCTATCCTTTCCGGATTCGGGCCGTGTGGATAGTTATTCTAAGCTTTGTAGTGCCCCGGTTCCCGGCTCTGGACTTTTGCAATTTCGGCGGCGCTCGTGTAATACATCGCCGTAATCGCGACAACACAAATCCAGAGAAAACAGAGGGTTCGCCAAGGCCCCTGGGGATTACCACAGGAGCCGGCGGTGCCCAGATCCTGAGAAGGATCATAAGGGATCACATGATGAACGATCAACAAGACACCGAGGTCCAAATTCCCGATCCGGTCGAGATGTCCGCGGCGATGGCCAAGATCGCCGAGCGCAGCCAGCGACTGGTGACCGAGTTCCTGGCGCGTCAGGCGCAGGATCCACATGTCGGAATGGCCGATCCGCTCAATGTCGGCAGCGCCTTCCTGGAGATGACGGCGCGCATGATCAGCGATCCGTCAAAGCTGATCGGGGCGCAGATGTCCCTGTGGCAGGATCATATGCGCCTGTGGCAGAGCGCCGCCTGGCGCATGCTGGGGGAGGACCCGGGCCCGGTTGCGGAACCGGCCCAGGACGACCGCCGCTTCATGGATGCGGCGTGGAACGAGAACGCGCTGTTCGACTACATCAAGCAGTCCTATCTGTTGACCGCGCGCTGGCTGCAATCCACGGTCGGCGACGTCGAGGGGCTGGACAACAAGACCTCCAAGAAGGTGGATTTCTATACCCGCCAGTTCGTCGACGCGATGGCGCCCTCCAACTTCCTGATGACCAATCCCGAGGTGCTGCGCGCCACCATGGAGACAGGCGGCCAGAATCTGGTCGACGGGCTGCAGAACCTGCTCGACGACCTCGAGCGCGGCCAGGGCAAGCTGGCCATCAAGATGACCGACCAGGAAGCCTTCGATGTCGGCGAGAACATCGCCGTGACCCCGGGCAAGGTGGTCTATCAGAACGAACTGATGCAGCTGCTCCAGTACGATCCGAGCACCGAACAGGTCTACAAGCGGCCGCTGCTGATCGTCCCGCCCTGGATCAACAAGTTCTACATCCTCGACCTGCGGTCCAAGAATTCGTTCATCAAGTGGGCGGTCGATCAGGGCTTGACCGTGTTCGTGATTTCCTGGGTCAACCCGGACGCCAGGCTCGCGGAAAAGACCTTCGAGGACTACATGACGGAAGGCCCGCTCGCCGCCCTCGACGCGATCGAGCAGGCCACCGGCGAGAAGGACGCCAACGTCATCGGCTACTGCCTCGGTGGCACGCTGTTGGCGGCCACGCTGGCCTATATGGCGGCCCAGGAAGACGACCGCTTCAAGAGCGCCACCTTCTTCACCACCATGGTGGACTTCGAGGAGGCGGGCGAGCTGTCGGTCTTTATCGACGAAGAGCAGCTCGCCTCGCTTGAGGAGAGCATGCACGAGAAGGGCTATCTGGAAGGCGCTTCGATGGCGACGACCTTCAACATGTTGCGCGCCAACGATCTGATCTGGTCCTTCGTCATCAACAACTACCTGATGGGCAAGGACCCGTTCCCCTTCGACCTCTTGTACTGGAACTCCGATTCGACGCGCATGCCCGCCTCCATGCACAGCTACTACCTGCG
>JAAUXY010010308.1_pt1 | contig 11133 bp, 8 predicted proteins | sample 7278121 | NCBI WGS metagenome assembly JAAUXY01 (sample SAMN14350117, study PRJNA611818) | marine sediment metagenome | isolation source: surface marine sediment (1.8m) | place: French Polynesia: Moorea | collected 2018-08
CCGTTGTTGGTGTAGCTGCACTCGCCGGACAGGAACGCCTTGTTGTTGTTGCTGTCGTTCCAGGACGCCGTGCCGGGGATCCAGTACTTGTACAGCTCGACCATGTACTCGAGAGCCGCCTTGGTCTCCTTGCTGTTGATCACCACGGTTCCGTCTTTATCGACCAGCTTGCCGCCGAATGACCAGATCAGCCAGTGAGTCCAGGCGTTGCCGTCGCCGGTCGCACGGCCGAGCGCCATGCCGCCCGGCTTGCCGGCCTTATGCAGCTTCTTGGACAGATCCATCAGGCCGTCGGTGGTGTCCGGGAACTTGTCGTACCCGGCCTCGTTCATCGCCTTGACCCGATAGTTGAGGTAGTTGCCGCCGACGCACAGCGGGATCGCGATCCACTTGCCGTCCCGCGTTCCGTACGCCTTCGGCATGTCGTACCAGCCGCCGTACTTGCCGCCCAGATGGTCGGCCACGTCCGTGACGTCCAGCAGCTTGTCCGGGATCAGGTGCGGGATCGCCATCGGACCCCAGATCACGTCCGGCCCCGCGCCAACGTTGGCCGCCACCGCCGCCTTCGGCTGGATGTCGTCCAGGAACTCCTTGTCGAGCCGTACCTTTACGCCGGTGGCTTGGGTGAACGCGGCGATGTTCTTGTCGAACTGGATGTCCTCGCTTTCGACGAACCGGTTCCAGCGCAGCATACGCAGACTGGCGCCCTTCTCCGGCTTGAACGGATTGTCCGCCGCCCAGGCCTTTGCCCAGTCGAGCAGGCCGGACCCGGCCAGCACCGCGCCGGCACCGAGCGCCGTGGTGCCTTTCAGCATGTTGCGTCGGGTAAATTTCATCATGGCATTCCTCCCATTTCCTATTTGCGTTCTTGCATGCTCGGCGCGTGTTTCGTTCAGTCGTCTTATTTGCGCCCCTATCGCACACTCAACCGATTGCTCGGATTACAGATGCTGGCCGCTCGCAGCATCGAACAGGTGCACAACCTCCTGGTTCGGCTTCAGTGACAACGGCTGACCCGGTCGAAGGTCGTGGCGTTCTCGGAACAGCGCACAAAGCTCCTGGCCGGCCACCTTTGCGATCACCTGGGTTTCGCTGCCTGTCGGCTCGACCACCACAACTTCGCTCGCCAGCCCGTCGCCGTCCGAGGTGAGCGCCAGGTGCTCCGGCCGCACGCCATAGACCGCGGGCTGGCCGTCCTGGCCGCCGGTCTGCGTCGGCAGCGGCAAGCTCGTGCCCGTGTCGGTTTCGAACGTCGCGCCCGCACCGTTGCGCCGGATCCGCCCGTTGAGGAAGTTCATCGCCGGCGACCCGATGAAGCCGGCGACGAACAGGTTGTCCGGCCGGTCATAGAGGTCGAGCGGCGCGCCGACTTGCTCGACGATGCCGTCGTGCATGACCACGATGCGGTCGGCCATCGTCATCGCCTCGATCTGGTCGTGAGTGACGTAGATCGTGGTCGTGCCGAGCCGCTGGTGCAATTCCTTGATCTCGGTGCGCATCTGCACCCTGAGCTTGGCGTCCAGGTTGGACAGCGGCTCGTCGAACAGGAACACCTGCGGGTCGCGCACGATCGCCCGGCCCATCGCCACCCGCTGACGCTGGCCACCCGAGAGCTGTCGCGGATAGCGGTCAAGCAGCTGTTCCAGGCCCAGGATTTCCGCCGCACGCTGCACCCGCTCGTCGATCACCTTGCGACCGGCGCCGCGCAGCTTCAGCGAGAACGCCATGTTGTCGCGCACCAGCATGTGCGGGTAGAGCGCATAGTTCTGGAACACCATGGCGATGTCCCGTTCCTTGGGCGGGATCATGTTCACCACCCGGTCGCCGATCGCGATTTCGCCGCCGGTGATCGATTCCAGCCCGGCGATCATCCGCAACAGGGTCGATTTCCCGCACCCGGATGGCCCGACCAGGATGACGAATTCGCCATCGCCGATATCGATATTGACCCCATGGATGACCTCGACGGAGCCAAAGGACTTTCGCACTTCACGGATTTCGACTGACGCCATGCCTCGCCGTTTCCTCACCCCCCGATCTCTTGCGGACCGGTGTGCATCAGGACGGCCTGCGCCAGCACCTTATCGGGCGCCCAATGGGCTTATGAGTTTGGGCTGTCGGCGCCTGCGCCTCGCTTAGGCCGTCTGCTCCCAAATAATTGCGCCGCGTGCGACGCGCGGGCGCTGTTCTGTATCAGCTTCGCACGTTGTGAGCCATCGTGCGACACCTAACATACTAGGCTGCGCGGGCGACCGATCGTCAACGCTTATCTTCAATCGATTTAAATCCCAGCGCGCGATCAGGGTGAGAATCGGGCCGGGCGGCCGCCCGCTTTCGGCCCAGGCCCGAGGACGGGGCGAGCTGTCCTTCGCAAATGAAGCGAAAAAAGAGGCTAGAAGCGGGCACTGCGGGCGTGCATTGTTAGCCTCGGGAGAATTCAAGTCTAAAGGGCAGTTCACGAGGGAGGTAAAGACATGCGTCATCTGCTCAAGAGCTTAATTGTTTGCGGCGTCGCCGTGGCCGTGACCGGCGCGATGATGGACGAAGCCGAGGCCAAGAAGGTGCGCTGGAAGATGCACACGGCCTTTGGCAAGAACGTCGCCGTGATCGGAGCGCCCGGCTACCGGATCGCCGACATGGTGCGGGCCATATCCGGCGGCGACTTCGACATCAAGGTGTTCGAGCCCGGCGCGCTGGCCGGCGGCTATGCGTATTACGATCCGGTCAGCCAGGGGGCATTCGAGGCCGCCTGGGGCACGCCCGGCGCCAATCAGGGCAAGAATTCGGCCTTCGCCTTTCTATCGACTTGGCCGTTCGGCCCGGGCGCGCTCGAATTCAATGCCTGGCTGCAATATGGCGGCGGTGTCGAGCTCGCTGAAGAGCTCTACGCGCGCGACAACATCAAGTACCTATTCTGCGGCATGATCCCGCCGGAGACTTCCGGCTGGTTCCGCGAGCCGATCGAGAGCCTGGACCAGCTCAAAGGCCTGAAGATGCGCTTCTTCGGCATGGGCGCCAAGGTCATGCAAAAGTTCGGTGTCGCAACCCAGCAACTCGCCGGCGGTGACATCTATCCCGCTCTCGAGCTCGGCACCATCGACGCCACCGAGTTCTCGATGCCGGCGATCGACCGCTCCTACGGCTTCTACCAAATCGCCAAGTACAACTATTTCCCCGGCTGGCATCAGCAGTCCACGAGCAACGAGATCCTCATCAACATGGGCAAGTGGAATGAGCTGTCGGAGGAGCACAAGGCGATGTTGGATACGGCCTGCAAGGCCAACTTTATGGTCCAACTGGCCGAGGGTGAGGCGCTGCAGCCGGCCGCCATGGCGGCCAACGAGGCCGATGGCGTGACGAACATGAGCTGGCCGCAAGAGGTGCTCGACCAGCTTCGTGCCGCTTGGGAAGAGGTCCTGGCCGAGGAGATCGCTGCCAATCCGGACGTGAAGCGGCTCTGGGACAGCTATTCGGCGTTCCACGAGCAATACAAAGTTTGGGGCGAGCGCGGCTATCTGAAGTGAGCTGCGCCGCGACGTAACCCTAACCGATCATTCCGCCTTGGACACCGGGACCGGCACACCTAGGGCCGGTCCCGGTCGCACCCTACTCCAGCCCTGTTCCAGGCGGTCCGGGACACACCGACAGATGCAATATCCGCCATTGGAATCACAATGAGCGTTCTGCTGCGATTAGCGAGTGCTCTCGACCGCTTCGCGCGCTCGATCGGCGAATGGGCCAGCTGGCTCATCCTGCCCCTGATCTTCCTGATCATGTTCGATGTGATCACCCGGAAGATCAACTTCATCAAGGAACGCTCGGCCGAAATCACCATCGAGTACGGGTTTTCCGTGTCCTTCATCTTTCAGGATCTGGAGTGGCACGTGCACGGCGCCCTGCTCCTGCTGACGTTCGGCTACGGATACTTGAAGAATGCTCATGTGCGGGTGGATATCTTCCGCGAAATGGCAACCCGGCGCGGGCAGGTCTGGATCGAGACGCTGGGCCTGATCATCTGCGCCATCCCGTTCCTGCTCGTGATGATCTACTACTCCTGGGTCATGACCTACGCCTCATTCCTTCAGGGTGAGGGATCGGAATCGCAGGTCGGGCTCGGCATGCGATACATCATCAAGTCGTTCCTGATCATCGGCTTCACCGTCGCCCTGGCGGCGGCCGTGGCGACTTTGTTGCGCTGCTTGTCGAGTTTGTTTGGCGGCCCCATGGACCAGAGCGAGGCGGAGGAAGACCTGCCGTTCCTCGGCGGCCACGACGACACGCGCATTTTGACCACGGAGCCGGACGAAGACGCCGGCCCCGCCGCAGGGGGTAGGCCGTGATCGAGTTCTGGGAATGGCTGATCGATGATCATCTTTACGAGTACATCGGCGCCTACATGTTTCTGGCCCTGGCGCTCACGCTCTTCACCGGACTGCCCGTGGCCTTCGCGCTGGGTGGCGTCTCACTGATCTTCGGGTGCATCGCCGTTTGGCTGGATATCGTCGACTTCCAGGTCTTCTTCGCGGTGATCAACCGGATCTGGGGCGGCGACGGTCAATCCGGCGCAATCCAAAATCCGATCCTGGTCGCAATCCCCTGTTTCGTCTTCATGGGAACGATGTTGGAGAAGTCCCGCGTCGCGGCCGACCTGTTGCACATCCTGCAGATTATGCTGCGCCGGGTCCCCGGCGGGCTGGCGCTCTCGGTAACCGCGATGGGCACGATCATGGCCGCGACCACCGGGATCATCGGCGCCTCGGTGGTGATGATGACCCTGCTGGCGCTGCCGACCATGTTGCGGCGCGGGTATCAGCCCGCGCTGGCGACCGGCACCATCGCGGCCTCGGCCACGCTCGGAATCCTGATCCCGCCGTCGATCATGCTGGTCCTGATGGCCAACCTGCTGGCGGTTTCGGTTGGCAATCTGTTCATCGGCGCGTTCCTGCCGGGCATGGTGCTGTCCGGCCTTTACTTCCTCTACATCATGACGCGGGCCGCGATTAATCCGGAGATCGCGCCGCCGATCGGCGAAGAGGAGATCTCGCTCGAACCGACCAACCGTTCGAACCTGTATTTGTTCTTCGGCTTGTCGGCCCTGTTCATCGTCATAGCTGCGGTCGCCGAGGCCGCCGCGCTGTGGACGGACGACGTGAACTGGCGCCTGCTCGGCTTCCTCGCCGTGTTCATGACCGCGATGCTGATCGGCCGGCGCGAGGGGGACACGCTGCTCGGCGGCATCCTCAAAGGCTTCATGCCGCCAATCTTCCTGATCATCTTGGTGCTGGGCTCAATCTTCGCCGGCTGGGCCACGCCCACCGAGGCGGCCGGGGTTGGCGCGTTCGGCAGCATCCTGCTGGCCTGGGTGAATGGAACGCTCAACCGGGACACGCTGACCCAGGTCTGCCATCGAACCGGCCTTACCACGGCGATGATCTTCTTCATCTTCGTCGGCGCGACGGCATTCTCCACGGTGTTCCGGAACGTGTATGGCGAGGACCTGATCATCGAGCTGATCGAGTGGCTCGACCTCGGCCCATGGCCCTTGCTGGTGATCTTGATGGCCGCGGTCTTCCTGCTCGGCTTCTTCTTCGACTTCCTGGAGATCACGCTGATTATCTTGCCGGTGTTCGCACCGGTGATCCGCACCATGGCGCCCGTCTTCGCCCCCCATCTCGGGCTGGAGCCGCCCACCAACATGGCACAGACCCAGTATGTCGAAGCACAGGTGATATACTGGTTCGCCATCCTGGTGGCCGTGAACCTGCAGACATCGTTCCTGACGCCACCCTTCGGCTTTGCCTTGTTCTACATGAAGGGCGTGGCCCCGGTGGGCGTGAAGATGCAGGAGATCTATCGCGGCATCATCCCGTTCGTGATCCTGCAGTTGGTCGGTTTGGGGATCGTCATCTACTGGCCCAACCTGGCCCTGTGGCTGCCCGGTCTGCTGCTCGAGTAGAGCGGCGTCATTCGCCACCAAGGCGCGGTCGCGCGGTCGTCGACACTTGTCTTCCATCGAATTAGATCGTACCGAACCACCAGGAGCGCGAACGGGAGGGACGGATGAAGCCGGATTTGGTGATGGTTGGGCCGATGATGCCGCATGTCATGGAAGCTCTGGACCAGGCCTTCGCCATGCACCGCTATTGGGAGGCCAACGACAAGGCGGCCCTGCTCGCCGAGGTCGGACCGCGGGTGCGCGCGATCGCCACCGACGGCGGCCTGGGCGCCAGCGCGGAGATGATGGCCGCCATGCCGGGCCTGGAGATCGTCTCCTGCTACGGGGTCGGCTACGACGCCATCGACATCGGCTACGCGCGCGAGCACGACGTGATCGTGACCAACACGCCGGGCGTGCTCAACGACTGCGTCGCCGATCTCGCGCTCGCCTTGATGCTGGCCGTGTTCCGCCGCATTCCGCAGGCCGACCGCTACGTGCGCGGGGGCAAGTGGCTGCAGGCCAATCATCCGCTGTGCCGCAAGTTCAGCGGCACCAAGCTCGGCATCATCGGGCTTGGCCGGATCGGCAAGACGATCGCGCGGCGGGCTGAAGCCTTCGACGTGGAGATCAGCTATCACGGCCGCCACGAACAACCAGACCAGCCCTACCGCTACTATGCCGACCTCGTGGAGATGGCGCGCGATGTCGACACGCTGTGCGTGATCACCCCCGGCGGTGCCGCCACCCGGCACATGGTGAACCGGGCGGTGATGGAGGCGCTCGGCCCCGACGGCGTGTTGATCAACGTCGCGCGCGGCTCGGTGGTCGACGAGGCCGCCCTGGTGGCGTGCCTGGAATCCGGCGCGCTGGGCGGCGCCGGACTCGACGTGTTCGAGGCCGAACCGCAGGTGCCCGAAGCGCTGTTCGCCATGGACAATGTGGTGCTGCAGCCGCACATGGGCAGCGCCACCCATGAAACGCGGCGCGCCATGGGCGACCTGGTGGTCGACAACCTGGCCGCCCATTTTGCCGGCAAGCCCGCCCTGACCCCAGTGGCCTGACCGGTGATCTGACCAGCGACCAGAGCGTCTCCTGCGGGCCCGCCAACACCGCTGCCGTTTGCTACTTCCGGAACGCCACCACGTTCTGGCTCTGCGTGCCCAGGCCTTCGATGCCGAGCTGCATCACGTCGCCGGACTTGAGGAACCGGGGTGGCTTCATGCCCATGCCCACGCCGGGCGGGGTGCCGGTCGCGATCACGTCGCCCGGCTCCAGCGTGAAGAACCGGCTGCAATAGCTGACCAGCGTCTTCACGTCGAAGATCATCGTCTTGGTGCTGCCGTTCTGCATCCGCTCGCCGTTGACCTCGCAGTACATGCCGAGGCGCTGCGGGTTCGGGATCTCGTCCTTGGTCACCAGCCACGGCCCGATCGGCGCGAAGGTGTCGCACGACTTGCCTTTGGTCCACTGCCCGGTGCCCTCGATCTGGAACGCCCGTTCCGATACGTCGTTCGCGATGCAGTAGCCGGCCACGTAGTCGAGCGCCGCGGCTTTGGAAACGTAGCGCGCCTCGGTGCCGATCACCACGCCGAGCTCCACTTCCCAGTCGGTCTTCTTGGAGCCTTTGGGCAGCATGACGTCGTCGGACGGCCCTGTGATGGCCGAGGTCGCCTTCATGAAGATGATCGGCTCCGCCGGCGGCTCAGCGCCGGTCTCCTTGGCGTGATCGGAATAGTTCAACCCAATGCAGATCAACTTCGGGATCGAACCCACACACGGCCCTAGACGCGGCCTGCCCTTCACCAGCGGCAGCTTGGACGGCTTGAGCTTTTGCAGCTTCGCGAGCCCCTTGGGTGACAGCACCGCACCATCGATGTCGTCGACCACGCCGGACAAGTCGCGGATCTTTCCGTCCTCGTCGACCAGCCCCGGCTTCTCCTTGCCCGGCTTGCCGTAGCGCAGCAGCTTCATTTGATGATCCTCCCTTGATCGCGCAGTTGGCTGTGCCTGCATAGACGCGAACGCCTCACGCCGCAAGCCCAAGCAAAGCCAGTGGACAAGATTTCACTCCTAGAGGCTCCAGGTCCGCACAAGCTCGCACAGCCGCAGTAGGCTTTCATACCTGACACAGTCACAAGACTATTCACAAGGCTATATCGTAAGGCCGCCATCCGCGATCATCGCCGCACCTGTGGTGTAGGACGCCTCATCGCTTGCCAGGTAGACCGCCAACGCGGCCATTTCCTCCGCCGTGCCGAGCCGGCCGAGCGGCTGGCGTGCGATGAACGCGCGCCGCGCCTCTTCCGGGTCGTCGAACGCCCCGATCCGATCGTCCAGAGACGGCGACTGCACGGTGCCGGGACAGATGCAGTTGCACCGGATCCCGTCGCGGATGAAGTCTATGGCGACCGACTTGGTCAGCCCGATGACCGCCGCCTTGGTCGCCCCATAGGCGCAACGGTGCGGCACCCCCTTGATCGATCCCGCCACCGAGGCGACGTTGATGATCGACCCGCCGCCCGCCCCGATCATCCCGGGCAGGAACACGTGGATCATCCGGTAGATCGACTTCACGTTCAGCTCGAACGCGAAATCCCACTCCGCCTCCTTGCACTCCAGGATCGTGCCGTGATGCACGAAGCCGGCGCAATTGAACAGCACGTCGACCGGCCCGACCTCGCGGGACAAGGCCTCGATCGCCACCTGATCGGTCACGTCCAGCAGGTGCGGCTCAACACCTTCCATCTGCTCCAGCTTGTCCCAGTTGACGTCGGTGGCGATCACCCGCGCGCCTTCGGCCGCGAACGCGAGCGCGGTGGCCCGTCCGATGCCCTGCGCCGCCGCGGTGCACAAAGCGGTCTTGTCGCGTAGTCGTCCCGTCATGGCGTTCCCCCTGCTCACCTCCCCCTGCTTGACCGCGCGGCGGCACGCACCGGGTTCTCTATTGTGTGAACCGATTCCCTCCGCGCTTGCGAAGCGTTGCCGGCGCGTTCGGCTTGTTTAGGAATTTATTTTGGCCCTCTTCCGCGGCGAAGCGCAGGCCCGCCTGCTTGATCGCACGGTCCGGCACCTTCTCCAGCGGCGTGTAACGCGGGTGGTGGTGCTCCAGATAGGGGTCGTTGCGCGCCGCGTTGTAGCAGCAGATCATCGTCCAGCGCCGCTCGGGCGACCGGTTCTGATCGGACCGGTGCAGCGTGTTGCAATGGAAGAACAGGCCATCGCCCGGCTCCAGCTCGGCATGGACCCGCTCCAGCACCTTCAGGGCTTCCGCCACCCGGGCCAGATCGGCGCCGACCTGCTGTCCGTCGAGCAGGCCATGATCGATCCGGCCCATCCGGTGCGAACCGCGCAGCACCTGCAGGCAGCCGTTGTCCCGCGTGCTGCGGTCGAGCGCGATCATCACTGAGGCCATGTCCGGGAACAGGCAGCCGTTGTTGTACCAATAGCCGTAGTCCTGGTGCCATTCCCAGGCGCCACCCCGATGCGGCTCCTTTGCGGTCAGCTTGGAATGGTAGTGGTAGACCTCCCCGCCCAGCAGGTCCTCCATGGTGTCCACGACCCGCTCCGAGCGCGCGGCCAAACCGTAGACGCTGTCGCCCGGGTGGTTCCACGCCACCATCCGCGTGGCCGCACCCTCCGCGTCCGTCCGGTCATAAAGGTTGCCGCGGATCTGCGGGTCCTCCTCCATGGCCCGGCGAAGCAGCGCGGTCTCCTCCGCGTCGAACAGCCCGCGCACGATGACGAACCCATCGGCTTCGAAGGACTGGCGCTGGTCGGGGGTTAGAACCGAAGGCATAGCTGGGATTTCCGGTTGCGAGAGGCGTCCTCGCGCAAGTGACCTCGCTCACGCTGGCCCCCCTCCCTCGATCCCTCCTCACCGTGGGGGAGGGAGGAACTAGTCGGCGGCAGGCGTGCTTTCCTCCCCCTCGTGGGGAGGGATCGAGGGAGGGGGGCGGCCGCCAGGCCGGTCGGGCGCATCGGACCAAGCCTTAGTGATTGTTCCGCGGCACGTGGTGGCCGACCTGGTGATAGGCGGTGGCGATCTCCAGGCAGCCGCCGGTCGAGAGCTGGCCGACATGCGCCCGGTGCAGTTCCTCCCACGGCGTGTAGTTGACGATCTCCGGCGCCACATAAGCCTCGCGCCGGCGCGTCATCTCCTCGTCCGAGATCATCACATCCAGCCGGCGCGCATTCAGATCGAGCTTGATCACGTCCCCGGTCTGCAGCAGCGCGAGGTTGCCGCCGATCGCCGATTCCGGCGAGGCGTTCAGGATCGAGGGACTGGCCGATGTGCCGCTCTGCCGGCCGTCGCCGACCGTGGGCAGCGCGTCGATGCCACGCTGGATCAGCGCGTCCGGCGGCTGCATGTTGACCACCTCGGCCGCGCCCGGATAGCCGACCGGCCCAACCCCGCGGATGAACAGGAAGCAGCTCTCGTCGATCTCGAGCGCCGGATCGTTGATCCGTTCGTGGTAGTCCTCCGGCCCCTCGAACACGATCGCGCGCCCTTCGCAGATGCCTTCGGCGCCCGGCCGTTCCAGGAATCTTTTCCGAAAATCGTCGGAGATGACGCTGGTCTTCATCACCGCTGAGTCGAATATATTCCCAGTGATCACCGCGAACCCGGCGTGCTCCTTCAGCGGCCGGTTATAGGGCCGGATCATGGTCGGGTTGCCGGTGGCCGCGTCCTCGTAGTTCTCGCCCACCGTCCGGCCGCTGACGGTCAACGCGTCGGTGTGGATGCGTCCGGCCTGGATCAGCTCGTGGAACACCGCTGGCACGCCGCCTGCCAGATGGAATCCCTCGCCCAGGTACTCGCCAGCCGGCTGCATGTTGACCAGCAGCGGCACGTCGTGGCCCTGCTCCCAGTGCTCGACTTTCAAGTCCACGCCGGCGTGGCGCGCGATCGCGGTGATATGCGGCGGCGCGTTGGTCGACCCGCCGATCGCCGAGCACATCATGATCGCGTTCTCGAATGCCTGCCGGGTCAGGATCGCCGACGGGCGCAGCTCTTCGCGCACCATCTCCACGATCCGCCGCCCGGTCTTGTAGGCCATCTGCCCGCGCTCGCGATACGGCGCCGCGATCGCCGCACAGCCCGGCAGCGACATGCCGAGCGCCTCGGCCAGCGCGTTCATGGTGGAGGCCGTGCCCATGGTGTTGCAGTGCCCGTCCGACGGTGCGGACGCGGTGAC
>JAAUXY010044105.1_pt1 | contig 11129 bp, 5 predicted proteins | sample 7278121 | NCBI WGS metagenome assembly JAAUXY01 (sample SAMN14350117, study PRJNA611818) | marine sediment metagenome | isolation source: surface marine sediment (1.8m) | place: French Polynesia: Moorea | collected 2018-08
CCGTCGCCGATGGCCGTGTTTGTTACAAAATCCACACCTTCATCACGCAGGAGCTGTACGCGGCGCTCAACGACTTCGTTCTTGGCGAGCTTCATGTTGGGAATGCCGTACATGAGGAGACCGCCAATTCGATCGGCGCGTTCGTACACCGTCACCTTGTGGCCGGCTTTGTTGAGCTGCGCTGCGGCGGCAAGCCCTGCGGGGCCCGAGCCCACAACGCCAACGGTTTTGCCGGTGCGCTTCTCGGGCGGCTGAGGCACAACCCAGCCTTCGGCGAAGCCGCGGTCGATGATGGCCATCTCGATGTTCTTGATGGTCACCGCCGGATCCGTAATGCCGAGCACGCAGGCGCCTTCGCAGGGCGCCGGACAGACGCGGCCGGTGAACTCCGGGAAATTGTTGGTCTTGTGCAGGCGATCCAGCGCCTCGCGCCATTCATCGCGGTAGACCAGATCGTTCCATTCGGGAATCAGGTTGTGGATCGGGCAGCCCTCTTCGGACTGACAGAACGGCACGCCACAGTCCATGCAGCGGGCACCCTGGGTCGTGAGCCGCTCGTTGTCGTGGTCGGTATAAATTTCTTTGAAGTCCAGGAGCCGCTCGGTGGCGTCGCGATAAGGCGCCGCATTGCGCGCGAACTCCATGAAACCGGTAACTTTACCCATCTTGTTAGTATCGAACCTTCGTTGACGCGCTAACCTGCGCTGACCTGCTGCTTGCGCTCTTCGAGCACGCGTTTGTAGTCGGTGGGCATGACTTTGACGAACTGCTTCAGGCTCGCCTGCCAGTTGGCCAGCAGCTGCTCGGCCACGGTCGAGCCCGTGTACTCGAAGTGATTGCTGACGAGATGATGCAGCTCGTTGATGTCCTCCTCGGCGCGCATGTCCTCGAGTTCCACCATTTCCATGTTGCACTGGATCTTGAACTGATCCTGAGGATCCCAGATGTAGGCGATGCCGCCGCTCATGCCCGCGGCGAAGTTACGTCCGGTGGGGCCGAGGATGACTGCCCGCCCGCCGGTCATGTACTCGCAGCCGTGATCGCCGACGCCTTCGACGACCGCGGTGGCGCCTGAATTGCGTACGCAGAATCTTTCTGCGGCAACGCCTCTGAAATAGGCTTCACCCGAGGTGGCGCCATACAGCGCCACGTTGCCGATGAGGATGTTGTCCTCCGGCACGAACTTGGAGTTAACAGGTGGGTAGATGACAACCCGGCCGCCGGAGAGGCCTTTACCGACGTAGTCGTTGGCGTCACCTTCCACTTCGAGGGTTACCCCTTTTGCCAGCCAGCAGCCGAGACTCTGTCCGGCGCTGCCATGAAATTTGAAGTGAATGGTGTCGTCCGGCAGCATCTCGGGGCCCACTTCACGGATGATCTTGTTGGAGAGCATGCCGCCAACCACGCGGTTGGTGTTCAGGATCGGCAGCACCGCGTGAACCGACTCACCGCGCTCGATGGCGGGTGTCGCCAGGTCCATCAGGTGATTGTCGAGCGCGCGCTCGAGCTGGTGATCCTGATCGTGCATCGCGTAGGAGCCGAGAAACTCCGGCGGGATCTCTGCCGGGGACAGAATGGCGGTGAGATCGAGACCTTCCGCCTTCCAGTGCTCAATGGCGTCATTCACCTCGAGAAGATCCACGCGGCCGATCATGTCGTTCACGGTCTTGAGACCCAGCTGCGCCATGATCTGACGCAGCTCCCTGGCGACCATGAAGAGGTAGTTCACCACGTGCTCCGGAGAGCCCTGGAACTTCTTCCTGAGCTCCGGGTCCTGCGTGGCGATACCCACCGGGCAGGTATTCAGGTGACACTTGCGCATCATGATGCAGCCAAGCGCAATGAGCGGCGCCGTGGCAAAGCCGAACTCCTCGGCGCCGAGCAGCGCGGCAACTGCAACGTCGCGACCGGTCTTGAGCTGACCGTCGGTCTGCAGCACCACGCGCGAGCGCAGATTGTTCATGACGAGCGTCTGGTGCGTCTCGGCAATGCCCAGCTCCCAGGGCACGCCGGCGTGCTTGATGGAAGTGAGCGGTGACGCCCCGGTGCCGCCGGTGTCGCCGGCGATGACGAGGTGGTCGGCGCGCGCTTTCGTCACGCCGGCGGCAACCGTGCCGACGCCAATCTCCGCGCCGAGCTTGACGCTGATGCGCGCCTCGGGGTTCGCGTTCTTGAGATCGTGAATCAGCTGCGCCATGTCCTCGATCGAATAAATGTCGTGGTGCGGCGGCGGGCTGATGAGGCCCACGCCGGGCGTCGAGTGGCGGATGCTCGCAATGTACTCGTCCACCTTGCGACCGGGCAGCTCACCCCCTTCACCGGGCTTGGCGCCCTGGATGATTTTGATCTGCAGCTCGTCGGCGTTGGTCAGATAGTTGATTGTCACACCAAAGCGGCCGCTCGCCACCTGCTTGATGGCGGAACGCTTGGAGTCGCCGTTACCCATCGGCACAAAGCGCGCCGGATCTTCGCCGCCTTCGCCGGTGTTGGACTTGCCGCCCAGCCGGTTCATGGCGATGGCCAGCGACTCGTGGGCCTCCGCGCTGATTGAGCCGAAGCTCATCGCACCCGTCGCAAAGCGTTTGACGATCTCGCTTTCCGGCTCGACCTCGTCGAGCGGAATGGCGTCCGCGGTGTCGACGAAGTTGAGAAGTCCCCTGAGGCTCGACTGGCGGGTGTTCTCTTCGTTGATGTGGTCGGCAAACTGCCAGTAGGCATCTTCGCTGTTCGAACGCGCGGCGTTCTGCAGGCTGGAAACGGCTTCCGGATCCCACATGTGGGTATCACCGTGACGGCGCCAGTGGAAGTCGCCGGGATTGGGCAGCACTTTGAGCGGCACGACGTTGCGCGCCGGGAAGCCGAGCGCGTGACGGCGCTGCATTTCTTCGGCAAGCACCTCGAAGCCGACCCCTTCGACCCGGCTGGCGGTGCCTCTGAAAGCAAGCGCCACAACCTCGTCGGCAAGGCCGACGGCCTCGAAGATCTGCGCGCCTTTATAGGACTGCAGCGTGGAGATGCCCATCTTGGCCATCACCTTGAGCATGCCCTTGGCGACGGCCTTGCGATACGCGGTGACCACGTCTTCGTCGGAAGTCACGTGCGGCGTGCCGTCGAATTTGCCGTCGGAGCGGGCGTGCCAGAGCGCTTCGAACGCCAGGTACGGATTAATGGCGTCGACGCCGTAGCCCACCAGCAGGCAGTGGTGATGTACCTCACGGGCTTCACCGGACTCGAGCACAATGCCGATTCGGGTGCGGGCATGATCGCGCACGAGATGCTGGTGCACGCTGCCGACGGCGAGGAGCGAGCTGATCGGCACCCGCTCTGCGCTGACCGCGCGGTCGGAAAGAATCACCAGGCTGTAGCCTTCGTCGATGGCGCTGCGCGCCTCCGTGTTGATTCGCGCCAGCGCGTCGGTCAAACCGTCCCGGCCGGAATCGGCGGGGTAGGTGATGTCGATGGTTTTCGTGCGCCAGCCGCGGTAGTCCATGTGCTTGAGGCTGTGCAGCTCGGCGTTGGACAGAATCGGGTGCGGCACGCGCAGGCGATGGGCGTGCTCCGGCGTGCTTTCCAGCAGGTTGCCTTCCGGACCGATGTAACACTCCAGCGCCATGATGACTTCCTCGCGGATGGAGTCGATGGCGGGGTTGGTCACCTGGGCAAAGCGCTGCTTGAAGTAGTCATAGAGCATGCGCGGCTTCGAGCTCATGACGGCGAGCGCGGCGTCGTTACCCATGGAACCGAGCGGATCTCTGAGCTCGGTGACCATCGGCTCGAGCATGAACTGCATGGTCTCCGTCGTGTAGCCGAACGCCTGCATGCGCTGCACGAGGGTATCCCCATCGAGGCCTTCGCCGACCACCACGGGGATCTCGGCGAGATCCAGGCGCTGATCGTCGAGCCACTCGCGGTACGGACGTTTGTTGGCGAGATCGGTCTTCAGCTCATCGTCCGGGATCATGCGTCCCTGGTCGAAATCGATGAGGAAAATTTTGCCTGGCTGCAGGCGACCTTTGGCGACCACCCGCTCCGGATCGACCGGCACGACGCCAACCTCGGAGGCCATGATGCACTTGTCGTCATCGGTGATGTAGTAGCGCGAGGGTCTGAGGCCATTGCGGTCGAGCACGGCGCCGATGTAGGTGCCGTCGGTAAACGCGATGGAGGCGGGTCCGTCCCACGGCTCCATGAAGCTCGCGTGGTATTCGTAAAATGCCTTCTTGTCCGGCGCCATGGTTGCATGCTGCTGCCAGGCTTCGGGGATCATCATGAGCACCGCTTCCTGGAGCTTGCGCCCGGACATCAGCAGGAACTCGAGCACGTTGTCGAAATTGCCGGAATCCGAACAGTCGGGCTCGCAGATCGGAAAGAGCCGCTCGAGGTCTTCACCAAAGAGATCGGTCGCGGCGACGCCTTCCCGGGCGTTCATCGAGTTCACGTTGCCGAGGAGCGTATTGATCTCGCCGTTGTGGCTCATGAAGCGGTTCGGCTGCGCCCGGTCCCAGGACGGGAAAGTGTTGGTGCTGAAGCGCGAGTGCACCATCGCCAGATGGGACTCGTAAGCTTCGTTCTGCAGATCCTGATAAAACGGAAAGAGCTGATCCGGGGTCAGCATGCCTTTGTAGATGATGACCTTGGAAGACAGCGAGCAGACGTAGAGCAGCTTGCGCTGGGTCAGGCTTTCGTCCCGGCGCAGCTCATGCGTTGTCGCCTTCCTGATGAGATAGAGCTTGCGCTCGAAGTCGTCGCCTTCGATGCCGTCGGCCGCGCCGATGAAAAGCTGCTCGAAGTGCGGCATGGCGGCGCGCGCGGCGTTGCCGATATCGGCATTTTCCGGATCCACCGGCAAAGCCCGCCAGCCGATCAATTCCTGGCCGGCGGCGGCAATCTGCGTCTCGAACGCTTCCTTGCAGCGCTCGCGCTCGTCCTCGTCGGTGGGAAGGAAAACATTGCCGACGCCGTAGGCGCCCGGCGCGGGCAGCTCCCGGCCCAGCTCCTGCTCGGCAATCTCCGCCAGCAGCCGATGCGGCAGGGCGGTCAGGATACCGGCACCGTCACCCGTGTTCTTTTCGTAGCCAACCCCGCCGCGGTGCTCCATGCAGCAGTTCATGTGGGCCGCGTCCGCCACGATCTGGTGGCTGGGACGGCCCTTGATGTCACAGATAAAACCGACGCCGCAGCTGTCCTTTTCATTAGCCGGGTCATAAAGGCCGCGCGCATGGGGCAGCCCGAATGTCTTCGTCCAGGTCATCTCATCTCTCTATAGTGGCGCTCACGCGCGCTCAGGCACGCGTATGGCTCGCTACTAGCGTCCTCCGACGACACCTCCAGCGGTGCCGAAACGGTCCCCCTCTGGCCCCGAAGGGCCTGACCGCTGCCGGCGTTTCCCCGGGTGCCAGGGCGACGGAATCCGTCTGCTCACTACTTTGAGCATGCCCCGATACCGTGGAAAAGCCGCCTGCGGAGACGCTAAGTTATTGATTTTGTGTGTTAAAACCGCAGGCAAACGGTGTGTAAACACTACGAAAGACGAAACATCTCAAAAATGCGCCGCTGAATCAAGTTCAGCGCCCGGTATGGGTCAGGGACTGACGCGATACCAGTAGCGGTAGATTTCCTCGAATCCGAGGCGCTCATACAGCGCCCTGGCCGGGATGTTGTCTTCCACCATCTGCAGGTAGGCGCGCTCTGCACCCTGCGCCTGTGCCCAGCTGAGCAGGCCAGCCACCATGGTGTTGCCATAACCCGCGCCGCGGTGGGCATCGCTCGTATAAATGTCGAAGAGTCCCACCAGCTCGCGCTCGACGACGCCGAGTCCACAAGCAACCGGTTCGCCGTCCACGCGCACCACGCCGAAACCGCACTCACCGGCAATGCTGTTGAGAATGAGTCCGTGCAGGGAGCGCGCCGGCTCCGGCATGCCGGTCAACGTGCAGTAGACGGACAGCCAGCTTTCTAGCGGCAGGAGCTCGATGGCGGCCTCGTCATCGGCCTCGTTGCGGCCAAGGGGTGCAGACAGCACGAGGCTTGTATCGGCGAGCTCGTAGCCGCGCCGCTCGAGCTCCGCGTCGAGGGCGGCAACGGCGCCGTCGTCGGGAATGGAGGTCAGCCGGAATACGGTCTGCAGCTGTTCGCGCGCATACAGGTTCTCGCAGTAGCGGATCTTCTCCGCGAGGTTGCCGTCGCTGCGGCTGCGGGCGCGGGAAGGATACAGCGGCACGATGCTGTTGGAGCGCTTGGTGAAGCCACGGGAAAAGCGCAACACCCAGCCGTCCATGAAGGTCTGCTGCAGCGCCGGCCACGCGTTCAGGGACGCTTCCTCGATGCGGTTCGCGAGGCGCGGCAGATCGGCGGCGTCGGGGTTCAATTGCGCGTGCGGTTGATTCATGACCGGGCAGACGGCATGGCTGTTCGAGCAGCCATTATAGCAATACAATACGCGCCCCATTTTTGGCCAACCTGATAAAAACGAGAGAGAGACACATGAAAGATCCAGTTCGCGTGACCATTACCGGCGCTGCGGGACAAATTGGCTATGCCCTGCTGTTCCGGGTGGCTTCCGGCGCAATGCTCGGCCCTGACCAGCCGGTGATCCTGCAACTTCTGGAAATTACCCCGGCGCTGGATGCGCTCAAGGGTGTCGTCATGGAGCTGGATGACTGTGCCTTCCCTCTGCTCGCCGGTACCGTGCAGACGGACGACGCGAACGTGGCGTTCAAGGATACCGACTATGCGCTCCTCGTCGGCTCGCGCCCCCGCGGTCCGGGTATGGAGCGTAAGGATCTGCTGGAAGCGAACGCGGCGATCTTCTCCGTGCAGGGCAAAGCGCTCAACGATCACGCGTCGCGCGACGTCAAAGTGCTGGTAGTAGGCAACCCGGCAAACACGAACTGCCTGATTGCCCAGCGCAACGCGCCGGACCTGGATCCGCGCAACTTCACCGCCATGACCCGTCTCGATCACAATCGCGCCATGGCGCAGCTCGCCCAGAAAGCCGGCAAACACGTGAACGACGTGGATGGCCTCTGCATCTGGGGCAATCACTCGGCTACGCAATACCCGGACATTCATCGCGCGTCCGTGGACGGCTCCGGCGCCATGGGTCTCGTAGACATGGACTGGTACACCGGGGAGTTCATCCCCACCGTTCAGCAGCGCGGCGCCGCCATCATCGAAGCGCGGGGCGCCTCGAGTGCCGCGTCCGCGGCCAACGCAGCCATCGATCACATGCACGACTGGGCGCTCGGCAGCGACGCCATCGTCAGCATGGGCGTGTATTCCGACGGCAGCTATGACATCGATGAAGGTCTGATCTACTCCTATCCGGTGCGCTGCAGCGGCGGCGACTGGCAGATCGAGCAGGGCGTCGAGATCAACGACTTCAGCCGGGAAAAAATGGACGCAACGGCACAGGAGCTGCGCGAAGAACGCGACGCTGTTGCACATCTGCTGCCCTAGATGAGCAATCGCTGCGTCCTTGGCGCGCTTTGCGCCAGCCTTCTGCTTGCCGCCTGCGGTGCTGACGCGCCGCAGGAGGATCCGGCGGCGGTCGAGATCAAGGTGCCGCCGTACCCGCCGACGCGGATCGTCGAGCAGGTTGATGAGATACACGGCGTTGAGGTGCGCGACCCGTACCGCTGGCTCGAAGCGGACGTGCGCCAGGACGAGGACGTGCGCGCCTGGGTGGATGCTCAGCAGGCGCACGCGGATGCCTATCTGAAAGCGCTGCCGGACTGGCAGTCCCTCAATACCGAGCTGACCGACGTGTGGAATGCGGAGCGCTTCGGCGTGCCCGCGCGCCACGGCGCTCTCTACTTTTACTCGCGCAACGACGGGCTCATGAATCAGAGCCAGGTGCTCGTCGAGGACGCTGAAGGCGCCAGCCGGGTGCTCTTCGATCCGAACACCTGGTCGGAAGACGGCACCGTGGCGCTGGCGTCTTACTACCCCGATCCCGCGGGGGAGAAAGTGGTGTACCTGGTGCAGGACGCGGGTTCCGACTGGCGTACCGCGAGGATTCGCGACGTTGCCACCGGGGAAGATCTCGGTGACGAGCTCAATTGGCTGAAGTTTTCCTCCGTCGCCTGGCTGCCGGACGGCAGCGGCTTCTTCTACACCCGCTTCCCGGAGCCTGACAAAGACCTCTACCACGCCCGCCCGGAAGACCATGCGGTTTACTTTCACAAGCTCGGCGACGCACAGAGCGCCGACCGTCTCGTCCATCACGAGCCGGACGAGCCGAACTGGCGCTACTTCGTCGACGTTACCGACGACGGCGCCTATCTCATCGTCGGCGTCGCCAAAGGCACGGACCGAAAGTATCAGATACTCGTGCAGGACCTGGCCGACGATGAAGGACCGCAATACCTGGTCAAGGGATTCCTGGCCGACTTCACGCCGATTGGCCATGCCGGCGGCGAGCTCTTCTTCCGCAGCAATCTCGAGGCGCCGCTGGGACAGGTTGTCGCTCTGCAACCCGCTCTCGGCGAAGACGCGGTGGATGCCGCGCGGGTGGTGGTGCCCGAGAGCGGGGAAACGCTGCTGAGCGCAAGCCTCCTCGGCGGCAAGCTCGTCGCACGCTATCTCGTCGATGCCAACTCGCGGATTGCCGTCTATGGCCTCGACGGCAAATCACTGGGCAATGTGCCGCTGCCCGGTCTCGGCACCGCCGGTGGCTTCTCTGGACGGAGCGATGCCGGCGAGGCGTTTTTTGCCTACTCGAGCATCAACTATCCACCAGCGGTTCTCAGGCTTGATCTCGAAACGCTCGAGACGACGGAATTCAAGCGCTCGAAGTTCGATGTCAATCCGGACGACTATGTCGTCAAGCAGGTGTTCTACACCTCCAAAGACGGCACGCGTGTGCCGATGTTCATCAGCCACCGCAAGGACCTCGAGCTCGACGGCAAACGGCCGACACTGCTGTACGGCTACGGCGGTTTCAGCATATCGCTCACCCCGACGTTCTCCATTTCCCGCCTCGTGTGGATGCAGCGCGGCGGCGTATCGGCCATTGCCAACCTCCGCGGCGGCGGCGAGTACGGCGAAGCCTGGCATCAGGCGGGTACGCGACTGAACAAGCAGAACGTGTTCGATGACTTCATTGCCGCGGGCGAGTACCTCGTCGAGGAAGGCTACACCGCGCCGCAGCACCTCGGCATCATGGGCGGCAGCAACGGCGGGCTCCTCGTCGGCGCAGTGATCAACCAGCGCCCGGATCTCTTTGGCGCGGCCCTGCCTCTGGTCGGCGTCATGGACATGGTGCGCTTCCACCTCTTCACGGCAGGTCGCGCCTGGGCGGACGATTACGGCTCCGCGGAGGATGCTGACGAGTTCGAGGCACTTTACGCCTATTCGCCGTATCACAACATCACGGCGCAGGCGTATCCGCCGGTGCTCGTTGGCACGGCTGATACCGACGACCGCGTGGTGCCCGGACACAGCTTCAAGTACGCGGCGCGCCTGCAGGCGCTGTCGACGGGTTCAGCGCCGGCGCTCTTGAGAGTCGAGAGCCGCGCGGGTCACGGCTCGGGCAAACCCACGGAAAAGGCCATCGAGGAATACACGGACTACTGGGCGTTTCTGCTGCATCATCTGGGGTCATAGCAGGTAGGGTCAGTACTTACAGGGGAGAATCATCGTGAGCGAAATACAACCGTTTCGACTGGAGGTGCCGCAGGCAGAGCTCGACGATCTCGAGCGCAGGCTCGCGGCAACCCGCTTTCCTGAGGCGGAAACGCCGGATGACTGGAGCCAGGGGGTGCCGCTTGCGTACGCGCGGGAGCTCGTGGACTACTGGCGGGACGAATACGACTGGCGCGAACGTGAGGCCTATTTCAACCCCCACCCGCAGTTTGTGACCGCGATCGACGGCCTCGACATCCACTTCATCCACTGCGTGAGTCCACACGCCGACGCGCGCCCGCTGCTGATTACTCACGGCTGGCCTGGATCGGTCGTCGAGTTTCACAAGATCATCGATCCGCTGGTTGATCCCGTCAGTCACGGCGGCGACGCGGCGGATGCGTTCCACGTCATCTGTCCGTCTCTTCCCGGGTACGGCTTTTCCGGTAAGCCGACGGACACGGGCTGGGGTGTGGACAAAATCGCCCGGGTCTGGAACGAGCTGATGCTCAACCTCGGCTACGACAGCTACTACGCCCAGGGCGGTGACTGGGGTTCCGCCGTGACCACGGCAATTGGTATCCAGAATCTCGGCAACTGTGTTGGCCTGCATGTCAATATGCCGAACGTCCGCGCGCCTAAAGCGGCGCTCGAGAATCCGGACGAAAAAGACAAGCGCGCGCTGGCCGGTGCGCAGTATTACCAGCAGTGGGGTGCCGGCTACTCCAAACAGCAGAGCACGCGCCCGCAGACGCTCGGCTACAGCCTCGTCGATTCACCCGTTGGCCAGGCGATGTGGATCATCGAGAAGTTCTACGAGTGGACCGACTGTGACGGCCACCCGGAGAACGTGCTGAGCAAGGAAGAGCTCCTCGACAACGTCATGTTTTACTGGCTGCCTGGAACCGGAGCGTCTTCCGCGCGTCTTTACTGGGAAAGCTTCAACGCCTTCAGCGAGCCAGGCAGCACTGTGCCGATCCCGGCGGGCTGCAGCATCTTCCCGAAAGAGATTGTGCCGGCACCGCGCAGCTGGGCGGAACAACGCTACACCAACATTGTCTACTGGAATGAGCTCGACAAAGGCGGCCACTTCGCCGCGTTTGAACAGCCCGAGGTATTCATCGACGAGCTGCGCAGGTGCTTTCGCGTCATGCGTTGAGGCACCGCGCATCTTCCGCTAACGTGCTCTCCGGGAGGGCAGGGATATGCGTTACCTCATCGCCACAGGGATATTGTCAGCGCTGGTCGGAGCCGGTGTCGGCTACGTGCTGGGAACGCGCGGCAGCGAAAATCCGGAAACGTCTTCACTGACGTCGCCTGAAAAGAGTACACAGGCACGGATTCACGAACCCGCCCCGCGGTCTGCTCCGGACCACAACTCCCCTGCCTCCGCAGTAAATGCCAGTCCGCCGAATCTCTTCGACATCGCGGCCATGTCCAGCGATTTCGATCAGACGGCAGGCCTCTACCAGCTCCTTGCCCCGCTCAACGCCGACGAAGTCGAC
>JAAUXY010085479.1_pt1 | contig 11128 bp, 11 predicted proteins | sample 7278121 | NCBI WGS metagenome assembly JAAUXY01 (sample SAMN14350117, study PRJNA611818) | marine sediment metagenome | isolation source: surface marine sediment (1.8m) | place: French Polynesia: Moorea | collected 2018-08
ACAACTGGAATAAAGGCAAAACCGCTACTGCCCTCGATATGAACCGTTCAACCCTGTGGCGCAAGATGAAAAAATACAAGATTTCCAATTAATCTCCATCCTGTACGCTCGACCCGTTCTAAAGACATCCAGCCGATCCTATTCAATATCGTGTAAAAATCATATTTCAAAAATGGGAATGACCCATTAATTTGATGCAATATGATGCAAAATATGTTGCAATTTGTTGCGTATGTTTTACATATTTTTGTTTAACCTCAATTATGATTATAACCCATTGTAAAGATATGAAAAATAATAAATCGAGCTAAATTTGATGTGCTCGGATATTCCTTTTTCCCTCATCTTAGCCAAAAATATATTGCATTATTGCAACACTTATTTTCACCGTCTTTTTTCAACAGCCAACCCCATAACAATATAAGCATTTAAAGTTATTATTAATTATTCATTCCTGAGGTAGATGAAAGCGTTCTGGCACGTTTGATGCTCCATGGATAGGTAGCAGCGTCCGACAACGGGCGATCTGCAACGAACCATCTAAACTTTTTGCAAACGAAAGAATGCCATGAACGCTGTCACTTTAAAAACAGATGGCGCCATTGATCTCAACGGAAAGGCCGTAGACCTTGAACGGCTTGACTTGCTCAGCTGCCAGATTGCACTTGAGGATGTGTACACCCTGAGAAGCTTTTTTAAGATGCTCGATAAATATGCACTTTTTGCACAGCTAAATACCTTTTTCCCAACCTATACCGAGCAGGTTCAAAGTTGTCCGGAACAAGGATGCGATGCCGGTTTGCTCGATTATCTGGAATTCGGCAAAACGGTCGAAATGATCGGCGTACCGGATAAGCGTTTGGAGATATATAATTCTCTTTTTGGCGTCCACGCCAGTGAAACCTCTGAGATTAAGTCCATGCAGCTGGCGAGTCTGCTGGACGTACCACTCAAGCTCGGAAGGCTGAAACACATCGTTTTCGGGGACCGTGTCGACATCTTCGAATTTGATACGGTTTACACGCTGTTTGAATTCATCGATGGGATTGCGTGGCAACTCAGTTTCCACGCCACTCCAGAACACTGCGAGCTAAGGAGGTAAGCGAAATGTTTAAAAAAATCCTTTTTGCCACAACGGCTTCCCCCACCTGCGATAATGCCGCTAAAGTGGCCTTCGATCTGGAACTGAAGTGGGATGCCAAGCTTTATGTATTTCACGTATTGGGTATCCCGAGTCGCGGCTATAGCCCATTTGTTACCGATGTGAGAACCGGTGAGATCATGGAGCCGGATCCGGACTATATCGAGTGGGTTAAGGAAGAAATGAAGAATACCTATGATACCTTACTGGCCGACAGTGAGAACGCAGTCATCGAAGCTGCGGTGGGCGTCCCTTATCGGGAAATCTTAAGAAAGGCTCGCAAGGAAGACATTGATCTCATCATTATGGGATCGCACACCCGTCAGGAGGATGTCGGCGCGACGCGTTACCGCAGCATCGTCGGCAGCACGATGCAAAAGGTCGCTAAATCCGCGCGCTGCCCGGTGGTGATCATCAGCCGGCCGTGCACCACCTGCTGGAAGTTGTTCTCCAATATTGTTTTCGGAACCGATTTTTCCAAGGCCGCCGACCATGCCTATAAGTGGGCTTTCGGCTTAGCCCGCGAAGTGGGCGCCAAACTCCACCTATTCCATGCCTGCGAAATCAACACCGATCCTGCCGGCGTCATCATGGAGCAGTCAGCGATTGAGAAGCAAATTGAAGCGGCCAGGCAAAAAATTGAAAAGCGTTATGTCGCCAAGATGGATGGATATGACAATTATGATATCGAAGTCCGCGAAGGGATTCCGTATGTCGAAATATTGAAGTTTGCCCGTGAAAAGACCGGCGATCTGATTGTTATGGCCCACCATACCCGGGAAGTTGATCCGGAAGCGGCGGAACTCGGCAGCACGGTTGAGCAAGTTGTTTTGCGATCCGCCTGCCCGGTGGCCAGTGTCAATCATCCGGACAAAGTCGCCCATCTATAAACGTCGATGGCCGCATCGGCAGATGTGAGGGTGGAGTTTTTGTATGAAAAAGAAAACGGTTCTCATCGTCGAAGATGAATTGGATATGAGAATCTTCATATCCACTTTGTTGGAAACCAGCGGATATCAGCCGGTTATGACCCGAGATGGAAATGAAGGCATGCTAAAAGCCAAGGATGTTTATCCGGATCTGATCATTTTAGATGTCATGATGCCCGGCGAAGGCGGGGTTCAGATGTATCGGCAGCTAAAAACCGATAAAACCCTGTGTGAGATACCGGTTATTATGCTGTCAGCCGTCACCCAAAAGACCTTTGCGCATTATCTAAATATGGTCAACGCGCGACTAAAGGACCCCATTCCGGATCCAGACGCCTATATTGAAAAACCACCTGAAGCAGAGCATTTGCTCAAAATGACAACCGCTCTGATCGGCTGACGGTTCCGGACTCAAGACGGGTAGCAGCCCAAAAAGACCGGGAAACAGGCTGGATAAAGGAAGCTAAATCAAGCAAACAGGAGTTGTAAAAATGCTGACACGAATTGAATGGGATTGGGAACCCGGTAGCAGAAAGATTGCCGATATCAACCAGTGGCAAGAAAAGTTTAACTGGATCGAGGAGCCCTGCGTCAGTTCGAATGGAGAAACAATAGCCGCCATCGTTAACCTGGCCGAAGGCGAGTTTAATGTCTGTATGAACGGTGAGGCCTGGGAGACGGTTTTTGATAAAATCTGGCACCTGCGCTTTGCACCCGATGGCCGCCTGGCGGCTTTTGTATCTGAAATGGGTGAATGGACCGTGGCGGTGGACGGCAGCGCCTGGGCGCATAAATTTGGCTATGTGTGGGATATGATGTTTAGCCCTGACGGGCAAAACATCGCCGTCGCCGTGCAGCAGGATATGACCTACGGTATGGCGTTAAATGATGTTGTTTGGGAGGAAACATTTACCAATATGACCCACCCCACGCTCAGCCCTGATGGATCCCGGACTGCAGCCGCCGTTCAGGTGGCCGACTTTGGCGAAGGCGAAATTCATAAATTTCAGGAGGGTGCTTTTACCGTGGCCCTGGACGGCAAAACCTGGGACACGACATTCGTCAACGTCTGGAAAGCGGCCATTAGCGCTGATGGCCAAAAGCTGGCGGCCGAGGTCCGGCTGAATCTATACGACTACACTGTTGCCGTTAATGGAACACCTTGGCCCCAAACCTTTGATTGTGTCTGGGAACCGATCTTTCATCCGCAAAACGGTACCGTGATCGCCCCGGTCAGAACCGGCGGTAAGTGGTTGCTGGCACAGGATGGACAGATCCTCTGGGATCGAAAATTTGTGCAACTCTGGCATCCGATGGTGAGCCCCAACGGCAATGCGCTGGCGGCGATTGTGGCCCCCAAATACGGCCGATGGACCATTGCCGTCGACGGCCACCCCTGGCCGGTTACATTTAAGGATTTCGTAACCGATGCTGTTTTCAGTCCGGATGGCAAACATGTTGCGGCGGCCGCCAAAAATGATGAGCAGTGGCTGATTGTTGTGGATGGTGTTGTTTGGAAAAACGCCTTTGAAAGAGTCTGGCAGCCGATTTTTAGCCCGACAGGTGAAGTGGTTGCCGCAAAAATTGAAAGAAACGGTAAAAACAGCATCGCTGTAAATGATCGCATCTGGAATCAAGCCTTTGATGCGATCTGGGATCCCGTCTTTAGTCCTGAAGGCGATAAAATTCTGCTGCGCACACTACAGGACAATATCTATACACGGCACGTCTTATCTGTCGAAGAGATTTTACGCTAATAAGGAGGGTTCATGAACAGTTTATATAATTTTGTGAGTGGCCCATTAGCCTGGCTGGCATTTATTCTTTTTATCGGTGGCTGCCTTTATCGGCTGATCAGCTTGATGGTATTGGTCCATCGCAAAGAAAAATTTATCTACTCTTACATGAGCCTCAAATACAGCCTGCGCTCAATTTTCCGATGGAGCACACCCTTTGCCACTGAGAATATGAGAAGACATCCGGCTCTGACGATCGTCGCCTTTGCTTTTCACATCTGTTTGATACTGACCCCGCTTTTTTTGCTGGCCCATGTGACCCTGGTCGAAGAATCCTGGAATCTTAGCTGGTGGACGCTGCCCGAAGGGCTGGCTGAAATCATGACCTTGATTGTGATTGTCGCATGTGTGTTTTTTCTAGTGCGGCGTCTGGTGAATCCGGAAGTCCGGTACGTGACATCGGCGTCGGATTACATCCTTTTGGCAATTGTGGCAGCACCGTTTATTACGGGATTTTTAGCGTACTTCCAGTGGTTTGGCTATCAAACACTTTTAATCCTCCATATTCTATCGGGAGAAGTCATGCTGGTGGCCATTCCGTTTACCCGTTTGAGTCACATGTTGTTTGCCCCTTTGACCCGAGCATATATGGGATCCGAATTTGGGGGTGTCAGACATGCCCGAGACTGGTAGAAAAGCTGTTTTAAAAATGCATCTAACGCCCAATGGTCCCGCCTGCGGCGGGATTGCGATTCGGTTTAAGATGCTCACGTACTCCGTGTACGCTCCGCTTTTAAACCGAATCGACGCCTTGCCCTTGGACGTTAGCTACTATTTTTAAGACAGCTTTTACTTGTAACAAAAAATAGAGATCATGTATTGTTTGACTCAAAAATCTACTTTTATTTTAAAAATTAAATCATAAATATCGTCATACGGGAGGGTGAGCATGGCTGAAGCAGCGATAAAAGAGGAAAAGAAGATCAAAGACGAAGGTCTGGATATCGGTGCGCAAAATCTGACCGAGGAACGGATCCAAAACGTCATCAACCGCGTTTTAAAAGGTGAATCCGGCGCACGCCTTAAAGCATATGTGAATACCTGTGTCCATTGTGGACTGTGCTCTGAAGCCTGCCACTATTACCTTTCCCATGATAAAGACCCGCAATATTCGCCGGTAGGAAAGGTGAAACAAACCCTGTGGAAAATGCTAAAAACCAAAGGCAAAGTCAGTGCCGAATTCATTAAAAAGGCGTCTGAGATTGCTTCGACCCAGTGCAACGTCTGCAAACGTTGTGCAATGTATTGTCCGTTTGGCATTGACATTGCCTACATGATGCTGACCGTAAGGCGCATCTGTCATTTGCTGGGCGTAACCCCGCTCTATATTCAGGACACCGCGCATAGCCATGCCGTCACCATGAACCAGATGTGGGTTAAGGATGATGAATGGATTGATACCCTGCAGTGGCAGGAAGAAGAAGCCCAGGCCGAGATACCGACACTGCGAATTCCGCTGGAGAAAGAGGGGGCTGATATCATGTATTCGGTTATCGGTCCCGAGCCAAAATTTCAGGCTCAGCTTCTCTACCAGGCGGCGGTCATTATGGATGTCGCCGGGGTAGACTGGACCATGCCGGCCACGCCGGGCTGGGACAACAGCGATATGGCCATGTCCACCGGTGATAATGAGATTATGGGGCGAGTTAAAAGAGCCCATTTTGAAACCGCCGCCCGACTGCGCGTTAACCGGATTGTGATGGGTGAATGCGGCCATGCCTTTCGCTCGGTTTATGATATGGGTAACCGCTGGTTGGGCTGGCGCATGCCCCCCATTCCCATCGTGCATGCCATTGATTTCTATTATGAATTGATCAAAGACAAAAAAGTCACCATCACTGAAAAATTCAAAGAGCCCGTTACCCTGCACGATCCGTGTAACGTTGTTCGTGGCGGCGGTCTGGCCGAAAAAGCCCGCTTTGTGGTCAATGCGATTTGTGAAGAACTCATCGAGATGCATCCCAACCGCGAACATAATTACTGCTGCTGTGCCGGTGGCGGGGTGATCAACTGCGGACCGCCTTACAAGATGACACGCATGGACGGCAACCGCATTAAAGCCGAGCAGTTATTTTCGGCTAAGTCCAGGGGGGCCAAGGTTTTAATTGCTCCCTGTCACAATTGCCACAGCGGCCTGGAAGATATCAATCATCATTATGGGCTGGGGTATGAGATTAAATTTATCAGTGATATTTTATATGAGGTAATTCAGAAACCGGCTTAAAGGTTCCCGCCTTCGCCCCTCGGGCTACGGCGCGGCAAGCAGGGTTTGACAAAAATGAGGTTTCAGGTGTCAGGTTTCAGGTGTCAGCAAAAAATCTAAGGTCAGATGACAGAGGTCAGAAGTCAGATGACAGATGGAAGTCGGAAAGTAGGGCAGCCCTCGACTCGACTGAGCTCGTCGCAGGCTGCGGCTGCCGCAAACCAGCCGCCAATTCAGAAGAATGCGAAGGGCAGTCCATGGAAAGATGGATTAACCCAGACAACAGAATGGAGACCGCAAGATGAAAAAAGCGATATTTCTCCTGATTGTTTCCCTAATGTTTGGTATTTTATTGATACCGGCGTTTTCGCAGGAAGATATGGAGGTGGTGGATGACGCGGGGTTTTCAAAAAGGCAACGTCCCCCGGTCATCTTTCGACATGACGAACATAACGAGAAAGCTGAATTAGAAGATTGCAGCGAATGCCACCATGTTTACGAGGACGGGGAAAAATTGGTGGATGAGTCCTCGGAAGACCAGAGTTGTTCCGAATGCCATGATGAGAAAGGCTCAGGTAATATGCCCGGTTTACGCAAGGCATTCCATACCAACTGCAAAGGGTGCCACCGTGAACAAAACAAAGGACCGATTATGTGCGGTTTATGCCATGTTCGATAATACATATGTCTAATTTGACACGCTCAACTTAGACGAAGGAGAGGACCCTATGCCCAAAAAGATTTTGATCATTGACGATGACCCGGTGATCGTCAACTATCTAAAGGCTGTGTTTAGTGACAATGGGTATGCTACCTGCAGTGCCTCCAGCAGCATGGAAGGACTGGATGTGGTCAAAGCGGAAAAACCGGATCTGATCTGTCTGGATTTGCAGATGCCCGGTGAATGGGGCCCCCGCTTTTACCGCAAGCTAAGGAAAGATAAAGACTTAAAAGATACACCGGTGATTGTGGTGAGCGGAATCGATGGCGACCATGCCGTTAAAGATGCGATTGCCTTTGTAAAAAAACCATTTGATCCGGAGAAACTGGTCGGCATTGTTAAAAATACAATCGGCTAGAACCCATCTCAAAAATGCGTCTAAGTGCCCAGGGCCGTGTTGCCCCGCGAATTGAAATACTCACGTACTCCGTGTACGCTCCGTTTTCAATTCGCGGGACGCCTTGCCCTGGACCCTAATCCACACTTTTGAGATGGGTTCTAGAGAAATCTGCCGGTCTCTCAGGTCTTAGATTTAGTCTTAATGGTTTATAATTATGGATAAGAAATTATTAATCGTCGATGACGAAGAAGGCATCCGTAAAGTCCTCAGTATAGCGCTATCCGACAGCGGGTATACGGTTTTTACCGCCCAAAATGGGCAAGAAGCCCTCGACATCTTCCGTCAGGAAAACCCGCCGATTGTACTGACCGACATCAAAATGCCGGGAATGGACGGGATCGATCTTTTACGAACCTTAAAACAGGAAAATCCCGACACCGAAGTGATTATGATAACCGGCCACGGGGATATGGATCTGGCCATCAAAAGCCTCAAGTATCAGGCCATTGATTTTGTCACCAAACCGATCAACGACGATGTACTCGAAATTGCCTTAAACCGGGCCCATGAAAAGATCCGCATGCGACAACAGCTGCGGGAATATACTGAAAACCTAGAATCTCTGGTGCGCGAAAAATCTGCCAAACTGGTAGAAATTGAACGGCAGGTTGCCGTCGGACAGGCGGTTGAAGGGTTGTCTTCCGCTATGCGCGAAATGGCCGTGGATCTGGAAGGCGGCCTGACTTATTTTAACGAAATGCCCTGCTTTGTCTCCATTCACAGCCCGGAGCTTAAGGTGGTCGCGGTAAATCCTTTGTACCGGGACCGCCTGGGCGATAAAGTCGGCCGCAATAGCTGGGAAATCTACGCTGGAAAATCCGGCACCCAAGCCAATTGCCCTGCCGGACAGACCTATAAAAGCGGCAAAGGCCTGCGGACCAGGGCAACCGTCAAAACCGCCGGCGGTGATAAAGCGCCGGTTATGGTCAACACCGCTCCGATTCGCAATCAGGACGGTGATGTGGAGTTGGTTGTGGAGATATCGGCTGACATTACGGAAGTTAAGCGCTTGCAGGAAGAATTGAACCGCAGCCAGCAGCGTTATCAGCAGCTTTTTGATGAAGTGCCTTGTTATATCTCGGTACAGGACCGCCGATTTCGGCTGACCGCCGCCAATCGACGCTTTAAGGAGGATTTTGACGTCGAACACGGTGCTTTTTGTCATGAGGTGTACAAATATAGGGACGAACCCTGTCCCAACTGCCCGGTAGCCAAGACATTTGAAGACGGGCAATCTCACCAGGCGGAGATGGTGGTCACCTCCAAAGCCGGTGAACGTTACAACGTGTTGATCTGGACGGCACCTCTGCAAAATACCGCCGGAGAGATCACCCATGTAATGGAGATGTCCACCAACATCACCCAGATTCGCAAACTGCAGGATCATCTGTCATCTCTGGGGTTGAAGATCGGCTCGATATCACATGGGATCAAAGGTCTCCTGACAGGTCTGGACGGCGGTATGTATCTGGTGGAGTCCGGATTTGCCAAGGATAAGCCCGAACGTGTTCAAGAAGGATGGGAGGATGTCAAAATCATTGTGGGGCGCATTCGTAAACTGGTTCACAACATCCTTTTCTTTGCCAAGGAAAGAAAGCTGAAACGAACGCGCATCGATGGCTTAAACTTTGCCGAAGATGTGGCTGCAACGGTTGAAGCCAAAATAAAAACAAAGGGCATCGACTTTGTGCGTGACTTCGATGAATCGATAGGCGCGCTTAAAATTGATGCCGGCATCGTGCGTCTAGCGCTGATCAATATGTTGGAAAATGCACTGGATGCCTGCCTCGAAGATCAAGCCGAAAAAAAACATAAGATTGTCTTTCGTGTTCAGCAAGATGGCAGGCAGGCCATTTTTGAAATCATCGACAACGGGATGGGAATGGATCAGGAGACTCTTGGAAATTTGTTTACCCTGTTTTTTTCCTCCAAGGGTAACAAAGGAACCGGGTTGGGACTTTTTATTGCCGATAAAATTATTGAGCAACACGGTGGAAAAATAACCGTTGAATCAAAACCCGGGCGCGGATCGAAATTTAAGGTTTCGATTCCGAAAATCAGGCTGAAATCTGCCGCGTCCGGGGTAGAAAGAACAGTAGCTAAGTAATTATGGCTGGGAAAAAATACTTGTTTTATCGTAAAGCTAGAGGTTCACGGGAGACGAACCGATGGGAAAACTTTTAAAATTCTGCATGCCCGGCTCCTGGCTCTTCATTCAGATGATGCCGGGAGCGCCCATTATCATATCGTATCTGGAATTGACGGACGATTGCTAAGCCCTTTGCGAATTTCTGGTCTGAGTGAAAAAATAATTATTATACGATCAACGCGTATTTACCAGGAAAGGAGGGGCTAAAAATGACGAAAATGTCAAAATACATGGTAACCCATATCGATCCCAATATTCCCTGGAAAAAAGTGGAAGAAAACTGGGCCAAACTTGCCAATGTGGAAACAGCAACTTGGATACGGACCTGCTATAATAAAGAAAAAGGCATTCGATATTGCGTTTGGCTTGCTCCCAACGAGGACATCTTAAAGACGGTTTTTTCAGAACTTAACATATCCTGGGACACGATGGTGGAAGTTGAGGAAACGGTTCCGGATCTGTGGGGCAAGAAATGGGAAGAGCATTTGGAAGCAGAAGCAAGCGCCAGCACTCTGGCTTTCTGACTTATACCAGCGGTTGCTCGGTCGTTACTATTTGGCTCACGGCTGATTTATCCAACAATAAAAAATGGAATCATAGCCCGGCATTCAACCGGGCTATGCTTCTCTCTAAGGAATAGGATCAATGAAACTTACCGATATCGCACCTTTAGAAAAATGGCTTGAACTCGAACAGAAAATCAACGAGCGCTCCGGCTTAAATGCTTCGGTATTTGATGTTGCGGGCGTGCGCATAACAGAATTTAAGCGCTGGGCCAACAAACTCTGCCCGGTTATCAAGGCCGATGAAAAGGGTCAGAACTATATCTGTGCCGTTGCGCATCAAAATATAGCTGCCCAGGCTGAGCGCACACAACAGCCGGTTATCTCAGAATGTGATGCCGGTTTAATGAAGCTGGTGGTCCCGATTTTTACTAATGGCGAATTTATAGGGGTTGCCGGTGGTTGCGGCTATGTCTTGGGAAACGGTGAAGTCGATTCGTTTATGGTCAATAAAACCATCGGAATCGCCCAAGAGAAGCTAAAAGATCTGTCTGCCGACGTTCCGGTTATGACGATGGAACAGGCCGAATCTCACACCGAGTTTATCCGATCTGAAATAAAACAAATTTTAAAAGAATATGACAATGGTTTATAAGTTTGGATACAATTTCTTGTCGAAAGGAATAAAAAATGGCCTTAATGACACCGGAACAGTTTGAAACGAGTCTGAAATCGATGAAACCGAGGGTATTTATGAACGGGAAACTCGTAAAAAATATTCTTGAGAACAAAAATACCCGCACAGTGGTTGAAGCCAATAAGGCCAGCTACGGATGGGCTCTGGATCCAAAATATGAGGATATCATGTCCTGTTATTCCCCCCTCATAGATGAGCGGGTCAACCGTTACACCCATGTGAGTGCCGGTATCGACGATCTGGTCAAAAAGGCTGAAGCCGGTACGTTTACCGCTGAAATGCTGGGGACGTGCATCTACAGGTGCGTCGGCTATGATGCTTTTCATTCCCTGGCCAGCACCTGTTGGGAGATGGATAACGATTTAGGGACCGGTTATCACGGCCGCTTTATGGAATATCTTAAAATGGTGCAGAGAAAAGATCTCTCCGTCGCCGGGGCGCTGACCGAGCCTAGAGGCAAACGCAACCAAAAGACCTTGGATTGGCCGGATCCTTATCTTTCATTAAAGCTGGTGGATAAAAATAAAGACGGTATCGTTGTCCGTGGGGCCAAAATAAATATCAGCGGTGCCTTTGCCAGCCATGAACT
>JAAUXY010098632.1_pt1 | contig 11127 bp, 12 predicted proteins | sample 7278121 | NCBI WGS metagenome assembly JAAUXY01 (sample SAMN14350117, study PRJNA611818) | marine sediment metagenome | isolation source: surface marine sediment (1.8m) | place: French Polynesia: Moorea | collected 2018-08
ACATCGTCATCCCCGCTTGCGCGGGGATGACGATGTGCGGTTGTAGTTGATGCCGGTGCGCGCGGGGATGACGATGTGGCTTAGGGATATGATGCGGGCACAAAAAAGCCGGGCGGGGCCCGGCTTTTGGTGATTCGGTGATCGTGACGGCTCAGAGCGCCTTGATTTGCGCGTTCAGGCGGTTCTTGTGTCGCGCGGCCTTGTTGGCGCTGATCAAACCGTGAGTCGCGGCACTGTCGAGCACCGGCACGACTTTCTTGAAGGCGGCCTCGGCGGCAGACTTGTCGGCGGACGCGATCGCAGCAACAGTGGCCTTGATGTAGGTGCGCATCATCGAACGCCGGCTGGCGTTGCGCTGACGGCGCTTTTCGGCCTGGTTAGCGCGCTTGCGCGCGGACGCTGAGTTTGCCAAGGTCGACTCCTGTAGACGGGCTTGAAAAAAGAGGCGCGCATTATCTTCACTGGCCGCGGTGCTGTCAACCGTATTTACCTGCTATACAAGGGTTTAGGTGATACACTGCGGCGCTTTTAGGCACAGCTGGCGCAAGGGCAAGGGGCAAAAACCGCGCAAATGAGCGCTTTGATCAAATCCACGGCTTCGGTCGGCTCGATGACGATGTTGTCGCGCCTGCTCGGCCTTGCACGCGACATCGTCATCGCCCGGTTTTTCAGCTCCAGTGATGCCGCCGACGCGTTCTTCGTCGCCTTCAAGATTCCGAACTTCCTGCGCCGCCTGTTCGCCGAGGGCGCCTTTTCGCTCGCGTTCGTACCGGTCCTGACCGAATACAGGAATCAGTTCGGCGCGGCCGAAACGCGCCAACTAATCGACCGCGTTGCCGGCACGCTCGGCCTGATCCTGTTGCTGCTGTCCGCGGTCGGCGTGGCCGCATCGCCCGTGCTGATCGGTATATTCGCCGCCGGCTTCCTCGATCAGCCGGAAAAATTCGCGCTGACCTCGGACATGCTGCGCCTGACGTTCCCGTACATCCTGCTGATCTCGATGACGGCAATGGCCGGCGGTATTCTGAATACCTGGAAACGTTTCGCGGTGCCGGCGTTTACTCCGGTGCTGCTGAACCTGAGCCTGATCGGCTGCGCGGTCTACCTGACGCCGCATCTCGACGTGCCGATCACCGCGCTGGCCTGGGGTGTGCTGATCGCCGGCGTTGCCCAGTTGCTGTTCCAGCTGCCGTTTTTATATGCCGAGGGTTTGCTGCCGCGACCGAAGTGGGGCTGGAATCATCCCGGGGTACAAAAAATAGTCAAACTGATGATCCCGGCACTGTTCGGCTCCTCGGTGGCGCAGATCAATCTGCTGTTCGATACCTTCATCGCCTCGTTCCTGGTCAGCGGCAGCGTTGCCTGGCTGTATTACTCCGACCGCCTGCTGGAGTTTCCGCTCGGCGTTTTCGGTATCGCACTGGCGACCGTGGTCCTGCCGAATCTGTCCGAGGCACATTACCAACAGGGCGGCCAGCGCTTTCGCGACATGCTGCTTTGGGCTGTCCGCCTGTCACTGCTGATCGCGGTACCCGCCTGCTTCGGTTTGTTCGTGCTGGCGCAGCCGATACTCGCAACCCTGTTCGAGTACGGCGCCTTCAGCGAGCGTGACTCGATGATGGCGGCCCTGAGCCTGATGGCCTACAGCCTGGGGTTGCCCGCTTTCATCCTGATCAAGATCCTGGCCAGCGGTTTTTACGCGCGCCAGGACACCCGCACGCCGGTGCGCATCGGCATCCGTGCAATGCTGCTGAACATGATCCTGAACGTGATCTTCGTCGTATCCATGGTCGAAACCGGGTTCCTGGCTCCGCACGTCGGGCTCGCGCTCGCAACCGCCGCTTCCGCGTACTTCAACGCGATCAGCCTCGCACGCGGTCTGCGCCGCGACGAAGTGCTGGGCGACACCGGCGAGCTGGCCCCGGCACTGCTCAAGATTCTGTTCGCCTGTATCGCGATGGGGATCCTGCTGTACCTGATGCTGCCGCCGCTGGAGCACTGGAGCGAGTGGCGCTGGCACCAGCGGCTGCTCGAGCTGGCCTGGCTGATCGTACCCGCCGTCTTGTGCTACGGAATGTTGCTTTGGATAATGGGCTTTCGACGCCAGCATTTTATCGCCTGACTGGATCGCACGGCTTCCTGACATGAGATTGATTCGCGGACTTTACAACCTGGCGCACCCGCTGCCCGCGAGCGCGGTGACGATCGGTAATTTCGACGGCGTCCATCGCGGCCATCAACTCGTGATCAGCCAGTTGAAACGGGTTGCCGCCGAAGCCGGCTTGCCCACTGTCGTGATCATCTTTGAACCGCAGCCGATCGAGTACTTCTCCCCCGATCGCGCACCCAAGCGCCTTTCGCGCTTCCGTGAAAAGATCACGTTCCTGAAGAGCCAGGGCATCGACTACCTGCTGTGTCTGCGTTTCGACGCCGCGCTGGCCGAGCAGAGCGCCGAGGATTTCGTTCAGCATATCCTGCTCGGTCAGCTCAATACTCGCCACCTCGTGATCGGCGACGACTTCCACTTCGGCAGGAATCGGCAGGGCAATTTCGAGTTCCTCGAAACTCACAGCGAGCGTTTCGGTTTTGTCGTCGACGCCACCCAAACCCTGCTGGTCGATGGCGAGCGCGTCAGCAGTACCCGCATCCGCGCGCTGATCGAAGCCGGCAATTTCGAGGCGGCGGCCGAACTGCTGGGACGACCTTATTCGCTGTCCGGCCGGGTCGCGCACGGACAAAAACTCGGCCGTCAGCTCGGTTACCCCACGATCAACATCAAAATGGGCGATAAGGCCCTGATCGTCAAAGGAATATTTGCGGTCGGCGTCAAAGGTATAGATAATCGCTGGCTACCGGGCGTGGCCAGCATCGGTACACGCCCGACGGTCAACGGCGTCGACACCATACTCGAAGTTTACATTCTGGATTTCGACCGGGATGTCTACGGCTATAGTGTCGAGGTTGAGTTTTTGCACAAGATCCGCGACGAAAAGAAATTCGACTCGCTGGAAGAACTGACCATCCATATCGGGCGCGATACCGAACAGGCCATCGCCTTTTTTGAACGGGAAGCAAGTATTGGCTGATTACGAAGCGACACTGAACCAGGCAAACCGGCATACCAGCGCGGATGTCGGCCAGCATGGCGAGCATCCCCGACTCTGTGACCGCTGTGTCGAAACCGTCGATAGCGATGGAGAATCCCGCTACTTCGCCTGAATCGGGCGCAAACCCGACTCGTGCGCGGCTCAAGTGGCTGTGGCTGAGCCTGGGCGTGATTCTGCTCGACCAGGCGGCGAAGCAGGTCGCGGAAGCCTTGCTGATACCGCATCAGCCGGTCTCGGTGCTGCCGTTTTTCGACTGGTACCTGACTTATAACACCGGTGCCGCGTTCAGCATCCTGGCCGAGGCCGGCGGCTGGCAACGCTGGTTTTTCACCGGCATCGCGGTCGTCGTCAGCATCGTCATCGTGCAGTGGCTGACCAGGCTCGAAGACGACGAGTGGCTGACCGCGCTGTCGCTGACCCTGATCCTCGGCGGCGCCATCGGCAACGCTATCGACCGCATTTATCTCGGCCACGTGATCGATTACATCCAGGTCTGGCTCGGCAGCTACCCGTTTCCGGCATTCAACGTTGCCGACGCCGCCATCAGCGTCGGCGCGGTACTGCTGATCCTCGCCAGTTTCATCGGTGGCAAGCCGGTGGAGGAGCAACAGCAGTGAGCCAGATCGAACGCCACAGCCGGGTTACATTGCACTACCGCCTCGGCCTGACCGACGGCCAGGTTCTCGAAGACAACTTCGACGACGATCCGATGACGGTCCAGCTCGGGCGAGGTGAAATGGCCGAGGGACTCGAACTCGCTCTGCTGGGGCTGCGCGAGGGCGAGGAACAGACCATCGACATCGGCCCGGACCTGGCCTTCGGCTATGTCGACGAAACCCTGTTTCGGCGCATTGCGCGCAGCGAATTCGATCCTTCGTTCGAACTGGAGCGCGGCCTGATCATCGAGTTTTCGACCGACGACGGCCAAACCCTGCCGGGCACCGTCATCGACTTCGACGAGCAGCTCGTGCACATCGATCTCAACCACCCGCTGGCTGGTCAAACCGTGCGCTACAGCGTTAAAATCCTCGAGGTCGAAACCGACGAGGCGGATTCCTCAACCCTTCACTGATGCAAGTTCTGCTCGCCAATCCACGCGGTTTCTGCGCCGGCGTCGACCGCGCAATCGAAATCGTCGAGCGCGCGATCCAGCTGTTCGGCGCACCGATCTACGTGCGGCACGAAGTGGTCCACAATCGCTATGTGGTCGACGACCTCAAGCAAAAAGGCGCGGTGTTCGTCGATGAACTCGACCAGGTGCCCGACGACGCCTACGTGATATTCAGTGCCCACGGTGTATCAAAGGCGGTGCAGCAAGAGGCCCGGCGCCGCGGGCTCAAGGTATTCGACGCCACCTGCCCGCTGGTCACCAAGGTGCACATGGAAGTCACGCGCTACAGCCGCAAGGGTATCGAAACCGTACTCATCGGACACCGTGGCCATCCCGAAGTCGAAGGCACCATGGGGCAGTACGATCACGCCGCCGGTGGCGAGATTTACCTGGTCGAATCGGTCGACGACGTGCATCGGCTCGAGGTGCGCGACCCGACGCAGCTGCGCTACGTCACCCAGACAACCCTGTCGAAGGACGACACCGCCATCGTCATCGACGCGCTCTACGAGACTTTTCCCGAGATCCAGGGTCCGAAAAAGGAAGACATCTGCTACGCGACACAAAACCGCCAGGACGCGGTCAAGCAACTCGCCGAGCGCTGCGACCTGATTCTTGTGGTCGGATCGCAAAACAGTTCGAATTCCAACCGCCTGCGCGAAATCGCCGCCAACAACGGTATCGAGGGCCACCTGATCGACAGCGAAGCCGATATCGAGGACAGCTGGCTGCAGGGCAAATCCTGTGTCGGCGTCACCGCCGGGGCATCCGCACCCGAACTGCTGGTGCAAAACGTGGTGGACTACCTGCGGCGCAACGGCGCCAGCGAAACCGCCTCCCTCGGCTTTACCGAGGACGTGTTTTTTGCGCTGCCCAAATCGCTGCGCGACCGGACCGGCACCTGATCGCCCGAGACAGAAAGGCGGAACCCGACAGGCGCATAGTGGTCAGAACGGCAATCCGGTCACAATCCTGCAACGTATGGACCTTAGGATGCACTTTGGAACACAGCAGCATATCGCGTGAAAAACATGAAACGCCTTAGCCGCCTTCTCCTCGCAGGTTTACTGACGGTTTGCCTGTCGGCCTGCAGCATCATCGAATGGGCTTATAACAATGCACCCTCCTTCGTCGCCGACGAACTGGACGACGCTTTCGATCTCGATTCCGACCAAATGCAAACGCTGGAGGATCGCCTCGACGAGTTTTTCGCCTGGCATCGCGAGCAGGAGCTGATGCGCTACCAGGCCGTGCTCGAGCGCGCGTCCAGCGAAATGGTCGACGGGATCACCGCGGTCGAAGTCCTGTGGCTGATGGACGAACTGCGCGCCGCCAGGCATCGCACGGTGACGCGCGCACTCGACGATTTCGGTGAACTCGCCGCCAGTCTCAGCGACGAACAGATCGACCATTTTGCCGAGCACCTGCACGAGCGAGCCGACGAGAGCCGCGAGTATCTCGAGAAAACTCCGGAGCAGCGCAGGACTTTTCGCGTCGAGCGCAATCTCGATCGTCTGCAGGACTGGTTCGGCGATTTCGATCGGGAACTGGAAAGCCGTGTGCAGCAACGGCTCGCCGACCTGCCCGACACCTACGAATCCTGGTACATCTACCGCGATGCCCGCCAGGCCGCGGTGCTCGCAGCGCTGCGCGGCGACGGTGACGGCGCGGCGCACAAGATACGCCTGCAGCGCGCGCTGCTGGACAAGAACACGGATTTCGCTCGCGATTTCGAAGCCAGGCGCAAGGCTTACTGGGGAGCCTATGCAACAGCGCTGGCCGACATCAGCAGCTGGCTGAGTCCACGACAGCATCGTGCGGCGGCCGACAGGCTAGAGAGCTACGAAGACATCCTGGTCAGTTTGCAAAGCTCGGGCACGATCTCTCAATCGCGACTGAACTCGCCGTTTTCGAGAAAGTAAATCACCTGGTCGATGACGCGATTGTTGCGCATCATGAAGGGATGGGTGACTTCCATCTCGAGGTGATCGCGCATCCCCTCCAGACGCGTATTCTCCACCGACACCTTGCCGTCGTCCGGTCCCGGGATCATGCTCGACAGAAACAGGTTGATACTGCGCGTGCCGGCAATGACGCCGAGATCGAAATCCGCTCGTCCCAGCAGGTTGGGCAGGCTGGTTTCGCCGGTGCCGAGCTCGAGTCCGGCATCGCCGTGGAAGAAGTGAAACCCGGGAAAGTCGCGCAGTCGATCGACGACCTCGCTGCCCTTGTTGGGCGGCCCCAGCATTACCACTCGCCCGAGGTTCGGTATGTCGTGATCGCGCAGGTACTGGCGGACCAGGATTCCGCCGAGCGAGTGAGTCACGAAGTGAATTCTCGTGCCGGCGCCGCAGGACGCTACCGCGGGGCCGATCGCTTCTATCGCCAGGTTACCGATACGGCCGCGGGTCGATTCGTAACTGACGTTGATCACCGAGTAGCCGTGATCGACAAGCGCCCGCTCCAGTTTCTTCATCGAGCGTTCGCTGCGAACGAGTCCGTGCAGCAGAATAACCGAGTCTGCCATCGCCATACCCGCCAGGCGCCGCCTAGCCCTCGATTTCGTCGGTGTCGTACTGTCCGGAAAGGCGCCGGCGCACGTGCGACCAGGACATGCCAACCGCCAGCACGCCCGACACCACGACCAGCGCCAGCCACTGGATGACGGTGCTGTCGTCGAGCGTAAAAAACTGCCATTCGACCATCAGCCAGATAATAACGCCGAAGAACGCCGCGGCCAGCACCGTGCCGATGGGGCCGAGCGAGTTCCAGGTTGCGCGCAGGTACATGATCCAGCCGATCAGCAGCACGATACCGCTAGCGGCCAGGTAGACGGGCGGTGTATCAGTCTGCAACCAGGCCACCCAGCTGTACTCAGTGGGATTGTAAGTCAGGAACACCAGCAAAACGGCGAACAGCAGCCGCATAAGAAAGCTGACAAAATCGAATTCTTTACGTGCCATGATCGAAGCCCTTCGAAAAATCGGCGTAATGGTACCAGACTCGAACCCGGCGGCCATCCATACCGTGGATTCGCAATTTTTTTTCAGGTGACGAGAGGTCTTCTGGCGTCCTTAGCTCACCTGGCGGCCTGGCGAGAACATTTGCGCGATCAACTACTGGTTGAGGCGCTTGATCTGGGCGCGGCGGTCGACCGCCCAGGCGTATTGTTTCGGCCACATCCGGAAATCGGGATCGACGCCGAGGGTTTCCGCTGCATGCAGCGGCCAAAAAGGGTCGTACATGAGTTCGCGACCGATCGCGACCAGGTCGGCGTCGCCGGCCTGCAGGATGTCTTCGGCCTGCTGCGGATCGATGATCACGCCCACCGCCATGGTGCCAACCCCGGCCTCGGCCCGCAGCCGGCTCGCGAACGGTACCTGAAAGCCCGGCATACGCGCCGAATCGGCACTGAGCGGCTTGCCCGAATCGTCGCTGCGAAATCGCGGCGCACCGCCGATACCGCCGGAGGAGCAATCCACCACATCGACGCCGACATCCTTGAGGCGCGACGCCAGGCAGACCGAGTCCTCCAGTTGCCAGCCGCCCTCGCGGCCGTCGATGGCCGAGATCCGGGCAAACAGCGGTAGCTCGTCGGGCATGGCCGCACGCACCGCGGCCGCTACCTCGAGCGGAAACCGCATGCGTCCCTCGAGGTCACCGCCCCAGGCGTCGTCGCGCTCGTTGCCGAGCGGCGACAGAAAGCTGTGCAACAGATAGCCGTGCGCCATGTGCAGTTCGAGCACCCGGAAACCCACCGCCACTGCGCGTCGCGCGGCATCGACGAAGGCCTGCTTGACCGTTTCGAGGCCGGCTTCGTCCAACGCTTCGGGAATATGCCAGCCGTCGGTTACCGGCAGCGCGGACGGCGCCACGGTCCGCCAGGGCGCACCGGCATCGGCCGCGTCCTCGTCGGTTAACGGGGTGGCGCCCTTGGGCACGAACGGTGCGCGCGTGGATCCCTTGCGCCCGGCATGCGCCAGCTGCATACCGGGTACGCAGCCCTGCGACTCGATGAACTCCACGATCGGCCGCAGCGCTTCGGCCTGTGCGTCGGTCCAGATACCGAGGCAATCCGGCGTGATGCGCCCGCGCTCCTCGACCGCGGCCGCCTCGGTGAACACCAGCCCGGATTTACCGCGAGCGAAGGTGCTGAGATGGGCAAAGTGCCAGGGCACGGCGAAACCGTCGACGGCGGAGTACTGACACAGCGGGGACACGACGATGCGGTTCGGCAGGGTCGTACCGCGCAGGGTCAGGGGTTCGAAAAGTTTTACGGCAGCGGTCATGTCAATTGGGCCACGGGACAAAAGCCGCCATTATTCTGATTCGCGCAGCAAAGCGCAAAACTTTCGCTGCCAATACTTTAGCTGCATGAGGAGCATCGACCCGCAATCCCGGGTCTCTTCTTCACACGCGCTCGAGAATTATCGCGATCCCCTGGCCGACGCCGATGCACATGGTACAAAGCGCATAGCGTCCCTGGCGGCGAGCCAGTTCGCGGGCGGCAGTGGTTACCAGACGCGTGCCACTCATGCCGAGCGGATGACCCAGTGCTATCGCGCCACCATTGGGATTAACCCGCGCATCGTCGTCCGCGATACCCAGCTGGCGCAACACCGCCAGAGCCTGCGCGGCAAAAGCTTCGTTGAGCTCGATAACATCCATTTGCGCGAGTTCGAGTCCCGCGCTCGCGAGCACCTTGCGACTGGCCGGCACCGGCCCGATGCCCATCACCCGCGGCTCGACGCCCGCGCTTGCCATGGCAACCACCCGCGCCAGCGGTTCGAGGCCCTCTTCGGCAAGCGCCGATTCACTCGCCACCAGCATCGCGCAGGCGCCGTCGTTGAGGCCCGACGCGTTACCGGCGGTCACGCTGCCCCCGTCGCGGAACGGGGTTGGCAGCGCCGCCAGCGAATCCAGCGTGGTATCCGCGCGCGGATGTTCGTCGACCGCGAACTCCCGCGGATCACCGCGGTGCTGCGCGACCGCGACCGGGACGATCTCCTCCGCCAGCACGCCGGCCGCGCGCGCCCGTTCGGCGCGTTGCTGGGAACGCAGCGCAAAGGCATCCTGGTCGGTGCGATCGACGCCGAACTCGGCAGCCACGTTTTCCGCGGTTTCCGGCATCGAGTCGGTTCCGTGGGTGGCCAGCATCTGCGGATTGACGAAGCGCCAGCCGAGCGTGGTGTCGTGGATTTCGGCCCGGCGGCTAAAGGCCGCTTCGGGTTTGGGCATGACCAGCGGCGCACGCGTCATCGACTCGACGCCGCCGGCAATGGCGAGCTCGGCTTCGCCGCAGCGAATCGCCCGGGCGGCACTGCCGACCGCATCCATGCCGGAGCCGCAGAGTCGATTGATCGTCGTGGCCGGCACCGCCACCGGCAGCCCGGCCAGCAAGGCGGACATGCGCGCGACGTTGCGATTGTCCTCGCCGGCCTGGTTGGCATTGCCGTAATACAGATCGTCGACCCGCTGCCAGTCCACACCGGGATGGCGCGCCATCAGGGCGCGAATCGGCTCCGCGCCGAGATCGTCGGTGCGCACCGTCGCCAGCCCGCCGCCATAACGACCGATCGCGGTACGAACCGGGTCGCAGATAAATGCCTGCTTCATTGATATACCCCGCCGGGAAAACCCGTCCGAAAGCCTGCCACAGGCACGAATGCTAGCGCAAATCGAAGCGCGATAGCGATCAGGCGGAACGCGGCACCCGGTTGCGGTCGCCGAGCACCGGGGCAACCCTGTCGGCTATTTCGCGCAGCAGGGTCTCGGTGGTTTCCCAGTCGATACAGGCATCGGTGACCGAGACGCCGTAAGACATGCGCTTGCGATCCGCCTGCAGCGGCTGGTTACCGGCGCCGATATTGCTTTCGATCATCAAACCGATAATCGAGCGATTGCCGTCGACGACCTGCTCGGCAACCTGGCGCGCCACCACGGGCTGACGGTTGTGATCCTTGTTCGAGTTGGCGTGACTGCAGTCGACCATGATGTTCGGCGCCAGCCCGGCGCTGATCAGCGCGGTTTCGGCATTGGCAATACTTTGCGCATCATAGTTCGGACCATTACTGCCGCCGCGCAGCACCAGGTGCGCATCCGGATTGCCGCGCGTGTGCATGACCGCCACCTGTCCGGCCGTGTCCATGCCGAGAAAACTGTGCGGGCTCGCCACCGATTGCAGCGCGTTCAGCGCCACGGTCAGACTGCCGTCGGTGCCGTTCTTGAAACCGACGGCGGAGCTGAGGCCCGAGGCCATCTCGCGATGGGTCTGCGATTCGGTGGTGCGCGCCCCGATCGCCGACCAGCTGATCAGGTCCTGCAGGTACTGCGGCGTTATCGGGTCGAGCGCCTCGGTCGACAGCGGCAATTCCAGGTCGGCCAGCTGCAGCAGCAGGCGGCGCGCAATTTCGAGGCCCTCGCCGACTTCGAAACTGTCGTCCAGGTGCGGGTCGTTGATCAGTCCCTTCCAGCCGACCGTCGTGCGCGGCTTCTCGAAATAGCTGCGCATGACCAGCAGCAGGCTGTCGTCGACTTCGCCTGCGAGTGACGCCAGGCGCTCGGCGTAATCCAGCGCGGCGTCGACATCGTGGATCGAGCAGGGTCCGACCACGACCAGCAGCCGCGGATCCTCTCGCCGCAGGATGTTCTTCACCGCCTGGCGCGCGCGGGTGACCTTGCCGCGCAATGCCGGCGACACCGGTAATTTCTGTTTCAGCGCCTGCGGTGTGATCAGCAGTTGCTGAGCCCTGATATTGACGTTTTCCAGTTCTGTCATGTTGCACCTGATATCTTTTTCCCGGACCCATAAAAAAACCCCGTTGGCGCTGCCTGACGGGGTTTTCATGCCGAAGGCAGCAAACACTACCTTCGACCGGGGAAGGTAGAGTCAATCGCCAAAAAAGTAAT
>JAAUXY010000111.1_pt1 | contig 11126 bp, 9 predicted proteins | sample 7278121 | NCBI WGS metagenome assembly JAAUXY01 (sample SAMN14350117, study PRJNA611818) | marine sediment metagenome | isolation source: surface marine sediment (1.8m) | place: French Polynesia: Moorea | collected 2018-08
ACGCTCTTCCGATCTCACCGCCGAAACGCGACGAATGCCGGAAGCGGACTTCGACGATGACCAGGCAATCGGGACGGCGGGTGCGCATGATGAGATCAATTTCTCCGGCGCGGCACCTATAGTTGCGCGCAACGAGACACAGCCCTCGCATCACGAGATAGAGCGCGGCGAGCGCCTCTGCCGCCGCGCCTCGTGCGCGCGCATTCACTCTCCCAGCGGGATGAATCCGTCTGCGTGAATCTCTGCAAGCCTCAGGTCACGGCGAAAGGCGCCGTCATCCTGCAACCACAGGTAGCCCATCGCAGCGGGCACGCCAACCGGTGTCGCGGCATCGAGAATCGGCAGCCAGGTTGCCAGCCGGTAGGCATCGAAGCCAAGCGCATAGAGCTCCGCGTACGGACTGTCGGCCAGTCCAAACGTCGCAGTGAGCGTTGCCTGCTCGGGGGTTGGGTCGGCGAAGACGGGCATTTCGGTCAGCTTGAATCCCGCGAGCTTGTTCGTCTGTTCTCCGCGAGCTACCTGGGATGTGGCGTAGACCGGGAGATCGTCGGCAAAGTGAAAGCGCAGCGCCGGCACCAGGGCCTCTGCCTCCACCTGGGTGGTCAGCGCGATGATGCCGTCGAGATCCCCGCGGGCGCGTGGCAGGAACTCCAGCTGCTGTCCCAGAATGTTGGCAATTTCGTTCTTGCGCGCCTCACTCGCGGCCACCTGCATGGCTTCGCCGACCGCGCCGGTCAAGCCGCGTATATCGACGAACGGCGCCGCCGTCACCGGATAAGGCCACTGCTCGCGGAACGTGGTCAGCGCCCGTCTTGCCCAGCGATCCTGGCTGTGCACGACCAGCAGCTTCTCGTGGCCTGCCGTCAGTACGTGCCGGGCAAGCGAACCCGCTTCGTCCTCGATCGCAACGCCAATCTGAAACAGTCCGGGAACCGCAGCTTCGCTCTCGAGCCCCGGCGTCTGGTCGAGATAGTTGAGCAACAGACGCGGTACCTGCGAAAACGCGGTGATCTCGGCAAATCGATCAACCTGGTCTTTGAGCAGTGGACCGACGACGACGTCTGCGCCACCCGCCAGCGCGCGTTCCCAGACGATCGCAAGGTCATCGCTGGCAGAGTCGTAAAACTTGATCTGCGGCTTCGACTCGGCGTCTTCGCTGAGATAGGCGGCTACCAGCCCATCGCGCACGGCGTTGCCAGCCCCGGCAAGGTTGCCCGACAGCGGCAGCAGGAGCGCCACGGCCGGGACCTGGTAGTCCTGCAGACGCTTGAGCGCCGTTGGCGGATCCAGTCGGGCCGGATGGCTCGGATACCTGCGCTGCCAGCGCTGCCATGCGGCAACCTGACCGGTAATGGATGCCGCACTGCGGATGTCCTGCTGCAGCAACCACCAGGCGTGGTGATACCGATGGGTGAACGCGCTGGGGCCCTGCTGCGCGCGACCGAGCGCAAACCAGATCCGGTCATGGATATCTGCCGGCAGCGCCTCGGCGCCCAGGCCCAGGTTGATGGAGGCCTGAATCCAGGCATCCGCCGCACATCGATACTGAGCCAGGGCGCTGCAGATCTCAGCAAGAATCAGGTAGTCGTCGTCCTCGAGTCGTGCCACGCCCGTAAATGCAGACTCGGCGGCGACCATATCGCCGATGAGCAGGTTGGCGCGGGCGAGGGTGCGGTAATAGTCCGGCGCGCTGTCCACGGGCACATCCGTGAGAGCAATACTCTCGAGAATTGTCAGCGCCTGGATGCCGTCACCGTTGAGAACGAGCACCTGGGCGGCTTCGATTCGCAGGCGTGCCGCGCTTGCCGGATTGCGCGCCTGCTCTGCCTCACGCAGAAGCGCAGCATAGTCGTCGCTGAGTTGCGGGTCTCGGCGGTCTGGTGTCTGGAGCGTGCTTTGACACGCCGACATTGCCACAATGCAGGCGAGACAAAAGAGGATCTGTTTCAGCATGACGGCCCGATTGAACTGCGGTGTCCTTTACGTAGTTGCCACGCCTATTGGACATCTCGGCGACCTTACCCGGCGAGCGGAAGAAGTCCTCAAAGCGGTGCAGATTGTGGCTGCGGAGGATACCAGACGCACGCGGGTGCTGTTAGATCACATCGACCATCGGGCGCCTGAGCTGGTCAGCCTGCACGAGCACAACGAGGCGGCAATGGGCGAGCGCCTGGTCGAGCGCCTGCGCGACGGCAGCGACGTGGCGCTGGTTTCGGACGCCGGGACGCCGCTCGTCAACGACCCGGGTTACGCCCTGGTCCAGGCTGCCCATGCGGCGGGTATCAGCGTGGTGCCGGTGCCCGGCGCGTCGTCGATTACCGCGGCGCTCAGCGTCTGTCCGCTGCCGGCAAGACCTTTCCGCTACGTGGGCTTTCTGCCGCAGAAAGCCAAAGCGCGCAGGCAAGCGCTCAAAAGCTGGCTGGTGCACGGAGATGCGCTGATCTTTCTGGAGGCGCCGCACCGTATTCTCGCTGCGCTGAAAGACATCGGCGAGCTGTGCGAACGCCGCGTCATGCTCGGGCGGGAGCTCACAAAACAGTACGAGGAAGTCCTCGTTGGCACGGCGGCTGAGGTTGCCGCTGCGCTCGGCAATGAACCCCGCGGAGAGTTCACCGGGATTGTCGAGGCGGCTGAGGTGGCGGACGTCTCATTCGATCATCGCCAGGTGCTGAGCGCGCTGCTCGAGGAGTTGAAGCCCGCGCAGGCGGCGCGCATTGCCGCCAACATCTGCGGCACAAAAAAATCGGTGATGTACGAACTTGCGATGACGCTCAGCGAAGCCAACTAGTCTGCCGAGCCGCCAACGCGCAGAATGAAATCGTTGATGCGCGCCATGGTCTCAGCGGCGCTGGTGGCTGTCAGATGGTTGGCGCCCGGCACGCGCAGCACTTCCACGAGACCCCGCCAGTGCCTGGCCAGATTGTCTGCATGCTGCGGCGGTATGATCTGGTCTTTTTCAGCGATGAGGATAAATGCGGGCGCGGAAATGGCGTCGATTCGGCTGAGCGAATCGAAGCGATGTTTGAGCAGCAGACCTGCCGGCAGAAACCAGTAGGTCGACTGCGCAACGGCCACGATGCTGTCGTAAGGTGTGATCAAGACAAGCCCGTCCACGGGGCGTTCCGCGGCAAGGTGCACCGCAACCCCGGAACCCATGCTGCGTCCGTGCAGAATGACGCGGCCGTTGAAATCGAATTCCCTGGTGGCCGCGTCGTAGACGTGCAGCGCATCGGCGAAGAAGGCGCTTTCTGAGGGTCTGCCGGTGCTCGAGCCATAACCCCGATAGTTGACATAGAGCGTGTTCGCCACGTGGGCGCGCATCTCAGCCACCTCCGCCACATCCTGGCCGTTGCCGCCGAAGTAAAGCACCAGCGGTGCCCTGGCCGGCTCGGGTGCCGGCATGAGCCACCCTGTCAATTGGTTGACGCCGTTACTGGTCTGCCAGGCATGCGGCGCGAGCTTGCGGGTGGCGTCCGCGTCGTTGGGCCGCGGGAAGAACAGCAATCCGTCCTGCAGGAAGTACATTGCCGCGCAGATGCAAAGGTAGCCGATGCCGAGGAACGCTAAGAATCTAACCATGCCGTCAGTATTCCGACGCGCACCGTCCGGCGCAATGGCGGATGAGTCACGAATTGGCCTTCTGGTGCGCGCGGCTGCGCCGCCATCGCCGAGAGGTTCCTATACTGAGTAGTGAAGATGGAAAAAGGCACGTTAGATGCTTTGCAACTTGCTGCTGGTCGATGATGAGCCCGAAGTACGGGAAGCGATGTGTCAGGCGTTGCGCCACGAAGGGTATGACATCCGCGTGGCCGAAAGCGCCGCCGCCGCTCTGGCGGTGCTCGACCAGCACCCGGTGGACATCATCGTCAGCGACCACAACATGCCGGAGGGCAGCGGCGCTGAGCTCCTGGCCCGGGTGCGGGACGAATATCCGCACATCGTGCGCATCATGCTGAGCGGCCAGGAAGATCTGCAGACCGTGATGGAAGCTGTGAACAGTGGCGCGGTCGACAAGTTTCTGCCGAAGCCCTGGTCGAACGATACGCTGCGGGCAATGCTCCGGGAAGCTGCTGCGCTTGCCAGCTCGCAGGACGAGGCACGCGTCGAGACCAGCCCCCACGCGACGCTGTGCCATCAGATTTTCAAGCTGCCCGGCCCCGCCCGGCTGATTGTCCTGGAAGTGCGTAACTCGAGCGTCAACCGGCTGATGACCCTGAAGCAACAGGTAGAGCTGATGGACGAAGTGAGCCGACGTGCCGTGGCACAGCTTGGTGCGCTCCTGATCCCGGTGCAGGCGCTCGAAGACACGGTTTTTGCGTTTGCGGCAGAGATTGGAAACCATCAGGCAGTGGAAGAGCTCGTTCACGTCCTGTGCCAACCGTTTGACCTGAGCGGTAAGCTCACCGCGCTCAGTCTGGCCGCCGGCTACGTGGATATCGATGAGGTGGAAGATGCCCTGGCTACCGAACACTGGCTGCGCCGCGCGCTGGTGGCGGTGACCGCCACGGCGTTTGCGGGTGAGGTCACGGCGTATTCGCAGCAGGTGCAGGAGGATCTGCACGACCGTCATACCCTGGAGCAGGGCATGCGTCAGGCGCTCGCGCGCGACGAGTTTTTTCTGCAGCTTCAGCCGCAGGTCAGCGGCAAGCACCTGACGATAGAAGGTGCCGAGGCGCTGTGCCGCTGGCAGCACCCCGAACGTGGCCTGATTGCGCCGCTGCGCTTCATCGACCTTGCTGAACGCAACGGCTTTATTCACGAGCTGGGTATCTGGGTCATCCGTGAAACCTGCCGCGTGCTCGAGGAGCTCTCGAGGCGGGGCCATGGTGCCATCAAGGTCGCGGTGAACATCTCACCGCGTCAGTTTGCGCTGACAGACTGGCTCGACGTCATCGAGAGCCTGGTGCGACAGGGCACCTTCGAGCCCGGCGCGCTGGAATTCGAGATCACGGAGAGCACCGTCATGAACAATCCCAGCCATGCGCGTACGGTGCTGGAACGGTTGAAGCGCTGCGGGCTTGCCATTGCCATGGACGATTTCGGCACGGGTCATTCATCGCTTGCGCTCTTGAAAGAGCTGCCGGTTGACGTGCTGAAGTTCGACCGGTCCCTGGTGCGCGGCATCCAGGAAGACGACAAGAGCCGCAAGCTCCTGCAGCGGGTGGTCGAAATGGCCCACGATCTGGGTGTCGTCAGCGTGGCTGAAGGTGTGGAAACCCCGTGGGAGGCCACGTTCTGCCGGAATCTGGGCTGTCAGCTGATTCAGGGATTTGCGTTCTACCGGCCGATGGATGAAGCCGACTTCTATGCGGTGCTGGACAAGGGTGCGATAGCGCAATTGCCGCGGACCGCCAGTTGACCTAACCTAACGGCAGAGTTAGCCGAGCAGTCGCCGGTTGCCGGTCAATTTCATGGCCGCAACGGGAGGAAAGTCCGGGCTCCACAGGGTGAAGTGCCAGGTAACGCCTGGGGGGCGTAAGCCCACGGAAAGTGCAGCAGAGAGTAGACCGCCACACCGTCAGGTGCGGTAAGGGTGAAAGGGTGCGGTAAGAGCGCACCGCGCGAGTGGTAACACGTCGCGGCTAGGTAAACCCCACTCGGAGCAAGGCCAAATAGGGATCCTATGGTGTGACCCGCACCGGATCCGGGTAGGCCGCTCGAGGTCGCTGGTGACGGCGACCCTAGATGAATGACTGTTCTCGACAGAACCCGGCTTACAGGCTAACTCTTTGTTATATTAAACTTAGCGCTTATTGCTAAAAACTATCTTACTTAAAGTAGTTTCTAGAAGTTAGCGCTAGGTTATAGTGAAGCTGAGTTTTGTTCTGAGAAAACTCAGTGAATATGCGGAAAATTTCCTTATTTTTCCGTAGCTTAACGGATTCGCCGCTTGACTCGCCAAACCCGCGACCTATGATGCCGGTTAGGTGGGAAAATGTGGAGAAATGTGGGTTGCGCGTCTTTCGCGGCCGGTGAGCATCCTGACAGGGTGTCGTTCGCGAGTGCAATCACCAAGTTGAGCCGTGTTTCGTGGTATTGGCAATGCAACCCTCGACAGCAAGGGCCGGATGGCGCTGCCCGCGCGCAATCGCGAGGTCGTGCAGCTTGCGGCTGACGGCAAGGTCGTGGTGACCATCGATATGCGCGAACCCTGTCTCCTCATGTACCCGCTGCCCGAATGGGAAGTCGTGCAGCGCAAGCTCGAGGGATTATCGAACGTCAATCCCCGGGCCCGACTCCTGCAGAGACTTTTGATTGGGCACGCGACGGATCTGGACCTCGACGCCAACGGCCGCGTGCTGCTGCCGGCAATGCTCAGAAATCATGCCGCGCTCGAGAAAAAGCTCGTGCTGGTCGGCCAGGGTAACAAGATCGAGATCTGGTCTGAGCAGAAGTGGCACGAGAGCATGGAATCCTGGCAGGGCGATGCAGCGAAGCTGCTCGAAGATGGGGATGCGTTTACGGGGTTGTCCGTTTAGTGGCCAACACCCCGGACCATCACGTCCCGGTATTACTGGAAGAAGTACTGAACAATCTAGTGCACGCGACGGCTGGAACTTACGTTGACGCAACCTTCGGGCGTGGCGGGCACGCGCGCGCAATGCTCGCTCGGCTGGGGCCGGGCGCACGCCTGGTTGCGCTCGACAGAGATCCGCGCGCCGTCAGCGCGGCAGAGCAACTCGCGGCAGAAGACGCGCGCGTGGTTGCCGGTAAAAGTCGCCTGAGTGAGCTGGCCAGCACCCTCGCGCAGCTTGACATCGACGCTGTCGATGGCGTGCTGATGGATCTTGGTGTGTCCTCGCCGCAGCTCGACGCCGCGGATCGGGGATTCAGCTTTCGCCTGGACGGCCCCCTCGACATGCGCATGGATCCGGACTCGGGGCAGAGCGCCGCCGAGTGGCTCAATACGGCTGAGGAACAAGAGATAGCCGACGTGCTCAAGCGTTACGGCGAAGAACGCCACGCGCGGCGAATTGCCCGCCGCATTGTCGGCGCACGCCCACTCGAGACGACAAGCGAGCTCGCTGAGCTCGTGACGGCTGCAGTGCCGCAGCGCGGTGGTAAAGGCAAACACCCGGCCACGCAGACGTTTCAGGCGATACGCATGCGGGTCAATGATGAAATGGCTGAGATAGAGCGCGGTCTCGAACAGGCTTATGCCGTGCTGAGCCCCGGCGGTCGACTGGCCGTCATCAGTTTTCATTCGCTGGAAGATCGCCTGGTCAAACAGTACTTCCGCTCTTTGACGCGACCCCCGGCGCTGCCGCGTCGAGTACCGATCAGACACGCTGAGGTTGCCACCGCGGCCCGCGACGTTGCCGGCCCCCTCGCTCCCACTCAGGCTGAGCTCGAGAACAATCCACGCGCGCGAAGCGCCAAGCTCCGTGTCATCGAGAGGGTGGCCTCGTGAAGCCCAGGGGTGGCAACAAGAAGCGCGCCGTTCGGAAAGTGGACCGCAGAGTGCTGCTTTTACAGTCCGTTTTTGCCGTGGTGCTGGTGGCCATTGTCGCCAGCGGGTTGACGCTCGTCACTTCCGCGCAGGACATGCGCGAGCTCTACCGGATGATGGGTGAGGTGCAGCGTGAGCGTGATGGGCTCGCAGCTGAATACAGCCGTCTGCTGCTGGAGCGGAGCGCGCTGTCGAGCATGCAGAGCATTGAGGAGGCCGCTGAGAACGAACTCGACATGGCCTTCCCGGAAGGCGTCGGCGAGGTGCTCGAATGACCCTGTGGCGGCACTATCTGCTGGTTGGACTTTTTCTCGCCGCGGTGCTCGCACTGTCCGTTCGTGTGGTGTATCTGGGCGTTACCGAGCGCGAGTTCCTGCAGCAACAAGGTGATGCACGTTCGGTACGCAAGGAAAACATTCCGGCGATGCGCGGGGTTATCTACGACCGTCAGGGCGAACCTCTGGCGGTCAGCACGCCGGCCTTTGCGGTCTGGACCGATCCCAGCAAAGCAGGTTTCGATGATGTCGAGATACGGCGTCTGGCGGCGGTGCTGGACATGCCGTCGGAAGAGCTTGCCGGCCGCCTGCAAGCCAACGAGCGCAAAGCGTTCATTTATCTGAAACGGCGGATCACCTGGGATCTTGCGGAGGAGCTCAGGGCGCTCGACATCGACCACCTGTACCTGCAGCGTGAATACCGGCGCTACTATCCAGCCGCGGAAACCGCAGCCCATCTCGTCGGCGTGACGAACATCGACGACGAGGGGGTGGAAGGCAGCGAATACGCGTTCAACCGACGCCTGCGCGGCGAGCATGGCGGCAAAGTGGTGTTGCGCGATCGCAGGGGCAATACCATTCGTGATCTCGACTACGTGAGCGCGCCGGTATATGGCCAGGATCTGGCGCTGTCGATTGACCTGCGGCTGCAGTTCATCGCGTATCGGGAGCTCAAATCCGCGGTGACCAGTCACGAGGCCAAGTCCGGTTCGCTCGTCATGGTCGACACGGCCACCGGCGAGGTGCTGGCGCTCGTCAATCAGCCGTCTTACAACCCCAATGACATTCCGGGCCAGCTGCGTGGCATGCGCAACCGCGCTTTGACCGACGCGTACGAGCCGGGATCTACGATCAAACCCTTCACGGTGCTCGCGGCACTCGAATCCGGCCGCTACGACCGTACGAGCGTCGTGGCGACGGCGCCGGGCTACTTCCGCATCGGCCAGAAGATGATTGAAGACCCGGTCAATCGCGGTGATGTGTCGCTCGGCCAGGCGCTGGCGAAGTCGAGTCAGGTCGCCATTGCCAAGATAGCCCTGGACATCGAGGAGCGCGCGGTCTTCGAAGTGCTGCGCCGGGCAGGTTTAGGTGATTACCTGGGCACGGGTCTGCCGGGTGAAGCGCTCGGCTATCTTGACGATGCGCAGCTGCGTTATCCGGTGGTGCGGGCCACGATGGCTTATGGCTACGGACTTTCGGTCACGCCGCTGCAGCTTGCGCAGGCGTATCTGACCCTTGCCACCTTCGGCGAAAAGGTGCCGGTGTCCATTCTGAAAACGACCCCTGGCCAGGTGCAGCGGCAGCGGGTGTTCGACCGCAGATTCGTCGAAGAAGTGCTCGGCATGATGGAAGGCGTCGTCGCCGCCGACGGCACGGCGCCGGCGGCTCGCGTGCCCGGTTACCGCGTTGGCGGTAAAACCGGAACGGCGCGGATCGTCGGTCCGAACGGCTACGACGATGAACGCCACGTGGCCTGGTTTGCCGGCCTGGTGCCGGTCAGTCAGCCACGTTTTGTCATGGTGGTGGTGATCAACGAACCCAAGGCGGGCCTGTCCGGCGGCGGTACGGTTGCCGCACCCGTGTTTGCGCGGGTGGCAGAACGCAGCCTGAGGTTACTCGGCGTGCCACCGGATGCGCCGCTTCTCGCAAGCTCCGGAGGACGTGGATGAACCTCAGAGAGCTGCTTGCAAACGACGATCTTCCCGGCGTTGAGCTGCAAGGTCTGAGTGAGCACACCCTGGAGGTGGAACCGGGTTACGGCTTCATCAGCGTGGCCGCCAACGACGAGATGCTGCTCAAGCACTGTGATGCCGCAATCGAACGCGGCGCGAACGCGGTGCTGTGCCCGGCTGAGCGCGTGACCGCGCTGGCTGACTGCAACGTGCCGGTAGTTGGCGTGGATGATCTCGACCGCAAGCGCGGCGACCTGGCGGCAAAATTTTATGGTGATCCGAGCCGTAGTCTCGCCTGCGTGGGCGTGACCGGGACGAACGGCAAGACCTCGGTGGCTTATCATATCGCCGATCTCAGCGTGCGCCTCGGCAAGCCGCTCGGCTACAGCGGAACGCTGGGGTGGGGTGAGCTCGATGCTTTGCAGACCGACGTCATGACCACGGCCAACGCTGTTGCCCTGCAGCGGCGTCTTGCCCTTCTCAAAGAGCGCGGCTTTGCCGGAATTGCCATGGAGGTCAGCTCTCACGCCCTGGACCAGCACCGCGCCGACGCTGTGGCTTTTGACGTGGGCGTGTTTACCAACTTGTCAAGAGATCATCTCGACTACCACGGTACGCTGGACGCCTACGGCAAAGCCAAAGCACGGCTTTTCGAAGCGTTCCCGCTGCAGGCAGCGGTCATCAACGTGGGAGACGAGTACGGTCGGACGCTCGCCGCTCGCACGCAGGCGCCGGTTCTGTCTTATGGCGAAGGCGGTGACTGGCGCTGGCAGCGCCAGGTTGTCGACGGTGGCTCGGAAGTGCGCTGGCTGACGCCGCTGGGCGAATTTGAAGCGATGCTCCCGGTTGTCGCCGACTATGCTCTGGACAACATCACAGCGGCAATGCTCGCGCTCGTTGCTCTGGATCATGAAGTCGAGGCAGTAGTTGCGGCGCTGGACGGCCTGCAAGCCGTGCCAGGAAGGATGGAGATGTTCGGCGCTTCTGGACAGCCGTCGGTGGTGGTCGACTACGCACACACGCCGGACGCGCTCGCCAAGGTGCTTGCTGCGCTCGAGCCGGTCTGCCGCGGCAAGCTGGTATGCGTGGTGGGATGCGGCGGCGACCGCGACCGTGGCAAACGGCCCGAGATGGGTGCCGTGGCGGCGCAGGCAGACGAGGTCTGGCTGACCTCGGACAACCCGCGCAGCGAATCCCCGGACGCCATCATTGCCGACATGCAGGACGGCATTGCAGCTGCAGACGCATCCCGCGTGACAACCTGCGTAGCGCGCGATGCCGCCATCGCCGGCGCCGTTCGCGGCGCCGCCGCCGGCGATGTGGTGCTGGTGGCGGGCAAAGGCCACGAGGACTACCAGGAAATTGCGGGGCAGCGGGTGCCTTTCGATGACCGGGTAGAGGTCACCAGAGCCCTGGAGGGGAGATAGCTATGCTGTTGTGGTTGACCGAGTATCTGTCCGGGTTTGTCAGCGGTTTCTCCGTTTTCCAGTATCTGACTTTCCGCACGATGGTCAGCGTCATGACGGCGCTGTTCATGTCGCTGCTGATAGGCCCGTTTGTCATCGCAAAGCTTGCCGACCTGCAGATAGGTCAGACCGTGCGCGACGAAGGACCAAAGTCGCATTTGAGCAAAGCCGGGACGCCGACCATGGGCGGCGCGCTCATTCTGATCGTCATATTCATCACCACGCTTCTGTGGGGCGACCTTGCGTCGCGCCACGTCTGGAT
>JAAUXY010102408.1_pt1 | contig 11125 bp, 9 predicted proteins | sample 7278121 | NCBI WGS metagenome assembly JAAUXY01 (sample SAMN14350117, study PRJNA611818) | marine sediment metagenome | isolation source: surface marine sediment (1.8m) | place: French Polynesia: Moorea | collected 2018-08
CGGCGGGCCAGATTGAAGTGCTGCTCCAGGTTGCCGACCCGCTTGTCGAGCCGGGCCACGTCCTCGAGCATCACATGCAGCTCCTTCTGGATGACGTGCGCCTGTTCCCGCATGCGCACGTCCCGGAACACCGCGCGGACCGTGTTGAGCGTGGCCCAAAGGGTGGTCGGCGAGACGATGAAGACCCGCTCCCGGAAGGACTGCTCGACCACGTTCGGGAAGTTCGCGTGCAGCTCGGCATAGACGGCCTCGCTGGGCAGGAACATCAGCGCCGCCTCAGCGGTCTCGCCGGGCAGGATATAGCGCTCGCGGATGTCGCGGACATGCTTGAGGATCGACTGGCTGAAGACGCGGCTCGCCTGGACCTTCTCGGCGTCGGTCTCGGCCTGGCGCAGGGCGTGATAGCCCTCGAGCGGGAACTTGGCGTCGATGGCGATCGGCCCCGGCGGGTTCGGGAGCCGCAAGAGGCAGTCGACCCGGCGGTTCTCGCCGATGGTTGCCTGAAACGCATAGGCCGTGGCCGGCAGCACGGCCTCGACCAGGTCCTTGAGCTGGATCTCGCCGAATGCGCCCCGCGCCTGCTTGTTGGCCAGGATGTCCTGCAGGCCGACCACCTGGCTCGAGAGCTCGGTGATGTTCTGCTGCGCCGCGTCGATCACCGCCAGACGCTCGCGCAGCCCGGCCAGCGTGCGGTCGGTTTCCTTGTTCGACTTCTCCAGGCTTTCGCCCACGCGGCGGCCGACCGTGGCCAAAGCATCCGCCAGCGCCCGTTCCTGTTCGACCAGACGCTGGGCGAGCTGGCCCTGAGCCTGAGCCTGGCTTTCCGCCATGGCGGCAAGCCGTCCGGTCAGCTCGGCCCGCCCGCGCTCGGCCCGCAGCACCAGAGCCACGGCAACGGCCACCGCCGCCGCGGCGACCAGCACCGCAAGGATCAACACCAGGCTCGCATCCATCCCCGCCATAGCCCTGATCCTAGCACAGCCGGTCCGCCGACACCCGGTTCCCCGGCTTGACGGCCCTCGCGGCTCTCATTACCTAAGAGAAATTCCGACAAACGCAGGCAAGACCGCTTTCGCATGGCAAAACTGCCGATCATCACTGCCCCCGATCCCCGCCTGAAGCGGATCTCCCAGCCGGTTGATTCGGTGGATGGCGAGATCCGTAAGCTGATGGACGACATGCTGGAGACCATGTACGCGGCCCCCGGCATCGGCCTCGCCGCGCCGCAGGTGGGCGTGCTCAGGAGGGTGATCGTGGTCGACGTCGCGCGCGAGGGCGAGGAACCGCAGCCGCTCAAGCTCGCCAATCCGGAGGTGTTGTGGGCCTCGGACGAAGAGGCGACCTTCGAGGAGGGCTGCCTCTCGTTGCCGGAGCAGTTCGCCGAGGTGGTCCGGCCGGCCAAGGCGCGCATCCGCTATCTCGACGAGGAAGACGAGATCCGCGAGATCGAGGCGGAAGGCATGTTGGCCACCTGCATCCAGCACGAGATCGATCATCTGGACGGCGTGCTGTTCGTCGACCATATCAGCGCGCTCAAGCGCAACATGATCCTGCGCAAACTGTCCAAGGCCAAGAAACAGCACGTGCTGGCGACGGCCTGAGCCGATGCCTCGGAGCCCATGAGCCGCTTGCGCCTCATCTTCATGGGGACGCCCGATTTCGCGGTGCCGGCGCTCAAGGCGCTGGTGGAGGCGGGGCACGAGATCGCCTGCGTCTACTGCCAGCCGCCGCGGCCGGCGGGTCGCGGCCACAAGGTGGCGCTGAGCGCGGTTCAGAAGGCGGCGGAAAACGCCCATCTCGCGGTACGGACTCCCAAGACCCTCACGACCGCCGAAGAGCAATCGGCGTTCGCCGCGTTTCAGGCCGACGCGGCGGTGGTCGCGGCCTACGGTTTGATCCTGCCGAAACCGATCCTGGAGGCCCCTCGGCTGGGCTGTCTCAACATCCATGCCTCGCTGTTGCCGCGCTGGCGCGGCGCAGCGCCGATCCAGCGGGCGGTCCTGGCGGGCGACGCGGAAACGGGCGTTACCATCATGCAGATGGACGAGGGCCTGGACACGGGCCCGATCCTGCTCAGTGATCGCGTGCCGATCGGCGAAGACATGACGGCGCCGATGCTGCACGACGCGCTCGCGGATCTTGGCGCCGATCTGATCCTCGAGGCGCTCGACGGCGTGGCGGACGGACGGCTGGCGCCGACGCCCCAGCCCGAAGGCGGCGTCACCTACGCGGCAAAGCTGAGCCGCGAGGAAGGCCGGCTCGACTGGTCCCAGCCGGCCGTCGTGCTGGCGCGCCAGGTGCGCGCCTTCACCCCCTGGCCGGGCGCCTGGTTCACCACGCAGGGCGAGCGCATCAAGGTGCTGGACGCCGAGGCGGTCGCCGGATCCGGCCCGCCCGGCGAGGTTCTGGATGACCGGCTGATGGTCGCCTGCGGCACGGGTGCGCTGCGCCTCAAACGCGTGCAACGGCCCGGCCGGGCCGCGATGGACGCCGCCGACCTGCTGCTCGGCTTCCGCATCGAGCCGGGCTCCCGCCTGCCGGCGGCGGAGCCGGTACGATGACGCGCTACAAGCTCACCCTCGAATACGACGGCGGCGGCTTCGTCGGCTGGCAGCGGCAAGAGAACGGCCTGTCGGTGCAGCAGGCGCTGGAAGAAGCGGTCTATCGGTTCTGCAGCGAGACCGTGACCATGATCGGGGCGGGGCGCACGGATTCGGGCGTGCACGCCATGGGACAGGTGGCGCATTTCGACCTGGCAGAGCCGCAGGCGACGGACACGGTGCGCGACGCGCTCAACCACCATCTGCGCCCGCATGCGGTGGCCGTTCTGGCCGCAGAAGAGGTGGCGGACGATTTCCACGCCCGCACCTCGGCGCGCGAGCGGCTCTATCGCTATCGCATCGTAAACCGGCGCGCACCCCTGGCCCTCGGCGCCGGGCGGGCCTGGCTGGTCAAGACGCCACTCGACGCCGAGGCCATGCAGGACGCGGCCCAGGCGCTGGTCGGCAAGCACGATTTCACCAGCTTCCGGGCCGCATTGTGCCAGGCGAAGTCGCCGGTCAAGACGCTGGACGAACTCACCGTGCGGCGCGACGGCGATGAAATCCGCATCACGGCGCGGGCGCGCTCCTTCCTGCACAACCAGGTCCGCATCATCGCCGGCACGCTCAAGCTGGTGGGTGAGGGCAAATGGGACCGGGCCGACGTGGCCGCTGCCCTCGCCGCTCGCGACCGGGCCGCGGCGGGTCCCACGGCGCCGCCCGAGGGGCTCTATCTTGTGGCGGTGCGGTACTGAGGCACCCTCGCGCTAGTCTCCGGTGACGTGCCCGCGAATGAGCCAGATGCGGCTCGCCTCGCCCCGCTTGAAGGTGCTGTTGACGACCGCCATGGCCCCCGCGCCGTTGACGACGAGCTTGCGCATCAGATAGCCCTGCTGGCTGCCGTTGAAGCCGAGGTCGGAGTCCCCGGTGCCGGGCACGATGGAGGGTGCCGCAAAGGTCTCCCCGCCGTCGTGCGAGGACGCAAACCCGAGCCCGCGCGGATAGTTCCGCCGGTTGGGGAAGAGCTCCCAAAGGACGTAGAGATTGCCGTCCCCGTCCAGGCTCAGCGACGGGAACGCGATGCTGTCGAAGCGATTCGCCTGGCCAGCCGAAATCTCTCGCGGCTGCTGCCACCGGTCCGCTCCCTTCGCCCGGCGACTGTATCGGATGTGGTAGCGCTCGAACGGGCCGGTCGGGCTTTCCGCGTAGACGAGATGGAGTGTTCCGTCGCGATCGGCTGCGACTTTGGGCGCATCCGCGTGGCCATCGCTGTCAAAGACGATCTCGGCCTCGCCGAAGGTCCGTCCCCGGTCCCGCGAAGTCGCGACCCGGATACTGGCGCCCCTGTCCTCGCCCACGGTCCAAGCGAGATGGACGGCCCCGTCAGGGCCGACCGCGAGGGCGGGGCCGCGGGCCGGGACTTCCTCGCCACCGCCGGCAATGCGCTCCGGCTTGGCGAAGCTCTCGCCGCCGTCTGTCGACCGGCTGAACCAGAGGGACCCTTCGTATTCGGTCCAGGCGGCATAGAGCACCCGGTCCGGACCCATCGCCAGGTCCAGGCTGCCGTTGTGCCAGCGTTCGGCCGTGAGACGCCCTTTGCCGTCGCCGGCAAGCGAGTTCGAGAGGTTCAGGGGCTCGCTGAAGGTCTTGCCGCCGTCCGTGGACCGCGCGAAGAAGATCTCGCCCCCGTGGGAGCCGCCGGAAAAGACGATCTCCTGCCAAAGGACATGGATCTCGCCGGCATCCTTGGACGCGATCACGATCCGCGGCAGCCAGGAAAAGGTCCCGGGACTGCGCGAAATGTTGACCGGCTCCTTGAAGCGCTGCGTCCCGTCGGGCCCGTAGACCTGGAGAAAGATGTCCAGCCGGGGCTGATCGGCCCAGACGACCCCGACATCGCCCCGGCTGCTGATGGCCACCGTGGGGTCGTCCACATAGTTGAACTCGGACCGGTTCATGCGCCAGGGCCCGCGATAGGCGGCACCCGAGGCGACTTCGATCTTCGCATCCCACTGCACCTTGGCGGTTTCCGCCTGCCCCGGTGCGGCGGCGGCGATCACGCTCGCCGTCAGCAGTGCGGATACGGCAAGACGCGCCCTCGCAACTGTTCCTGTCATAAGTGACTTGGCTCCCGACGACCGACTGGATTCGCCGCCGACCTGCCCCTCCGAGACCGGAGGCGACGCCTCTCCGGTCACCGACAAGTCCAAACCAAGCGCGTCGCACAATCAAGCGAATTTGGCCGCGCGGCTCCGGTGCGAGCTTTAGAAGCTGTAGGTCCAGCCGAGCTGGATGTAGTCGTCGCGGCGCAGGTCCGCGAGAAAGCTGTCGGAGGCGGTGCCGCTGACGATCTGGGCCTCGAGGCTGAGCGTCCAGCTGTCGCCGAAACGCCGGCTCGCCTCGACGAAGAAGTTCTTGCCGGGCGTGTTGACATCCTGGAGATAGCCGAACAGCAGCTCGGTGTCCTGCGGGTCGTTGGCGGTCCAGCGCACGCCCGCGAACGCGGCATTGCCGAAAAAGAAGGTGTTGGCCTCTTCGTCGCGGGAATCGAAGATGTGCTCGGCCAGGACGCCGAGGTCCATGTTGCTGCCGAAGATGCCGAAGAAGGTGTACTCGAAGCCCGCCACCGAGGCCCAGTAGCGCTGCTCTTTGCCGGACCGGTTGAGCTGCCCCTCCCGGTAGAGCCCTTCGAATTTGAGCAGCCAGGGCCCGGTGGTGTATTGCGCGTCGATGCCGCCCTGGTCGATCTGCTGGTAGAACGGGATGAGCACCAGACCGCCGCCCCGGTCTCGCCCCGGAAGCAGGGCCGGGTCGCGGCTGGTGCCGCGAAACCAGGAGAGGCCGAAGTCCAACTCGTCGATGGCGTGGCTGTAGCGGGCCGCAAAGTCGATATGCCGGTCTTCGGCGCCGGATTCGTATTGCGGCGTATCCGTGTTGACCACCAGCGCCGACCGCAGGCGGCCGCTCCGTCCCGGGAACGTCCGCTCGCGGAATCCCGTGAGCACGAACAGGTCCACCGTGCCCCAGTCTCGCGCGACGGAGAGCTGCAGCATGGGCTGGCCAAGCTTCTCTTCCCGGTCCGGATACTCCACCAGGTCGGTCTGGTTGATGATGTCGACCAGGTGGATCGACTCGGTGACCCCCCAGAACACCTTGTCGACGCCGGTGCGAAACTCGAACCGGCCCAGCTCCTCGACGTCCATGACCTTGAGCCAGAACGCCTCGCGCAGGTCGAAATGGGTGCGCCGCGGGTCCGAGGAATCGTAGCGATAGAAGGGCTTGATGGTGAGGCTGTCGCCGGAGTCCGTCCATTCCTGGTAGTACTCGACCTCGCCGTAGAGCGAGGCCAGATGGCGGCGCTGACCCTTGTGAATGGGCTCGAACGGGAACAGGCGCGTCTCGGCGCTGATGTTGCCGGTGATCTCCAGCTCGTCCGCCGCAGCGGGGGATGCGGCGGCGGCCGATATCAGCAAGGCGGCAAGCGCGCCACGCGTCATTTGGCGCGTTTCAGGCTGTTCCGATTGAAGTCGCGCTCCGACAGGCCGGTCCGGAAGACGTAGTTGTTCCAGAAGAGATCGGTGGACTTGCCGGTCAGGTGGTTGACCATGACCATCTTGTCGGCGCGCCAGTACTGGTCCAGGTACTGCTGATAGCCGTGGTAGGTGAGGGTCTTCAGCAGATCCCCCTTGCGGTCATAGTAGTCGACTTTCATGACCCGGTACTCGGCCTTGTCCCACCAGACCACCTGGCGCGTGTAGCCTGAGTTCTCGTACACCGGATAACGCTCGACCACGAAGCAGTCGAGCCCGTCGAGGCTCTCGTCGCGGAGATACTTGTAGGTGTATTTCTCGATCTCCTGGCTGGTCAGATCCTCGTAGGCGAACTCGCTGCCGACGAAGGACCCGGACTTGTTCGACGAGCTGATGCGCTTGACCCGCTTGACCGCCGGCAGATAGAGCCACTGGTCGTCGTCGCCGACCTTGTGCGCGAAGGTCAGGAGCGCGGTCCCCTTGATGTCGCGCGGGCGGTCGAACACGATCAGGTTCTTGTCGCCGTCGTCCAAGACCTCGAAGATCTTGATTTGGAGCTCCCGGCTGCTCTCCTGGCCCTGGCGGTTGCGCAGGACCATCTTCATGTCCTCGACGACATAGTCGCCGAAGCCGGTGTCGCGCCGGTCGGCCTCGGTGGCGATCTCGAGACCGATCTGCTCGGGCGTTGAAGCCCCGACCGGAGCCGTGAGCGCGAGAGCCGCGACCGCCAGGCCGAACAGCCCAAATGCCGGTCTATTCAGCGGGCGCAAGTCTTTCGACAGCATGACGTCGTCCCTCCATTTTCATCAGCAAAGGTGGCAGGAAAAGAAAATCCACGAACAGCGCGATGGCGATTGTGATCGCGGTCAAGAGACCCATGCGGGCGTTGATGCCGAAGTCCGACAGGGCCAGCACCGCGAAGCCCGCCATGAGCACGATCGTGGTCACGGTGAGCGCCATGCCGACGGTGGTAAAGGCGTAGCGAATGGCGCCTTCCGGGTCCAAACCCTTCTCGCGCCGGCCGCGCATGTACTTCGAGAGGAAGTGGATGGTGTCGTCCACCACGATGCCCAAGGACATGGCCGCCACCACCGAGACGGCCACGTCCACCTGCCCGATGATCAACCCCCAGAGCCCGAAGGCCATGGCCGCCGGCAGCACGTTGGGGATCAGGCTGACGACGCCGGTGCGCAGACTTCTGAGCGCGAGGATCAGAAGAAACGAAATCAGCACCAGCGCCAGGAAGGTCCCGGTCAGCATGCTCCGGATGTTGCGCTCCGAAATGTAGGCGAACATCAGGGACGGACCGGTGCTGGCGGCGCTCATGCCGGCCGGCAGATTGTCTTCGATCCAGCGATCGATACGGGCCGCCGTCTCGCGCATCTCGCGCGCGGTCATGTCCTTGAGCGTGACCGTCACCCGTGTCGCCGACTTGTCCACATTGAGCTGGTCGTTCAGGTCGAGGCCATAGGGCAAGGACAGCTCGTAAAGCAGCAGGTACTGGGCGGCCAGCTCGCGGCTGTCCGGCAGGCGGTACCAGGACGGGTCGTCGCCGTGCATGCTCTTGTTGAGCCGCCGCATGGTGTCCGACAGCGTGTTGACGTGCACCACCTGGGGCTGCGCGCGCAGCCAAATGGCGAACTTCTCAAGGTTCTCCAGATAGGCCGGATTGTTGATGCCGCCGCTCTCGCCCGACTCGACCGAATACTCGAAGGTATAGAGGCCGCTCATGTTCGCGGTGGTGAAGTCGGTATCCCGGCGGAACTCCACGTCGGTGCTGAAGTACTTGACGAAGTCGTCGTTGAGCTCGAGCCGCGGGATGAAGGCGGCCAGCGCGACGATCACCAGGCCGGTGCCCCAGAACAACGGCCGGCGCTGTCGAATGACGAAGTCGGCCAGGCGCTCCATCAAGGTCGAGCGGCCCATATCGCGCGCCTTCACCCGGACCGGCAACAGGGCCATCAGGGCCGGCAGGGTAACCACCGAATAAACGAACGCGGCCATCACGCCGACCGCGGTGATGTTGCCCAGATCGCGGAACGGCGGCGCGTCCGAGAAGTTCATGCTGAGAAAGCCGATCGCCGTGGTCACGCTGGTCAGGAACACGGGCTGCATGTTGATGCGCAGGCTTTCGACGATGGCGTCGTATTTGGCGCGCCCGTGGCGCATCTCGTTGAACATGGTGACCAGGAGATGCACCGAATCGGCGATCGCCAGCGTCATGATGATGGTCGGCGCGATGGCCGAGGGCGGAGTCAGCTTGACACCCATCCAGCCGGCGATCCCCATGGCCGTCATGGACGACAACACGATCACCACCAGCGTCGAGAACGTCCCGGTGAAGGCGCGCAGCAGGATCAGCAATACGGCCAGCAGCACCGCGAACATTAGCGGTGTGATAGTCTGCAGGTCGGACTGGCTCATCTCGGAAAAGGCGTTGTTGAGCATGCCGATGCCGGTGAGCTTGATGTCGAGCCCCGGATAGGCCGCTTTGATGCGGTCGCGCAGGGCCCGGGCCGCCGCCACCGCCTCGGGGGTCTCGGTGACGGTTTTGGCCGGCAGCTGCAGCACCACGTTGACGCCCGCAACATGGGTCCTCTCGGAGATCAGGCGGCTGCGCAGGAGCGGCTCGGCGAGCGCCGTCTCGCGGGCCTCGGCCAGGGCGGCGGGCGGCAGATCCTTGGCCTTCCTGACCAGGTCCGCGACCACCAGCTCGTCGCCGTCGGCCCGGGTGTGCTGGAAATTGGTGATCGAATCGACCCGGCGCGAGTAGGGGATCTTCCAACCCTCGCGCGTCAGCTCCTCCATGGCGTCCAGCAGCTCGGGCGTGAACACCTTGCCGTCGGCGGGCGCCAGCACGAACAGGATGCTGTCGTTCTTGGTGTAGATGTTCTGGATCGCCTCGAAGGCAGCCAGCTGCGGGTTCTCATCGCTGAAGAAGACCCGGTAGTCGGTGCTGAAGCTGATGAAGCGCCCGCCGCTGCCGGCCGCGGCGACGAGTACCAGGGTCAGGATAAGCGCCAGCCAGCGCCAGCGCAGGAGAAGCCGGCCATAGCGCACCACGGGGTCGGACTCGTAACTCGTCTGGTTCACTCTGTTCCCCTCCTATGGCAGGTCCGACCGGGCCTCTGCCATGACGATTGATTGATAAATAAGATCTACAATCTTCAGCGTTGGGCCAAGTGACGGGATGTCGCAGCGCGCCGGTCAGCGCCTGGCGAGACCGCGGACGAAGAGTCGGGAGACGCGCCGGGCGTCCGCGCGGATCTCTTCCGCCGAGGACATGGCGACGAGCGGAGGATAGAGCAGCGCGAGGCTGGCCTTGAGCAGCGCCCTGGCCGCTTCCGGCACGTCGTCGACATCGAACTCGCCGGTTTCGTTGCCCCGCGCGATGACCTCGGCGAACAGCGCGGTGATGGTCCCGAGATGCTGGTGGACCATGTCCATCCGCTTCTTCGAGATCAGCGCCACGAGTTCATCGATCATCTTGTTTTCGGTTGCCATTTCATGCACATCGCAGGCCAGGCCCAGGATCAGCTGCTCGAGCCGCTCGGCGGCCCCGAGCTCGGTGTCGCGCACCAGCATGCGGCCGTGCTCCTCCCGCTCGGACATGCAACGCGCGGAAATGGCGGCGCCAAGATCCTCCTTGTTCTGGAAATACCGGTACAAGTTGCCAGCAGACATATCGCAATCCTGCGCAATCTCGGCCATGGTGGTCTTGCCGAAGCCGAACTGCCGGAAGCGAGCCTCGGCCGCTTCCAGGATCCGACTGCGGACATCCTGTGGGAGCTCCATGGTCAGAGCCTAGCTTCTGAAAAATGAAGAATCAAGAAAATCTTCACTGTTCAGGGCACCTTTGGCCGCACCGGCGGGCGGCGCATGATCCGAGGGTCAGGCGCCGGCGTGCATCAGCACGGTGCTCAGGCTGTGCAGGAAAAACATGATGACAAAGCCGATCACGACCAGCCCAAAGGCATTGAAGCCGTTCACGTTGAGCGCGCTGCGGGCGATGAACCACTCGTAGAGCATGATGACGCCGAGCACCAGGTAGGAGAGGGTCGGCGCCAAGCCGTCGGCCCCGAACAGGTGCCCGATGAACGAGAGCAGCAGGAGGAACGAAATCTCGATCACCTGGGCCCAGTTGTAGGCGGCGATGTAGGCGAAATAGCGCCCGCCCCGGTCCATCAGGGTCACGACATAGAAGGCGGCGAGTGGAAACGCCGTCCAGCTGATGACATAGGAGATCGCCTCGATGGCGAACAGGCGGCCGGGACCGATCTCGTCGCCGCGCCAGGTTTCCCCCTGACCGACCAGCACCACATAGGCGGGCAAGACCAAGGCGGCCGCGAAGAAAGAACGCCAGAACGCGCCCTCGGTGCCGTCGAAGTAGCGCATGCCGTTGGCGTCCAGCCGGGCGAGACGCCAAGCGCCATAGACCGAGCGGGCGATCTCGGAACTGGTGATCATGGCGTTTCCGGGAACAGCCGGCCGAGCACGCCGCGATAGACCCGGGTCAGCGCCTCCAGATCCGCGATGGCGATGCGCTCGTCGACCTTGTGCATGGTTTCGCCGACCAAACCGAACTCGGCCACCGGACAAAACTTGCGAATGAAGCGGGCGTCCGACGTGCCGCCGCTGGTGCCGAACGCCGGGCGCCGGCCCAGGACATCCTCGGCCGCCGCCGCGACCGCTTCGCTCAGGGCGCCGGGCGGTGTGTAGAAGCTCTCGCCGGAAACCTCGATCTCCAACTTGTAGGCGGCGCCGTCCGCCGCCTTGTCCAGGGTTTCCCGCAGCCATCGGTCCAGGCTCGCCCCGCTGTGCCGGTCGTTGAATCGGATGTTGAACCGGGCCCAGGCCCGCGGCGGGATCACGTTGCTCGCGGTGTTGCCCACGTCGATGCTGGTGATCTCCAGGTTGGACGGTTGGAAATACGCGCTGCCGTCGTCCAACTCGGCCGCGGTCAGCGCCGAGACCAGGGCGATCAGCCGGGGCACCGGGTTGTCGGCCTTTTCGGGATATGCGACATGGCCCTTGGTGCCTTCCACGGTCAAGAGC
>JAAUXY010103593.1_pt1 | contig 11123 bp, 10 predicted proteins | sample 7278121 | NCBI WGS metagenome assembly JAAUXY01 (sample SAMN14350117, study PRJNA611818) | marine sediment metagenome | isolation source: surface marine sediment (1.8m) | place: French Polynesia: Moorea | collected 2018-08
CCCATGAAGATCTTGCCTTTCATGGGCTTAAGCGTAGCAATTGCGGGCTTTTTTCGGTGTGAGCCCGGTCGCATCTGTAGGAGCGCCGCTCGAGGCGCGACCGATACAATCGCGCCTCGAGCGGCGCTCCTACAGATGCGACCGGGCTCACACCGAAAAAAGCCCGCAATTGCTACGCTTAAGCCCATGAAAGGCAAGATCTTCATGGGCCTGTTTTCGCTGCCGTTTGCGGCCGTCGGCGTGTGGATGATCTGGATGATCTCGGGCGAGGTCCTCGACGCCTGGGACATGCGCAGCTGGTACCCGGTGCCGGCTCAGGTCATGACCGCCGGCACCACGCAAAATTCCGGCGACGATTCGACGACCTACGAGGCCTACGCGAAATACCGCTATTCGTACAACGCCCGGCAGTATGTCGGTACGCGCGTCACGATTGCCGAGGGCGCTGACAACATCGGCAGTTACCAGACCGAGATGGGGGCACGCCTGAGCGCGGCCTGGCGCAGTGAGGAACCGATCACGGTCTACGTGAACCCCGACGATCCGACGGAATCCATCGTCGACCCGAAATTGCGCTGGGGCCTCCTGGCGTTCAAATCGGTCTTTGGACTCGTCTTTGGCGGCATCGGCTTCGGCCTGCTGATTGCGACAATCGTCACGCGCGCTCCAAAAGAAGAAGAGATCGCGCAGTTCTCGGGTACTCCCTGGCTGCTCAATGACGATTGGCAAACCGAGACGATCAAGTCGGGCTCGAGAGCTGCGATGATCGGGGCGTGGGTGTTCGCCGGTTTCTGGAACCTGATTTCGGCGCCGCTACCCTTCCTGCTGTACGAGGAAGTCACGCGCAAGGAAAACTATGCTGCATTGATCGGCCTCGTGTTCACGGTTGTAGGCATCGGTCTGCTCATCTGGGCGATCCGCCGAACAATGGAGTGGACGCGATTCGGACCCGCGCCGCTGAAGCTCGACCCGTTCCCTGGCTCGATCGGCGGTCATGTCGGCGGCACGATCGACCTGAGCATTCCCTACGATTCGAACGCGAAGTTCCAGCTGACGCTGAGCAGCATCCACAGCTACGTGTCCGGCAGTGGCAAGAACCGCAGCCGCAAGGAGAAAGCAAGCTGGCAGGACAGACTCGTTGCACACGCAGAGCCGGGTGGCAAAGGCACGAGGCTCACGTTCCGGTTCGACGTACCGAAGGCGCTGCAGGAGTCCGATGCGCGGCAGGAAGGCGATAGCTACGACCTGTGGCGACTGAACCTCAAAGCCGAGATCGACGGTCCGGATATCGATCGCGACTACGAGATACCCGTCTACGCGACGGGCGCGCAATCGAGACATATTTCCGAAAGAGCCGTGCAGCAATCGCGCGCCGAGCAGGGCAAGCTCGACGATGCTGCTGTCGTCAGTTCCGTCAAGATCGTTCGGGGTGTCTCCGGAACATCCCTGTATTACCCCGTGTTTCGCCATCTCTGGTCGGGCGTCATTGGCCTGTTCTTCGGCGCCGCGTTCGGCGGCGCTGGCGTGTTTGTTATTCTTGAAGAAGGCGCAAGGATCTTCGGCGGCGTGTTCGTACTGATAGGCGGGCTTATCGGCCTGATATCGCTCTACACAGTGCTCAACTCGCTCGAGGTCACGCAGGACGGTATGTCGATCCGCACGATCCGGCGGCTCCTCGGCATCCCGGTGAAGCGACGTGAAATGCGCCGCGACGCATTCTATCGCTTCGAGAAAAGCAGCTCGATGCAGACGCAGTCCGGCAACAAGCACGTGATGCTCTACAAGGTCAACGCCGTCGACAACCTGGGCAACAACATGGTCATCGGCGAGGGCTTCAAAGGCGAAAATGAAGCGCGCGCCGCCATCCGACTGTTCGAACGCGAACTCGGACTGCGCGCTCGCGACCGGGACAGTTCACGCCGCGACGAAGCGGCTGGCGACTACGACGTTCTTGCGGCTGACAGTTGATTAACGCCGCCATTCCGTATGCAATTGCGGGATGAGTGATGAGCATTCCATGGACGTATCGCAGCTGCGCCGTTCGCAGACTGGCAAAATCATGCACCGTGCGGACCTCGACGAGAACCCGTTCGGGCAGTTCGAGGCCTGGTTTCAGGACGCTTGCGATTCACCGGATCTTGACCCGAACGCGATGGCCCTGGCGACCGTCGACGAACTGGGCCGAGCTCACAACCGCACCGTGCTGCTGAAGTACTTCGACGAATCCGGGTTCGTGTTTTTCACGAACTTCGAGAGCAAGAAAGCGACGCAAATCGACGCCAACGAGAACGTTGCACTGCTGTTTTTCTGGCGCGACCTCGGTCGGCAGGTGATTATTCGAGGTGCGGCCGCCAAGGTACCCACGCGGGAAACGCTGAAGTATTTCGCCACGCGCCCGCGCGGCAGCCAGCTCGGCGCCTGGGTGTCGCAGCAGAGCAGCATCGTCAGTTCACGCGCGCTGCTCGAGGCGAAGTTCGAGGAAATGAAGCGCAAGTTTGCGAACAAGGAAGTGCCGCTCCCTTCCTTCTGGGGCGGCTACCGGGTCCTGCCCACCGAGTTCGAGTTCTGGCAGGGCATGTCGCTGCGCCTTCACGATCGTTTCCTGTACACCCGACAGGACGACGATTCGTGGCAGATCGAGCGCTTGCAGCCCTGACGCATCGCGACTGGCGATGATCCGACTGGTGATGTTCGATCTCGGCGGTGTACTCGCCGATATCGGTGACCCTGCAAACCAGATGAGCCTCGAGATGAGTACGGCCGAGTTCTGGCAGACCTGGCTCACGTCCCCGACGCTGCGCGCCTTCGAAACCGGCGCCATAGACGCCGACGAGTTCCTTGCCCGGTTTCCTCCGGAGCTCGGCTTGTCGGACTCGGCAGGCGCCTTTCATCAGCGCCTGATGCGCTGGTGGCTGCCGCTGCGTACAGGCGTTGACGCACTACTCGATCGACTGAGCCGGCGCGTTCAGCTCGCGCTGCTTTCGAACACGAACGCGTTTCACTGGCCGATGGTCAGCGAGCAATCGTCGTCCTTTCACAGATTCGACCACGTATTCCTGTCGTATGAAGTCGGGCTGTGCAAGCCCGATCCCGAAGTATTTCGGCACGTCCTCGAAGAAGTTCGCGTGAGGGCGGACGAGATTCTGTTTCTCGATGACAGCGAGGCAAACGTCGAAGCGGCCCGAAGTTCCGGAATCGTCGCTGAGCGCGTCCAGCGATTCGAAGACATCGCCGCCGCACTCACAGCCAACGGCCTGGACGGGTAAGCGGCAGTTCAGCCGGTCTGCGCAAGCGCTGCCTCGTCAGCCTGGCGCCTCGCGGCGACGCCATCGGGGTCCAGCGTGATCAGGAGGAACATCGGCAGCACGACGGTGAGACCCGTAATCAGAAAATAGAATGAGTCGATCAGCGGCGCCCAGAAAAAATTGAAGGTCCATGGCGGGATCGCAAGCGCCACGATTGTCGCAGTATCGGCTTTCGCATGACCTGCCGCGCTCAGCGTTGCGACGAGGGCAATCGTCGCAAATCCCCAGGGGAAGCCCTGGCAAAAATACAGGAGACAGAGAACTGACGCCCTAAGGCGGGCATTCGTCGACAGGACGAGTCTGTTGTTATCGGGCATCCAATGCCGCTTTGTGTTACGACGACTGCCGAACGGCGCAGTGAATCACCTCGTACCAAAAAGGCCGGGAGACTTCTCTCCCGGCCATTGCTGGCATTCCCCCTGCTGTTTCCGTTATTCGAACAACGCCATGATCTTGTCGATGATGCCGAACAGGATCGCGTCATCGCTGTCATTCTCCGCCAGCGTACCGAAAGACTCGGTATGAGCGTTGAAGCTGACAAGTTCGCCGGCGTCGTCATGAACGATGAACTCGGCCCTGTGGCAACCGCCGCAGGCCCGGGATGCCGGACCGGTGACGTACTCGGGAACCATGCCGATGGCCCGGTCGGAGATATCCCAGCCTGCCGACAGCACGCCAGCCATCGACGTCGACTGATCCGGCACGTTGTAAGTGCCTGCTACGTGGCAGCCTTCGCAACTCAACGCCGTGAAGTTCGGGAACGTGTGATGCTTGTGCAGGTCGTTGCGTGCATCAAACACCGGATCGTTCGCCGCATCCACTTCATCCTCATCGAAAGGCTGGAAGGTGTGGATCGCATGCACGTAGCTGTCGATCGCACGTGATGCTTGCTCGATGTGGCTGCCAGGGAACGTCGTCGTGTGGCAGTGTTTGCAGACCTCGATGCCATCGCCGCCCCTGCCGCTTCCGTCGTGGAAGGTGCTGGCCAGCGTGTCGTGGCACGCATTGCACTTGTCGAGGCTCACAGTCGCATTGGCGTCCTTGAAATAATCATCAATGAACGTGCCGGCGCTCAGGTCAAAGGTCTTGCCGATGGCCTCCAGCACGACGTCCTCGCCGCCGATCTCGAGTTCAGGCGTAAGTGAGATTTCGGCTTTCGTGACGACACCATCCGCGATGAGCTGAGGGAGAAGATCCGTCTTCGTCAACTGCAGGGCGGACATGTCGAGCGTGACGATCCAGGCGCTCGGGACGCTGGCTGCGTCCTCGGTGAACAGCGGATTGGGGCTACCGCCGGAGCTTTCAGGAACGTATTCCATCTTGCAGCCGGGGCGACGGCCGGTGCACTCGGTTACGTTCGCGTCGCGTTCGTGCGACCCGACGATGAAATGCCGCGTATCCCATCCGTAGAAGGACACCAGCACTTCTGGGACGATCGCTGGATCGCTTCCGCTGAATTCGATCGTCATCAGGTCGCCGGCCACGGTTACGTTGTCGACGGACACGGTGTACAGGGCCGAGTACTTCTGGCCCATTGCGTCGTAGATGTGATCGTCGTAACCGGAGTGGTAATCGGCGAATGTCGATGCGACGCCGATGGCGCTGTGGCAGTCACCGCAACGCAGCGTCATGTCGTGGAAGATATCGACACCTGCCCTTGTCCACAGGAACTCCATGGGCGGCGGCCTGTGTGGCTGCGCGTACAAGCCAGCCATCGTCGTGCCGGCATCCTCCGGCCAGGCGTCGATTCCCTGAACGACGTGGCAGCTCTTGCAGACTTCCGCCGTAAAGTTGGCGTCGTCGAAGATCTGCGTGAGTTTGCCTGCGTGACAGGTATTGCAGTTCGACATGGACATCGGATACGGGAACTCCATGGCATGAGACATGTGAGTGTCGTTCATGATGGTTGCCGTATACGAGTAGTCGGCCGTAGCCGCTACACCCGTTGCCCAGTTGAACGGTTCGTCGACCATGTACTGCCATTCCGGATGGCCACCGGCGCGATCGTCAGAGTGGCAGGCTTTGCACATCGCGAAGTCGGGAAGCCCGGCAACGACGGCGTCGATATTGCCGTGCTTGCGATACGGCGCACCATGGCACGCTTCGCAACCGCTCACATTGGCAACCGAATCATAAGTCCCGATATCGCCGATCGGAAATGCCGCTGTTGACAGATGCTCATACATCTTGACGCGTTTGCCAGCCGACGGATTGTACTGGTCGTCCTCGATGTCGAGTTCGCCAACACCAATCTTGCCGTGGATCGCACCGCCACCGAAGCTCGACGGATCGTAGGCCAGATTCTGCGCCAGCGTGTACGTGCCATCCCCGTTACTGACCGCGAGGCTCGCATCCAGGGACGGGAAGAAGCCCGAACCGGATTTGCTGAACAACCCCGTCGCGCTGTCGTACTGAACCACGTAGAAGCTGATCGCGTCGACCGATGGTGCGGCCCCTGACGGATCGATTAACGGCTGGCCGTCGTAGTCGATGCTGAAGACCATCGTCATGTCAAAGCCGGTTGCACCCGGCGGACTCACGACGCTGTCGATCGTCAGTTCGTACATGCTCGGAGCGGTGTACTTGGCGTACGTCGCGTAGTGCTGGTCGCCCGCCCCATCGTGGCAGGTGGCACAGGATTCAACGTCGGCAGCTTCGATTGCCGCGGTCACGGCATCCGGGACAGGTCCGGGAGGCCCTTGGGGCCCCGGCGGCCCGGCTGCACCAGTGGCTCCGGTGGCGCCATCGTCCCCCTCGCAGCCACTCATCGCAAATGCCAGAGCGCATACTACGAGGACAGACCAGGCCCATTGAGTAATCCTTCGGAACCGGTTCATAGTCATTCCCCTGTATGTAGTTGCAACTTGAGCCCGGCTGGAAAGCCGGCCCGTGGGGACGGTCCACCGGACTCGAAAACCTTATGCGCTGCGGCGCCGGCGAACACTGACAAACGTCAGTTTCGGCGGGTGGATTTCCACTAGGTACAAATCCTGACACTGACAATTGTCAGTTTCGGGTAGGTACTTGCCGCGGCCCCGGAGGGGAAATCGCTATCGACCCCGGGGCCCTCGTCTGTTTTGATATTACCCGGGTTGAAATCATAAAAATCAATGACTTGCGGTTACTGCAACTGCCCGTTCAATGCCGAGTCGTGCCTGATCACCGACGCGGTGAAGCACGTTCGTTACTCGGCCGGCGACGTCCTGTTCTCGCAGGGCCAGCCGAGTTCCTGCCTCTACTCAGTAACCAGCGGACTCGTCAAAATCACCTGTCACACGTCGGACGGGCGCGAGCAGATCGTGGGACTGAGCAGCCCGAAGGCGTTGCTCGCGGGCCTGCACTCGATCAATGATGACTGCTATCAGTACTCCGCGATTGCGGCAACCGACGTGGCGGCTTGCGTCATCCGGCACCGGGCGCTGTTGCGCTCCGTGAAGAACGACGGCGAAGTTGGGCTTCGGCTGATCGACGCGCTCAACGCTCAGCTCGCCCAAAGCCGCTGCCTGATGCGGGTCATGGGCCACAAATGCGCAGCCGCAAAGATCGCGTCCTTCATCATGCTGATGATTCCCGACTCCGAGCACGGCCACCGACGCTACACCCTGCCGTTTTCTCGCGGTGAGATGGCAGGCCTGCTCGGCCTGAGCGAGGAAACCGTATGTCGGCAGATGGCGAAGATGCGCCGCCGCGGCATCCTGTACGCGCCGCGCGGCAGAATCGAGGTGCACGACTGGGGCCGGTTGCAGGCCGTCGCGCGGGAAGCGTCGCTTGCCAACATGCCGGTGCATTAGCTCGGACATTCCCGCAGCGATATGTGAGAATTCCCACGTTTGACGCGTGGACGATCATGCCGAGCGCCTACTTCGTATCCGACATCCATATCATGTCGCCGCAGTGCCCGCGAGCGCGGACATTCGTTTCCTTTCTGCGCTCGCTATCCGGCTCATCAAACGCAACGCATCTTTACCTGCTCGGCGACATCTTCGACCTTTGGGTCGCCGACCATCGCTATTTCATCGATAATTACGGTGAGATCGTCGACGAAATCCGGCGACTGGCGGCAGAAGGTGTGAAGATCAGCTACTTCGAAGGCAACCACGACCTGCACCTCGAGTATTTCTGGGCCGAAAAACTCGGCCTCGATGTGCACAGCGGACCGACGTACACGCAGCTCGGCGAGCGGACGCTGCGACTGGAGCACGGGGACCAGATGGACCCCGACGACAAGGGCTACCTGTTCCTGCGCTGGTTCCTGCGCACGCCCGTCATTCGTTTCCTGATACGCCACCTGCCGGGTAAGCTCATCGCCTGGATTGGCGACCGTGCCAGCGCCAAGAGTCGCCAATACACGTCGACGACGAAATCGATCGAACCCGAACGCGCAATCGCCAAGATCCACACGCACGCGAAAAAGGCCTTTTCGGAAAGATCGTTTGACCTGTTGATTTCAGGGCACGTGCACGTGCGCGACGACAGCCGGATCGATCTCGGGGATGCCTCGTTCCGCTCTGTCAATCTTGGCAGCTGGCTCGACGCGCCCTGCTATTTCAAACTCGACACCAAAGACGCGAGCTTTCACGAGCTGGCTGTCGGAGCAAACCAATGAGCAAAGTTCGTACGGCCGTCGTCGGCGTCGGCTCCATGGGCAAGTGGCACGCTGACAAATTCGCCGCACTACCTGACTCGGACCTCGTCGCCGTGGTCGACAGCGACGCGGAGCGCTGCCAGGCTGTCGCCGACGAACTCGGTACTGAAGGCCTTAGCGATTATCGGGACCTGCCGGGCAAAGTCGATGCCGTCGCGGTGGTGACGCCGACCTCGACGCACTTCGACGTCGCTCACACCCTGCTCGACAGCGGTATTCACGTCCTTGTCGAGAAACCGATTACCTCGACCATGGAGCAGTCGCGCAGTCTCGTTGAACTTGCGGAACACAAAGACCTCGTTTTGCAGGTCGGGCACCTGGAGCGGTTCAATCCCGCCGTCGTTGCGCTGACTGAGTACATCCGCGACCCGCAGTTCATCGAATCGAATCGCATTGCGCCGTACAAACCTCGCGCGCTCGATGTCAGCGTCGTGCTCGACCTGATGATTCACGACATCGACCTGATCCACAGTTTCGTCCGATCACCGATGCAGCACGTGGATGCCGTCGGCCGCTCCGTGTTCTCGGACAGCATGGATGTGGCGAATGCACGAATCCGCTTTGCGAATGGCTGCGTTGCGAACGTCACGAGCAGTCGCATCAGCCTGAAAACCGAGCGCTCGCTGCGCATATTCCAGGGCGATTCGTACCTGTCGGCCGATCTGCACAACAAGACGCTGACGAGTTACCTGAAACGCAGCGCCGGGCCCGTGACCGGACCGGAGGACGTCGATATCGAGAAGCACGGCTTCGGCGACTCCGACGCCCTGCTGGTACAGGCGCAGGCCTTCCTGCATTCCGTGTCCGGCGGCCCTGCTCCGCTGGTCAGCGGCCGTACCGCAATGGAAGCACTGGAAACTGCCACGATGATCGGCGACCTCGTCGCCACGGAGAAGCCCTGATGAAAGTCCCGTTCCTGGACCTCGCACGCCAGTACGAATCCATCGCCAGCGAGGCCGATGCCGCAATGCAGGCAGTAGCACGAAGCGGCTGGTACGTGCTGGGTCCCAACGTGTCCGCGCTCGAGGAAGCCGTCGCCGAATACGTGGGTGTGCCGCACGCCGTCGGTGTCGGCTCAGGCACCGACGCCTTGCACCTCGCGATCGCAGGCCTGGGGCTGGGGCCCGGCGACGAGGTCATCACGTCACCATTTACGTTCGCTGCGACGATCGAAGCAATCGAATACATGGGCGCCCAGGCCGTGCTCGTCGACATCGACGCTTCGACCTACAACATCGACGTGGACAAGATCGAAGAGGCCGTAACGGACAAGACCAAAGCCATACTGCCCGTTCACATGTTCGGCCTCGCGGCTGACATGCCGCGCATTATCGAGATTGCTCAGCGACACGGTCTCAAGATCGTGGAGGACTGCGCGCAGAGCCTTGGCGCATCGATCGACGGCCAACCGGTCGGCAGTTTCGGGGATGCGGGCGCGTTCAGCTTCTACCCGACGAAGACGCTCGGTGGCCTCGGTGACGGCGGCATCATCAGCGTGAAGAATGCGGAGGTTGATACGCGTATTCGAGAACTTCGCAATCACGGCATCGGACCCGGCGGCGAACACACGCGACTCGGCTACAACAGTCGACTCGACGAACTTCAGGCTGCAATTCTCAGAATCAAGCTGGCGCACATCGATGACATGAACGACCGGCGCCGGCAGATAGCCGCGCACTACAACGAGGTGCTGTCAGCCGCCGGCGCCGATGTACCATTGGCCCCGGACGGGTCACATCACGTCTATGGCTATTACACGATTCGCGTGAACGACCGCGAGGCCCTGCGCAAGCGCCTTGGCGACGCTGGTGTCGCGACGGCGCTCTACTATCCGAAGCCTTTGCATCTGCACGAGCACTTCTCGGCCACCTGCCGATGGGAATCCCTCGAGACGGCGGAGCGAGTCGTGAGTGGCGTCGTATCCCTGCCGATCTTCCCGGAAATGACGGACGAGGAAGTCGATTACGTCGCGTCGACGACGGCGTCCTTGCTTGACTGACGCAGATCCTCGATCGCCGTCTGCATCTGCTCTCGGATGCGTTCCATGTCGTCCATCGAGGCGTTGCGTGGCACGCCGATCGGCTCGCCGACCGCGATGGCGATCGTTGCGAACGGTTTCGGAATCATGAAGCGATCCCAGGTATCGAGGACCCACGCTCGATTCGCGTTGTAGGCGATGGGGATCATGGGCGCGCCGCCGATGCGCGACATCAGGACCGTGCCCGATTTGAACTCGAACGCGGGACCGAGCGGTCCGTCCGACGTCGTTACGATCGAGACACCGCGCTTCATCGCCTGGTGCGCATCTCGCAGCACCAGCGAGCCGGTGTTCGCCGCAGATCCACGAATAACTTCGGCACCCCAGGACTGCGCAAGGCGAGCCGGCACCTCGCCATCGACCGACGCCGAAACGATGAAACACGCCTTGAAACCGCGACGAATCCAATCGCGCATGTAGTGCGACAAGACGAGGTGCTGTGAATGCCAGTAACACGGCACGTAGGCTATGCCCTCGTCAGCAATTATGCGATCGACGACGTCGCTGCCGATGACGGCTTTTCTTCGGTAGCTCGCATTCAGGAGGAAGATGATTAGTCGCAACAACGGCAGGCCGATCGCATATGCGAGCTTGCGCCCGCGTGACATGCGGCGCCGGCTGCTTCGGCTGCGTCGTGCCTCGACGTCGGAGAAGTCTCGCCGTGGTTCCGGATCAGTCATCCGCGCTCCGGCCCTTGCGGCCACCAGCGGCAAAGCCGTAATAGCCGTACTTCGATTTGACGGACAACCAGTCACGCAGATACGTCACCTCTTCGGTCTCCGGAACGCCCTCGAACGATTTGTCACCGCTTCTGAGCGCCCGAAACGCCGCTTCGAGGGCCTTGTAGCGATCGCCCTTGATTCCGTTGCGCCTTAAGCCGATGGTGTTGAGACGATAGTGGCGTGGGGGTTCGCCGCCGATCGTCGTGAATGGCAGCGCGTCTTTTCTGAGCGGCACGTAGCCCGCGACCATACAAAAGGGTCCGATACGAAGGAACTGGTGCGCGCCGGCCCCGCCACCCATCACGACGTTGTTGCCAACCTCGACGTGACCGCCGAGCACTACGTTGTTCGTCAGGATGACGTTGTCGCCGACGATCGTGTCGTGGCCAACGTGTGAACTCGTCATGAAAAAG
>JAAUXY010024980.1_pt1 | contig 11119 bp, 7 predicted proteins | sample 7278121 | NCBI WGS metagenome assembly JAAUXY01 (sample SAMN14350117, study PRJNA611818) | marine sediment metagenome | isolation source: surface marine sediment (1.8m) | place: French Polynesia: Moorea | collected 2018-08
CATCTGTGACGAGTGCGTCGACCTCTGCAACGACATCATCCGCGAGGAAGTTCAGGAGTCCGGCGGCGAAAGCTCTCAGGACCGCCTGCCGGTCCCGCAGGAGATCAAGGCAATCCTCGACGAGTACGTCATCGGCCAGCAGCGCGCCAAGAAGGTGCTGTCGGTGGCCGTATACAACCATTACAAGCGTCTGCGTCACGACGACGGCCGCTCCGAGGATGTCGAACTCGGCAAGAGTAATATTCTGCTGGTGGGTCCCACCGGCAGCGGCAAGACCCTGTTGGCGGAAACGCTGGCCCGGCTGCTGGATGTGCCCTTTACCATCGCCGACGCTACCACCCTCACCGAGGCGGGTTATGTTGGCGAGGACGTGGAGAACATCATCCAGAAGTTGCTGCAGAAGTGCGACTACGATGTCGAGAAGGCCCAGGTAGGCATTGTCTACATCGACGAGATCGATAAGATCTCCCGCAAGTCCGACAACCCCTCCATCACCCGGGATGTATCCGGTGAAGGCGTACAGCAGGCGCTGCTCAAGCTGATCGAGGGAACCGTGGCCTCGGTACCCCCGCAGGGTGGCCGCAAGCACCCGCAGCAGGAATTCCTGCAGGTCGACACCTCGAATATCCTCTTCATCTGCGGCGGCGCCTTCGCCGGCCTCGACAAGGTAATCCGCGATCGCTCCGAAAAAGGCGGCATTGGCTTTGCTGCCGAGGTCAAGAGCAAGGACGACTCCAAGAACGTTGGCGAAGTACTGCGTGACCTGGAGCCGGAAGACCTGGTCCGCTATGGCCTGATTCCCGAGTTTGTCGGTCGCCTGCCGGTGATTGCCACGCTCGAGGAACTCGATATCGAGGCCCTGGTGCAGATTCTCACCGAGCCCAAGAACTCGCTTACCAAGCAGTACAGCAAGCTGCTGGAGATGGAAGGCGTCGAGGTCGACTTCCGCGACGATGGTCTGCGCGCCATCGCCGAACGTGCCATGGAGCGCAAGACCGGTGCTCGCGGCCTGCGTTCAATCCTCGAAGCGGTGCTGCTGGACAGCATGTACAACATTCCTTCCCGGGATGACGTCAGCAAGGTGGTGATCGACGAGTCGGTCATCAAGGGCGATTCCGAGCCGCTGTTGGTCTACCAGAACAGCGAGCCGCCCAAGGCGGCCGCACCGGAGGAGTAAGCGGGGCATTTACGACCTGTCTTACGGTTGGAGCTCTGCGCCCTGCCGCTCTTTATCCAAGCTTTGTTCTTTGTCGCCTGCAGCCGTGTGCTGCAGGTCGCTCGGCTTGTGAGGTCCATCCCTTGCAAACCGTTCCAAAAGCCCCATATCACCAAGACGTGATGCGCCAGGGAGTTACCTATGGGATCTGAAAGTGTTGTTAGCCTGCCTCTGCTGCCCCTGCGGGACGTGGTGGTTTACCCCCACATGGTGTTGCCGCTGTTCGTGGGTCGCGAGAAGTCCATTGAGGCTCTCGAGGATGCCATGGCTGCGGACAAGCAGGTGCTATTGGTGGCCCAGCGCAACGCTTCCGAAGACAACCCGGGGGTCGACGACGTTTACCAGGTCGGCACCGTCTCCAGCATCCTGCAGCTTCTGAAGTTGCCTGACGGCACTATCAAGGTGCTGGTGGAGGGCGGCTACAGAGCCTCCATCGGCAGCGTCGATGACGGCGAGCGTTTCGCCGTTGCCGAGGTACGTGAAATCGAGAGCGAGGAAATCCCCAGGGACGAGGCCGAGGTACTGGTCCGCTCCACCATTTCCCAGTTCGAAAAATACGTCAACCTCAGCAAGAAGGTACCCAGCGAGGTGCTGACCTCCCTGTCTGGCATCGATGAGCCGGGCCGCCTTGCCGACACCATCGCCGCACACATGAGTGTGGATCTCGAACAGAAGCAAACCATCCTGGAAATTTCCGGCATCCGCGAACGACTCGAGCACCTGATGGGGCTGATGGAAGCGGAAATCGACCTGTTCCAGGTCGAAAAGCGCATCCGCGGCCGCGTCAAGAAGCAGATGGAGAAGAGCCAGCGCGAGTACTACCTCAACGAGCAGATGAAGGCCATCCAGAAGGAACTGGGCGAACTCGACGAAGAGCCGAACGAGATCGAGGAGCTGCAGGCCAAGATCGAAGAAGCCAAGATGCCCGACGAGGCCAAGGAGAAGACTACCGCAGAACTCAACAAGCTGAAGATGATGTCGCCCATGTCCGCCGAAGCCTCGGTGGTGCGCAGCTACATCGACTGGATGCTGAGTGTACCCTGGTCCAAGCGCAGCAAGGTCAAGCATGACCTCAAGCGCGCCAGCAACATTCTCGAAACCGATCACTACGGTCTGGAAGAGGTCAAGGAACGCATCCTTGAGTACCTCGCAGTGCAGAAACGGGTGCGCAAGATCAAGGGTCCGGTGCTGTGCCTGGTGGGCCCGCCCGGGGTGGGCAAGACCTCCCTCGGCGAATCCATGGCCAAGGCGACCAATCGCAAGTTCGTGCGTATGGCCCTGGGTGGGGTGCGCGACGAGGCGGAGATCCGCGGCCACCGCCGAACCTATATCGGTTCCATGCCCGGCAAGCTGCTGCAGAAAATGGCCAAGACCGGCGTCCGCAACCCGCTGTTCCTGCTCGACGAAATCGACAAGATGGGAATGGACCATCGCGGTGATCCCGCCTCGGCCATGCTCGAGGTGCTGGACCCTGAACAGAACCACGCCTTCAACGATCATTACCTGGAAGTCGACTACGACCTGTCTGACGTAATGTTCGTTTGCACCTCCAATACCATGAATATCCCGGCGCCGCTGCTGGACCGCATGGAGGTGATCCGCATCCCGGGCTACACCGAGGATGAGAAGCTCAATATTGCCCAGCGCTACCTGATCCCGAAACAGGTCAAGCAGAACGGCCTCAAGGCCGAAGAAGTGGACTTCTCCGCTGATGCCGTGCTCGACATCATTCGCTACTACACGCGCGAGGCGGGTGTGCGGGCGCTTGAACGTGAGATCGCCAAGGTCTGCCGCAAGATGGTCAAGTCTTTCAGCCTCAGTGAAGCCGAAGCGCCGGTCACCATCACGCCGGACATGCTCACCGACCTGTGCGGTGTTCGCAAATTCAATTTCGGCCGCGCCGAGGAAGACAACAAGGTGGGCCAGGTGACCGGCCTGGCCTGGACCAATGTTGGCGGTGAGCTGTTGAGCATTGAAGCCGTGGCTGTGTCCGGCAAGGGTCGCCAGGTAACCACCGGCTCACTGGGCGACGTCATGCAGGAATCCATCAAGGCGGCGACCACGGTGGTGCGCTCCCGCTCGCAGCTGCTGGGTATCCCCGCCAGCTACCACGACAAACACGATATGCACATTCACGTTCCGGAGGGTGCGACACCCAAGGATGGCCCCAGCGCGGGCATTGCCATGTGCACGGCACTGGTGTCGGTGCTGACCGATATCCCGGTACGCTCCGAGGTGGCCATGACCGGGGAGATCACCCTGCGCGGTGAGGTGCTGCCGATCGGCGGTCTGAAGGAAAAACTGCTGGCCGCACACCGCGGTGGGATTACCAAGGTGGTTATACCCAAGGAGAATGAACGAGACCTCAAGGAAATACCGGAAAACATTAAGGCCGATCTGGATATCCATGCCGTCAAGTGGATCGACGAGGTGCTGGAAATTGCCCTCGAAAAGATGCCCGAACCGCTGTCCGATGAGGACTACCTGGCCGACCCGATGGGCGCGTCAGACGCCACAGATTCAGAGGAAAATAATCGCATTAACACCCATTAAGCGATATGCTCCCTGTTGACCGGGTTGAATTACCTATATTAGAGTCCACGGCTCGAATACCCGAGTATTTGAGCCATAAAAACAAGTCCACGCATTACAAGATGAAAGGGGATAAGTGTGAACAAAACAGAACTTATTGACGCTATTGCAGCCTCTGCTGACATTCCAAAGGCCGCAGCGGGTCGTGCTCTGGACGCAGTCGTAGACTCGATTACTGGCGCACTGAAAAACGGCGACTCCGTCGCCCTGGTTGGCTTCGGCACGTTTGCGGTAAAGGAGCGCGCTGCGCGTACTGGCCGTAACCCGCAGACGGGCGCGGAAATCCAGATTCCCGCCGCCAAGGTACCTGGCTTCAAGGCAGGCAAGGCACTGAAGGACGCAGTAAACAGCTAAGACCGCACGACATTCAGGAAAAAGAGCGCACTTAACGGTGCGCTTTTTTTTTGTAGCGGATGTACAATCCGCTGTCGCAAAATGAATCACGCCACTGCGTTGTAATGACCCGCCCGGGTTCCTACTGACCACCGACAAACAAACACCCCAGACCCATGCTTCAGAATATTCGCAAGAACCTCAAAGGCACCATTGCCATGGTGATCATCACCCTGATGATCATTCCTTTTGCTATCACCGGCATTGATTCCCTGCTCACTGGCGGCGGCGTTCAATACCTGGCAGAGGTGAACGGTGAGCGCATCAGTGCGGCCGATGTGCAGGTGCAGGTCAACCAACAGAAGCGTCGCCTGCTTATGACCATGGGTGACAATATCGACCCGAGCATGCTCGACGACCAGCTGCTTGTTGGCCCGGCGCTGGACCAAATCATCCAGAAGTCACTGCTGATGCAGGCCGCTCGCGACTACGGGCTGGCGGTACCCGAGCAGCTGCTGGTGGACTTCATCGGTGACATGGACGTATTCAAGATCGACGGCCAGTTCGACCCCGTGCGTTTCCGGCAGATTGTTTCCGACCAGGGCTACACCCCGGCCGGCTTCCAGCAGGCTCTGCGAGAGGACCTGGTGGTTACCCAGCTGCGGCTCGGCCTGGCAGGTTCTACGTTTGCCACCGGTCATGAAATCGAACGCCTGGCGCGCATCGAGCAGGAACAGCGCGACCTGCGCTACATGGTGCTGCCGCTGGACAAGTTCCGCACCGATGCGGAGATTACCGACGTCGACGTCGCGGCCTGGTACGAGGCTAACCAGGACCAGTACATGACCGAGGAAACGGTCACCCTGTCCTACATCGAGCTTACCCGCGATGACTTCACCAGGCCGGTAGATGAAGATCGCCTGCGCGAAGTGTTCGAAATCGAGAAGTCCGCCTACCAGCGCCCGGAAGAACGGCGGGTATCCCATATCCTGATCACGCCGGCCGACGACGAAGATGACGCCGCCGTGCTGGCGCGTATTGCCAGCGTACAGGCACGGCTTGAGGGTGGCGAGGACTTCGCCGCAGTGGCGGGCGACCTGTCGGACGACATTGGTAGTGCAGCCGCCGGCGGTGATCTCGGCTTCACCGACGGCAGCCTGTTTCCGGAAGAGATGGAAACCGCCATCGCCGAGCTGGACCTTGACCAGGTCTCAGCGCCGGTCGAGACCGATGCAGGCTTTCACCTGATCAAGCTCACCGAGTTTCGGGACGGCGAGAGCGTCAGCTTTGAAGACGTTCGCGGTGAGCTCGAGGAGAGGCTGGCAGCAGAGGAGGCCAGTCGTGAACTGGTGAAGACGGTCGAGAAGCTCCGCGACCTTGCCTTCAACGCCGAAGATCTTGCCGACCCGGCCGCTGAGCTCGAGCTTGAAGTTGAGCGCAGTGCGCCGATTACTCGTGACCAGTCCGATGGCCTGTTTGCCGACCCGCGACTGATCGCCGCGGCGTTCAGCAGCGATGTCATCACGGAGGGTTATAACAGTGAAGTCGTGGAAATCGATACCGAGCACTTCGTGGTTTTGCGTGCTGAAGAACACAGGCTACCAGAGCTGAAGTCTTTGGAAACGGTTCGCGACGGCATCGTCGCCGACCTGCGCGACGAAGCCGCTCGCCAGAACATCCGCGATACTGCCGGCGAGTTGCTGGCGCAACTGCGGACAGCAGAGGGCGCCAGCATTGAGAGCCTGGCCCAGGCCGGTGGCTATGAGTGGCAGGTTGAGCTTGCGACAACGCGCAGCAACCCTGCTGCGCCTGACAGTCTGCTGCGCCGTGCCTTCCAGCTGCCCGCGCCCGAGGAAGGCCAGACTACGTTCGAATACGTACAGAACGCTGAAGGCGATATCGAGCTGTTCGAGCTGGTTAAGGTTATCCCCGGCAACGCCGAGACCATCGGCGAAGGTCAGCGGCGCCTGATCGAACGCCAGCTGATTGGCGAATACGGCCGCCAGGCCGATGAGTACTTCCAGCAACAGCTGCGTAGCGACGCAGACATTACCCGCAGCTAAACCAGTAGAGGCCAACTCAGGTGTACAAGGTTCTGACTCTCAACCAGATTTCTGTCAAGGGGCTGGATCGCTTCCCGCGCGAACAGTACGAGCTTGCCAGCGAGTTTACTCACCCGGACGCGATCCTGCTGCGCAGCCATAAGCTGCAGCCTGCAGAAATCGCCGACACGGTGGCCTGTATCGGCCGCGCCGGCGCCGGTACCAACAACATCCCGGTGGATGAGTGCACGCGTCGGGGTATCCCGGTATTCAATGCGCCCGGCGCCAACGCCAATGCCGTGAAGGAACTGGTGGCGGCGGCCCTGCTGCTGGGCTCCCGCGGCATCGTCGAGGGCATCAACTACGTGGGTACCCTGGCGGATATCTCCGACGAGGCCGAGCTCAACAAGGTGCTGGAAGCCCAGAAGAAACAGTTCAAGGGTAGCGAGATCACCGGCAAGACGCTTGGCGTCGTGGGCCTGGGTGCGATTGGTTCCATGGTGGCGGAGATGGGCCTGACCTTGGGCATGGAGGTGTGCGGCTACGACCCGGCGCTGTCGGTTGAAGCGGCCTGGCGCCTGTCCAGCAACGTGCAGAAGATGGATGCGCTGCAATCCCTGTTTGCACACAGTGACTATGTGTCCCTGCACCTGCCGGTGCTCGACAGCACCCGTGGGCTGGTAAACAGCGAACTGCTGTCGCAGATGAAGCCCGGCGGTGTGCTGCTCAATTTTGCGCGCCAGGAAATCGTGGATGGCGAAGCTGTGCTCGCGGCCCTCGAGGCTGGAACCCTGCGCCGCTACATTACCGACTTCCCGGCCCCCGGCCTGATTGGTCGCGGCGACGTCATCCTGATGCCCCATATCGGCGCCTCTACGGATGAAGCGGAAGAGAATTGCGCCATGATGGCGGCAGACCAGGTGCGCGACTTCATCGAACACGGCAATATCCGCAACTCCGTGAACTTCCCGACCACCCAGCTGGAGCCTGCCGAAGGCGTACGCCTGGCCATCTGCAATGAGAACGTGCCCACAATGCTGGGGCAGTTGTTGTCGCTACTGGCCGATGAGAACATCAATATCATCGACATGCTCAACAAGAGCCGTGGCGACGTCGCCTACAACCTCATCGACGTTGCCTGCATGCCCAGTGATGATGCTCTAGACAAGATGCGTGCCGTAGAGGGCATCATCAACGTGCGCGTCATCGGCGAAGGCGAGCTCTGCGCACCGTAGCTCACAACAGGTATCACTGAAGGGTAGCGCCATGGCCGAGGATCGGCTGGACCGAATCAGTGACCAGCTCGGCGGCGATGCCGCCGGGCATAAAAATCCCGGTAGCCCGCCGCTGCATCTCTGGCACCCGGAACTGTCCGGCGACATCGACATTCATATCCGCCGAGACGGCAGCTGGTGGCACGAGGGTGAACTCATCCGGCGCGCCAGCCTGGTGCGCCTTTTCGCCAGCATCCTGCGACGCGAATCCGACGGCGAATACTACCTGGTGACCCCGGTAGAGAAGTGGCGCATCCAGGTCGAAGATTACCCGCTGCAGGTGGTGGACTTCGACAGCGGAGAGTCCGCCGAGACCGGGCGCTTCATTACCGTGATTACCAATACCGGACAGCGCTACCTGCTGGGACGAGACTATCCGCTGTACCTGCCAGATCAGGACCAGGACGCGGTGCCGGCCGTGGGCCTCGACCACGGCCTGGCGGCGGTGTTCAACCGCGCGGCCTGGTATCGGCTGGTTGATGCCTCAGAGCAGCGTGACGGGCTCACAGGCGTAGAGAGCGACGGCCTGTTTTTCCCGATCGCCACCGCCTGACCCCGGGCTGGCCGCCTGGGGGTAGCACCGGCAGGGTTTACATATTCGGGTAGTTGGGGCCGCCCAGGCCTTCCGGAGTGACCCAGTTGATGTTCTGCGACGGGTCCTTGATATCACAGGTCTTGCAGTGCACGCAGTTCTGGGCGTTGATCTGGAAGCGCGGGCTGCTGCCATCCTCAATCACTTCGTATACGCCTGCCGGGCAGTAACGCTGGGCCGGTTCCGCCCACTTCGGCAGGTTGACCTGGATCGGAATGCTGCTGTCCGCCAGCGTCAGGTGGCAGGGCTGGTCTTCCTCGTGGTTGGTGTTCGACAGGAACACCGAGGAGAGCTTGTCAAAGCTGAGCTCATTGTCGGGCTTCGGATAGTCCGGCGCCTTGCACTCGGCGGCGGGCTTCAGCGTGGCGTAGTCCGGTGTGCTGTCGCGCAGCGTGAACGGCATCTTGCCGCCGAAAATATTCTGGTCCAGCCACACCAGGCCGGCGCCCACGTAGGTGCCGAACTTGTGCATGAAACCCGAGAAGTTGCGGGTGGTGTACAGCTCCTGCCAGGCCCAGGAGGCCTTGAAGTTGTCGGCGAAGCTCTCGAGGTCGGCCGGCGCGGCATCACCCTGGGCCAGTGCATCGAGCACGGTTTCAGCAGCGACCATACCGCTCTTCATCGCCGTGTGATTCCCCTTGATCTTGACCGAGTTCAGGGTGCCGGCATCGCAGCCAATCAACAGGCCGCCGGGGAAGTGCATTTTTGGCAGTGAATTCAGGCCGCCCTTGGCAATCGCCCTGGCTCCGTAGGCGATGCGATTGCCGCCTTTCAGGTACTTGCTGGTCTCGGGGTGGTGCTTCCAGCGCTGGAATTCGTCGTAGGGGCTGACATGGGGATTGGAGTAGTTCAGGTCGGTGATCAGGCCCAGATACACCTGGTTGTTCTCGGCGTGGTACAGGAAGGCACCACCGCTGGAACCCGATTCCTTCAGGGGCCATCCCAGACCGTGAACCACCAGGCCTTCCTCGTGCTGCTCGGCGGGGATCTCCCAGATCTCCTTGATGCCGATACCGTAGTGCTGCGGGTCGGCGTCCTTGTCCAGTTCGAAGTGGGTAATCAGCTGCTTACCCAGGTGACCGCGGCAGCCCTCAGCAAACAGCGTGTACTTGCCGTGCAGTTCCATGCCCGGCATATAGCTGTCTTTCTGCTGACCTTCGGCGCTGATGCCCATGTCGCCGGTGGCCACACCCTTGACCCGGCCGTCTTCGTGGAACAGCACTTCAGCGGCGGCAAAGCCCGGGTAGACCTCGACGCCGAGGCCCTCGGCCTGTTCTGCCAGCCAGCGGCAGACGTTGCCCATGGAAGCGATGTAGTTGCCTTCGTTGTGGGTCGGCTTGGGAATCAGGAAATTCGGCAGCTTGATGGCGCCGGTGTCGCTGGTATAGAAGAAGAACTTGTCGCCGGTTACCGGGGTTGCCAGCGGCGCACCCTGGTCTTTCCAGTCCGGGAACAGCTCGTCCATGGCGCGCGGCTCTACCACGGCGCCCGACAGGATATGGGCGCCCACTTCGGAGCCTTTCTCCACCACGCAAACCGTGACTTCCTGTGATTTCTCGGCGGCGAGCTGCATGATCCTGCAGGCCGCGGACAGGCCTGCGGGGCCTGCGCCAACGATCACTACGTCATATTCCATCGATTCGCGTTCCACGGAAGCTACCTCGTACTGTGTCGGTCAAATGAAGGACAGGAAGTATAGTGTTTTCGCGTCGAAATCTCTATAAACCCGCAAGATACCGCATATAAATCAAACAGATACGCGGGAAATCTCAGTGCTCTCTGCGGTCAATTCAGGGGTCACTTCAGGCCCTTGACCTGTGTAGGGGATGTGGGCATGATACCTCGCCGAAACACCGACCTACCCATCAATTCACCCCTGATTTGTGGAGAATCCATGAAGGTTCTTGTAGCTGTAAAGCGCGTGGTTGACTACAACGTCAAGGTGCGTGCGAAGGCTGACGGGTCCGACGTCGACCTGAACAACGTCAAAATGGCCATCAACCCGTTCTGCGAAATCGCCGTCGAAGAGGCGGTTCGCCTGAAAGAAGCGGGTACCGCCACTGAAGTGGTCGCCGTATCCATCGGCGACAAAGCCTGCCAGGAGCAGATCCGCACCGCCCTCGCGTTGGGCGCTGACCGCGGTATCCAGGTGGAGACCGAAGGCGCCGTTGAGCCGCTGGTGGTCGCCAAGCTTCTCAAGGGAGTCATCGAGAAGGAGCAGCCGCAGCTGGTAATCCTCGGCAAGCAGTCCATCGACGGTGACAACAACCAGACTGGCCAGATGCTGGGCGCACTGACCAACATGGCCCAGGGCACCTTTGCCTCGGAAGTCGCTATCGACGGCGACAAGGTCAACGTGACCCGCGAGGTCGACGGTGGCCTGCAGACCGTGTCACTGAACCTGCCGGCGATTGTCACCACCGACCTGCGTCTCAACGAGCCGCGCTACGCGTCGCTGCCGAACATCATGAAGGCCAAGAAAAAGCCACTGGACGTGCACACGCCCGCGGACCTGGGCGTTGAGCCCAAGGCCCACCTGACGACCCTGAAGGTCGAGCCGCCGGCGGAGCGCCAGGCCGGTATCATGGTAGAGAGCGTCGAGCAGCTGGTCGACAAACTGAAGAATGAAGCGAAGGTGATCTCATGAGCACGCTGGTACTTGCAGAACACGACAACGCAACCCTGAAGCCGGCAACGCTGAACGCCGTTGCCGCTGCCCAGGCCCTGGGCGCAGACGTCGATATCCTGGTGGCCGGCGAAGGCTGTGGCGCCGTAGCAGATGCCGCCGCCAGTGTCGCCGGTGTGGGCAAGGTGCTGTGCGCCGACAACGCGGCCTACGGTCACCAGCTGGCGGAGAACGTCAGCCTGCTGGTTGCCGATCTGGGTGCCGGTTACGACAACGTCGTGGCACCGGCCACCACCAGCGGCAAAAACATCATGCCGCGTGTGGCGGCGCTACTGGACGTGGGCCAGATCTCCGACATCATTTCCGTGGAGTCAGCAGATACCTTCAAGCGTCCGATCTATGCGGGTAACGTCATCGCCACCGTGCAGTCGTCGGACGCCAAGA
>JAAUXY010032441.1_pt1 | contig 11119 bp, 14 predicted proteins | sample 7278121 | NCBI WGS metagenome assembly JAAUXY01 (sample SAMN14350117, study PRJNA611818) | marine sediment metagenome | isolation source: surface marine sediment (1.8m) | place: French Polynesia: Moorea | collected 2018-08
ACGGCAACCCTCGACTTACCGCCCCTCCCCGACCGAATCCCTCGACGCCTGCGAAGCGGCGATGCCGGAGGGGTGGGAACTCGGCTTTGATCCGATCTTTTTCGATGAGCCGCAACGAGTCGAATATGATGCGATCCTTTGCCGCGCCCATTGGGAGAAGTGGAATCCGATTAATGACGATTGGATCGAGCGCATCGAAGCGCGCGGCAAAACGAAGCCACTGGCCGCTAGCAGCGCCATCTGCCGCGCGCTCGCGGCTGAGCTTGAGGGAGATGAGAAGGCGTGAGCGGTCCATATTGCGAGACATGCCGTTGGTTTAATGAACCGCCAATGTCAAAGGATGGTTGGGGCGAGTGCACAGATCCGAGCAAAATCGTCTATCATCGCACCGGGGATCGCTGGAATTCAGAGCCGCAAGTTCTGGACAAAATGACATGCAGCAATCACGAGCCAAAGCCATGACCACAGACAGCCGCAGCGCGGTCGGGATGCCCTCCTACGCCAAGGCTACGGAGGGTAAAACGGCGGAAGAGCGGGCATCTTATTTTTGCTCGGCTTATCGCGTGGCCTATTGCGATGCTGAGCAGTCGTTAGCAAAGATCATCCGCGCCGCCGAACAGGCCGCCGCCGAGCGGGCGCGGGCGGAAGAGCGGGAGGCTTGCGCTAAGCTGGCAGAGCAGACTGATTTTGATAGCGGGAAGTTCGCGGATTGGAACAGGCAGATAGCAGCCGCGATCCGCGAGCGCGCGGCGAAGGGAGAGGGGTGATGGACGCTGGCAAAACGTACCACATCATGGCCTCATGGGATCTTAGCCACGAGGGCAAGCCGGTCCTGCTTCACGTTCACGGCCTGCCGCCGATCAAGGCCACAAGGAACTGGACGCCATAGCCGACAGGGTTCTCGCCTACCGTCCGAAGCCCAAGAGCAAGCCCGCCAAAAAGCGGGCTCGTCGTGCCAAGAAGGCAAAGACCGGTGCTTGACCTTCACACTGGCGATTGCCGCGACATTATGCCGCCGCTCGGACCTTTCGACATGGTGTTGGCCGATCCTCCCTATGGCGACACGTCGCTTGCCTGGGATAATAAGGTCGAGAATTGGCACGATCTTACGGTGCAATGTTTGAAGCCGAGCGGGTCGCTTTGGGTGTTCGGCTCGTTGCGGTTCTTCATGGCCGAAGGACGACATTTCGAGGACGCTGGGTTGCGCTATGCCCAAGAGATTGTTTGGGAAAAGCACAACGGGTCGGGCTTTCACGCTGATCGATTCAAGCGCGTCCATGAGTTGGCTGTCCAATTCTACCGAAGGGACGATCAGTGGGCGAACATCTATAACGATGTGCAGAAAACCGCCGACGCTACGGCGCGGACGGTGAGGCGGAAAAAGAGGCCTCCCCACACCGGCCACATCGACGCCGGGTCTTACACCAGTGACGACGGCGGGCCGCGCATCATGCGCTCGGTTATCTACGCTCGGTCCTGTCATGGACGGGCAATCCACCCGACCGAAAAGCCGGTCGATTTGCTCGAAATCTTGATCCGCACGTCCTGTCCGCCCGGCGGCGTTGTTGGCGACTTCTTTGCAGGGTCGGGCGCTGCGGGGGAAGCTGCCCGCAACGCCGGTCGCGGATACGTCGGAAGCGAGATTGATCCCGCTATGGCGGAGAAGGCGAGGGAACGTTTGGCCTCCAAGCTGCCGCTGGTCGCGGTATGAGAAGAAAAGGGACTAAAGTATATAATTCCCAAAGAAAGACGGGATAGTGGTCAAATGCGCCCAATTCGCCCCGCTCTACATCGACCTATCCCAGCCCTGGGCGCGCGTTCTGTGGCCCTATGTGTTTCTGGCTTATGGGGTGGCGGGGAGGAAGTGATGCCAGACTATGGTTTGCAGAAGTGCCCCAACAAATGGTGCGGCGCGCTGTTCAAGCCCGGCAATTGTACGGCTCACCGGCGGCCCGACCCGAGCGACACGTCAGGACGGCTCGGGCAATTCGTGGGCCGCATCCCTGAGAACGTTTGTCCCATTTGCCGGAAGCCCTTCAAGCCCGCCAGCGCTGCCGCTTAGCTGTCCTAACAACACCACCCGACGATAGCCGGCGCCGTGGCCGCGCCATAGACGCGCTGGGTCAGGCAGGACAGGCCGATGAGCACCACGGGGCTCAGCAGGATGGCGGCGAGCAGGATGTCTCGGAGCCACGCTGAGAAGCGGGTCATGCGAAGGCGCTCCGGGCATCCATGACAAACTTGCCGACCGTCCCCGCGCCCGCCTCCGTGTTGTAGACCCGTTTCCAATAATGGGCCATCGCCTCGATATCGTCGGCCGCCGGCAACGGCTCGGGATCTCGCAGGTAGTGCACGCGGGCCATAGCCGTCGCGTAGGCCAGGTTCGTCATAAGCTGGTCCAGCTTGTCGCCGGGCGCCAGGACGCTCTCGACGCGCTCCCTAAGCCCCGGGCGGTAGGCCAGGAAGTTCTGCCAATGGTCGTCGTGAGTGGCCGGCTCCATCTGGTACAACCCCAGCGCCGGGCCGCCGCCTAGCTGATGCAGCCACTTGAGGCCGCCCGATTCCGTCAGGGCCGTGCCGAGCAGAAGGTTCTCGGCCGACTGCGACCAAAGGGCTATCCGCTCCAGGGTCGGCCGGATCACATAGATGCGAAAATGCTCGGGGTCCATGCTACACTCGCTCAAAAAGGCGCCCCAGCCGAAGCCGGGGCGAAGTTCACAGGGAGGTCGCGCAGCCGGGAGGGCTGCATGTGTCCGGGCTACGGCCCGGGATCGGTCAAGGCCGGCTGCCTCGCAGCGTTGATCTTGTCCACCAGTTCTTGCAGCTCGGGACAGAGCAGGGAGGCGCCAAGGGCCTTGTCGTCCGTGTCTAGCTGGCGGTTCATGGTGGAAACCCGCATGTTGCATAGGCCCTCGACCAATAGACTGATCGTCGCATCGATCTCCGGCTGAGCCCGCTTCTCGGCCGCTGCCTTAGCCGCCGCGATGTCTTGCGGGCTGGCGCAGCCAGCGAGCGCCCACAGCGCCACAAGGGCCGCCACGGTCAACACGGCGCTTGCCCGCATGCCGGTACGGCGCATCATGGCCCGCCCGGCCATATTGTTGGCCGGCGCTCTACAGCCCTCAAGCGACGCAAGATATCTGGCGTTGTGGTTTCGTAGGCCGCGCGCATCGCCGCCCACTCCCGTTGAAGTTCTGCTATTTCCGTCGAGTTCTCTCGAATCGCCTCTATCATCACGCCTGCCAATAGCAGGGTAGCCGCGCCGCCCAGGGCCGCCCACACGCTGCGATTCGTCAGCTTCGATTCCATGGCGCGTCAGCTCTACCGTGTCCTCAATCACGGCGCGCACACTCTCGGGCGACCAGCCGATCAGTCGGCCCTTCGGCGCCTGCCGCATGATCACCTGGACCGTCAGTCGGTCTATGTCGATGCCGGCGGTCACGGGCCGGTCACCGCAGGTGCCAGCTTGAGCGGCAAGTTGATCAGCATCTCCGCAAGCTGCGGATAGCCTAGGGCTGCGAGCGCTACGATCGCGAAGGCGCCGATGAAGCAAAGCGCCAGCGCCGTGCGCAGCCAAAGCTTCAACCGGGCCAGACCGCCGTTGCGCACTGGGGCCGGATCGCTCACGCGCCAATCCCCACGTGCGTTTTGGCACTTACGCAACCGCGTCTAGATGCGTATGTTACTCTTGTCATGGCCCGCCGATCTCTCCTGGGGTTGGCGGCACTGGTGAGCCCCCGGCCTAGGTTGCTGCCGAAGCCGGGGGTGCCCGCGTTAGGCCTCGATTCTCTGCAACTGTTCCAGTCGCTTGCTGCTGATCGGAATGTGCTCGCGAACGCCGGTCTTGTCGTTGTAGAGCACTACGGTGGGCTCACGGATCACCTGCTCGACGCGCCAGTGTCCAGGCCCCTTGCCGTTCGTATACCTCTGGCCGGCCTCCCAATCGGCCGCCGGCCGCTCGAGCGTATAGCCCAGGCCCCAAACGGTATGGATCGGAATCCCGGACTTGCGCATGTAGTGGATGCGGATCTGAATGATCTTCTGAGCGTAGTCCGGCTCGTCGTCGTTGCACCAAAGGCGCTCGATCATCCTGTCCGTATGGATCACCCGCCCCGGGTGCTCCATCAACATATCCATGATTTCGGCCATTTGCGCCGTGACCGAGATATGCTGGCCGTCGACATCGAGGACACGGTGCTCCCGTGTGATCCACGAGACGGTCATCGGACCGCACCAAAAACGGCCGCCAGCGACAGGGCACAGGCGACCGTAAGCGTTCGGATGGTTCTGATCATCGTCCGGGCCTCCTGGAGCTCCGGTGTCCGCGGCGGCTTGCTAGGCCGTTGGTTCGCAAACGTTCAACGTGATGTTAGGGGATTCGCGCGAAGATTGCAAGGTTGCAATTCACACGTTTGGCGCCCTACTACTGCGGTCGCAAAGGAAAGGAGTCCGTTATGAACAAACCATCGAAGTCCCGCGAGTTACAAGATGATAAAATGAAAATGCTTTTCGACTTGGAACCCAAGCGCTACAAAGATTTTGTTGTCCCGCTCTGGACCGAAAAGCGCTTTTTCGCGATGGAGCCTGATCGCGCAATCGTTTGGGCGCATCGCATTCTCGCCATGGCGCACGACATCAAACGGGACGTGGCGCTGCGCGAAATACCAGAAGCCGAACGGCCGGTTGAGGGGATGCTGCCCTATCCCTCGGAGTAGGCCTGTCGCGTTAAAGGCCGACAAGCACAGCGGCATTGCCACTTTCCGCGGCATAGTCCGGCACGGCCAAAGTCCCTTCGGCCAAACCGCCACCTTCCAAAACGAATGCGCCGCCAGTGCCTTTGTTGGTCACCAGATCGTCGGGGTCGCTGGAGCCCGTCTCGCGGTTGAACAGCACCGTCGCCGCTTGGCCGGTGGTTTTCGAGCCGTCCGATCCATAGTCGATCGAATTGATTGCCGCGGGCGCGATCAGCTTCGTGTACTCGCCCGACGGAACAAATAGATTGTACCACAAGGCGAATTGAGCGATCTCCCCGGAAAAGAAGTTGCTGGCACCAGTTTGGAAGGCCGCCAACGAAGAAACGGTATGGGCAAAATCGGTGTTATTGCTGGTCTGGGCGCCGGATGTGGTGAAGGCGTCCAGCCCTCCACCGTCAACTCTCACCCAGGTGTTGGCGGGCGTGACGTTGTCGATCGAGAAGCAGAGGTGATAAAGCAGGCCGGTCGTGCTGAATTGTTTGTCGGTGTCGAACCGGACGTTCTGCGCAGGCGTCGCATCCTTGGTGATGATGCGCGCGCGGTGCTGCGAGGTCGAGCTCATCAGACGGATGCTGACGCGGTCATCGGGCGCCGACCAAAGCAGGTCAGTCTCCAGATTGGTTCGGACGAACCAAAAGGAGCCCGTCCAGACCGAGCCCGGCGAGGCGCCGACCAAGGCAGTCGATCGCACAGCCCGATCATCAACGCCGTCAAGCTTCGAAAGCAGCGGGCCAGCCATTTCAAGGATGCCCGGGCATCATGCCGAGGCCTTGATATCCGCGCCTGCGCGCAGCGCCGTGTAGACGTTGGCACCATCAGCAGAGTTGTGACGGAATACCCAGAGATCCTCAGCGTTCGCAGCCGCCGTAGGCTCGATCACAGTGCCGCCGCCTATCCACTTGACCGAAGTTGGGAAACCCGCTCCCCAAGTGCGTCCGCCCGTCGCATCCTGCAGCGTCGTGACATAGAGCACGCCACGGCCATTGGGCGGCCAGTTGTTGATCACAACGGACGTAACGTTCTGGTCCAGCGTAACCTCGATATCGTTGCCCAGAAGGTAATTGATGGTCAGCACCCCGACGACGATCGCAACCGCGCCTTCCTTGACCCGGTAGGCGTTGATGAGTTGCTGCGGGTCGTCGGCCACCGCCGTGAGGCTACCGGCCGGGCCGGTCGAGAAGACGTTCCAATCGGTGAAGGTACCGGCGCCCCCGGTCTGCTGCGGGATCACCTCGAGCGTCAGGGTGCCCGGGGTCCAAGCGTTAATCCGGCCCCACATCATGTTGCCCGTGTCGGCGCGGCTGACGATCTTGCAGAACTGGCCGACGATAAAAGGTTTGTTTTCGGCCAACACCAGCGTCTTGGGCGTCAGATCGATCGCCAAGGACGTGGCGCTTGTGGTGCTAGCAGTCTCGGCATCTTGCCCGGGCGCTCCAGGGGCGCCGGGCGTGCCCGGGGTGCCCTGCGGCCCCTCAGCGCCGGTGCCAGCGATGTTCCAGTCCGAGTATGTCCCGCTTCCATTGGCGCGCGTAACGTTCAGGGTCAGAGTTTTGGTGCCAGACACCCAGCTTGTGACTTGGCCCCACATCCAATTTGACGAGGCGCCGTTGCTGACGGCCTGCACCCAATTACCGACCTTGAACTCGCGGTCGTCGACGGTAATGAAGGTTTTGCCGTTGAAGCCAACCTCGACGCTTGAGACGCTGGTGGTGATGGTGCCAGCGTTGTCTGTACCGGCTGGCCCTTGATTGCCGACCTGATCCGTCCAGGTGATTAGGCTGGTGCCAATGCTGATAGGATCAGCGGTCTCCAGCCGGTAAGTCTTGCCCTGGAGCGTCGAGCCTTCGGCTACGGTCACCTGGCATCCCGAGCGCGCGTCGCCCGGCCCGTCGAAGTCCGGCGTGCGCTTCCAAGCCGACGTGGTCACCTCGTAGATGCCGTTCTCGACCGCGCTCGCCTGATTGCGGACCAAGACCCGATCGCCCGTGGTCAGGGTGACGCCGTCGACGTCCTGCAGGCCGCTGAGCACGATGGCGCCGGTGGTGGTGACGCGCACGGGCGCCTTGTAGCCGGCCGTCACCTGCACGGCGTTGATGCGGTCAGTCGTGACCGACATGGGTCAGTCTCCTTGACGTGTGTTTCACGTGGGACGCCGCTACCGCACGCCCTCGAGCAGCCGCGAGCCGCCGCCGCGGGGGATGGCGCGGGACGGCGGTAGCACGAAGGTCTGGCCCTGCTCTTTCTTGATCCGCCGCTCCATGCGCCTGAGATAGCCAGGGTTGATGGCCTCGGAGATCTGGAACAGGAACAGGTACTCGAAGGCCACGCGGGTGTAGAACAGGTTCGCGAAGGGGGTATTGTTGATGATTGTGCGCAGCGACTTGGCCGCCACGTCCTCGCCGCGGCGCGCGGCGTCCAATAGCTCGACCAGACTGCCCACTTCGCTGATCACCGGCCCGGCCGCCGTCTCGACCGCCGTGCGGCCGAAGCGATTGAACTCGCCGAACATGAAGTCGCCGAAGATGCCCAGCCCGCCGCCTTGGAGCATGGCCGCGTTCCAGGTCGAGACGAGGGTGGGATCGCGCGGCGAGCGGCCCTTGGACAGCTCCTTGGCGCTCTGGGACAGGTAGCCCAACAGCGTGGGCCCGACCATCAGATGCACCAGGCCCAGGATATCGGCGCGGCCGGAGGCCACGTTGCGGAAGAACTGGCCGATCGAGTCCGCCTGGGCCAGCCCGCCGAACTGCTTGGTCAGCACCGTGACCGGGAAGGCCTTGAACTGCGCCACGTAGCGGACGGCCTCGCCCACGGCCGTCCCAGGCCGCGTGCCGGCGCGCAGCAGCGCCCTCTCGCGCGCTCCGGGCGTCGGGATGGCCGTGTCGACCCGATCTACGTAGTAAGCCCGCAGATCGGTCTCCAGCGCGTCCTTGGCGCTCTGGATGGCCCTGGCGCCCGCCTTGGGCTTGCCCAGGTAGGCCCTGATGTCGGCGTCGGGCAGGTCGCGCACAGCGTCGGGCATCAGGTATTCCCGGCCGTCGTCCTCGCGCCGGATTGCCTTTCGGGCCAGATCCCAGCGCTTCGCGTCGAAGCCGTAGAGCTCCAACATACTCCGCTGTGGCAGATTGTCCCAATCCAGGACCTTCCGCATGGCCAGGTCCCGCGCCATCATCAGGCCCAGCCCGCGCTGGTTGCTGTCCGTCCAGGGGGCCAGGAGGTTGAGCTTAAAGAACACCTGCTGCGCCTTGGCGAACTTGCCGGCGATGCCGTCGGTGGCGTTGAAGCGGGCCGCCACGTCGCCGATCTGGCCGTCCAGGCCGACGCCGATCAGTTCGGCCACCTCCCGGCGCTGGCCCGTGGCCACGCCCTCGAGCGCGCTGGTCAGATTGGCGCCCCAGGCCTCGAACAGGTTCCGGCCGCCCTGGCGCTGGATCTCGATCGCCTTGAAGCCCAGGTCGGCCAACGAGGACAGGAAGGCCCCGCCCAACTTGGCCATGTTGGTCACGTTGCGCACCGACTGGTGGACATGGGCGCTCGAGGGCGACACGGGGATCCGCGTGAGGCCCGTCACCTCATCGAACTGCCGGGTCAGGGCGTTGGCGTTGAGCCCGTCGAACTTCTTCGGATCGTCGCGGTACTTGTCCTTGAGCCGGTCCAGGAGCTTCTGCCGCATGGCCTCGGGATTGGTGCCGTAGGCCTCCATCAGCGCCGTGTTGCGCGCCGAGCTATCGGCCTCGAAGATGAAGCCCTCGATCAGCGAGCGGGTGCCGAAATCCTGATTGTAGTCGAACCAGGAATCGGCGTCCTTGAAGTGCAGCACTCGGTGCTGGCTCGCCCGCTTGGCCAAATTGCCCGGCCCCTTGAAGGCGAAGAACAGGTCGGTGCGCCCGTCGGCGCCGGCCGCTTCCAGATGTCGGCCCGTCGTGAGCCCCTTGTAGGCCCCGAGCAGGAATTTCTCGGGATCGGCGCCCTGGAACGTGGCCTCGGCGTCCAGCCTGGGCAGGATCGCGTCGCGCCAGGCGTCAAAGCCGGCGCGACGGATCTTGTTCATGTCGTGGGTCTGGCGGGTGATGTAGCCGGGGAGCGGCTTGATCCAGGCTCCAGCCCGGTTCTGGCGGGCCACGGCCGCGCGGCGGTACTTGTCGACGATGGCCGCGATCTTGCGCGCCTCGGGGCTGCCGGAGACGCCGGGCTCGCCGCCCGGCTTGATCTCGGCCAGCTCGCGGGCCACGTCGCGGTCCATGCCGCGGCTGTTGAACTGCGCCAGCAGGCCCTCGCGCCGGAGGTCCGCGATCATGCCGCCCATGGTCTCGGCGAAGAGCGCTTGAGCGCGAGCGTCGACCGAGCGGCGCGCGCCCGGTAGGCGCTGATTGATGCCCACGTCGATCGCCGTCAGAGCCAGCGCCGGGTTGTCGGTGGCCGCGTCCATCTTGTCGACGAAGGACAGCAAGTCGTTGTAAACCTTGATGTTGATGAGCCGGTTGCGCTTTTCGACCTGGGCCGCCTGGGCCACGTCGGCGGCGATCTCGTCGGCCGCGTTGAACATCTGGGCCTCGAGGTCGCCGAGATCCCCGTCGGCCCGGCGCGCGTCAACCCGGCGCTGTAGCTCTTCCAGCAGCTCCGTGATCTCGTCGTCGGACAGGTCACTCGCGGCGTCGCGGATGATCTTGAGGCAGTCTTCTGCGGGCATCACTCAGGCGATCTAAGCTGATTGGCGAGCCAGGAATAGACGATTGTCCAGGTCCAGGGCGCGCCGACGGTGACTAGGACGTAGGCCAGCGCGGCCACGACGCGGCTTTCCGGCGCCACCATCCGGTCGACCCAGACGACGCTCAGCGTCGCCAGGACCAGCGTGGCGAAGGTCGCGATGACTGCGGCCGCGGCAACCCGGATCATGGCCTGGCCATGCACGTCGCCGCGGCCCGGGCGCCGGCCTGGACCTGCTCGGCCTTGGCCACCATCTTGTCGATGGCGTCGAGCTCGGCACGGCTGGCCTCGTCGAGAAAGCCCTGGTCGCGCATGTCGGCGACGATCTCGGCCACGAAGTCGGCGTCGACCGTGGCCTCGGCGGTGGCGCCGTCGTCGTCCAGGTCGCCCGGGTACTTCTCGACGATCTCCTGAGCCCGGGTCGAGGCCGGGAAATCGGCGGTCATGTCGGTCTCTGGCAAGTCCTGACGCTGGGCGGCAATAGCGATCTCCGAGCGCTGGACGCGCTGGAGCTGCTGACGCGCCGGCCGAAAGGCCTCCCGGCGGACCTCGGGAAAGCGAATGGCCTCCGGGCGCTGGCGCATCAGCTTCAAGTCGGCCTCGCTGGCGCCGGTCACGATGGCCTGCTGCCGCGCCCCGGGCGGGCCGAACGGTACCACGGCGGCATCCTCGATGCGCTGTTGACGGATAAATCGCTCGGCGGCCCGCTGGGTCCGGAACTGTCTCACGGCACCGCTAGGCTCGCGCACGGGCTCGGCGGCGGTGCGCCGCTCGACCGCGAAGCGCCCCTCGTCGGTTTCCCGGATCTCGGCCTCCACCTGTTTCTTGGCTCGCTGGCGGGCCACGGCGCGCTCGGCCGCCGCCCGCTCGGTGAACTCCGCTGGCACCCCGCCACGCCCCAGGACGGGCAGGACGGCCCCTGTGGGGTCTACAGGCGCCGCCGCGCCCAAGGGCTCCTCAGCACCGCCTAGGCGGGCCTCTAGGGGCTGTCTCGTCGGCAACGGGACCTCGAAGGGCCGCTCGATAGGCGACCCCAGCTCTGGGCGAGGCGGCGTCAAGCTCGTCGTGCCCAACAGCTCCTCGGTGAAAGGGTCGGTCCGCACCACGGCCTCGAGATCCACCGGCCGCCCCTCGGCCATCTGCGCCACCGAAGTCCGGAGCGCGGCTTCGCGGGTCTCCGGCGCCGCCCGGCTCATCAGGTCGCCCACCTTGCCGCCCACGGCGTGCAGACCGCCGCCGAGCATGCCGCCCAAGGCGACGTTGAGCATAGCGTCGGAAAGCTGGTAATCGAGCTGCTGCGAGCGCGAGAGGGTGTAGACGAAGGGCTCGACCAGGGCCGCGCCCACCGTGCCCTCGATCACGCCGCGCGACACCCGGGCGCCCGTGGTGCCCAGTCGGGCCACCATGCCGGCGTAGCGAGCCTGCGAGACCACGGGCACAAAGGCCGAGGCGACGTTGATCGGGTCCAGGGCCGAGACGGCCAGGGCGGTGCCAATCTGGGCCGTCACGGCCAGCGGGCCGCTCGGGCCGCGGCGCAGCACGTCTTGAGCCGCGATCTCCCGGCGCTTTTCGCGGGCCAAGATGACCGCCTCGCCGTAGCGCGTCGGCCGATCGAACTTGAGGCCCAAGTGGCCGAATTCCTCGTTGAGGCTTTCCGGCGC
>JAAUXY010044793.1_pt1 | contig 11118 bp, 11 predicted proteins | sample 7278121 | NCBI WGS metagenome assembly JAAUXY01 (sample SAMN14350117, study PRJNA611818) | marine sediment metagenome | isolation source: surface marine sediment (1.8m) | place: French Polynesia: Moorea | collected 2018-08
CCCCGAGTGACGATCCGCGCGCCGAGTTTCGCGACAGGCTGGGGGTGTCACGCACCTACTACTCGTTCGACGCCCGTGGTTATCACTTCGTCTTGCTGGATTCGATTCGCGTGGTCGGCGGTGAGCTCAAATATCACGGCGATGTCGATCCGGAACAGCTGGAATGGCTCAAAGAGGACTTGAGCAAGCTACCAAGCGGGCAGCCCGTCGTGGCGGTTACCCACATTCCGTTACTGACAGCTTTCTACCAGGCAACCGAAGGAACGACGTTTCCGGCCCCTGCCAATCGTGTCGTGGTCAACAATCGCGACGTGCTCGAGGTTTTCCGCGACTACAACCTGATCCTCGTGCTGCAGGGGCACCTGCATGTGTCTGAGCAGCTGCGCTGGCGCGATACGACCTTCATCACCGGTGGGGCCATTTGCGGCAAGTGGTGGCGGGGCGCGTGGCAAGGGACCGACGAGGGATTCACCGTCGTGACGCTGCAGGACGACCGCATCGAGTCCGAATACGTGACGTATGGCTGGCGGGCGCGGCGTCCGCCGAACGCGTGAACCTGGTTAGTGGCGCACCCCATCGAGGAGGCGCTGGTACAGGCGCAGGTAAAGGGGTGCCTGGCGTCGCCAGGAGAAATCCGCGGCCATGCCGTTGGCCTGCAGGCGCACCCAGTCGCCGCGATCCTGGAACCAGCCCGCACTGGTGTTCAGAGCCCAGCGCAGTCCACCGGGATCCGCATCGAGGAACACGGCACCGTTACCCTGACCCGTGTCAGGATCGAAGTGCGTGATCGTATCGGCCAGGCCGCCGGTCGCGCGCACGACGGGAACCGTGCCGTAGCGCAGGGCATACATCTGCGTCAGGCCGCAGGGCTCGTACCGTGACGGCACAGCCAGCAAGTCGCTGCCCGCGATAATCCGATGCGCCAGTGCTTCGTCGTAACCGGCCACGAAACCGCACCGTTGCGGAAACCGGGTCTGTATCTCACGCAGAGCGGCAACCAGTTCGCTGTCACCGTCTCCGAGGATGACGCAGGCCAGGCGGTTGTCTTCCAGGAACTCCGGGAGCACCAGGGCGGCAAGGTCGATACCTTTGTGGTCGACAAGTCGCGACACCATGCCGAGCACGGGCACATTGGCAGGCGCATCCAGCTGCAATTCGCGCAGCAGTTCATGACGACAGGTGGCTTTACCGGTCAGCCGGCCCGGGCCAAAACGTGCCGGAATCATTTGATCGTGGACCGGGTCCCAGAGTCGGTAGTCGGCGCCATTCAGAATGCCGGTCAGCCGGTGCGCGCGACGATTTAGATCATCCTGCAGCCCCATGCCATATTGCTCGGTGCGGATTTCCTGCGCGTGGGTCGGACTGACCGTGGTCATCGCATCAGCGTGACGAATAGCCGTGCGCAGAAAATTAACGTCGTCGGGCTTGACATCACCGTGCAATGACTCGGCAACCTGGCCGAGTCCGGCCTCGGCGACGACGCGCCGTTGAAAGATCCCCTGGTAGCCAATGTTGTGAATGGTCAGCACCGAACTCGTGGTTGCGAACAGGCGACTGTAGCGGGTGTCGAATCGAATCAGCGTAGGCGACAGGCCGGTATGCCAGTCGTGGCAATGCAGAATCTGCGGCGCCCATTCCACGTCGTGACAGAGTTGCAGGGCGGCGCGACACAGCAGCAGGAATCGTTGTGCTTCCTCCTCGCCGCTGGAGTAGATGCCGCCGGTGCCAAAAAAGTCGGGACAGTGCACGAAGTACGGCAGCGGTTCGCCGGGCGAGGCCTCGGCCCTCACAAAGCTGAAGGTGATGCTGCTGCCGGCGATCTCAACGACATGCTCGTCCCCGACCGGATGCAGCCGCAGATTGTCGGGCAATAGCTCGACGTAATTCGGAACAACGACACGAACATCGTGGCCCTGGGCGGCCAGTTCGGCCGACAAACCACCGATGACGTCGGCGAGCCCGCCGGCCTTCGCGTACGGCGTCGCCTCGGCGGCAACCTGCAAGATTCGCAATGCTTGCATACGCTGGCTCAGTCGGCGCTTTCGACCAGCAGCCCGGCGAGTTCGCCGTCATGAACCTGGTAACTGACCTGGAGCGGCCGGCAACACACGGAGCAATCCTCGATATAGCTCTGCCCGCCGGCCGACGGGTCGATCACCAGCAGGATTTCCTCCCAGCAACTCGGGCAGGTCACCGTGCGTTCCGGCAGATCCATATCAGAAACGATCTTTCCGGCGACGCGTCTCCGCGAAGACCGCCACGACATCGCTGCCTGTCAACCCGAGAGTGGCCTGCAAAGCTGGACTGTCGGGACGCAGGAATGGATTCGCGGCCTTTTCAGCGCCCATGGTGCTCGGCACGGTGGGCTCGCCGCGGTCGCGCAACTCATCGATTTGCCGCGCGCGGGCCTGCAGATCGGGGTTGTCGGGTTCCACGGTCAGCGCAAAGCGGGCATTGCCCTGGGTATATTCGTGGGCACAGTAGATGAGCGTTTCGTCGGGTAGCCGATCCCGAAGTTTGGAAAGCGACGCCCACATTTGCCCCGCCGTACCTTCGAAGAGGCGACCGCAACCCAGCGAGAACAGGGTGTCGCCGACGAAGGCAACGCCGGCATCGGTGAAGTGGTAAACGATATGGCCGCTGGTGTGTCCCGGCGTGTCGTACACAATCGCGCCGCTGCTGCCAAGCTCGAAGACGTCGCCTTCGCCAACTTCGATATCGATGCCCGGGATGCGGCCGGCATCCGCACGCGGGCCGACGACTTTACATCCCGTCTGCTGTTTCAGTTCGAGATTGCCGCCGGCGTGGTCCCAGTGGTGATGCGTGTTCAGGATGAAGTCCAGTCGCCACCCGGTCTCGTCCAGCGCCTGCATGATCGCTGCGACTGCCGGTGTGTCGACCACGCCGGTCAAGCCGCTGTCAGTATCGTGGACCAGGTAGCAGTAGTTGTCCCGCAGACAACCAAACATGTGAACTTGCAGTCTTGGCTCGGTCATTTTTCCTGCAGTCGGGGCAGCAGTTCAACGAGGTTGCACGGCCGGGTTCGGTAGTCGAGCTGGCTTTCGATGAGCTTGTCCCAACCCGTCGCACAGGCATTGCGCGATCCCGGCAGGCTGAACACAAAGGTACCGTTCGCGACGCCGGCCACGCAACGTGACTGCAGCGTCGAGGTGCCAATATCGGCATAGGACAGCGAGCGAAATACCTCCCCGAAACCCTCGATGATCTTGTCGAGCAGGGGTGTCACGGCTTCCGGCGTGCCATCGCGGCCGGTGACGCCGGTCCCGCCGGTCGTAATCACGACCTGGACTTCCGGATCCGCGATCCACATCGAGACCACCGCGCGGATCCGATAAATGTCATCGGGCTCGATCTGCTTCACCGCCAGTCGATGTCCGGCATTGGTCAGGCGCTCTCCCAGGAGCGCACCCGATGTGTCGGTGTCCTCAGTACGCGTATCGGACACCGTGAGTACTGCAATGTTCAACGGGACGAATTCGCGGTTTACGTTGTCATCGTGGGCCATGACGGCTCCTCTGTTCGCAATGACTGCAGATTGTAGGGCCTCTTGGCCCCGGTATCACGAAGCGGCGTCGGGGACTAACGCTGGAAAAGCTCGATGCAGGTGCTGTCGCAGCGCGAGCAAGCCGTCCGGATCCAGCAAGTTGATGGCTGGCACCCCGGCCAATTTTTCGACCAACGCGATACCGGCAGTGGTGTTCGTTGCCGGGCCGGTGACGAGATCGGGCGTCAAACCAAATGCCGTCTGAACGCCGACGACGGCATAAGGATCTGACGCCGACAGTACGATCATTTTGACGTGCTTTTGCAGGGCATCGATCGCGACGTCACCGTTGTAGGGCTCCAACGGCGACGCGCCAGCTTCGGCGATCAGCACGTCCGGGTCGAGTGCGGCGGCCCGGTCCAGCAGGTAGCTCATTGCCGGCTTGAAGCGCTCTCGGGGTACCGCGGTTGACGGCAGGCCGGCGTCGACGAAATCCAGGACGGCATCTGCACCGGCATCCTGGAACGTCAGCACGTCACGATAGCGTCCGGCGCCCGTGAATTTTGCTCCGACAATTCTGGCGTTGCTGCTGGTTAGTTCGTGAATGATCATGCGGCCCGTCGTCGTCTTGCCGGCTGACATCGATGTGCCGACCAGTAACACGACATCGGCCTTGAGCTTTTGCTTTTCGACGGGTGGAACGAAGTCCTGCATCCGCAGTGGTTGTCCATTGCGCATGACGTGGCCCATATAAGCCAGCGACATCATCTTCGGCAGCAGCGGGGACAGCGATGTTGCCTTGCCAAACAGGCCGGCGCTGGTCAGCGCGTGGAACGATTCATCGGCGTCGATGGCTTCCCAGTCGCCCACGCCCTCTAGCGTGGCGACGCGCCGCCCGAATGCACCAATGATCAAGTCGCCTTCCAGCACGCCGATCAAGCGGCCGTCCGGTAGTTCGACAAGATACAGCGACGACGGCATGCCCGTAACGCGCCCGACGACGTATTGCCCGTGAGCCCAGTCATTCCGTGGCAGCACGGCGACGTCGAAGGGCCGCGAGGCGATATCGGAAATGCGCGTGACGGACCCGAGAAAATATCGTTCTCCGGAACGTGAGCGGATCATGCCGGCAACTCCGACAGTGGCGGCGCCATGATCAACAGGCTCAACAGTGCCGCGCGCTCGATAGTCCGATCCAGCAGCAGGTGTTCATGACTGGCATGGGCGCCGTCGCCGACCGGACCGAGGCCGTCCAGCGTTGCTGTGTACAGACTGGTGGTGCTGCCGTCAGAACCACCGCCCGCCAGTCCTTCGGTCAGGTCCAGGTCGAGTTCCCGGCCCAGTTTGCGGGCGAGTTCCCACAGCACCTGGTTCCGTGGCGTTCGCTCCAGCGGCGGCCGGCCAATGAAGCCCTCGATGTCGAGCGCAACGCCGGGCGTTTCCGGCTCGATGGCCAGGATCGCATCCTGCACGCGATTGGCATCGGCGCCCGTAGTGACCCGAACATCGATCACGGCGCTGCTTTCCGGCGCGATCACATTGGGCCGGATGCCGCCGTCGATCGTGCCGACGTTCACACTAATGCCCCGGGCCGGGTCATTCAGACGGAACAATTTCTGGATGACATGTGACAGTTCCAGTATCGCGCTGGCGCCAGCCTCCGGGTCCAGCCCGGCGTGCGCGGCTTTGCCCCGCGCGGTAACGGTAAATCGGCCGACACCCTTGCGGGTTGTCTTGATGGTGCCTTCCGGTCCCATCGACGGCTCCATGACCAACGCGCGATTGGCCAGTTGGGCGAGTCTGTGAATGTAGCGGGCCGATTCGCGACTCCCGATTTCCTCGTCGGAGTTCAACAGAATCAGCGGCGTTACGGACGGTTCCAGTTCCAGCTCCTGCAGCGCACGCAGGCTGAACAGGATCTGCACGATGCCGCCTTTCATATCGAATACGCCCGGGCCGCGAACGACTTCCTGATCGACGGCGAACGGCATGTTTTCGAGCGTGCCAATGGGCCAGACCGTGTCGTAGTGGCCGACCAGCAATTGCAGCGGCACATCGCGCGGCCGCGTCGCCGGCCGGCTGAAAATGGCGCCCCCGGTGCGGCGTCCGGGCAGTCGCCGCACGCGGTACTCGATTCCACGCAACTCCTCGACGATGACATCTTCCACGGCCTCCTGGCTCTGCGCATCGGAAGACGGTGATTCCAGTTCCGTCAGACGCTCCAGTAGCGCGAGCATCGCGCTTCGCTGCGCGCGCAGGTGAGTCAGGACTGCCCGGGCGTCGGCGCTCATGGATCAGCGTTTCATGCCGGCGGGCATCGGGAACAGGTGCGTTTCGGCCACGCTCGCAAAGCGCCCCGGATAAAGCACCGCTAACAGTGGCGCCTTGCGAATCATTTCTTCGTCGTCCGCATCGGAGATGCGCAGCGCATCGCGGTGCACGTGCGCCGCGACGATTCGACCCGTGATCAGGCTGTTGATGCCGAATCCGTCGACGATCTTGAAGAGCTCGCATTCGAGATGAATATAGCCGTCGGCCACTAAGACACCGTCGATCTCTCTGGCCGGCACCGTATCGAAGGCGTGCAACACCGGTTTGCTGTCATCTTCCCAGCGCGGTGACGCGGCCAGGCTCGTATACAGGATTTGCTCGGGACGCGGGTACGTCACGGTGAATACGCCGGTCCGCTTGGCATTCGCATAAGTGCCGTGGCGCGGTGTGCAGACGAAGCCGAAGTAATTGTCCCAGCTCATCGGAATCGCCAGGTGCTTCGGTGCAATATCCGGTTCACCGTTTTCCTCCATGGTGCCGACGAGCACGATGGGTGCAAGGGTGAAGAATCGCTCCCAGATCGGCTGATCGGTTTCGAGCTGGATGTAGTCCTGACTGTCGTTCATGAATGCTGTCTCTCTGGTTGGCCGGCGTTTCGATCAGGCGGCATCGCCGCCGCCGGCGCGGCGGAGTTGTTCGCGGAGGAACTCGGCGAATGATCGACAGGCGTCGGTGACCGTGAATACGCCGGCGAGCTTGTCATGCCGGGTCACCAGCGCCGAACCGAGATGATGCTCGGCCATATGTGCAAGCACCCCATCGAGGCGGGTGTTCAGGTCGACGATGTAGGGTTCCCTGACCATCGCCTGGCGGACCTTCAGGTCGGAACCGCTCGGATAGGCAAAGTCTGGACCGAGCATGAGTTTGATGTCCCGATCCGACACCAGCCCGGCCAGCTGGCCGTTTTCCATGACCGGCAAATGCCGGATGTCATGTTCCCGCATGAATTCCAGCGCCTCGTCGACCGATGCGGCTGCATCGACGGAATAGGGGAAAGGCGTCATGACTGACTTGATCGACGGAATGCGTTTCATCGTCCGTTCTCCTCTTGCTCAATATCTGGTTCTGTCGGCAGCACGGCAATCCGAACAATTACCTAGCGGCCCAATTTGGCATCAGCTCGCGGTCTCGACCGACAAACTCTGGGGAATCAATAATTTAACTGTTGTTGCGCTAGCTTTGCCCAGTTAGAGTATCGACACGCTGCGTGGGAGATTCCTGACATGCTGATCGGCGTACCGAAGGAAATCAAACCAGACGAATATCGCGTTGGTCTGACGCCGACCAGCGTTCGCGAACTGGTATCCCGCGGGCACCAGGTTTGCGTGGAAACGGGCGCCGGCGTTGGCATCGGGATGTCGGACACGGTCTACCAGCGCTCCGGCGCGAGCATCGAGGATGACGCTGCCGCGATTTTCGCCGCCGCCGACATGATCGTGAAAGTGAAGGAACCGCAGCCGGCGGAATGCGCCCGCCTGCGCGATGGCCAGATCCTGTTCACGTACCTGCACCTGGCGCCCGATCCGGACCAGGCGCGAGCCTTGCTCGATTCCGGCGTGATTGCGATTGCCTACGAGACGGTGACCGGTCCGGACGGTTCGTTGCCGTTGCTCGCGCCAATGAGCGAGGTCGCGGGCCGCATGGCGGTGCAGGCTGGTGCCCATTGCCTCGAGCGCGAGGCCGGCGGTGCCGGTATTCTGCTCGGCGGCGTGCCGGGGGTGAAACCAGCCAACGTGGTGGTGATCGGCGGTGGCGTGGTCGGCACCAACGCGATCCGCGTTGCAATGGGCATGGAGGCGCAGGTCACGGTCATCGAGCGTTCCTTGCCGCGTTTGCAGGAGCTTGATTTCCAGTTCGGCGGTCGCCTGAACACGATCTACTCCACGACGGAGGCCCTGGAAGAATATGTGGCCGATGCTGACCTGGTCGTTGGCGCGGTGCTCGTGGTCGGCGCAGCCGCTCCCCGGCTGGTGACGCGTGACATGCTGCGTGAGATGCGCGATGGCTCTGTTCTGCTCGATGTCGCTATAGACCAGGGCGGCTGTTTCGAAACCAGTCGCCCGACCACGCACTCTGATCCCACCTATATACAAGAGGGCATCGTTCACTACTGCGTCGCGAACATGCCGGGGGCGGTGCCGCGCACGTCGACCTTCGCGCTGAACAACGCCTCGCTGCCGTACACGCTGGCACTGGCCGACAAGGGTTACCCGCAGGCCCTGCTGGACGATGCGGGTCTGCGCGAGGGTTTGAATATTCATTGTGGTCAGGTTACGCATCCGGCCGTTGCCGAAGCGCTCGGCTATCCTTACGTGCCACCGGTCGATGCGCTGCGGGCCTGACTGATTGAGCCGTCGACTCAGTCCGTTGCTGCGCCTGTTTGCGGGCGCCGCGCTAATCAGCCTGTCGCCCATCTGGGTGAAACTTGTCTCGGTGTCGCCAACGACGAGCGGTTTTTACCGAGTTGTCATTGGCGGTGCGGCACTCGCAATCTACCTGCTGCTCAGCCCCGCACGGCGGCGACTCGCCACCCGGACCTGGGTGCTGTGTCTGGTCGCGTCACTGTTTTTTTCCATGGACCTGTGGTTCTGGCACCGCAGCATCTACTACGTCGGTCCCGGTCTCTCGACACTGCTGGCGAATTTCCAGGTGTTCTTCGTCATGCTTGCCGGCATTGTGTTACTCGGCCAGGCGCCACGCCCGCTGCAATTGCTGGCCGTGCCGATGGCAATTACCGGTCTGTTTCTCATTGTGGGGTTCGAATGGCGCGCGGGCGCCGCGGACTACCGCCTCGGCGTCGTGTTCGGCCTGCTGACGGCTGTGTCTTACGCCGGGTACCTGATGAGCTTGCGCGCCGCGCGTACCGCCGCGCCGCAGGCTTCCGCCGCACCGGAAGTTGCCGCCGTATCGTTGTTGACCGCGATTGCGCTGGGAGCGACGGCGGTGGGAGAGGGCTCGTCGCTGGCCATTACGACTGGCCGTGATGGCCTGTGGTTGATGTGTTACGGCGTGTTGTCCCACTGCATCGGCTGGTTGCTGATAGCCGGCGCATTGACCGAGGTTTCTCCGACCGAGGCCGGACTCGCCTTGCTGTTGCAACCGACGCTTAGCTTTGTCTGGGACGTACTGTTCTTTGCGCGTCCAGTCACGGCAGTCGAAGCGATTGGCGTGCTGGTCACCCTGACCGCGATCTATCTCGGCACCAATCGCGCGCCGAAGTCAGCCTAGCTACCAGGCATAGAAGTCGGCGATGAACCCGGCCGGAAAGGCGTCCTGGCCCCGCGGCAGCTCGACGATTCCGTCAGTGCCGGCCAGCGACACGAAATCGCCCGACGTATTGGTCGGGCGCGGCACGGCCAGGAATTCGCCGTCGCGGCCATGCTCGAGCTGCACCGGCATCAGGCAGGTCAGGTCGGGCCTGAACTCGAGTGCCTCCGCCAGTCGCACGCGGTAACTGCCGGGCCGATCCAGGCCGAGCGCGAGTTCCAGCGCCGGGAGTATGTAGCGCGCGACGCAGACCAGGCTCGACACCGGGTTGCCCGGAAGCGCAAACACCGGTTTGCCGGCGGCGCTGACGCCGAACCACATCGGCAGCCCCGGCTTCTGCAGGATCTTGTGAAACACGAGCTCGACCTGCAGTTCCTCGAGAATCTGCGGCACGTAATCGTATTTACCCATGGATACACCGCCACTGAGGATCAGCATCTCCTGCGTGTCATGCAGTTCGCCGATCGTGGCGCGTAGCGCGCTGATGTCATCCGGCAGTCGGGCGCGCACCGCTGTCCTGCAGCCGTGTAGTTCCAGGGCCGCGGCGATCGCGCGATCATTCGATGAGCGAATCTGGAACTCCTGGATGGGCTCGCCAATATCCACCAGTTCGTCGCCAGTCGAGATCACCGCGATGCGGGGCCAGCGGGCGACCCGGATTTCCGTTTTTCCGGCGATCGTAAGCACGGCCATTTCCGGACCGCCAATGCGCGTGCCAGGGCTCAGCAAGGTCTGGCCTTCCCGGTGATCCGAACCGCGCGGATGAATGAACTGGCCGTGTTCGGGCGTGTACCCGGATTCCAGCACGGCGCGATCCCCGTCGCGACTGATGCGTTCGACGGGCACGATGGTGTCAGCGCCGGGGGGCAGCGATGCGCCGGTCATGATTTCCACGCAGGCATCATCCGTATCGACGGCGGTCGGCGGCGCGCCGGCCGCCTGGATACCTCGGACCGTAAAACTGCCGTTCGCCACGCCGGCAGCACGGATCGCGATGCCGTCCATCGTGACGCGGTCGAAAGGTGGCTGATCTCGCTCGGCAGTGACAGTCTCGCGCAGAATGGTGCCCGTGGCGTCCGCGATCGCCACGCGCGTGTCACCGCAGCCCGGCATGTGCTGTTGAATCAGCGCCGCGGCTTCGCCGACCTCGATACGACGGCGCGCGCTCACGTGATCGGGAATCCGGCGCGACGCATCAGCGCAGGCTCTGCTGGATTTCGGCGAGCACCGACAACGCAATAGACTCCGGTGAATCCGCCCCGATATCCAGACCGATCGGACCGCGGAGTCGCTCACCCAGCGCCAGCGCGGCCGGGCCAAGCTCATCGAGCAGTCGATTGCGGCGGAGGCGCGGGCCCAACACACCGACATACTGCACGCTGCTGCGCGCCAGCTGCGACAGATAGCTGCGATCCGTGTCCAGGTGATGGCTCATGACGACGACCGCATCAAAATCATCGATGCGAAGCGTCTCTGTCAGTTCGCCGGGTCTGAGTTGCAGCGTTTGAACGACGGGTTTGAGGTCCGGATTCTGCAAATAGGCCTCACGGTGATCCGCGACCGATACCAACCACCCGAGGCTGTCACCCATCTTGACGAGGGGGACGGCATCGGGCCCGGCACCCAGGATCAATAACCGCGGAATGGCGCGCACCGGTGAGTACAAAACGCTGAACGGCTGACCAGGTTGCTCATGACTGACAAGTGCGGTGCCGTGCTCGCGCTGCGCGCTGGTGAGATGCTGCGTGAAGTCACCCCGCAGCCGGTCCGGCACGAACCAGCCGACGGTCTCGTCGCCGGTGCGCAGCAGGGTTGCACCCAACGGTAATTGGGCATCGGCCGAGTCGACGACGACTGCAGTCGCCGCGGGTAACCGGTCGCGGTGGGCCCGAGCGATACTGTGGAACGGTTCGTAGGCGGTATCGGCGGACAGGCGTTGCAACAGGATCTTGAGCAGACCGTTACAGCCGATGCCGAGACCCCAGATTTCATCGGCCTCGTCGCGGAGATCGTAG
>JAAUXY010146372.1_pt1 | contig 11118 bp, 12 predicted proteins | sample 7278121 | NCBI WGS metagenome assembly JAAUXY01 (sample SAMN14350117, study PRJNA611818) | marine sediment metagenome | isolation source: surface marine sediment (1.8m) | place: French Polynesia: Moorea | collected 2018-08
GCGGATTTCGTCCAGTACGCCCGCCGGCATGGGCGGATGGAGGTCGACCCCGGTGATGCGGGCGCCAAACTCCGGATGCAGCGGTTCGATCGTAAACATGGCCATGGCTGTATCCCGGCACTTCAAGGCGACATTCTGGCCCAGAAAAACGCGGTGTACTACTGCCGTGCCTATAAGCCGCTGCTGGCTCCGGCCGAATGGCTTGCGTGGCTATTGTTGTGCCGGGCCGAGGATGCAAATATCCGGCTCGAAAGAACAACGGCACCTTATCGGAGGAAGCAATATGAGAGGTTTCGTTACTGCACTTATGGCGACCGCTGCCTTGGCGACGGTTGCGGCGGCGCCGGCGCAGGCGCAGGATCGGCCAAGCATCACCCTGATCCCCGGCCTAACGACCGACGCTTTCTACATCACGATGCGCAAAGGCGCCGAGGCGGCGTCGGAAGCGCTCGGCGTCGATTTCAGCTTCCAAGGTGCGCCGAACTTCAACCCGACCGAGCAGATCCCGGTGCTTGAGGCGGTCATCGCGCAGGGGCCGGATGCGATCCTCATCGCACCGACCGACAAGACACAGTTGATCGCGCCGCTGCAGCAGGCAGTAGACGCCGGCATCCTGGTGATGACCGTCGACACCTTTATCGACGACGGCTCCTATCAGGATGGGGCCGGGCCCGGCGATTTCCCGATGTCGCTCATCTCCTCGGACAACGTACTCGGCGGCCGCATGGCCGGGCGCGCGCTGTGCGAGTCGATAGGCGGTTCGGGCAAGGTTTACGTGTCTAACGTGAACCCCGGCATCTCGACGACGGATCAGCGCGAAGAGGGCTTTAAACTCGAGATGGCGGAAAGCTGTCCGGGCGCCGAGGTCTTGGAAACGCAGTTCAATGAAGACGACTCCTCGATCGCCGCCTCACAGTTGCAAGGCGTGCTTGCCCGTGAGCCAGATCTGGCTGGCGTGTTCGGCGCCAACCTGTTCTCGGCGATCGGCACGGCCGACGGCATTCGCGCCGCCGGAAAGAGTGGCGAGATCAAGGTTGCGGCGTTCGACGCACCGCAGCGCATCGTCGAAGACCTGAAGACCGGCCTCGTCGACATGGCGATCGCACAGCATCCGGCAGAGATCGGCTGGTTCGGCGTAGCCGCTGCGTTCGCTCAACTGAACGGGCAGTCGGTACCGACCGCAATCGGCACGGGCTTCACCGTCATGGATGCCAGCAACATCGATGATCCTGAGGTCGCAGCGTTTGTCTATTCCGACTGATCCTGCGGCTTGACTGCATATCGCCTATCCGGGCGTGCCGTCGGATTTTCTGGCGGCACGCCTTTTTTCTTTCCTTTCCTGAGCTATCCGGCATAAACGCGTCGTGCAAGACGCCCAGGTAGACGCAGAGGTCGCCCCCGCCAGGGGCAATTCGGCAACGACCAAAGCCGTGCTTCGCTTTGTCAGCAATGCGTGGCCGTGGCTGTTTCTGATCTTCCTGCTCACGGTATTCGAGACCTGGGGGCGCATTGGCTACGGCCAGTCCTTCGTTGCCAACCCGTTCGTACTGAAGAGCATTGCGGTTGCCGCGGCCTTTGCCTTGCTGCTGGCAGCCGGGCAGACGCTCGTCATCATCAGCGGCGGTATCGATTTGTCACTGGCCTTCACCATGGGGTTGGCGGCGGTGGTGACGGCCTTCGGCATGAACTTGGTGTCGCCGTACACCGGGCCCATCGTCTCGTTTCTTTTCGGGGCGTCGCTTGCGCTGATGGCCTCGTTCATTCCTGGCTTCATCAACGGCTTTCTTGTCGCCCGGCTCGGAGTCCCGGCGTTTATCGCCACCCTCGGCTTCTTCGGCATCAACCGGAGCGCCGCCTTCATCTTCGCAGGCGGCGTCGATGAGCCGATCCGTGACCGCACGGTCGTCAGCGCGATCGGTTACTACGAAGTAGCAGGTGCCATCCCGTTGCTTGTGGTCATCACGGTGATTGTCGTCGCCTGCGTGCACTATCTGTTGTCGCAGACGCGGTACGGCCAATACACCTATGCAATCGGTGGCAGCAAAGAGGCAGCGTCCCGCGCTGGCATCAACGTCCGCCGACATATTTGGTCCCTCTACGTGCTCGCGTCGCTCTTGGCGGGACTGGCCGGTGTTCTGCACGCCACACGCTTTGGATCCGGCCGGGCCGACTCCGGCGAGCCGTTACTATTGAGCGCCATTGCCGCGGTGGTCGTTGGTGGCGCGAGCCTATTCGGGGGCAGCGGCACCATCATTGGGGCGCTGATCGGCACCCTGATTATCTCGGCAATTCCCTCCGGCCTGTCGTTCCTGCGTGTCAATCCGTTCTTCCAGTTCGGCGTTGAGGGCGTAATCATCATCGTTTCGGTGTTGATCTACATGTCGCGCGAACGGTTCAACCTCGGCGGTAGCAATGGCAAGTCCTGAGGCCGCGCCCATCCTCCAAGGCACCAACCTGTCGAAGCGGTTCGGCGGCGTCCATGCGCTGGAAAAGGTGTCGTTTGAGCTGCATCGGGGCGAGGTCTTGGCACTTGCCGGCGACAACGGCGCCGGCAAGTCAACTCTGATCAAGGTGGTCGCTGGCGTCTATCAGGCGGATGAAGGCCAGATCGTTTATCAGGGCAACCCCGTCACGTTTGCCGACCCGCGCGAAGCGCGCAATGCCGGGATCGAGACGATCTATCAGGATCTGGCGTTGGCCGATAATCTCGACGTCGGCGCCAATGTGTTCCTGGGGCGAGAGCCAGAGCGCAAGTTGTTCGGCTTCTTGCCGGCCGTCGACCGGCGGAAGATGCGCAGCGAGGCGCGCGGCGTGCTCGATGTCCTCGATATCGAGATCAGTGACGAAGGCCTATCACAGGCGGTGCACAGCCTGTCGGGTGGGCAGCGTCAGGCCGTGGCCATCGGCCGTGCCATTTTTTGGAATGCGACCGTCCTGATTATGGATGAACCGACCGCGGCCCTCGGCGTTCCGGAGCAACGCAAGGTCATCTCCCTGATCAATGGATTGAAGGAACAGAACGTCGCCGTCATTTTCATTTCGCATAATCTCGGCGACATTTTCGCCGTCGCGGACCGCATCTTGGTGTTGCGACGAGGCCGGGTGGCAGGCATCCGCCAGGCCAGCGAGACCAACGACGATGAGCTTGTCAAGATGATGGTGGGGAGTTAGACGCAGCCCATTCCAGGCTAGCCACTGCGCCTAACCGTCATCTCCAGAGCACACGTCATTGCGAGGCGGCCGCATGGCCGCCGCGGCAATCCAAACGGCAGTATCCAAGGACGCTCCGTCCTAAATTGCCACGCTCCCAAAGGTCGCTCGCAATGACAAGTCTGCCGGTTCAGATCGAGACCACGGTCGGTTGGCCATGCCATCGCCGCCTGTTGTCGCAGTCGGCCATCGTCAGCGCGTGCGGGTAAACAAGTCCCGTTAGTGCGGCCAAAGCCCTAGGTTCCGCTGGCGGTCCTGCGCTACAGTTCCGACCGGTCGGCGGCCCATGGCGAGCCGGAAAGTGCGGAAAGGGAGGATGCGATGAAGAAGATACTCAACGATCCCTACAACTATGTCGACGAGATGCTAGCCGGCCTGTGTGCGGCCCATCCGGACGGCTACGCGCAAACCGGCGAGGGCGGCCGCGTCATCAAACGGCCCGACGCACCGCTACAAGGCAAGGTCGGGATCGTGTCCGGCGGTGGTTCAGGCCATTTGCCGATCTTCACCGGCTATGTCGGCCGGGGACTGCTGGATGCTTGCGCGATTGGTGACGTCTTTTCGTCGCCGTCGGTGGAGCAGATGGCCGACGCGATGCGGGCGGCGAATGGCGGCGCTGGCGTCCTGCGGCTCTACGGCAACTACGGCGGCGACGTCATGAACTTCGACATGGCCGGTGACATGCTGGAGATGGAAGACGTCCAGTCGACAACCGTGCTTCTGGCCGACGATGTGGCGAGTGCGCCGCCGGCGGAAAGCGAAAAGCGCCGCGGCGTCGCGGGTATGGTCTATGCCTTCAAGATCGCCGGTGCGTCGGCTGAGACGCGGGCGGACCTGACCGAGGTTACGCGGGTCGCACAAAAGGCGGCCGACAGTTGTCGTTCAATCGGCGCCGCACTCACACCCTGCACGGTGCCGCAAGCCGGTAAGCCGACCTTCGAAATCAGCGAAGACGAGATGGAAATGGGCATGGGCATTCACGGCGAGCCTGGCGTTTGGCGCGGCAAGCTGCGCCGCGCGGACGATATTGCCAACGAAATGGTCGACAAGTTGCTGGACGACAAAGCCGTCAGGAGCGGTAACAAGGTTTCACCGTTAGTCAATAGCTTGGGTGCGACGCCGCCCGAAGAGCTCTACATCCTGTATCGCGTTGTCGAAGCACGTTTGCGCGATGCCGGCGCCGAGATCGTCATGCCGCTCGTCGGGCGTTACGCCACGTCGATGGAAATGACCGGCGTGTCTCTCACCTTCTGCTATCTCGATGATGAGCTCGAGAGTCTGCTGAAGGCGCCGGCGGAATGCGCCTTCTGGCGCGTCTAAAACCATGGCCTTGACGACAGCCGCCTTGAAATCCGGTCTAGGCCGGATTGCCGCGCATATGGAAACGGTGGCGGACCAACTTAACGAGGCCGACGGCAAACTCGGCGACGGTGACCTCGGCGTCACCATGGTGCGCGGCGGACGCCAAATAGTCGAGGCGTTGCCCGACCTACCCGACGATGTCGGCATGGCACTGATGCGCTGTGCCCAGGCATTCACCAAGTCCAGCGGCTCGAGCTATGGGACACTGTTGGCCACGGGCCTGATGAGTGCGGCGAAGACCTGCCGTGGACGGGACACCGTGCCATGGGCCGAGGTCGGCGGCCTATTAGGCGGTGCCGTTGCCGCCATGCAAGCGCGCGGCAAGGCGTCGCTTGGCGACAAGACCGTGCTCGATGCTCTCGACGACGTGCGCGCTGCGGTGGACGGGGTCGAAGAGCCGGGGGCGCTAGTCGAGGCAGCGACCACAGCAATCGATCAGACCCTGGACCGCTTCCGCGACCAGCCGAACAAGGTCGGCCGGGCGCGCATTTTTGGCGAGAAGAGTATCGGCCTCGACGATCCGGGCATGCTCGCCTTCAAGGAGATGATTGTTGCGTTGCGCTGACGCGACGCGTGCCGGATGAACTCTATCAGCTTCGACGCGGTTGTAGAGCGGCATCACACCGATCTGCCGGTCTACATCATCGTGCCCGCCGCCGTCGCCGACGGGTTTGGCAAGACGGGAACGTTTGTGGTCGATGCGGTCGTCGAGCAGCAAGATATCGGGCGGCGCAGCATCAAGCCGTGGGGGGACGGGCGCTGGTTCATGGAGTTCACGAAGACCCAGTGCAAGCAGCTCGGCATCGCGCCGGGCGCCAACATTTCTACGGCGGTAACGTTGGCGCGCGAGATACCCGACGAGCTTGATGAGCAGCTCGGCGAACTTGGCTTGTCGCAGCAGTGGTTGCATCTGACGAAGGCGCAGCAACGCGCTTACGCCGAGTCCGTATTTGCGGCGAAGCGACCGGCGACCCGGCGAGATCGGATCGACCGCATCGTTGCGTCCCTCCAGTCGCGCTGACTAGCCTGAGGACCTGCTGATGCTCGCCGGGCAGTTCGCGCTTGTTGTCGCCGCCGTTTTCGCCGGGGCCGCCGTCTACATCAACGTGGCCGAACATCCGGCGCGTCTGACGTTGGCAGACGGGCCGCTGCTGGCCCAATGGAAGCCGTCCTACAAGCGCGGTTTTGCCATGCAGGCGAGCCTCGCCATCGTTGGCTGCTTGCTCGGTCTTCTGGCTTGGCTGCTGACGCGCGACTGGCGTTGGGGGTTGGGTGCCATCGTGCTCGTCGCCAACTGGCCGTTCACACTCGTCGCGATCATGCCCGTCAACAACCGGCTGATGGCAGCTTCCACTGAACAGCCCGCTGCCGACGTCCGCGCTATGATTGGCCGGTGGGGCCGATTGCACGCCGTCCGCAGCCTTCTTGGTGCGGCAGCCACCGTCATCTTCGTTTGGGCTTTGAACTGATGCATACTGCTCGGCCCAACATTCCGTCGGAGGACCGCATGGAACAGCGTATCACCATGGTCACCCTCGGCGTCGAAGACTTGACGCGCAGCACGGCATTCTTCGAACGCTTGGGCTGGCAGCGCTCCGTGCGCGACGCACCAGGCGCGCGGTTCTTTCAGTGCGGCTCCATCGCGGTCGGGCTGTATCCGTTCGACGAGTTGGCGAAAGACGCCGGTGTCGACGCAACGCGGGGTGCATTTGAGGGATTCACGGTGGCCCACAATGCCCGGTCCAAAGAGGATGTCGATGCCATCCTCGACGAGGCAGTGGCCGCCGGTGCGACCCTCGTCAAGCCCGCGCAAGATGTGTTCTGGGGCGGTTATTCCGGCTACTTCCGCGACCTCGATGGCCACTTGTGGGAGGTTGCCTGGAACCCGGGCTTCCCGCTCGACGAGACTGGCGCCGTGCATCTCCCGGACTGAAGCCTGCTACCACGAACACATCCACGTGATCGATACGCTGGTTACCGATGATATGAAATTGCGCCACTTCGCGGCAGTTGAAGCAGAGACGAGACATGATCGTTAGCCTCGAACTCACTTGCTTGATGGGGCTCGCGTTCGCGCCTGGGGCGCGGGGCTAAGCCGATCCAGCATGCACGTGTCGATCACGGGCCTACGGCTGAGGCGGCCGTGGCACTTCGTTCCCTTCTATTGGCATGCGATGCGCTCCATGCAGCAGGCCCGGACCGCCCACGGCAACATCTCAACGGATGCCCGGATGATCGATGGCGTACATCACACGCTGACCGCGTGGACCAGCCAGACGGCAATGCGCGACTTTCTCTATTCCGGGGCGCACAAACGGGCGATCGCGGCATTTCCTTCCATCGGCACCGGCGTAACGTTCGGGTTCGAGACCGATAAGGTGCCGAGTTGGGACGAGGCGCACAAACAGTGGCGGAACCGTTGTCGGACATATTCGTCGTAGTCAATCGCTAGCGCCGCAGACACATTCGCCCTTGGGCGAATTCTGGCGGCGGCCACTGATTTTTCCATTAAGCTGTGGGCGGCCCGACTGGAGCGAACCAGTCCCCAGGCCAAAAGTTGCGGACTACCGCAACTTCTCCTCGTTCAGTAGGCTGGCTCCGAGAGATCCGGGCAGCAGGTCCGGATTCTGCCAGTCATCCGTCAAACCGTCATTCGGCTCCTCTAGCGAGCTCGGTAGCTCAACCACTCGCGTGAAATTTGCACCGAATTGCAGGAGAACCCGCGTTTCTTCAGGCAGCGGCTCCTCACTATCATCCTTGCTTTGAACCAGTGTCACGATCCGGCCGTCGTCCGTTCGAATCAGGTATTCGAAACCTTCCTGGTTGCGAACTTCTTTCTCGGCCAGGAGGCCCATGCCCACGCCGACCAATCCAAGGACCACCATTGCCACGATGCTGCCACCGCTGGAGCCTATCAGATTGCCGATGCTGGCACCCACGGCTCCGCCCGCGACGGCACCCGCGCCGGAGTTCTCACCGTTTTGCACGTTGACCTCCCGCGACATCAACACGGTCCCGCGGGCGGTATTTATAACCTGTCCGACCTCTGCCGCGTCGTAGCTGCTCGTCGACGGGCCCGCGCAGTTGGCAAGGAAGAGAAGGAGAACCAGGCTCGCGCTTACCCTGCGCCTCCTGTCGCGTCTGTAACCTCGACTCGCAATGCCGATCTGTTCCACCAGGGTTGGTTGCCCATCAGGTCTTGTGCCAGCCCAGTTTGACATGTCGTGGCCCAACACGAAACGCCCAGCGAAACACCGTAGTGGTACTCACCTGGATTGGCGTGGTGCAGATGGGTCATGCGCCGACGGCTCGGTTCGGCAACGTCGTTGAAGGTTTGTCAGATGACAACGTCACCGCCGTTTCGCAATGCGTGAAGGTCAGCTCATCACCTTCAAGCAGGTCATAGGTTGTCGTGTCCGTCGCCGCACCGACCCGCAGACGATTTCCCCGAACTGTCACGTGGAAGGTGAGGCGCTCCCAGACGTCGGGCACGCGCGGCTCGAAACTGAGTTGTCCGGCATAGTCGCGCATGCCGCCAAAGCCGTATACGAGGGCCATCCAAGAGCCACCAATCGAGGCTATGTGTGCCCCGTGTCGGACGTTGCCACCAACATCCGACAGATCCATCGTCGCGGCGAAGCGGAAATACTCTAGTGCTTTGTCTGTATAACCGATCTCGTTCGCGATAATGCTCTGGATGCAGACTGACAGTGATGAATCATGGGTCGTGAGCGGATCATAGTAATCGAAGTTGCGCCGCTTTTCTTCGACCGAGAATTCCTTGCCCAACAGAAACAGCGCAAGCAGTGTATCGGCCTGCTTGATGACTTGGTGCCGATAGAGGTTCAACGGATGATAGTACAGCAGGAGCGGGTAATTATCGGCCGGGGTTTCTGCGAAATCCCATACGTCCTTGTCTAGGAAGGCGTCATCCTGGGCATGGACTCCCCGCTCCTCGTCATAAGGCAGGAAGATTGAACCAGCCGCCCTGAGCCAATCGTCGATCTCGGGCTCCTGGAGATCGGTAGTTCGCACAACATGCGCGTAGGCACGTTCATTTCGCTTGGCAAGCTCCCGCAACGTCCGCGCCGCATAGTTGAGGTTTTGGCGGGCCATAATGTTGGTGAAGTAGTTGTTGTTGACGACCGCTGTGTACTCGTCCGGGCCGGTCACACCTGTGATGCAGAACTTGCCGCCGCGTCGCGGATTGTAGTAGCCGAGGTCAACCCAGAGCCGCGCTGTCTCGACCAACATCTCGGCGCCGAAGTCATCCAAGAAGCCAACGTCGCCGGTGGCATCAACGTACTTGCGCATCGCGTACATGATGTCCGCGTTGATATGGTACTGGGCGGTGCCGGCCGCGTAATAGGCGGAGGCTTCCTCGCCGTTGATCGTCCGCCACGGAAACAACGCGCCCCGATGCCCGAGCTCATGGGCCCGTTCACGGGCCTTGTCGAGCTTGTCGTATCGGAACTTGAGGACCGCGCGGGCGACGCGAGGATTGGTGTATATAAGAAACGGTAAGACGTAGATCTCGGTGTCCCAGAAATAGTGCCCTTCATAGGTCTTCCCGGTCAGACCGCGCGCACCGATTCCGTTCCCGTCGACACACGCCGAGGCTTGGAGCAACTGAAAGAGGTTCCAGCGCACGACCTGCTGCGTCTCCGGGTCACCTTCCAGCACAACGTCGGCGTGCTCCCAGAAGTCAGCCGCCGCTTTTTCCTGACGGGATAAGAGTTCTTCGTAGCCCGCCGACCGCGCGGCGTCGAGGGTCCAGCCGACTTGCGCGCGTAGGTCCTCCGCCGGTCGCGCAGCATTGTAATGGTAGGCAAGATACTTGGTGAGATGGATCGGCTCACCGGCGCGTGCACGGAGGCGAAACACCACGCGCCCCACATCGTCAGTCTGATCAGTGTCGACCGTGACGTCTGATTCGGACTTGATCTCGTGGTCCATGCCGCAGGCCAAGACGAGGCCTGAACGCGTTGTCCTGTAACTGAGGACCGACCGCCAGTCGTGAGCCCAGTGTCCAGCAGGCTGCAGGACTGCAGCCTCCGGAATCGCCCCCATACGCGGATCCTCGGCATCGCGATCGTCTTCGCCGAACTCCCGGCGGTGCCGCAGTTCCGAGCTGAACACGATGTCCGCGTCGGCATCCTCGACCGTCAGCTCAAGATGCAGACACGCGAGATGGCGATGTGCCATCGACACGAGGCGCGTGGTCCGCAGGTCGACGCGCTTCCCGGTCGGTGTGACCCACACCACCTGGCGTCTTTGAAAGCCGCGCTGCATGTCCAGCCGGCGCCGGTAGCTCGCGAGTTCGCCGCTGTCGATGTCAAAGGGCTCGCCGTCGACATAGGTCTTTATGATCTTGCCATCCGGGCAATTCAGCATCGTTTGCCCAGTCTTGGCGAAGCCGTAGGCACTCTCACCGTAAACGATCTGGCGGAGCTCGTGGAAGCCATTCAGGTAGGTGCCCGGCTCGACCACGGGGTGATCTTCTTCATGACTGGCGCGAAGGCCGAGATAGCCGTTCGCAAGTGCAAAAACGGTCTCCGACTCCTGCACATGGTTGCCGAAGTACGCCCGGGTCTCGATCGCCCAAGGCTTGGCGGGAAACTGATCCCGAGGGAGATGCAACCGTGTGCGCAGAACCATCGTTGTCCTCAGCCGTTGGACAATGGAAGAAGAACGTCGAGATCTCTGACAACCAGATCCGCGCCCCCGGCAAGCAAGGCGTCGCGCCCGGCGCCGCGATCGAGCCCAATAACCAGACCAAAGCCACCGGCGCGCCCCGCGGCGACTCCCGACAAAGCGTCTTCGACCACAACCGCCCCCTGTGGTGGCACAGCGAGGTTGGCGGCGGCGCGCAGGAAGGTATCGGGCGCCGGCTTGCCCGCCAGACCCTCCTCAACGTCCATGCCGTCTACGATCGTGTCGAACAGACCAAGCAAGTCACAGCGTTCGAGCACGGGCCGGCAGTTCTTCGAAGAAGAGACACAGCCGGCCGCCACGTCACGTTCCCGAAGAGCTTTGATCAGCCGCACACTGCCGTCGAAGACACGCACGCCCTTTTCATTGAGGACCGCGTTGAACAGCGCGTCTTTTCCGTTACCGAGGCCGCACACGCTGACGCGGTCGACAGGATCCGACGGCTCGCCCCGCGGCAACTTGATGCCACGGGCATCGAGAAAAGACTGGACACCGTCATAGCGAGCTTTGCCGTCGACATACGCGTGATAGTCCTCTGGCACCCGAAAAGGCTCGAATGCGCCGCCGCCGGCCCGCTCCTCCAGGTAGCTATCGAACAGCCGCTTCCAGGCAACGGCATGGACGGCGGCGGTGTCCGTGATGACCCCATCTAAATCGAACAGGAAAGCGCGAAGGTCGCCGCCCGCGATACGCGCCCGAAGGTCGGCCGCCGTCATGCCATCCATCGAATGACCTCCTTGCGATCATACACCTCGAGCGTAGGTTAACGGTTTGCCCCGTCGGGACAAATCGATCTCTCACGGTGCATAGGTATAAGGGGACATCTTCAATGGA
>JAAUXY010088609.1_pt1 | contig 11116 bp, 9 predicted proteins | sample 7278121 | NCBI WGS metagenome assembly JAAUXY01 (sample SAMN14350117, study PRJNA611818) | marine sediment metagenome | isolation source: surface marine sediment (1.8m) | place: French Polynesia: Moorea | collected 2018-08
ATCCGAAGTTGGCGTTTCGCTGGATACCGACGGACACGCTGATCTTCCGCGGCAACTACTCGACGTCGTTCCGCGCACCGTCGCTGGCGCAGGTTGGCGCCGGCACGCTGCTGAGCTCGTATCGCGTCGACTGCATGGCGACGCCGGAAGCTTGCGACGGCGATCCGCTCGAGGACGGTGAGGCGCTGTTTTCGGAGGACGTCGCGAACGATGCGTTGGAACCCGAAACAGCAACGAGCTTCGGTCTCGGGCTCGTCTATTCGCCGACCAGTGACCTCGACTTCACGCTCGATTACTGGAGCATCGAGTACGAGGACCTGATTGGCGTGGACGAAGACGATTTCATCCGGCGTGCGCTTGCGGGCCAGTTCCCGGTTCTCGGAGAGGGTGAACTGCCCACGGGTCAGCCGGGCGTTGAAGTTGCCAGCGGCTTCGTCGTCGACGCTCACTTCCAGTTGACGAACCTGGCTTTCCAGGACGTCAGTGGTCTTGATTTCACGTACACGCAGTACTTCGACATCGGTCCCGGCGACCTCTCGCTCACCGCGGACGTTACCTACGTACTCGAGTTCGAATCGCAGGCGTCGCCGGGCGCACCCGTCATCGACGACGCGGGCGACTTCCGGAACCCGGAGCTACTAGCAAGGGTTCGCGGCCGCTACACGATGGATCAGTGGCAGTTTTCGCTGACCGCGCGTCACACGGGCGATTACCGTGACGATCCGTCGCAGCGTACGCTGGAGGCGGTCGGTCTGCCGCCGGATGCGATAGTCCAGGTCCCGTCGTGGACGGTTTGGGACGCAAACGTGACATACGACTTCCGCGACCGGCACTACGTCAGCCTGACCGCTCGAAACCTGCTCGATCGGGATCCGCCGTTCGTACTCGGAACAAGTGCAAACGTTGATCACATCAACCACAGTTCGATGGGCCGGTACGTGACCTTGCGTTACACCTACGGCTTCTGAGCATGAGGGCGTCGTTCTGGCCACTGGCGATTGTGCTGACAGTCGCCAGTGGCTGCAGCAGCACGATCGCGAGCGAAGCGCCCGAACGATCGCCGGGGACGCTGGTCATTGCCGGCGGCGCGGTCGAGCCCGGTAACGCCGCGGTGTTCGGGGCGTTCATCGACGCGATACCGGGCGACGGCAACATTGCCGTGATCAGCGCCGCATCGGGTGCTCCGGTCGAATCGGCCGATCGCTTTCAGCAGGCTCTGGCGGCGCAAGGTATCGACGATTCTCGCGTGGTACACGTCCGGCTCGCGGTCCGCGACGACGAATCGACGCCACTGGTCGACGAACGGCGTTGGGCCGGCAACGCCGACGATCCCGGCGAAATCGCGAAGATCGCAGACGCCGACGCCGTGTGGTTCACGGGCGGTGACCAGAGCCGGCTGACGCAGGTGCTTTTCGACGAAGACGGCAAGGCGACGCCGTTGCTGGTCCGCCTTCGCGAGCGCCACGCGCGGGGCGCAGCTATCGGTGGAACCAGCGCAGGTGCCGCCATCATGAGCGACCCCATGATCACGGGCGGCGAGACCCTGGCGACACTGCTGGCCGGGCGCGCGACGGGTGAGCAGCTGTCGACGGGCCCGGGCCTCGGATTCTTCGAGTGTGGACTCGTCGACCAGCACTTCGACGCGCGTGCTCGTCTCGGCCGCCTGGCGGTCGCGCTGGAGAGCCTGGCAAGCGAGTGCCGAATGGGTTTTGGCGTCGACGAGGACACCGCACTCGTATTCGACCCGGCGTCGAGAACTGCCACGATAGCCGGGACCAGCGGCGTTACCGTCATCGACGCGCGAGCTGCTGAATGGCAACACACGGACGAGGGCGTTGCCATTCGCGGTATCGTCGTTTCCGTGTTGTCGCCCGGCGATTGGTTCGATCTCGAGGCGGGTGACTACAGGAATGCGGACTACCTCAAGCCAACCGTGGGCAACGAGTACAACGACACTCCGTCGGTAGCAGCAGGCGGCATCGCCGTGCCCTTTGCGGGCCTTGCCCGGTTGCTCGGCGAGCAGCTGCTCGACAACAAGGGCGCCGACTCGCTCGACAACTACTCCGTGTTCATTGCCGAATCGGCAGGCGGGGATTCCGCCGCCAGCGGGGCCGGTGTGTTGTATCGGTTCATACAAGCCGACGATTCAGCCGGCTACTGGGGCTACGACGAGACCGGGAAGTCGCGCTACAGCTCGGTCAACGTACGTCTCGACATCACCCCGGTCGATCTGAGCGTGCGAGCGCCGCGTCCGAATCAGTAAGCCACCGAGATTCGCTGCCGTGGGTACTCCGCCTGTTCGGCCTCGTCGATCAACGCAACCGCGAAGTCGGCGCGCGACAGGCGGGTCCTGCCGCGTTCGTCTTCGAGTGCCTGGTCCCCGCCGATACGAAACTCGCCGGTCCGTGCCCCGTTCGTGAAGTTCTTCGGCGGCGTGACATAGGTCCAGTTGACGTCGTCGACCTTTCGCAGAAACTCGAGCGCAAGGATCTGCCCGAGAATCTCGATCTCCAGGCCCTTTGGCAGCGCTATCTTCGGCAACTTCTCCGCGAACAGCACGCCCGGTTCGACCTCGAGCGACCCCGATCCACCGACATGCAGCAGTCGAGGCGCGTCGTCGCCCATCCTGAACAACGCGTCAACGAGCGTCTCCGCGGCGAGGAACTGCAGCGCACTCTCGGGCGAACCGGAATCCCCGATTACGCCCCGCACAGAGACGACGACAACGTCTTTGCCGGCAACGATGCCGGCGACGCTCGCGCTGTCGAGCAGGTCGCCTTTGACGACGGACAGCTTTTCATGCTGCAACTCGACCTTTGCCGGGTTGCGCGACACCGCCGTGACGCGGTGGCCGCGATCCAGGGCCTCCGTGACGACATGCGAGCCGACCTCGCCGGTGGCGCCGTAGATGACGATGTCGAGTGCATCGTCGGCGTGTCCGCCCGCGCTCGTCAGCAATAGAACTACACTGCCAATTATTGCTCTGATCATCGCGTCGACTCATTCATGTAGCATCAAAAAAATGGACAAGAGCAAGTTGCGTGCGTTCCTGCTCAATGCGGGGCTGATCGCCGTTGTTTTTTTTGCTGTATTGAGCTTTCAGTCGCGCAACATGCTCGCGGCGGACGGACAGACTGCGCCCGAGTTGCGCGGGCTGACGCTGAGCGGCCAGCCCTACGATTTGCAGGATGCTGCAGCGCGGCCGGCACTTGTTTACTTCTTTGCACCGTGGTGCAGGATCTGTGCGGCCAGTGCGGGCAACCTGAATCGGCTGCGGCGCTGGCGAGACGTCGATGACATCGAAATCGTCGCCGTAGCGCTCGACTGGGAGACTGCCGCCGAGGTCCGGGAATACGTGGAGCGTCATGTATTGAATGTAACCGTTGTTCTCGGCAACGCAAAGCTTGCCCGTCAATGGCAGATACAGGCCTATCCATCGTATTACGTGTTGGACAGCAAGCACCGGATAGTTCGGCGCGATATCGGCTACAGCAGCCAGCTGGGGCTCTGGGTTCGTGCGTGGCTGATCTAGGCGCCCCCGTACATCTGGTCCGGGGCCAGCTCGTTCGGGAACCGTGCACGCAAGGCACGCCGTGTCTCGTAACACAGGTGACAATGGTCCGCATAGCCTTCTTCATGGGGGATTCCGTAGCGCTCGACCAGTGCGGCCGGACCGCCCTCGAGCAACGGTCCAACGATCGGATGTTCGTCCGGGCGAAATTCGGAGACGATCTGCTTCAATGGACGCTCGAGCAGATTACCCATGGATATGCCCTGGCAGATGTGAATGTGGCCGAAGGGGTCCACGTGCACGCGCTGCGGACTGCGCAGATTCTCCCAGGGACAGACGGTGAAACGGCCCCAGTGTGCAGGCGGCACCTGTGAAGCCAGCAATTTAGCCGCACGGCCCCTGTAAAGCACGGCCGAGTCGCTGCTCGCGCTCGAACGATCGGGCTCAGCAATGCTGATGAAGTTTACGGGTATGCCGAGTTGCCGGGCGGCAATACGTGCTGTCTCCGGCTTGTTTTGTTTCTCGCCGCTATGATGGTAGTCGTCGCTGCTGACAGAGAGGTCGTCGATGAAACCGGCGAGCGGCCTCAGCCACTCGAGGGCATCGTCTTCCGAATTGGCCCAATAGGCGTTCGAAACGATGCCAACCTTGAATCCTCTTTGCTTCGCCCGAACGACCGCCCGCCGGAGGGTGGCGTAATAAAGAAATGCTTCGCCCCCCTCGAAGTAGATCCACTCGATCGTGCCCAGCTGCTCGGCCTGGTCGAGGATATTGTCCACGGTCTCGAGTGTCATCGTCCCGGTCTGGAACGGCCCACCCCACACGAAGCAGTGATCGCACTCGAACGTGCACTGGTAGGTCAGTAACAGGTGCAATCCGGAAAGGGAAGGCGAGGTAGCGGTCATTACAGCAGACCATGACGCATCCACGCTGTCCCGTCGATAAGGTATTTACAGGATTGACGAGCCGGGACCTGTCGCTGCCGAGCGGTCGGTCACAAAGCCTTGCACGCGCGCAGCTGGCGCGTCAGCTCGAGCAGTTCCGCAAGGTACGCCTCCCCCTGCTCCCTCGAGTAGCTGGTATCCCGCATCTCGAGATCGATTGCGTCGATCGCGTCCCTCGTCGTCTTCTCACACTCGGCACGATCCTGTGAAACCGGTACCGGCTCCGGCTCCGGCGCCGATTCCGCCGTTGCCGGTTGGTCGAACGGATTCACGAAATCGAAGAATTCGTCCGTCGCGGCTGGCGCGGCAGGCTCCTCGCTGTCGTCGACCGTCTCGCTGGATTCCTCGCACGGCATTTCCTGGAAGGCGACCGTGCCGTCCGGCTGGGAACAGCGGTGAATTTCCGTGTCGGCGACGGCCGCTCGGCCGACGAGCGCCGCCAGCAGCAACGCCACGATGCTGTATCCGATTTTGTAGAATAAATTAATCAATATATTCGTTTGCTTGAATTACTTCGATCGAGTCTAATTGAACTGCGCACATGCCGACAAGAATCTACAGGAGAAACCACGATGCGAATCAAATCAATGCAAACGATTGCTGCGGGCCTTGTGGCGGCGTTGCCGCTGTTGGGCTCGAGCGACGCGTTTGCCCAGGGAGCGCCGAAGTCGAACCAGTTCTGGTGGCCGGACAAGGTCGACTTGAGCCCGCTGCGCGCGCATGGCGCGGAGTCGAACCCGATGGGTGACGACTTCGACTACGCGGCCGCGTTCGCGAGCCTCGACCTCGATGAAGTAAAGCAAGACATCGAAGCGGTCATGACCGACTCCCAGGACTGGTGGCCGGCAGACTACGGTCACTACGGCCCGTTCTTCATCCGCATGGCGTGGCACAGCGCCGGCACCTATCGCACCCTGGATGGTCGTGGCGGTGCCGCGGGTGGACAGATGCGCTTCGACCCCCTGAACAGCTGGCCCGACAACGCCAACCTCGATAAAGCAAGACGCCTGCTCTGGCCCGTCAAACAGAAGTACGGCCGCGACCTCTCGTGGGCCGACCTCATGGTATTGACCGGTAACGTCGCGCTCGAGTCCATGGGCTTCGAGACGTTCGGATTTGCCGGTGGTCGCGAGGACGACTGGGAGGCCGACATGGTTTACTGGGGTCCCGAGAACGAGTTTCTCGCCGATGAGCGTTACAGTGGCGACCGCGAACTCCAGAAACCGCTTGCGGCGGTCCAGATGGGACTGATCTACGTCAACCCGGAAGGCCCGAACGGCAATCCCGATCCGCTGCTTGCCGCAAAGGACATTCGCGAAACCTTCGGCCGAATGGCAATGAATGACGAAGAGACCGTCGCGCTGATCGCCGGCGGTCACACGTTCGGCAAGGCGCACGGCGCCGCCAAACCGGCCGATTGCACCGGACCGGAGCCTGCTGCGGCCGACATCGAAGAACAGGGCTTCGGCTGGACGAACAAGTGCGGCGCCGGCAACGGTCCCGACACGATCACGAGCGGTCTCGAGGGCGCATGGACGACGACGCCCGTGCAGTGGAGTATGAACTACCTGCAAAACCTGTTCGCGTTCAACTGGGTGCAGACACGCAGCCCCGCTGGCGCAATCCAGTGGATTCCAGACAACCCGGCTGCTGCGAACATCGTTCCGGACGCATTCGATGCGTCGAAACGCCACGCGCCCATCATGTTCACCACGGACCTGTCGCTCAAGTTCGATCCGGCGTACCGCGACATTTCGAAGCGATTCCTGGACAACCCGAAAGAGTTCGAACTCGCATTCGCCAAAGCGTGGTTCAAGCTTACCCATCGCGACATGGGGCCGCGCGCACGTTACGTCGGTGGACCGGACGTGGAACTGCTGTGGCAGGACCCGGTACCCGCGGTCGATCACGAGCTCGTCGACCAGGACGACATCGAAAAGCTCAAAGCCGAAATCCTCGGCTCGGGCCTGACGATTCCCGCGCTCGTAAGGACCGCCTGGGCGTCGGCGTCGACGTTCCGCGGCAGTGACATGCGAGGCGGCGCCAACGGTGCTCGTCTGCGCCTCGCACCGCAGGTCGGCTGGTCCGTCAACGATCCCGAAGAGCTGCAGGCAGTTCTGGACGTCCTCGAGGACATCCAGGGCGACTTCAACCGCGCGCAGCGCGGTGGCAAGAAGGTCTCGCTGGCCGACCTGATCGTGCTTGGCGGTGCTGCCGCGGTATCCAGGGCAGCCTCTGCCGCCGGACAGGACGTGGACGTGCCGTTCACGCCGGGCCGCACCGACGCATCGCAGGCCCAGACCGACGTCGAATCGTTCGAGGTGCTGCGCCCGAGAGCCGACGCGTTCCGCAACTACTTTGGTGAAGGCAACTACCGCACACCGACCGACATGATGGTTGACAAGGCCAACCTGCTCACGCTGACTGCGCCCGAGATGGCCGTGCTGATTGGCGGTATGCGTGCCCTGGGTGCAAACGCCGGCGACTCCGGCCACGGCGTATTCACCGATCGCCCGGGTACCCTGAGCAACGACTTCTTCGTCAATTTGCTGGACATGTCCAACGAGTGGACGAAGTCTGCGAGCGAAGCCGGCATCTATGAGGCGCGTGACCGCGAGACCGGCACGGTCCGATGGACGGCGACGCCCGTCGATCTCGTGTTCGGTTCCCACGCCGAACTGCGCGCGATCTCAGAGGTTTACGCGGAGACCGGCAGCGAGCAGAAGTTCGTTAGCGACTTCGTCGATGCGTGGACCAAGGTGATGATGCTGGATCGTTTCGACATCGCGACGACGCCGCAAAACGAACTGCTTGCGAACCGCTAGAATCCCCCTCCGGTTCGAAAGCCGCCACGGCCGCGCGGAGCACCGCCGCGCGGCCGCGGTATCTTGAATCCCCTGCCGCTGCCGCCACTGCGGCGCGATGCCGAGCCCGGCCAGTGCCACGACGGCGGCCGCTGCCGTTTCCCGGATTTGCGCCGCCTCGTCGGCCGCACGATGCCGCCGCTGCCGAAGTCCGGCCACTCGCCCGTCGCATCGACGTACTGCTGGTATCGGCGGAGCGTCTTCCACAAGGAGCGACCCTGGATCACACCGGATATGACGTCGCCGATCATACCCTCGATCATCTCGCGCCTGTCGAAGCGTGAGTGTACGTCGTCGTAACGGCTGCGTTTGAACTCACGACGCACGTTCTCGAGCTCCCGCACGCGCGACAGTCGTTCATCCTGCAGCTTGCGGATCTCGTCGAGCTCCTCCTCGAGTTCCGAATATTGCCGCCGAAGCTGCCGGAGTTCATCGACGATGGCATCGTCTTCGGCCGTCATCGTCGCGCGCGCCAGCCGTGTGAGTTCGCCGATGTCGCGGCGTTCGAGTGCCGCGGAAATCGTTCGCAAGGCGTCTCGCATATAGTCGTCCGCGCCTGCCGTGAACCGGTGCTGCTCGGCCTGCAGCTCTGCGTGTGCGTTCTCGGCTTCGGCGATCTCCGCGTCGACCTGGTCCTGGCGTTGCTCGAGCGATTCGAGGGCCGCAAGGGCTTCGGGCACGTTGCCGTCGCTGGCGGCGAGTTCCTCGATGTCCTGTAGTTTGTCGAGCTCTGCGTCGGCCTGGTCGCGCGCGTGGCCGGCATGCTCGGCGAGCCGCTTCGGAATCTCGAGCAGCATCCAGTAGTTGGGCCGGGCATCCTGGTAGCGACAAAGCCGTGCCACCCAGCCGTCGAGCATGCGCACCACGGGATTCGCGGAATAGGCCGACGTCCCATAGCCCCGCTGCCAGAGGTACATGAACAATTCGTCCCCGACGTAGGGCTCGCCCTTGCGCAAGCTGTCCTGTTCGGCGAGCTCGGCTTTCTCGAGAGCGCTGACGGCAACCGCATCCGCCTCGCGCGCGCGCTGCAGTTGTTCCTGGAAACTCTCGTCCCGTGCGAGGCTCTGCTGCACGGCCGATTCACGTTCGGCGAGAGTCGTTGCCGCCGCGTCAACCTCGTCGTGTAGCGTGACGCGACGTTTTTCGAGCGCGTCAATGGCTTCGTTCGCCTCGCGGACACGATCGTTGATCGACGCAATCGCCGCGTCGCGGGATTCGAGAATCTTGCGCGCCTCGCGCATCGCCGACTCGAGATGCGCGACGATCTCGCCACGTTGTACCGCGTCGAGGCGAATCTCGGCCATGCGGTCAATCGCACGGGCCTGTTCCAGTTTGTTCTGCGTCACGGCGCGCGACGTGGCCTGCAGATCGCCGTCGAGGCGTTCGAGTTTGCGGCGCGCCTTCCTCAGCGTCTTGTCCATTCGCTTGAGCGCGTCGCGACCGGATAGCATGGCTACCACTCCGTAATCGTCGCGCCGGACGTCGGCACGCGGTAGTCGGGCTCGAGTTTGCCGGTCGATTTCGTACCGAGCACGTAGTCCTCGATGATGCCGTCGTCACGCTTGTCAGCTGCCACGGCCTCGAACGTCGCTTCGTCGACGCGCATGCCCCACTTTCGGACCTCGTAGATGCGGCCGTCTTCCTCGTTGCGCACTTTTCGCAGCAGCACGTTGCCCCGAGTGTCGACGGCCTCGACGATCAAATAGTAGTTGCGCGCCTCGGCGTTGACGTCGGGCACGCGCCAGACGCCCGAGAACTCGTTGGGCCGCGACACGATTCGCAGCTCGTAGTCGAGTTCGAGCTCGCCAAGCAACGCTTCGAGGTCGCCGTGGACCTGTTGCGCCTCATCGAACGCTTCGGCATCGAGGGCTCGCCGCGCCAGCGCCAGCAGCTCGTTTGCCCGTGTAGCGGCAGCCTCGCTTTGCGAAACCGACATGATGCGACCGTGGGTTACCTGGATCTGCCCGGGTAGCGCCGCTTCGATCCGGTTCTGCGGCACCGTGATCGTGAAATGCACGGCCAGCGCGACGAGCATCGCCAGCGCGACGACAATGAGGAGCGGTTTCAGCCAGCGGCCGCGCCGCACGTACAGCTTCGCAAACGCGGTCGACAGACCGCCCCGCGCAGGCACGTACGCAAAGCGCTCTTCCTCGAGGGCATCGACTCCGGCCTCGAGCGCAGCGTCCGTTACCTCGATACCCTGCGCCGTATAAATGTCGCGCAGCCGCTCTACGAGGCGTTGCCGGCGACCGGCCGCATCGAGCTCCCGCTCGACGACGAGCTGCCGGTGGCGGATCGTGTCGACCACGTCCATGGCCACCATCAGATCCTCGAGCGGCGCTTCGTGGGCGCCGGCAGCCAGTTGCTGGCTCACGTGCGGTGGCTTCCGTTCAGACGCCGGTCGGCGGCGGCAATGTGCCGCCTTGCTGAATCAGCCTCGACAGCCGCTGCTTGCCGTCCTCGACGGAGTCGCGTATCTCCTCGGCGTTCTTCGTCGCAAGCACGCGCATTTCCTCGATGATCTCCCGCGAGCGACTCTGGAAATTCACGACCGAGTCGACGAGCTTCGCCACGGCATCCGCACGAATCGTCGGGCCGTAGCCCGCGCGCACAGCGGCCTCCTGAACCTTGCCGCCGATATCCGCAAGGTCCTCGAGGCTCTTCGAAACGCCCTCCTTCATGGCTTCGAGCGAGCGGGTGCTCTCGTGCAGGCCGAACATGCCGGTGAACGACGCCGAGAGCGCCGTCAGGACCGTTTCGTTGGTGCCGAAGAACATGATGGCCTGTTTGTAGACCCGCTCCTTTGCGCTGGTCGTCTGCATGAGCCGCGCCATGATGAATTCCGAGGTGTTGTAGCCGACGGTCAGGTTGTCGGTCAGGTCTTTTGCGATCTGGTAGCGATCCTCGTCAAACTGCAGCTCGCGGACCTTCTCGTCGCGTGCGAGCTCCAGCGTTGCGCGCTCGGCCAGGTCGTCGCCTTCGTAAGCGTCCACGGCTTCGTTGGCTTTGCCCAGTTCGGCTTTGGCGGCGTCCCATTCCGACTCGGCCTTTTCGAGGACCTCGAGGGCCAGCACCTCGGAGCTCTTGAGCGCACCGCGAAAGTCCTGGTACGCCTCGAGGATGATCAGTTCGCGCTCGATCTGGTCTTTCGAGTCGCTCGCAACCTCGAGGTAGGTGTCCTTGATCTTGTCGAAGCGGTGCGCGATGTCCCCTCGCGTAGCTTTCATCCAGATGTTGCTGATGCGTTCGAACGTATCGATCTTGCCATCCTCGACCTGTTCCACCATCGACTTCGCGTCCTTGCGGATAGAGTCGAACGCATCCGTGATCTTCTCGTAACGTTCACCCAGCTTCATCGAACTGACCTGCTCGCGGACCACTTCGTTGAACAACGACGCCTGGCTCAGCGTGCGCGCTATGGCGGTGACGTTGGCTTCATCGAGTTCGGTAAGGCGATTGAGCAGGGCGATAATCGGCGCCTCTTCGGTTTCTTCCGGCACCAGACCAAGATCGCGCAGTCGCGTCATCGCGCGATCGAAGTACTGCATCGCTGTTTTCTGCATGGGGGCTCCTGGTTGTTATTGATATCCGCGGACCGGTAGTTTAGCAGCCGCTGCGCCGATCAATGAATCCGTCGATCGGTTGATCCAAACAACTGGCAGGCGCCGAGGTTGCGATACTCTGTGCACTGAATCGATTTTTTATTTCGGGGCCAGACAATGAAGCAGGACTACTTGCAAATTCGTGTGTTCGAGCTTGAACCCGAAGTATTCGCGTCGGGACAGCTGTTCGATTCC
>JAAUXY010025794.1_pt1 | contig 11109 bp, 9 predicted proteins | sample 7278121 | NCBI WGS metagenome assembly JAAUXY01 (sample SAMN14350117, study PRJNA611818) | marine sediment metagenome | isolation source: surface marine sediment (1.8m) | place: French Polynesia: Moorea | collected 2018-08
CTCTACGAGAAGTCGATGCAGCTCTGGGAAGGATTGAGCCAGGACCTCAACTACAACGTCATGTTCAGCCAGCGTGGCGTCTACAACCTGGGCCACACCCTGCAGGACATGCGCGACATCGAGCGCCGGGTCAACGCCAATCGCCTCAACGGTATCGACGGCCGGGTCGTGACCCCGCAGCAGATCAAGGCGGCGATTCCCGAGATCAATATCGACCAGGGCAACCGCTATCCGATCCTGGGCTCCTCGTTCCAGCCGCGTGGCGGCGTGGCCCGTCACGACGCGGTCGCCTGGGGATTCGCGCGCGGCGCGGACCGCATGGGCGTCGACATCATTCAGAACTGCGAAGTGACCGCGATTCGCCAGCAAAACGGCGCGGTCACCGGGGTCGAAACCACGCGCGGCAACATCAACGCGAAGAAAATCGGCGTGGTCGTCGCCGGCCACTGCTCGGTGCTGGCCGAAATGGCCGGTTTCCGCATGCCGATCGAAAGCCACCCGCTGCAGGCGCTGGTGTCGGAACCGATCAAGCCGATCATCCACACCGTCATCATGTCGAACGCGGTACACGGCTATATCAGCCAGTCCGACAAGGGCGACCTCGTTATCGGCGCCGGTATCGACAGCTACAACGGCTACGGCCAGCGCGGCAGTTTTCCGACCATCGAACACACCGTGGCCGCAATCTGCGAAATGTTCCCGATCCTGCGCCGCGTGCGCATGAACCGCCAATGGGGCGGTATCGTCGACACTGCGCCCGATGCCTGCCCGATCATCGGCAATACCCCGGTCAAAGGTCTGTATTTCAACTGCGGCTGGGGCACCGGCGGCTTCAAAGCCACCCCGGGTTCCGGCTGGGTGTTTGCCCATAACGTCGCCACCGGCGAACCGCACGAGCTGAACCGGCCGTTCGCGCTCGACCGCTTCGTCACCGGCTACCTGATCGACGAACACGGCGCCGCCGGCGTCGCCCACTAGGAGGATTGAAAGATGTTGTTGATCGAATGTCCCTGGTGCGGCGTGCGCGACGAAACCGAATTTTCCTATGCCGGGGAAGCCCATATCGCTCGACCGCTGGAAACCGAGAAGCTGACCGACGAAGAGTGGGCGGATTACCTGTTCATGCGCAAGAACCCGAAGGGCCTGCATCGCGAACAGTGGAATCACGCCGCCGGCTGTCGACGTTATTTCAATGTCGAACGCGATACCGTGACCTACCGGATCATGGGAACTTACAAAATTGGTGAAACACCTCCGAGCGAGGCCGGCAAATGACGCAACCGTTTCGTACCGCCGAGGGCGGCCGCATCGATCGCGAGCGTCCGTTGCAGTTCACCTTCAACGGCGAAGTCTTTAACGGCTATGCCGGCGATACTCTGTGCTCGGCGCTACTGGCCAATGGCGTACATTTCGTCGGCCGTTCGTGGAAGTACCATCGCCCGCGCGGCATCCTGACCGCCGGCGCCGAGGAGCCCAACGCGATCTTCCAGGTCGAGAAGGGCGCGCGCACGATCCCGAATGCGCGCGGTACCCAGGTCGAGCTCTACGATCACCTCGTGGCCGATCCGGTCAACGTCTGGCCGAGCCTGGACTTCGACCTGATGTCGATGAACGGCCTGTTTGCCCGCCTGATGCCCGCCGGCTTTTACTACAAGACCTTCATGTGGCCGGGTTCGATGTGGATGAAGTACGAACACTTCATCCGCAAGGCATCGGGTCTCGGCGAACCGCCGCGCGAGCTCGACCCGGATCGTTACGATCATGCCCATCGTCACTGCGACCTGCTGGTGGTCGGTGGCGGCGTCAGCGGGCTCGCGGCGGCGCTGGCCGCGGCGCGCTCGGGCGCCCGCGTGATGCTGGCCGACGAGCAGGCCGAATTCGGCGGCCAGACGATCGGCAGCCGGGCCCGGATCGACGGCGTCGAGGCGAACGACTGGATCGCGGGCGCCGTGGCCGAACTGGAAAGTCTGCCCGAAGTAACGCTGATCCCACGCGCTACGGTCTTCGGCTATCACGACTACAATTTTCTCACCATTCAGCAACGCCTGACCGACCACCTGCCGCTGGCCGAACGGGCCGGCGCGCGCGAAAAGCTGTGGCAGGTGCGTGCCCACCAGGTGATTCTCGCCACCGGTGCCCAGGAACGCCCGCTGGTGTTCGCCAATAACGATCGCCCCGGCATCATGCAAGCGTCTGCGGTATCCACCTACTGCAACCGCTACGGGGTACAGCCGGGCCGCCGCGCGGTGATCTTCACCAACAACGACAGCGCCTACCAGACCGCGCTGGATCTGAAGGCGGCCGAGGTCGAGGTGGTCGCGGTGGTGGATGCGCGCGCGGATTCATCCAGCGAAATCGCCAATACCGTCCGCAACGCCGGCATCCAGGTCATGAACGGTCATGTCGTAGTCGATAGCGCTGGCGGCAAACGCCTGCGTTCGGCGCAGGTCATGCGCCTGTCTTCCGACGGCGCCACGGTTAGCGGGGATTCCAGGTCGATCGCCTGTGATTTACTCGCGCTATCCGGCGGCTGGAGCCCTGCGGTACACCTGCACGCCCAGTCGGGCGGACGGCCGGTGTGGGACGATGACGCGGCGATGTTTCGTCCGGGACCATCGACCCAGGCGCAGGTCTCTGTCGGCGGCGCCAACGGAACGCTCGACCTGGCCGGCTGCCTGCAGGAAGCTGCCTCGGCCGGTGCCGACGCGGTGCGAGCCTGTGGTTTTGATGCCGTATTGCAAATCGCGGAAGCCGAAAGCGTCGCGAGCGAGCCGATCCTGCCACTGTGGAACGTGCCGTCGCACTATGCCCGCGGTCGCGGACCCAAGGCCTTTGTCGACATGCAAAACGACGTCGGTGCGTCGGATATCCAGCTCGCCACCCGCGAGGGATTTCATTCGGTCGAACACGTCAAGCGCTACACCGCGATGGGTTTCGGCACCGACCAGGGCAAGCTCGGCAACATCAACGGCATGGCAATCCTGGCCGAGGCCCTGGGCCAGACCATTGCCGAAACCGGCACCACGACCTACCGGCCGAACTACACCCCGATTACCTTTGGCGCGTTTGCCGGTCAGAATCTCGGCGAGCGACTGTTCGACCCCGTGCGCAAAACCGCGATGCATGCCTGGCATGAAGAAAACGGCGCCGAGTTCGAAAACGTCGGCCAGTGGAAGCGACCCTGGTATTACCCGAAAGCGGGCGAAGACATCCATGCAGCGGTCAATCGCGAGTGCCTCGCGATTCGCGACAGCGTCGGCATCCTCGATGCATCCACGCTCGGCAAGATCGAGATTCGCGGCAAGGACGCGGCCGAATTCCTCGAGATGATATACACCAACAACTGGAAAAAGCTCGAAGTCGGCAAGGGACGTTACGGTTTCATGCTCGGCGAAGACGGCATGGTCATGGACGATGGCGTCACCCTGCGTCTCGGCGAGGATCATTTTTTCATGCACACCACCACCGGCGGCGCCGCGGGCGTACTGGCCTGGATGGAACGCTGGCTGCAGACCGAGTGGCCGGAGATGGAGGTTTTCCTGACCTCGGTTACCGATCACTGGGCCACTGCCGCGGTGGTCGGTCCAAAGAGCCGGGACGTCGTCTCCGCCGTGGTCGACGGGATCGATTTCGACGCCGGATCCTTCCCGTTCATGGCCACGCGCACCGGCTCGCTCGAAGACGTCGAGTGCCGCGTCAACCGGATCAGCTTTTCCGGCGAGCTGGCCTACGAGGTCAACGTGCCGGCCAACCATGGCCGCTTCATGTGGGAAAAACTGATGCAGGCCGGAGAACCCTTCGATATCACGCCTTACGGCACCGAAACCATGCACGTGCTGCGCGCGGAGAAAGGTTATGTCATCGTCGGCCAGGACACCGACGGTTCGGTGACGGTCGACGACCTGGGACTCGGCTGGGCGCTGTCTAAAACCAAGGCGGATTTCATCGGCAAGCGCTCGCTGTCGCGGCCCGACTCGGTGCGCAAGGATCGCAAGCAGCTGGTTGGTCTGCTGACCGAAGATCCGCAGAGCGTGATCCCGGAAGGTGCGCAGCTGGTAGACGATCCACGCGCGCCGAAACCGGTGCCGATGATCGGTCACGTCAGCTCGAGTTACTTCAGCGCCTGCTGCGGTCACTCGATCGCGCTGGCGCTGGTCAAGGGCGGTCGTGCGCGCATGGGCGAAACGGTTTATGCACCGCTGGCCAGCGGCCGCGTGATCAAGGCGACCATTACCGAGCCGGTGTTCTACGACAAGGACGGGGAGAAACAAAATGTCTGACCTGTTTCAGCAGGAATCGCCCCTGGTGCAAATCGAACTGGCGGAGCCGAAAGGCAAGGCGCCGCGGATCGAGGAAAAGGCCTTCAACGGTTATATCAACCTGCGCGGACGGGCGGATCACACCGGTTTCATCGCCGCCTGCCTCAAGGTTCTGGGAGTCGAAGCGCCGACCGAGGCCAACACCGTTGTCGACGCGGGTGACTACCGGATCTACTGGCTCGGACCGGACGAGTGGCTGATCGTCACGCCGCCCGGGCAACAGACCGCGCTGAAGGCGAAACTGGAAAAAGCGCTCGACGGCGTGTTCAGCTCGGTGGTCGACAATTCAAGCGGTCTGACGATGATTCACGTGACCGGCGAGCATGCCGCTGATCTGCTGGCCACCGACTGTCCTTTCGATCTGCATCCGCGCGTTTTTCAGCCCGGCCAGAGTGCACAAACCCGGCTGGCGAAGGCCGGTATGACGCTGTCTCCACTGGAAGACGATGCGGGCTTCGAGGTGATCATTCGGCGCAGTTTCGCCGACTACCTGCTGATCTGGTTGCAGGACGCCGCGATCGCCTTCGAATAGAAGCCGGCGTCGGTGGGTGTCGGCTCCAATGTGGCGATCGCCCGCTAGCCGTCTCGACCGCATGTTCCGCGGGCCGGGTGGCGCCAAGCGGCGACAACCAGAGGGAATTATCCAGATCGTGTTGTATCCAACCAGCTTATGACGCCTGCCGTGATTACTCGAATATCTTTGCCCGCCACGCTCATCCTGCTGCTGAGCGGCCTGGTCGGATGCGCCGGCCTGCAGTCGCCGCATCGCGACCATCTCGGCGCCGACGACCCGGCATTGCGCGAATGTGCCCAATGGTACCGCGCGCTCGACCGGGCAGTGGAGCGCGCGGGTGTCAGCGACATCGGCGCGCGCCGAATCGATGGCTTTCCCTATTTGCGGGTCGATCGTTTTGCCGCATCTTTCGGCATGTCGGCGCGTGAGCGGGACGACGTCAAGGCGGCCTGGATCGAGCGCTTGCGCGAACTGGATGACGCGGGGCGTCGGATCGAAATTTCTAATTTGCCGGATAAGGTCCTGCGCGAGCTGGACGCCGGTGACCGTGAATCCCTGCGGACCCGACTGACGGATTGTGCAACGCGCCTTGCGCGGGTCGATCTGGCCGGCGGCGCATCCGGCGAACTGCTCGGCGAGCGCGCCCGGGTCGAGGACGACTATAGTTCGCTCAAGCGTGCGCTCGGGCTGTACGCGCTGACGAGCCTGCCGTTTCACGCCGGCGTCGAATACTGGCAGGAAAGTGCGGCGCGTGAAATTGCCGCGGTGCGAAACGGCAAGGCCGCCGCGGCGAAGCTGCGGTACTATCGGCCGCCGAAGGCTGACGGCTATTCGCGCAATCAGGTGCGCGACCTGTTGACGAGCGCCGCGCGCCATCCGCTGGGTATTGCGCGGCTGTCGCGGCAACAGCGGACCCGCCTGTTTGCTACCTACGCGCCGATTTTCGAAATCGAAACCGCCGGCGACTTCGATCTTATCGGCGAGCCGTATTGGTCGGACGGGCGGACGGCGCAGGTCGATGTAACCCGTCCGACGGTTTACCAGCGTATCGACTATACGCGGGTCGGCGGCCAGACTCTGCTGCAGCTGGTGTATGTCGTCTGGTTTCAGGAGCGGCCGCCGGAACACTGGCTCGATCTGCTGGCGGGTCGCTTCGACGGCGTTGCCTGGCGGGTGACGCTGGCGCCGGACGGCGAACCGGTGCTGTTCGACAGCATTCATCCCTGCGGCTGTTACCACATGTTTTTCACCACACCGCGGATCGAAGCGATCGCGCCGCCGTCGGACTCGATCGAATGGGCCTTTGTCCCCGCGACCCTGCCGCGTCTCGCGGCCGACGAACGCCTGGTCGTCAGCCTGCAGTCGCGTTCCCACTACCTGCGCAACGTCTGGCCGGGTGAAGCCGGTGCGGCCGAGGTCTACCGCTTTGCCGATTACGACGAGTTGCGGGCCCTGCCGTTGCCGGACGGCGGTTCGCGCAGTCTGTTTGACGAAGACGGACTCGTGCCCGGCAGCGCGCGCGGGGAACGCTTCCTGTTCTGGCCGATGGGGATCAGGAGCGCGGGGGCGATGCGCCAGGCCGGCAGCCAGGCCACCGCCTTCGTCGGCCGTCGCCACTTCGACGATCCCGACCTGGTCGAAAAACGCTTCCGCCTGCTGGATGATTAGCGATTGTCCGAGGATGGTTAGTCGGCAAAACGCCGAAGTTGCCAGGCGTGGCGGTTGGGTAAATCGTCGAGTTGCGACAGGATTGCGTTCCTTTGTGCCCGTGTCAGATACTTGAGCGATGTGTAGTAGGTCAGTCCCGGGTCGGCTGCCTGGGTTATCATGTTCGGTCTGGGTGCTCCGATACGAACGTCGAACGACAGGTCGTAAATCGTGATGCGGCCCGCCTCAAGACTTAACGTCCGGTTGACAGGCCACGAAGTATCCTCGTAACCCCCCGGACTCCGCCGTAGTCTGTAAATTTTACTCAGCCGATATTTCCCCGGTGCCAGGTTATCGACAATAACCATGCCGCTCTCCACTGGCAGTCGGAACCTGACTTTCTGCGGCGGCTGCGCACTGTCCAGGGCCACGATTTCGTAGGCGTAGTCATACGCGTATATTTCCCAGCCCGTTTCATTGGTCAGACTGGTCGGCAGTACGAGCAGGGTCGGATGCTCGGCGGAAGGCATCGGAATGGAGAGTTTCGCGCAGGCTGCCGTCAGGGCCAGACTGGCGAGTACGAGGCAGCGAAAAACAATAACCCGCACAGTTTTCACGCGCCTTCTTCCTGCTTCGAGTGATCTTGCACCACGCATGACGAGTTTTTCCATCCGTGTCGGCAGCACCGGTCCGCTGCGGAATTCCGCGGCCGGCGGATTCAGCCGAAGTGTTGGGTAACATTATGCTGATAATGGATCGGCCCGACCAGTCGGTGGCGTTTGCAGGCAAAAAATAAAAGTTTCTACTTGAAACTATTCAAAAAATCGCCAAAGATGCGGTTCCATGTATCACGGTGAAAAACTCAACAGCATCAGCCATCTCGTCGGCGCCGTGCTTGCGCTGGTGGGATTCGGTGCGCTATTGACGGTCGGCATCCAGTCGCGCGATCCGTGGACGCTGGTCGGCTTCATTGTCTTCGGCCTGACGCTGGTGATGCTCTATACCATGTCGACGCTGTACCACAGCTTTTACATACCCCGGCTGAAGCGCCTGTTCAAGCTGCTCGATCACGTCGCGATTTACCTGCTGATTGCCGGCACCTATACCCCCTATATGCTGATCGGTCTGCGTGACGGCAATGGTTTCCTGATTCTCGGCATCGTCTGGGGACTCGCGATCGCCGGCATCCTGAGCGAAATCTTTCTGCGCGGCCGGGTCGTGAAGATCTTTCAGATGATCATTTATCTCGGCATGGGCTGGGCCATATCCTTCGATTTCGACAGCGTCGAGGCCGCGATGGCACGCGCCGGGGTTCTGTTGCTCGTGGCGGGCGGAATTGCCTATACCACCGGCGTCGTTTTTTACATACTCGACGCGTTAAAGCGCCTCACGCACGCTCACGGAATCTGGCATTTTTTCGTGCTCGCCGGCAGTACCTGCCACTTCGCTTCCGTCATCGGATACCTGCGCTAGACCTGTGGCCTGGACGGTAGCCAGGCGAGTAATGGGGATTAAAAAAGCGCGGTGCGTTTTCGTTATCGGGAACGGCTAATTCTTTGAGGAGGAGGACGAATTAGCAAACCTGGTGGGCTGGATAGGTGTTTGTCCGATAACAAAACCGCAACGCACCGCGCACACTTTTAGTACGGCACTGCAACAGGTCCGGATCACGCGGATCGAAAAAACTTTCGCATCCGGTCAAGCGGGCCTGAGCCGGTCGGCGAAATCCCGCAGCAGCGTTTGCCATTCCTGTCGAAACCAGGGCGTATAGAGCTCCGGATCCGATTCGATAAGTCCTCCGAGCTCGTCGATCGCAACGTAATGGCAATCGTCGATTTCGCTCGGATTGGGGCGCGGACGGGCGTCGCTGAAAGCGAGAAACACCGAGCACACTTCATTCTCGTGACCGACGTCGAGATAGGCTGCGCGGTACTGAAACTTGTATAAAAATTCGGCCTCGACGTCCAGGCCCAGTTCCTCACCGGCACGGCGGCGTACCGCGTGTGCAATATCTTCCCCCGCCCGGGGATGGCTGCAACAACTGTTCGACCAGAAGCCGGGCCACAGTAATTTCTCCGCGGAGCGTCGCTGCAGCAGGACCAGCCCGTCGCTGGTTATCACGTGCAGCGAGAGCGCGCGGTGCAGTTTGCCCTCGCCGATATGACAATCGATCTTGCTGGCTTCGCCGACTGTTCGATCGTTTTCGTCGACCAGGATAAGGCGCTCGTTGGGGGACGAGACCTGGCGATCCTCGCCGGGGGAGAAGGTCCCGGTTGTCTCGTGGTCGGGTATTGCTGTCATGTCTGTAATCCTGTTGGTTTGTGTCCGCGCCGGTCAGAAACCCCGGACTGGTCGTCAAGCAGGGAAAACATAGCGTAATTGTTAATATTATGTCTACATAAAAAACGCAATTTTAATCTTTAGTGATCTTTTGTCTAAAAGAAAACGTAGACAGCGTGTACCCGCAGCTTAAAACTTGACCCGCATCACGAGGTTGAAAGCAGGTACTTCGGGAGCGTCCGAATCCAATCATAAGCGATTCAAGGGGGGCGTGACTGGCTTTTAAACGTTTTTCGGACTTTAGGTCCCAATGAGGTTAACAATGGAAACAATGCTTGAGCCGACCGACATCGTGGGTGTCACGTTCTGGCTTATTTCAATGGCAATGGTAGCGGCTACCGTGTTCTTCTTCCTGGAACGCGACAAGGTCGTCGGCAAGTGGAAAACTTCGGTTACGGTCGCCGGACTGGTTACCCTGATCGCTGCCGTCCACTATTTCTACATGCGCGATGTGTGGGTGGCGACCGGAGAAAGCCCCACGGTCTACCGCTACATCGACTGGCTGCTGACGGTGCCGCTGCAGATCATCGAGTTCTACCTGATTCTGGCGGCAATCGCGATCGTACCCGCTGCGCTCTTCTGGCGGCTGCTGATAGCCTCGATCGTAATGCTGGTCGGCGGTTATCTCGGCGAGGCCGGTTTCATGAACGCTACCCTCGGATTCATCATCGGCATGGCCGGCTGGCTGTGGATCATCTACGAGGTGTTCTTCGGCGAAGCGAGCAAGATCAATGCCAGCAGCGCCAACGAAGCGTCGCAGACGGCATTCAAAACCCTGCGCCTGATCGTAACGGTCGGCTGGTCGATCTACCCGATCGGTTACGTGCTCGGATACATGATGGGTGCGGCCGACGCCAACAGCCTGAACGTGGTCTACAACGTCGCCGACCTGGTGAACAAGATCGCATTCGGTCTGGCCATCTGGGTCGCGGCAACCCGCGATACCGCGCGCATCGAGGCGGAAAAAGCCCATGGCGGCACGGCGCCGGTCGAAACCGCAAAAGCGGCCTAAACCTGCCAGTCGTCAACCTGCCGGGTCGCGGTCTCACCGCGGCCCGGCAAGTTAGAGGAGGAACGCCATGAGCCTGGCTTACCAGCTTGATTCCCGGGATACCCATACCGCGCGACCCGCGGTGGCCGAGTTACTCGGCCGTGTCGACGCCCTGATGCTTGCGAGTTGCGATGTGGACGACGACCTCGGGTCGCCGCTCTCGCAAGCCATTCGATACCACCTCAATACCGGCGGTGGCCGGATCCGAGCCTCGGTAGCACTCGAGTGTGCCGCTGCGCTTGCCCTCGACCTTGAGTCGACGGTGGTTGCAGCCGCGGTACCGGAGTTGCTGCACAACGCATCCTTGATTCACGACGACATGCAGGATGGTGATACCGAGCGGCGGGGATGCGCCGCGCTCTGGGTCGAATTCGACCGGGACACGGCGTTGTGTGCGGGTGACCAGATGTTGAGCGCCGCCTACGGGGCACTCGCCTCGTTTCCCGATCCCGGCAAACTGGCGGCGCTTTTAAAGCGAGTTCACCTCAGGGTTGCGGAAGTGACCAGCGGGCAGACGCGCGACTTGAAGGTCGCGTCCCTGGGTCACTGTGATTTCGCCACCTACGAATCCATAGCCGCGGCCAAGTCCGGACCGCTGCTTGGTCTCGGAATCGAACTCGTGCTGATTGCTGCCGGGTACGATCAACAGACCGGTATCGCCGCGCGGGCGGCGCGAGACTTCGCCGTGGCCTACCAGATCATCGACGATATTGCCGATCAGGAACACGACCGGGCGGACGGGGTTCGTCCGCGCAGGCTCAACGCGATCAACCTGTTACGCGACCTCGGCCTCAGCAACCCTCTTGCCATCGGACGCCTACGCGCTATCCGGGCATTGAGCCGTGCGCGCCGGCTGTCCCTGCAGTTGCCGCGGGGAGCCGGCCAGCCGTTACGAGACTGCACCGAGCGACTCCAGGCTCGGCTGGAGTTTTCGCTGTGACCCCGGCAACGACCGCGCTGGTGATTGGTGCCGGATTCGGCGGCATGGCTGCTGCGCTGCGACTGCGTGCCAGGGGTTACGCGGTAACGTTGATCGATCGCGCGCCTCGCCTCGGTGGACGGGCCCAGGTTTTCGAACGCGGCGGTTTTCGTCACGATGCAGGGCCGACCGTGATTACCGCTCCGTTCCTGTTCGACGAACTGTTTTCATTGTTCGGTGAAGCGCGCGGCGAGCACGTCGAGTTTCGAGCACTGGATCCCTGGTATCGATTCCGCTTCAGCGACGGCTCGACCTTCGA
>JAAUXY010141797.1_pt1 | contig 11108 bp, 7 predicted proteins | sample 7278121 | NCBI WGS metagenome assembly JAAUXY01 (sample SAMN14350117, study PRJNA611818) | marine sediment metagenome | isolation source: surface marine sediment (1.8m) | place: French Polynesia: Moorea | collected 2018-08
AGGAGCTGGGTAATCTCATGGTCTCGGGCCGGCATAGCGTGTATCCCTTCCGGGTGCATTCTACCAGTTTCTGGTTAATGCCGGCACTCAGCTTTTGCTTCAGAAAATCGCGGCCTCATGAGACTGTAGGCTACTGCTTTACGCGATACTACAGGGGTGTTTGTACTTGAAAGAGCTTTGGTTTCCTGGCGAGCGTTGTGATACTAGATGAGACTTTGGAGTAACGAGTCGCGCGATTGACATTGAGCAAGCAAGATCCTGACCCTGGCTGGACAGCGAAGAAATAAGCTGGGGCGACCTGAAAATTATTCAGATTATTGCGGATCTAAGTATGGAGACTCGTCATGCGTGAGTCGTATTTTGAGTTGCCTAGACGTTTCATCGTGTCTCTTTTTGTCTTGGTGTTAGCCCTATGGACCTATTCCTCTTCGCATCCGCTTTTGGCTAGAGGACAGGATGGATCTGGGTTCGCAACTGAAGTAGAAGGGAGTAGAGCGAAAGGCTCCTATTCAGGCCGTGGAGAACACCCTTCGGGCGGTGGAGACCATGATCGCGACTGGCAGAATCTAGTCTTCACGGGATATGTCGGCCCCAAGATCCGAGTGACACTGGGCGACGTGGAAGATCGAACCAGCCTTTCCAGGCCACCGTCCCGGTCTAACAACAGCAACGCTGAGTCTGTGCCCGTCCCGACCGGCGTGATCAAGGAAAGATTGAGTTCCGTCATCTCAAATGCCCAGCGATTTGATGTCGAGACATCAAAAGACTCGAGCGACCGCCAGGCCCGAGAATCTATGGGCGAGCTGCCCGCTGCCGAAGATTCTGTGGTTTCTGCGCCGGAGTATCTGGTCTCCGGTCTGGTCACAGAGTGGTCGCTGGAAGCAGACACCACGTCCGCGAGCTCGGAGCCTATCGGTGAGGCGGTAGCGCGAGCAGCTATCGTCTTTCGAATCGCCGAAGTGGCGACCGGTCAGATCTTATTCGCGACAGAAGAGCAGGCAGAGATCAATCTACGAAGCGCCGATCGGTCAACGGCGGAGCCGAGCTCCCCTTTGATTGATGAAAGGGACACCGCCTTCCGTTCGGCGATTGAAGCGTGCGTCAATAAAGGCGTCTACCAACTGGTCGACTGGTTTCAACGTCGACCATGGACCGCTAGAGTGTCCAGAGTCGAAGGTGACCGGGTTTATGTCAATGCTGGCCGTGACCACGGTCTGGACGTCGGTATGACGTTGAGCCTGCTCGCGAATAGCCGGCCGATCATCGATTCTGAGACCGGTTCGATTCTAGGATCTGCGACGCAGAGGCAAGGCCGTATGGTCATCATCGATGTCGGCAGCGACATCGCTGTTGCCGAGATCGTCGAAGAGTGTGAGGGCATCAAACCGGGTGATCGCGTTGAGCTGCGACCGTCACGATCCTGAAGATCGCTCAATGGCGGTCACCGATCAAATTGGCGGAGGGAGTGGGATTCGAACCCACGGATCCGGTTAAGGATCAACGGTTTTCAAGACCGCCGCTTTCGGCCACTCAGCCATCCCTCCGGCGGGCCTTTAGGCGAGGCGCACCAAATCAGGCGGCGCCCGGCTCAGTCTAGTATGAGACGCCTGCAGACGGAAGGGTCACTCGGTCGGGGCCGCGATGCGCTCGAGTCCACCGATGTAGGGCTTGAGAGCCTCAGGGATCAGAACCGATCCATCTGCCTGCTGGTAGTTTTCCAGAATGGCGATCAAGGTACGACCGACGGCGAGGCCAGAGCCGTTCAGGGTATGCGCGAGACGGACCTTGCCGCCGCTGGTTGGGCGATAGCGGACCCGAGCCCGGCGGGCCTGGAAGTCGGTGCAGTTGCTACAAGACGAGATCTCGCGATATCGCTGCTGGCCGGGCAGCCAGACTTCGAGATCGTAGGTCTTGGCGGCGGCGAAGCCGGTATCGCCGGTCGACAGGGTGACTCGCTGGTACGGGAGCTCCAAAAGCTCCAGGACCCGCTCGGCATGGCCGGTGAGCTCTTCGAGGGCGTCGTAGCTCGCGTCAGGCGTGGTGACGTGAACGAGCTCGACCTTGTTGAACTGGTGCTGCCGAATCAGGCCGCGGACGTCTTGGCCGTAGGAGCCGGCTTCGGCTCGGAAACACGGGGTAAAGGCCGCGTATCGCACGGGCAGAGAGGCCTCGTCGAGGATCTCACCACCGTGAAGGTTGGTAATCGGTACTTCGGCGGTTGGGATCAGGAAGGAGTCGCGCCCCTTGATCTTGAACAGATCTTCCTCGAACTTGGGCAGCTGGCCGGTGCCGAAGAGCGCATCACGGTTGACGATGAATGGCGGCAGGGCCTCGACGTAGCCGTGCTCGGTCGTGTGGAGATCGAGCATGAAGTTGATCAGTGCACGTTCGAGCCGGGCGCCGGCTCCGAAGTAGACGGTGAAGCGAGCACCAGAGAGCTTGGCGCCGCGCTCGAAGTCGAGGATGCCGAGCTCGGGGCCGAGATCCCAATGAGCCTTGGGTTCAAAATCAAATTCACGAGGCTCGCCGACCCGGCGTTCGACCCGATTGGCCGCCTCGTCTTTGCCCACCGGAACGGTCTCATGAGACACGTTGGGGAAGGTGCGCTCGGTGTCGTCAAGCTCGGATTCGAGCTCCTCCAGTCGGTTTTCGAGATGCTCGATGCGAGCCTTGATCTCGGCCGCGGCGGCGATCTGCGCGGCGGCGTCGCCGCCCTCGCGCTTGACCCGGCCGATCTCTCGGCCGGCCTCGTTGCGCTGACGTTTCAAGTCTTCGACTTCGACCAGTCCCGCGCGACGTTCGGCGTCGAGCTGCTGCCATCTCTCGAGCACGGCGGGGTCGAAGCCACGATCCCCGAGCTGGCGCGCGGTGTTGCCGGTGTCATCGCGGAGTAGAGTTCTTGCCAACATGGTCAGAGCATACTTGACCATTGCTGCGCGGGTGAACCCCCTGGGACAGGGTTCTGAATCTTCGTCGCAAGCCGTACGACAGACGTTTCACGGCAATTGATGGCAGAATCGCGACTGGAGGTCAGAAATCTCTTCGATGCGAGCGATCCCGCGATTTTTTCCCGAGCCCGGACGTTTCGTCCTGCCGCTGGCGGCTTATGTTGCCCTGCGTTCCTACGCCGCAACACAGAGTGATCCGGTAGGCATTGCAGAGGGAAATTTTCTGGCGCTGCTGATCGCCGGGGTGCTGGCAGCGATCGCGGCATCGGGTATCGGCCAACGGGAGGGCGCTCCAGAGCTGGCGTTGACCGCACTGTTGACGACAGCGACGGTGTGGGTCGCTTACCAGGGGCCGTCGCGTGGCGCGGTTGTGTCGCTGATTCTGGTGGTCGGTCTGGCGGTGAGCGCGGCGCGCGAGCTGCTTGACGAGCGCGGCAGACTCCGCTCCGGGAACGAGCTTGCTCCGGGGACATCGGTGCCGTTGGCCCTGGGGCTGCAACTCTTGATGCGCGGCGATCTGCTGCTGGCGCCGTTGCTCGAGGTTCGGACAGTGGTCAGCCTGGTGGCGCTGCCGACCCTCGCCGGGATCGCGACGTCAGTGCTGGCCACTGGCCTTGGGAGGCGCAAGGCGATTCTGGCCGGCGGTCTGGTCGCGGTGCTGGCCCCCGGCTGGACGGTGACGTCGACATTCGCCCTCGCGGCGCTCGCCGCGGGAGTGGTGTTCAACGACCCAACCCGACCCAAGATGATGCGCTGGGCGGCGGTCGCGATGCTGGCCCTGCTGCCTTTCTGGAGCTTGCCAAAGGGGCTGCTGTTCGCGGTGAGCGCGATGGCGATCACCGCGCCGTCGCTGGCCACCGCGTCGGTCATGCTGGTCGGGGTGATTGCCGTGGTGTTGCTGGCCGGTCAGGCCTACCATCCGGTTCTTGCGGTTCGTGCGTGGGTGGGCGCGGTTCTACTGGTGCCGGGGGCGGCTGTCGCGGCAGGCTCCGGGCGCTGGCAGCTGCGGCTCGGAGCGATTCTCGCTCTGGCAGCGGCGATTGTGTCTAGAGTTCCCGAAGCGATGGCTGTCGGGATCGCCGTGGCCGCCCTCGCGATACCGGAGGAAGGGGCGGTGGCGACCCTTCAACGCGGGTGGTGCGGCACGATGGTGGTCGGCACGACATTGCTCGCCGCCTATCCATGGGTCCGGCAAGATCCGCGGGGTGACCTGTTGGAGTTGCTCGGATTCAACAACGAGGTCTCAGCATTGCTGGCGCTTCTGCTCGTGGTCGCCGGGCTGGGTTTCGCGCTCGATCGCTTTCGCGGCGAGTTTCCATCCGGATGGTACCGACCAGGACTGGTGGGCTTTTTGCTTCTGAGCCTCGCAGTCGTTGGACAGGCGCTATCTGTGCGGTCGACGACGGTGCTGGTCAATAGCTATCAACCGGTGGCGCTCGATCTCGGTGGTGATCCGTGGCAGCAGTCGTTGCCGCCCGAGGCGCTGACCCGCATGATCCTCGACAGCAATCTGGCCGGAGGAGTGCCGATCGGATCAGGTACCGAAGCTGCGATTGTCGAACTGCAGGCAGACGATGGCTCTGTGCTCGCCAGATGGCCAATTCGAGTCGGCTATGAGACCGGCGAGTGGGCGGTGTCACGTTCGGATCTCGCCGGCCGGGGTGGCTTCAGCGCCCCGGACCCCTGGATTTCATGGGTGGCGCCGGGTGGTGGGTTCTTCGCTCATCGCTTCAGGTCTCGCTTCAGCGTGCCGGTTTCCGAAGGTCCGCCGGCCCGCCGAATTGTGGTTCGTCGCGGTGATGACTTGCCGGCGGAGACACGATTCTCGATCTATCGCCTGGAGCTCAGGCGATGAAGATGGACGGACTGTACGCTCAAGGGATTCCCAGGTCCTTGGCGGAGGGCATCGTAGCCGTCGTCGCGGGGCTCTTGCTCGCGTCATTGACGCCGGCGACCGATCCGTTTCACGGAACATTTCTTATCTTGCCGCTGGTGGTCGCGGCTCTACGCGCCATCGAACGTCATTCAGCCGTGCGTCGGACGCCGCCGGTCGAGGGCTGGATCGCGGCCCTGCTCCTCGGCGGTCTGGTGGCGGCGACGCTGGCGCGTTCGCGTTTCGGACTGACCGTGACCGACTGGTTCCTGGCCGCGGGTTTTCTGCTGCTCCTCGGCCAGCGTGCGGTGCGGCTTCTGTTGGCGCTACGTCCGTCTCTCGGCCGTCGATTGCCGAGCCGTCCATCGACGGCTTTCTTCTGGCTGCCGTTCGTCGTCTACCTGGCGATTCAGCCGTGGTCGGGCGGCCACCGGCAACCGGACGGCGACGAGCCCTACTACCTGCTGGTGGCACACAGTCTGGCCTATGATTTCGATCTCGATCTGGCCAATAACTATGCCGCGGACTGGCAGCGCTTCATGGAGCGCGCCATCGAGCCGCAGCTCGGCGATCCAGTAGGCGAGGGAGGGGAAAAATACTCGCGCCACAGTTTCTTACTGCCGCTCGCGTTGGCGCCCGCCTATCGCCTGGGTGGTCGCAGCGGTGCTATGACGGTGATGGCCGCCTTGACCGCCGCCTTGGCCTGGATGTTCTTGCGTCTGGCACGACATTACACACCCCGTCGGCCGGGTGCCGCGCATCTGGCCTATGGGCTTTTCGCCCTGTGTCCGCCGCTCCTGCTCTACAGCTATCAGATCTGGGTCGAAGTGCCGGCGGCACTGCTGCTAGTCCTGGCGCTCGACGGTTTGCTGACTCTGCGCGGTCGCGAGCGCTGGAACGGCCTTGCCGTCGCCTTCGTGGTGGTGCCGATCGCGCTGCTACCGGTCTTGAAGATCCGCTTCGCCCTGTTGGCGGGCCCGCTCTTCGTTCTCGCTTTGTGGAGAGCAAGACCTCCGAAACGTGCGCTCCAATGGTTGACCGCGGGCATCGGCGCCACCGCGGTTGGGCTGGTGCTGTATAACGTCTTGCGTTTCGGCAATCCGCTCCGCCTCTACAATTGGGAAGAGCTCGACGTCTTCAAGTATTCGCTCTGGGAGTTCTACCGCGGAAGCGTCGGCATGTTCTACGACTCGGCGTTCGGCCTCTTTCCGAGTGCTCCGATCTGGTGCCTGCTCCTGCCGGCACTCGCACTGCTTGTTCGGCATCGCAGCTCCTTGCTGGTCGACGCTGCGATCGTGGCGCTGCCCTATCTACTCCTGGTCACGCCGCGCATCGAATGGTACGGGGGCTGGTCGCCGCCGTTTCGTTACGCCCTGGTCTTTCTGCCGCTCCTCGCCGTCGGCCTGATCCCGCTATTGGATCGCCGAGCGCAGCCGGCCCTGCGGAAGTTGATCTTCACCCTGGGCGCGGCGACCCTGGTCTTGACGGTCGTCTGGGTAGTGATTCCCGGTTGGACCTACAACTTCGCGGACGGTAGAACACATCTCCTGGATGAAGCCGGGATCCGCCTGGACACGGACATCGCGAGACTCTTCCCCAGCACGGTGCGTCACCGGTCGGCAACTCCTCTGTGGCTCGCGGTCTCGCTGTTGCTGATCCCCGCGGGTCTTCTCGGCGGCGCGTTGGCTCGCCGGTCTCCCCGATCGTCGCTCTCGTGGGGCGTGGCGTTCTTACTTCTGCTGTTGGCCGGTTTGCCTATCGCCGGTCGCCTGTTGCCGACCCGGGTCGTGCACCTGGAGGATGCCCACGTCGGCAAGTACCTGGGCTCGGTCTATCCGGAGTCGTGGACCCTCCAGCGACCGAAATTTGTTGGCAGCTGGGTCGTACCAGCGGGAGGCGGGCTGGTGGCGCCGGTGACGCCGGGAGGGCAGCGCGTGACGATCCGGGTGATCTCGCGCCTGAATGCCAAGCGAGGGCTCGCCGACCTTTCGCTGTGGGCGGGCGACTCTCATCTGGGTTCTTGGACGGTGAATCCGAACTGGACCACCGAGGTCTTCGGGCCGTTCGACTGGCCGGCCGGCGAGCGCCTTTCGATCCGTGGTGAGGCGGACATGCGGTGGTCGGCGCTGGTCGACCGCGCCGAGCTGGAGTGGCAATGAAGGGCGCGAGCAGCGTTGACCGCGGTACAGCCCCGAGACTGAGCGCTATCGTGCCCACCCTGGGGCTCTCGCCGTGGTTGACGTCCTGTCTCGAGGCTCTGCGTCGAGATGGTGGAGATCTCGAGATCCTGCTCGTCGTTCAGGGCGCGGTCGACGTCGGTGAGGCCGAAGGGCTCGCCGATCGGGTGGTGCGTACGCCTTCGAATGTGGGTTTTGCAGCGGCTAACAATCTGGGAATCGCGGCGGCGCGTGGAGATTATCTGGCGACGATCAACGACGACGCGATCCTCGGCGAGGGCTGGTGTCGGATCCTGCTCGAAGCGCTCGAGAACCGACCTGAGGTGGCCGCGGCGCAAGGCGTCAATCTTCAGCTCGAAGAGCCCAGCACGGTCGACGGCGCTGGACTGACGTGGAATCGAGCCTGGCAGGCCGTGCAAATCGCTCGCGGCGCGCCATCGACCGACATCGAGGCCGGCGGGAGCCAATCCGCGGTCGAGATCTTCGGCGTCTCCGCGACCGCTGCGATTTATCGTCGCTCAGCGCTGGTCCGGGTGTCGACTCCCGACCGGGACGCCGATTTGACGGACAACAGCCCGAACGCATTCGATCGACGGCTCTTCGCCTACTACGAAGATGTCGACTTGGCCTGTCGTTTGCGCGGTCAAGGATTCAAAGCACTGATGCTGCCGGCGGCGACCGCTAGGCATGCGGGCTCGCTGACCGGCGAGCGGTTGACGGGCGGCAAGGTACGGTGGATTTATCGCAATCGTCAGCTGGTTCTCGCTCGACTGCTGGGGCATGCGTTCTGGCCGCGCTGGCCCCGGATTCTTCTGCGTGACGTCGCCGATCTCTGGCTGGCGGTACGCCGGCGTGACCGCACGACCGCGGGGGGCATCGTCGCTGGCCTGAGTGCGGTCGCGCGACACTGGCCCGGTTTTGCTCGGATGGGGCGACCCTTGGTGCCGTTGACCGAGTTGCGCCGTTTTCAGGTCGGTAAGCCATGAGCGGATCGAGCACCAGCCCACAACTGACGGCGGTCGTCGTGCACTGGCACGACGAGGAGCATCTTGAGGAGCTAGTGGCGGCCTGGCCCCGGGATCCGACGTTCGAGCTGCTGGTGGTCGACAACAGCGGCACCGCGGGTGATTTGCCGCCACCGGCGCGGCTGATCTTGCCCGGTCAAAACCTGGGCTTTGCCGGTGGCGTCAACCGAGGCATCAAAGAGTCCGAGGCTCCCTTCATACTGATACTCAACGCCGACGCCTACCCCCGGGCTGAGGCGCTTGAGAGCATCCTGACGGCGTTCGATGATTTCCCGCAAGCCGCGGGCATCGTGCCCGCGATGTTCGGAGCTCGGGGCGAATCGCAGCATCGCTGGCAACTCCAGCCACTACCCGCACCCTGGACGCTACTGCTCCAGACCCTCTTACTCGCCGGCGAGAGAGGGCCTCGAGACGCACCACCGCGCGGAACCGTGGTGGAGCAGCCGGCGGCCGCGGCGGTGGCTTTGCGCCGGTCGGTGCTCCTTCAGCTGGACGGCCTCGACGAAGATTTCTACCCCGCCTGGTTCGAGGATGTCGACCTCGCCCGGCGCCTGGCAAACGCTGGCCATCGCTTTGTCTATGAGCCCGCCGCCCGATTCGTTCATGCCGGAGGAGCCACTGTCGACGGATTGGGTTACGGGCCTTTTTTGTGGCTCTATTACCGGGGTCTAAGCCGTTATCTGAGGAAGCATCACGCTGGCGCCTGGTCGTTCCTCGCTCGAATCACGCTAACCGTCGGTATGCTGCTGCGATCAGGGCTGCTGCCGCTTCGGCGACCGCGGCGTGCCGAAAGTCGTCGGGCGGCGGCGACGGGCTTGCTGGCGGTCATCGCCGGCGCCTGGAGCGGCTGGCGGAGACCGATCGACTATGCGCGACGCTTCAAACCGACGCCGGGAGGCGGCGAGTGACGGCCCGCCCGAGCGACGCCGTCGCGGTCTGCATCGTCACCTACAACTCGGCGCCGGACCTGCCGGCCTGCTTGGGGGCAGTCGCGTCCCAGGATCACCGCCCGCTAGAACTAGTGATCGTCGATTGCGCGAGCTCGGACGATAGCCTCGACGTCGCCCGACGGACGGAGACTCCGGGAGTCCATCGGCAGATCGTCGGTCTTGAGGCCAATCTCGGCTTCTCCGGCGGCATGAACGAAGCCTTCCGGCTCACCGACGCGCCTTATCTCCTGACTCTCAACGCGGATGCTTCGCCGCGACCGGATTTCGTGCGTCGTCTGCTGGACAGGATGCGGCAGGCGCCAGAGAGCACCGGTGCGGTGACCGGGCGATTGGTGCGCCCCCCCGAGCCGGAGAACCGCCAGCAGCTTCTCGACGCCTGCGGTATGGTGCTGACCCGCTCTTGGCGTCACCTCGACCGAGGCTCGGGTGAAATTGACCGCGGCCAATACAGCGAGCCGTGCGAAGTCTTTGGCGCAACCGGCGCAGCGACCCTATATGCACGCGCCGCGCTCGATGACGTCGCCGTGGAGGGCGAGATCTTCGATACCGCCTTTCACTCCTATCGCGAAGACGCCGAGCTCTGCTTTCGTTTTCAAGAACGCGGCTGGCGGGTGATCTACGAGCCGAGCGCGGTCGCTGAGCACCGGCGCCGCGTATTGCCGGAGCGGCGCAGCCAGCTGCCAGCGATGATCAATCGCCACTCGCTCAAGAACCGCTACCTGCTGCGGGCCTATCACCAGACTAGGGGCAACCTCTTGAGAACTTTCCTGCCGGCCACGTTTCGCGATCTGCAAGCTCTGATTTACGTCTTGTTGGTTGAGAGATCGTCGCTGGGAGCCTACTCGTGGTTATGGCGGCACCGGAAGACGATCCTCGCTCGCCGTCGCCATCTGCGGCGACAGCGCACCGCGTCGCCAACGGCGGTGGATCGTTGGTTTTCCCGCGAGGACATCCCGCTCTGATCGCTGGCCAGTGAGCCCCGTGGATATCCGCTGACATTTTTTGGCCATGACACTTTTTGACGATTCGAGGGTTTTGATTGACACGAATTGGCCGGGAAAAGAATGCGGTCGGTATTTGAGACCAGGCGATTGAATCGGGCGAACGCTCATCCTCTGTCATGTTTGAAGAACGCTTCGAGCTTTAAAATAAGCGTATTACGCCACATAGCAAAATCCAAATATTTCCTTGGCGTGCTACCTTGGCAAGCCCTTTGCTTAGGACTCGAGCAACATGAAGTTCCGCATTAAGATTTTGCTAGCGAGGACTGGGAAGTCATGGCCTAACCACGACTGCTAATCTCGAAAGCAACTCAGCGGAATGTCCGCTCGCGGCGCGGTCTGAAGCATTTACAGACTGCATAGGGAACATCTGTCCGCGCCGGATGCATCAGCGAAGCCGGCTTTGCCTCGGCGAGTCGAAGCGCAGGTGTGTGCTCACATTTTGTCGTCCCACGTAGGCCCCTTAAGGGTCCTGGTCGTGGTCCGCAAACACCTCGTTGACTCGAGGTGTCGTGTCACAGGTGTGACCTGAATACGACAATCGTATTTCAGGCAAAGGAAAACGTTTCTTTAAAAGGAGAGCGTCGATGCATTTTCTCGCCACCCAAACATGCCAGAAACAGCGCCAGAGCAATCAAGCCTGTACTCCGAGACAAAAACGCCTACTCCGTGGTGGGCAAGTGGCGGCACTTGTGCTGCTGATTCTCGCAGCCGGTGTCGCCAGGGCAGACCTCGATGGCGATGGGCTCGCGGATGGGATTTTTGCGAATCAGGGCACTCCCAATCTCATCTGTCTCGGCGACGGCGCCGGGGGCTTTAGCAGTTGTTCGAACGTCAGTGCCGACAGCCTCAACTCCTGGGGTGCGGCACTGGGGGATCTGGATGGAGACAATGATCTTGATGTTGCTTTCGCCAACGATTTCCAACGCAATCGAAAATGTATCAATACCGGCGGTACTTTTGTCTGCACGGATATTAGCACCGATACTTCGCAAACTTATGATCTAGCGCTAGGGGATCTGGACGGCGACAACGATCTCGATATCGTCTTCGCAAACTTTACCGCTCAGATCAATCGCGTGTGCATAAATGACGGAAGCGGTGCTTTCACGTGCTCGAATATCAGCGGCGATG
>JAAUXY010031351.1_pt1 | contig 11103 bp, 12 predicted proteins | sample 7278121 | NCBI WGS metagenome assembly JAAUXY01 (sample SAMN14350117, study PRJNA611818) | marine sediment metagenome | isolation source: surface marine sediment (1.8m) | place: French Polynesia: Moorea | collected 2018-08
CGTCACCGAGGCTGCAGCCATTTGCGCCTACCTGGCCGATCGCTTTCCCGAAAAACACATGGCACCTGCGGTCGATAGCACCGAGCGCGGTCGCTACTATCGCTACCTCTTCTTCCCAGGCACGACGTTGGAACCGATGTTCAGTCTGCAGAACGTCGACCTCGGCGACCTGACACCGCAGTCCGCCGGTTGGGGCGATCTCGACCGGTGCCTTGCCACCGTCGAAGCCATGACGCCGGAGACGGACTGGGTCATGGGCGAGCAGTTTACTGCCGCAGACGTCGTGTTCGGCGGAACGTTGGATTTTGCGATGCAGTTCGGCTGGCTGAAGAATCCGCTGCCAAAAGTGGTCGACTACGTGAAGCGAATCAAGGCACGCCCCGCATATCGAAGCAGCCATGACGAATCATGGCATCAGATACCCGGGGAGCGCTGAGGGTCAGACGTTGAAGCGGAAGTGCACCACGTCACCGTCCGCCATTTCGTACTCTTTACCTTCCAGTCGCCAGCGGCCCGCGTCTTTTGCGCCCTGCTCGCCTTTGTTCGCCACGAAGTCATCAAAGCTCACGACTTCCGCGCGGATGAAACCTTTCTCGAAGTCGGTGTGGATGACACCCGCCGCCTGCGGCGCCTTCGCGCCAATCGGAATGGTCCAGGCGCGCACTTCCTTGGGACCGGCGGTGAAGTATTGATGCAATCCCAACAACTTATATCCGGCGCGAATCACTCGATTGAGACCCGGCTCCTCGAGACCCAGCTCAGCCAGAAACTCACTCCGCTCATCGTCCTCGAGCTCGGCAACCTCCGCTTCGATCTGGTTACTCACCACGACCACTTCGGCGTTGTCTTCAGCCGCAATGGCGCGCACCTCGTCGACCAGCGGATTGTCTTCGAATCCGTCTTCGGCCACGTTGGCAATGTAAAGCACCGGCTTTGCGGTAATGAAATGAAATTCGCGAATCTCCGCGCGCTCCTCTTTGCTGAGGTCGGCTGACCTGACGGGCAGGCCCGCCTCGAGCTTCTCTTTGACCTTGTCCAGAATCACCAGCAGCGCCTTCGCGTCTTTGTCGCCGCTGCCGGCCGTACGGCGATTGCGCTCATACACCCGCTCCAGCGTGTCGAGATCCGCCAGGGCCAGCTCGGTGTTGATGATCTCTATGTCATCCCGAGGCGAGACTTTGCCCGACACGTGCACAACGTTGTCGTCCGAGAAGCAGCGAACCACATGGGCAATCGCATCCGTCTCACGGATGTGGGCGAGGAACTGGTTACCGAGACCCTCACCCTTCGAGGCACCGGCAACCAGTCCGGCAATGTCGACGAACTCCATGGTCGCCGGGATTACCTTTTCGGGATTGACCAGCTCCGCAAGCTGATCGAGCCGCGGATCCGGCACCGGCACTACGCCCGTGTTGGGGTCGATGGTGCAGAACGGAAAATTCTCCGCATCAATCCCTGCTTTGGTCAGCGCGTTGAAGAGCGTCGACTTGCCCACGTTGGGCATGCCGACGATGCCGCATTTGAATCCCATCAAGTTTCTCCAGCATGTATTGCGTTCATGGCCGCCTGCCAGCGCCCATGCACAACGTCCGCGAGTATCGCCTCGGAAAAGTCCGTCGCGCGCTCCACCTCTATCCGTTCGTCTGCCGGCATCGTGTGCTGGGTCAGGTACGCGGTCACCCGGTCGCGGTCGTTGGGGTGGCCAACGCCAATCCGCATGCGGTGAAAGCCGCCGTTGTTACCGCAGCCGCTGCGCACGCTCTTGATACCGTTGTGGCCGTTATCGCCGCCACCCGCCTTCAGACGCACTACACCCGGATCAAACGCCATCTCATCGTAGACGACGAGCATCTCCTCGACGGCAATCTTGTAGAAGCGACAGACCGCACCCACGGACTCGCCACTCACGTTCATATAGGTAGACGGCACCAGCAGACGCAGGTCCACGCCAAGCAGGTCACCCCGGCCGATTTCGCCTTTGAACTTGGTGTCCGCGGCCAGAGTGATGCCGAAGCGTCGCGCAAGCGCGCGTACCCAGACGGCACCGACGTTGTGACGGGTGGCCTCGTATTGCGGGCCTGGATTACCCAGGCCCACGATGAGTTTGAGCGGGGTCATGCCAGTAAGCTGCTAGTGAAGTCGAGGCCGAATCTTCGATTCGGCAAGCGCTATCTCAGATAGCGCTACTCTTCACCCTCAGCCGCGTCGCCGCCTTCCTCAGCAGGCGCTTCGCCTTCCGCTTCAGCCGCGGCTTCTTCCGCTGCTGCCGCTTCTTCTTCCTCTTCAACCGCACCGCCACGGCGTATCGCAACACCCACAATCGGGATGTCATGGTCTTCGCCGTACGTCAGCGCCACGATGGTCACGCCTTCGGGGGTGTTGAGGTCGCTCAGATGCAGGGACGTGCCGACTTCGACATTCTCCATGTCGACTTCGATGTATTCCGGCAGGGCCGCCGGCAGACAGCTGATTTCCACTTCGGTGAGGTTGTGGGTGATGCTGCCGCCGCCCATCTTCACGCCGACACACTGCTCTTCGTTGATGAAGTGCAGCGGCACGCTCACGTTGATGGCCTTGTTGGCACTGACTCGCTGGAAATCGATATGCAGCACTTTGCCACTGGCCGGATTACGCTGCAGATCGCGGACCACCGCCTGTTGCGGCTTGCCTTCCACGACAACGTCGAGGATTTGCGAGTAAAACGCTTCCAGCTGCATCGCCTTGGACAGCTCGTTTACGGCAAGCGTCAGGTTCTGCGGATCGTTCTCGGCGCCATAAATGATGGCGGGTACCTTTTCACCCATACGACGCAGGCGGCGGCTCGCACCTTTCCCCACGTCTGTACGGAGTTCGGCAGTCAGGGAAATCTTATCTGACATATTCCTTCTCCTTGTTTAACCGTCCGCCGTGCTTGCGACCAACGCGGCAGACCTTGCGTCCCCGATGCCCGTTCCTAGCGGAACATCGCGCTCAGAGACTCCTCATTGCTCACCCGCCGAATGGATTCGGCGAGCAGGCGATCCAGGCTCAGCTGTGTGACCTTGCCACACGCCTGAGCTTCCTCGGTGAGCGGAACCGTATCCGTCACCACAATTTCGTCGAGCTCCGACTTGCTTATCCGCTCGATCGCGGGGCCGGAGAACACCGGGTGGGTCACATAGGACACCACCTTCAACGCGCCTTCTTCTTTCAGCGCCTGCGCCGCGGTGCACAGCGTGCCCGCGGTGTCGACAATATCGTCGACCAGAATGCAGGTTTTGCCCGCAACGTCGCCGATCACGTTCATCACCCGTGAGTCGTTGGCAACCGGGCGACGCTTGTCGATGATGGCCAGATCCAGGTCGTTCAGCTGCTTGGCGATTGCCCGCGCCCTGACCACGCCACCCACGTCCGGAGAAACCACCATGGGTTTCTCATACTGCTGCTCGGCAATGTGGTCGACCAGCACCGGTGAACCATAAACGTTGTCCACCGCGATATTGAAAAAACCCTGGATCTGATCTGCGTGCAGATCCACCGTGAGGATACGGTCCACGCCAACGACGCTGATCATATCCGCCACTACCTTCGCGCTGATGGCCACGCGCGCCGATCTCGGCCGCCGGTCCTGTCGCGCGTACCCGAAGTAGGGAATCACCGCCGTCACCCGGGTGGCCGAGCCGCGCTTGATGGCGTCGGCCATGATCAACAGCTCCATCAAGCTGTCGTTGGTCGGCGCACAGGTCGACTGCAGCAGGAAAACGTCCTGGCCGCGCACGTTCTCGTGGATCTCGACCATGACTTCGCCGTCGCTGAAGCGGCCCACGTCCGCGCGGCCCAGGCGCACGCGCAGCTGATCTGCCACACGCTCCGACAGCGCGGGATTGGCGCCGCCGCTAAACAGCATCAAATTTGCCAATTCACTTTCCCCTGATGGGCTCAACGTTCTGGATCAGTGCGCGCAAATCCGTGCATGTATGGCTGGGGTGGCAGGATTCGAACCTGCGCATGCCGGGATCAAAACCCGGTGCCTTACCGCTTGGCGACACCCCATCTGTTCCTTTCTTTCCACCGGGCTGCAATCCGCAATGAGCTGCGTCCCTGATCGCTTTGACCCGGCGAAAACGAGCGCGCTATTGTGCTGATCGAGGTCCGCTCTGTCAATCGGATCAGCGTTTGGAATCAATGAGTTGGCGGCGCTAGAGCTGTTTCTCAAGAGCCCTCGAACGCGGCATCCTCGACGTAGTCCCGCACGACCACGGTGACGCGTCTGGGGCCGTTTTCGGCGACGATACGGCCGGGCGTCGATCCATCTGCGCTGCGTTCGTAAGCGGAGAGCGTCACCTGCCAGTTCAACTGCACAAACTCAGTATAGCGCCCCTGCGGATCCTGCACGGCGTCGGCATAACTCAGCTGACGATGCGGCGCGCCACGAATCCACGCGGGCAGCACCGCCACGGGAACGGACCAGCCGAGGCTTGCGTACATGACCTCCTCGGGCGAGCCTTGCGCAAGCAACTCACCCCCCTGCAGCACCGCCATGCTGAGGCTGTCGCCCCTGAGCTGGGTGCGGCCCTGTCCGAGCGGGCCCCATACCTCGATATCGTAGGTATCGAGGCTCTGTTGCCAGGCGAAACGCGCGCTGTAGCCATTCTCGCCGTCACGGATGCCGAATTTGCCCGCTACGCGGAAATCCACCCCCGGATTCAGCGGCAGCGGCTTGGACGCACAACCCGAAGCCAGCAACACCGCAAAAATAGCCTTTAAAATTAGAGACTTAAGCACGCCGCCAAGGCGCCAATCTGCTATCATGCACGCTGACCGGAAATCTACACCACGCAATGAGCATATTGGCATATGGCTTGAACTATCGCACGGCTTCGATGGAGCTGCGCGAGCGCATTGCCTTCCCGGAGGACGATGTCACGGATGCGCTGCGCCAGGTGAAACGTGATGTAGCCGGCGTAACCGAAGCGGCCATCATCTCGACCTGCAACCGCACGGAGCTGTATTGCGCGCTGCACCCCGATGCCGAGCCCGAGCTGACCCGCTGGCTCGCGCAGTACCGTCCGGTATCGCATCACGAGCTCAACGACAGCACCTACAAGCACTGGGACCAGGAGGCCGCCCGCCACCAGATCCGCGTGGCCGCGGGACTCGATTCGCAGGTGCTTGGTGAGCCGCAGATCATGGGTCAGGTCAAAAGCGCCTACGAGATCGCACGCCGAACCGGCACCCTGGGACCCGAGCTCAATCTCCTCTCACAGATCATCCTGCGCGCGGCCAAGGAGGTACGCACTCAGACCGAAATCGGCCGCAATCCGATATCCGTGGCTTACGCCGCGGTTTCTCTGGCACAGCAGATTTTTACGGATCTGAAGAGCAAGCGGGCGCTCTTGCTCGGCGCCGGTGAGACCATCGGCCTGGTGGCGGACCACCTGTACAGCCAGGGCATCGGTAAAATGGCAATTGCCAACCGCACGTTGACCAACGCGGAGATCCTGGCCGCAAAGTATGACGCCGAGGCCATGCAGCTCACCGACGTGGCCGAACGCCTGCCGGAATTCGACATTGTCATCGCGTCCACCGGCAGCTCGCTACCCATCGTCGGCAAAGGCGCGGTGGAAGCAGCCATCAAGGCGCGCCGGCGCCGGCCGATTTTCATGGTGGACATTGCCGTGCCGCGGGATATCGAACCCGAAGTGGACGAGCTGCCGGACGTTTACCTCTACTCCATCGACGATCTGTCGCAGATCATCGAGGGTAACATCGAGCAACGCCGTGAGGCTGCCGCCACGGCGGAAACCTACGTGCACGAAGGTGCGCGGCTGTTTCTGCGCGAGAGCCGCGTGCAGAAGCATCGCGATCTCCTGAAGAACTTCCGCGACCAGGCGAAGGACATCCAGGCACAGGAGCTCGAGCGTGCCCGCAAAGATCTGGCGCGCGGCACCGATCCCGAGCGCGTGCTGGAGCGTCTGAGCAACAGCCTGACAAACAAGCTCATACACACGCCGACAATGGCCATCCGCGACGCCAGCGCCGAAGGCCGCACCGACCTCCTGGATTACCTGGAAACGCTGTTTGCTCCCGAGGCGGACGCGGACGAACCCAACACAGACGACGGTCACTAACCCATGCCGCTCACCGAATCCATGGTCAGCAAGCTGGCCGGCTTGAACGATCGTTTCGAAGAAGTCTCGGCGCTGCTCGCCGACCCCGAAGTCATGGGTGACAGGGACAAGTTCACCAACTTGTCACGAGAGTTCTCCGAGATAGAACCCGTGGTATTGTGTTATCGCAAGGTCGAGAAGCTCGAGACGGACCTGGAAGACAGCCGCGCTCTGCTCGCCGAGGACGACGCAGAAATGCGGGCGCTGGCGGAGGAGGACATTGCGGAAACTCAGTCCGAGCTCGAAACGCTGACAGACGAGCTGCAGACGCTGCTGCTACCGCGGGATCCGAACGATCACTCCAACGTTTACCTCGAGATCCGCGCGGGCACCGGCGGTGACGAAGCGGCGATCTTTTCCGGTGATCTTTTCCGCATGTACAGCAAATACGCTGAGTCGAAAGGCTGGAAGGTCGAGGTGCTGAATGAGCGGCCCGGAGAACACGGCGGTTTCAAAGAGATCATCTCCCGCATCGACGGCAACGATGTGTACAGTCAGCTCAAGTTCGAATCAGGCGCACACCGCGTGCAGCGGGTACCTGAAACCGAGTCGCAGGGGCGCATCCACACATCAGCCTGCACGGTTGCCATCATGCCCGAGGTCGATGAGATCGACTCCATAGAGATCGACAAGAAAGACATCCGCGAAGACACGTTCCGCGCCTCGGGCGCCGGCGGCCAGCACGTGAACAAGACGGACAGCGCAATCCGCCTCACTCATCTGCCTACCGGCACCGTCGTCGAGTGCCAGGACGAGCGGTCGCAGCACAAGAACCGCGCCCGGGCCATGTCACTCCTGCAGGCAAAGCTGCTCGATGCGGCACGCAGCGCCCAGGAAAGCGAACAGGCTGAGAACCGCCGTCAGCTCGTCGGTTCCGGTGACCGCTCCGAGCGCATCCGCACCTACAACTTCCCGCAGGGCCGGGTTACGGATCACCGCATCAACCTGACGCTCTACAAGCTCGACGAAGTCATCGAAGGCGCGCTCGACAATGTCGTTGAGCCGCTGATCCAGGAGCATCAGGCGGACCTTCTCAAAGAACTCGGCGCCGAAGCATGACCACCCTGGCGAGCTGGCTCGAGTCGGTCGCCGATCTCCCGCGCCTGGATCGAGAGCTTCTGCTGAGCGCGACGCTCAAGCTGAGCCGCGCGCAGATCATTGCTTTTCCGGAAACCCGGATCCCCGACGAGCGCGAGACGGAGCTGGCCGACGGCGCTACCGCGTTGCGTAACGGTACGCCCATTGCGTACCTCCTGGGCGAATGGGAATTCTGGGGGCTGCCGCTCGCCGTCAGCCCGGACGTATTGATTCCGCGACCGGAAACAGAGCTCCTCGTCGAATTGACGCTTGCCGCAGCTCCCGCCGGCGCCGCCGTGCTGGAACTCGGCACCGGCAGCGGCGCCATTGCGGTAGCGCTTGCCAGCGAAAGGCCGGACTTTTCGATCACGGCGCTGGACGCTTCCACACGCGCGCTCGAGGTTGCCCGTCACAATGGCGCGCGCCACCAGACGAATATCCGGTGGCTCGAGAGCCACTGGTTCGACGCGCTTGTGGACAACGAACGCTACGACGTTATTGTCGCCAATCCGCCGTACATTGCCGCCGACGACCCACATCTGCCCGCGCTTGCCGCGGAGCCCGCCAGCGCGCTGATTGCCGGCGAGGACGGCCTCAACGATATCCGTCATATCGCCGCAAACGCCGCGGACTGGCTGCAACCGTGGGGCTGTCTCATCGTCGAGCATGGTTACGATCAAGCACCGCGCGTGCGGCAGATTTTTGCCGAGGCGGGATTCAACGACATCTGCTCTCATAAGGATCTGGCGGGCATCGAGCGCGCGACCATGGGACATCGGTGATGGAAGACGAAGAACTACTGCGCTACTCGCGTCAGATCATGCTGCCCGACGTGGACGTGGCCGGCCAGGAGACACTGGGCCGTGCCCACGTGCTCATTGTTGGCGTCGGCGGTCTGGGCTCACCCGCGGCGCTGTATCTGGCGGCGGCCGGGATCGGGCGCTTGACCCTGTGCGACGATGACAACGTCGATCTATCGAATCTGCAGCGGCAGGTGGCACACGGCACTGCGGACATCGGCACCAACAAAGCCGTATCAGCTGCCGCTTCTTTGCGTGAAATCAATCCGCACACCCGAATCGAGACGGTGGAAAGCCGCCTGGATGCCGCGGCGCTCGCCAAGTTGCTGCAAGAAGTCGATCTGGTGCTCGACTGCACCGACAACTTCAACGCCCGCTACGACATCAACGATACCTGCTGGGCTGCCGGCGTGCCGGTCGTGTCGGGCGCTGCCATCCGCTGGGAAGGCCAGGTTGCCGTGTTCGACCCGCGCGAACCCGACGCGCCCTGCTACCGCTGCCTCTACGCGGAAGGTAACGACCAGGCGCTCAACTGCGCGGAGAACGGTGTGATTGCGCCGCTGGTTGGGATCATTGGCACCTGTCAGGCGCTGGAGGCGTTGAAGCTCCTGCTTGATACCGGCGAGTCCCTTGCCGGGCGCGTCATTTATCTCGACGGGAAGTACGCGGAATGGCGCAGCCTCAAACTGCAGCGGCGTCCTGACTGTCCGGTATGTGGCGCGTGAGCTGGTAACGCGCGAGCAGTTCCTCGAGCAGTTCCTGCCTGACTTTGTCCATGTCGACCGCGGCGAAGTGTGACATGTCGGTCACTTCCACTCCGAACAGGCCACACGGGTTGATGCGCGAGAACGGCTCGAGGTCCATGTCGACGTTCAAGCTGAGCCCGTGATAAGAGCATCCGCGCCTGACCCGCAGTCCCAGAGAGCCGATTTTGTTGCCGTCGACATATACGCCAGGCGCGTCGGCGCGAGGTTGTCCGGGAATGCCATAGCGGGCCACGGTATTTGCCATGGCAACCTCAATCCCCGTGACCAGATCTCGAACGCCGAGCTTCATGCGGCGAAGATCAAACAAAAGATAGCCGGTGATCTGTCCGGGGCCGTGGTAGGTGACCTGGCCACCCCGATCGGATTGCACCACCGGGATATCACCGGGCGCCAGCAGGTGTTCCGCTTTGCCAGCCTGGCCCTGGGTGAACACGGGATCGTGCTCGGTAAACCAGATTTCATCCAGGGTGTCGGCATCCCGATCTGCGGTGAACGCCTGCATCTGTTCAAACACCGGCGTATAGCTCGTGCGGCCCAGATCGCGGACGATGACGGGACGATTCACAACACCATCCTTACGCTGCCGAGCGACATGAGGTCCTGATGCAGCGCTTTGAGCTGCTGCTCGCCCGTGGCAACAATGCGCACGCGGACGGATTGATAGTTGCCGTTACGGCTCTCGCGGGTGTTCACCTGATCCGGCGTGACCTCCGGTGCATGCCGACGCACAACTTCCAGAATTTCAGCGACGCTGTCCACGGTGGCGTCACCAATCACTTTGATTGGATAGTCGCAGGGAAATTCGATCTGCGGCGCGTCCACGCTTCACTCACTGCCGAAGAGGGATCTGAAAAACAGCGTCAGGAAGTCGCCCATGCGGCTGAAGACGCCAGCCTCAGGCGCATCTTCCAGCGCAATGAGCGGCGCGGAGTAGATGACCTCATCGTTCAGGCGAAGCTTCAGCTCGCCCACCTCGTCACCTTTACCCAGCGGTGCTTCGAGCACCTTCGGCACCACCATCTCCGCCTCTATGTCGTTGTAGTAGCCGCGCGGAAACGTGACCGTGACATCTTCCGCCACGCCGAGGCTGATGCTCTCCCCCTCGCCGTAGTAGATTTCCTGTTCCTTCAGCATCACGTCCGCAGCATACAGAGACTGCGTTTCGAAGTAGCGAAACCCATAGGACAGAAGCTTCTGGCTCTCGCGCATCCGCGCCTCGTCGCTGTCCGTGCCCATGACGACGGAAATGAGCCGCATACCCTGGCGCACGGCGGAGGCGACCAGGCAGTAGCCGGCGTCGTTGGTGAATCCGGTTTTGACACCATCAACGGTCCGGTCACGCCAGAGAAGCTTGTTACGATTCGGCTGCTCGATGTCGTTGAAGGTGTAGGCGCGCTCGGAGTAGATCGCGTACTGCTCCGGGAAGCGCTCGATCAGATCCTGCGTCAGGAGCGCAAGATCCCAGGCGGAGGAGTAGTGCTCCGAGTTCGGCAGTCCCGTCGAGTTCATGAAGTTCGTGTTGGTCATGCCCAGCTGCTGCGCCTGCTGGTTCATCATGTTGGCAAACGCCGCTTCGCTACCGCCCATGTGCTCAGCGAGCGCGACGCTTGCGTCGTTGCCGGATTGGATGATGATACCCTTCAACAGGTCACCCACCTCAACTTTGCGGCCTTCGCGGATGAACATCTTCGAACCACCCGTCCGCCAGGCGTTGACGCTCACCAGCACTTCGTCCGTTGCGCTCATCCTGCCAGCATGGATTTCCTGCTCCGCAAGATACGCCGTCATGATTTTGGTCAGGCTCGCCGGCGGGTTGCGCTCATGCGCGTTGTACTCGACCAGAACCTCCTGCGAGGCTGCATCAATGAGGAGATAGGACGTCGCCGCAACGTCCGGGGGCGGCGGGATGATCGGCGCGGCCGCCCGCACCGGCGCTGCGATGACCAGCAGGCAGCTGCACAAAGTTGCCGCCGCCATGACGGCAGCTCGATTTCCATTTGCGGCATTCTGGAGAAGGCGCTCTAGCATGAACGGCGCGTTCCTTAACACGTAAAGGGGCAATCTTAACATTCTGGGCTCGGGGCTCCCTAACGGGACGAAGTGGGGATCAAACGTGGCTTGCCGTAGTCGGCAGCCTGCAGCAGCGCCTGCACTCTTTCGAGATCTTCACCAGCCGCTACGGGGCCGAGGCGCACGCGGTAAAAGTTGTCTGTCGGAATCTTTACGACCACGCCGCGAAATCCGGTCAACTCCTGCAGCTCACGCTGGCTGCGGTCCGCTCTCTCCAGTTCGCTGAACGCGCCTGCCTGC
>JAAUXY010029597.1_pt1 | contig 11102 bp, 10 predicted proteins | sample 7278121 | NCBI WGS metagenome assembly JAAUXY01 (sample SAMN14350117, study PRJNA611818) | marine sediment metagenome | isolation source: surface marine sediment (1.8m) | place: French Polynesia: Moorea | collected 2018-08
AAGTCTCGGACGAACTCGACGTCCCGCAACACGTGCTGCGCTTCTGGGAGACCAAGTTCACGCAGGTCCGGCCGCTCAAGCGGGCCGGCGGGCGGCGCTATTACCGGCCCGAGGATGTCGAGCTGCTGCGCCGGATCCGCGATTTGCTCTACGCCGAGGGCTATACCATCAAGGGCGTCCAGCGCCTGCTGCGCGAGGGCGGGCTGAAGTCGGAAGCGCCGGTCCAGCCGCCGCCGCCGGCGCCGGCCCAGAGCCGCGCGGCGGGCGGCCTGTCGGCGGCTCAGCGTGAAGAGCTGGAGAGCCTGCTCGGCGAACTCACCGAGCTGCGCGATCTGTTGCGCGGCTCCGAGGACTAGCGCTGCCGAGGCCATTGCCTCGGCAGAGGGCGGTTTGTATATAAGATTGTCGCTCCGGCCCGGAATGGGGCCGGGGCCGGTCGGAGCGTGGCGCAGTCTGGTAGCGCACTTGACTGGGGGTCAAGGGGTCGTAGGTTCAAATCCTATCGCTCCGACCATTTTTTCCGAACCTCCCGCCTGCGGGCGGTCTTTCGAGCGATCAGTAGCTTGCAGGCCTGGGCAGGCCTGCGGGTTGTTAGGCTCCTGGCCCCAGGACATTCCTCAGAAAACGGGTGAGGATCGGGTTGAAACGCTCTGGATCTTCGTAAAAAGGCGCGTGTCCGAGGCCGTCGAAGATCTGGACTTGTCGGCTCCAAAGGTTGCGATAGCTCAGGCGCTTCAGGTAGGCGTTGTCGACGAAGGGTTCGGCTGCGCCCGAGACCACGGCCAGCGGCCTCGGATCGGTCTCGGCGATGGCGCGCTGGTCGGCGCAGCGGCCAGCGAGAAAGGCTTCGACCATGATCTCGCGGGCGCGGCCGTCGGTGCGCCGGACGGCGGCGATCAGCTCGGGCGTCAGCCTGGCCCGCTGGCCGTAAAGGTGACCGGCGTAGAGCGCGGCTTCCTCGGCGGTGAAACTCGCCCGGCCGGCGCAGTCGATCTCGGGGCCGGGCAGGAAGCCCTCCGAGACGGCGTCCAGACCGCGGCCGACCGGTGGCGCGCCGATGATCATCAGCCCTTCCAGACCGGCGAAGCGCGGCATCATTTCCAGACCGATGTGTCCGCCGAGCGACCAGCCCACGATGGCGGCGCGGTCGACGCCGCGGGCTTCCAGCAGCTCGAGCGCGAGTTCGGCGTAGCCCGGCATGGTGTAGTCGCGCGCCGGGTGCCGGGCGTCGTCGGAGCCGCCGTGGCCCGGCAGGTCGATGGCGATCATGCGATAGCGTTCGCCCAATTCGCTTAGCATTTGCGGCGAGAAGCACTCTTTGCACGCGGAATTGCCGTGAATCATCAAAACCACCGGACCGCGTCCGGAGGATTCCGCGACCGCTATCTCGCCGCAGACCGTGCGCAGCCGGCATACCTCCAGGCGCGGACGGCGACCGGCGGGTTGCCGGACGGCGGCATCGGCGTGCGAGTGCGGGAGCATTCACGGCTCTCCTTCGCTGCTCGGAGCCCGGAGGGCGATGGCGGGGATCCTACGCAAGCCGCGGCAGCTTCGCGCCTAGCCGAACGGCCAGGGGCGGGGCGCCGCGAGCCCGGCCCCTGGTCTGACACGGCATCGTCGAAGCCGGCCGAAGGGCCTTGTCTTTTCTCGATTCTTCTTGACCTGGCGCAGCGCCCCGCAGGCCCGAATCGCTTAGGTATCCGTCCGAACGGCCAAGTTGATCCCCCGGTAGATCCGTGGCCGAATTCGGATGTCGCGGTAAAATGACTCGCGCCGCGACCTGGCTCTTGAGTTAGACTTTCGCTCGTAGACCGAAGAGGGGAGCCGCCGAACCCAGTGTTGGCCCGGAGATGACGACGGCAGCCGCAGACGAACGTCAGGTCGCCCTTGCGCAAGTGCGCGTGCGCCGCTTGGCCCACGCCGGGAGCCTGGAGGCGATCTCCCTAAACGCCTATGCCGAACGGCTGGAGGCGGTGGAAGACTTTTCGGCCTTGAGGTCCGTGCTGGAGGAGGCGCTCGCCGGCCACGGCTTCGAGTTTTTCGCCTACGTGATCATCCGCGCGCCCGCCGGCCGACCCATGAGCCGCTTTCTGAGCAGCTATCCGGGTGAGTGGATCCAGCACTACCGGCGCATGGACTACGAGTTCGTGGACCCGATCTTCAATCGGGCGGCGACCTCCGTGCTGCCGTTTCGCTGGGACGGGCTGATGGCCGAGATGCTGGCCACGGACCGCCGCCGTAAGCTGATCAGCGAGTCGATCGAGGTCGGCGTCGCCCCGGTCGGCATGACGGTGCCGCTGCACGGGCCCGAGAGCGGCATCGCGGCGCTGCACATGTGTGGCCGCCTGAGTCAGATGGAGATGGACGAAATCTGGCATCGCCATCGCTTCACCCTGGCGAGCGTGGCCGCACTGACGCATGAAGCGATTCTGCGCTTGGCCAGCGACCGGGCGGGTGTCACCGCGGTCGAGCTGACCGACCGCGAGCGCGAATGCCTGACCTGGACCTCGCGGGGCAAGAGCGTGGTGGAGATCAGCGAGATCCTCTCGATCTCCTCGGCCACGGTGAAGTTCCATCTGCGCAACGCCTCGGAGAAGCTGGACACCTATTCCAAGCACCACGCTTCGGTGAGAGCCGTGGTCCTCGGCTTGGTGATGCCCTGACCAAGATCACGATCGGCCGCCGGCACCCACCGGGTAGCGGCTCAATTCTCAAAATTATTACTGACGCTTAGGGAACTTTCTCGAATCGTTCCAACGCACCTGACCGCTTGGCTAGGTGACCGCCGTTCGGGTTTTCCCTCTGATGTCGGCAGTTCTTGCAAGGGGAAAGAACTGCCATGCTCGAGGTCGTAACCCCGGATCTCTATCCGCACTACCGCGACGAACTGCGCGACATGCACAGGCTTCGCGCACGCGTTTTTCACGACCGCTTGGGCTGGCAGGTCGAGGTTCGTGACGGCGAGGAACGGGACCAGTTCGATGAGCTCGGCCCGATCTATTTCCTGGCCCTGGACCAGGAGCGCCGCGTGCTCGGCTCGTCTCGCCTATTGCCCACGACGGGTCCTTACATGCTGCGTGACGTCTTCGGCCAGCTGATGGGAGGGCGGCCCGCGTTCGACAACCCGCTGGTCTTCGAGTGGAGCAAGTTCGCCGTCGAGAATCGCGCCGCGGCGGCGGGCGGGCTCAGTGCGATCAAGCGGACCACCCACGAGTTCTTCTGCGGCATCGCCGAGTACTGCTTGCTGCGCGGCCTGCGCGAGGTGGTGACGGTCTACGACGCGCGCATCGCCAGAATGTTGCCGCGCATCGGCTGCAAGCCGCTTTGGCAAAGCGAGCCGCGCTTGATTGGCGAAAGCTCGGCCTTTGCGGCGCAGTTCCGAGTGACACCCGGAATGCTTTTGAGCATGCGCGTCGCGGGCGGACTGAGAGGGGCGGTGATCGGATACCTGCCGGAAGCACCGGCCAGAAAAGCAGCGTAAAGAGCTTAAGGAAAGAGCCCATGACTGGAGGCAAGAAACCCACCCAACTCCCCGTGAACGAGCGCCTGCGCGATCTGGGGAACCTCTTGGCCCTGATCGAGTACGCCAAGACCGAGACGCGGCGCTTGAAGGTTCCCACCGCACCCTTCCTGCTCGCCGCGGCGATGGAGGCGATCGAGGAGGACCTCTTGGACACCCAGGACAGCGCGTCGGCGCAAGAGATCGGTGACGTCATCCGGCTCTGCGATGTCACCGGTCTGCGCTCCAAGGGCGGCAAGTTCCGATACTGACGAAAGGGCGGGACCATGGTCTCGATCGACATCCAAGCCCAAGCGGCGCCGCGCGACCCGACGCGGCCAGCGCGCCTGCGGGGACATCCGGTGATCGGCCTGCTGCCGGAGGTGCGCAGGGACCCGCTGGGCTTCTTCGTCGAGACCGCGTGCCGCTACGGCGAAGCGGTTCAGCTCGAGTTCGGCTTCAACAAGGTGCTGATGCTCAATCGCCCCGAATACATCCGGCACGTGTTCCAGGACAACCACGAGAACTACACCAAGAGCAAGTTCTACGGTCCCCTGAAGCCGATCCTCGGCGAAGGCATCTTCCTCTCGGAAGGCGAGGCCTGGCTGCGCCAGCGGCGCAGCGCGGCCAAGGGCTTTCAGGGCGTCGAGATCCGCAAGATGCACGAGAAGATGATCGACGCCGCCGACGACATGTTGGGGCGCTGGGACGCCGCGCGGCGCAGCGGCGAACCGCTCGACATGGTGCGCGAGATGATGCGCGTGACGCTCGACATCGTCCTGCGCTGTCTCTTGAGCGTGCGCCTCGACAACGAGCACGCCGACGTCTTTCAGGCTCTGACCACCTTGCTCAGGGACGCCGAGCGCCGGGTCTGGGCGCTCTACAACGAGCCGGCCTGGGTGCCGACGCCGCGCCGACGCAAGTGCCGGCGGGCCTTGGCAATCCTCGACGCCTTCGCCAAACGGATCATCGAAGAGCGGCTGGCCTCCGAGCGCAGCCACGCCGATCTGCTTCAGGTCCTGGTCGATGCCCACAGGGCGGGGGAGCTGCCGCGCGAGCGTCTGCGCGACCAGGTGCTGTCCTTCATCCTGGCCGGCCACGAGACCACCGCCAACTCGCTGTCCTGGACCTGCTATCTGCTGTCGCGCCATCCGGAATGCGCCCGGCGGGTCAAGCGCGAGGCGGCCGATCTTCTGCACGGCCGGCCGCCGTCCTTCGAGCAGGTGGCGGAGCTGAGCTACGCGCGCATGGTCTTCGACGAGGCGCTGCGGCTCTATCCGCCGGTCTGGACCCTGTCGCGCACGCCGCGCGAGGACGACCGGATCGGCGATATCGAGATCCCCAAGGGCATGCCGGTGCAGCTCTGCGCCTTCGCCGTCCACCGCCGGCCGGAGCTCTGGCCCAATCCCGAGGGCTTCGATCCGGAACGCTTCGGCAAGGCGCGCGCCGGCGCGATCCCGCGTTATGCCTACTTCCCCTTCGGCGGCGGCCCGCGCGTCTGCCTCGGCGCACGCTTCGCCACCATCGAGGCCATGGTGCTGTTGTCCATGGTGCTGCAGCGTTACGACCTCGAGCTGGTGCCGGGCGTCAAGGTGGAGCCCGAGCCGATGATCACGCTGCGGCCGCGCGACGCCTTGCTCATGCGGCTGCGCGAGGCGGCTTAGGGCGGCGACGGTCATGACCGCCGCTTCCGCCGTCGTTCTGACCTCCCTGCTGGGCCTCGGCATCGTCTACCCGCTGTTGCCGTTCCAGGCTCTCGCCCTCGGCGCGACGCCGCAGATGGTCGCCCTGCTGCTGGCGGTCGATACCCTGGTCACGCTGTTGCTCGCGCCCTTGTGGGGCCATCTGAGCGACCGGCTGGGCCGCAAGCCGCTGATCCTCGCCGCGCTCGCGATCTCCGCCGTGTCCTATGTGGTGTTGGCGGCGGCGCAGAGTTTCGAAGTGCTGCTTCTGTCCCGGGTCCTGTCCGGCGTCGGCTTCGCCGCGATCCCGGTGCTGACCGCCTACGTCGCCGACCGCACCAGCCGGCGCGGCCGCACCGGCGGCATCGCCGGGATCAACGCGGCCTACAGCCTGGCCTTCGTGTTCGGCCCGCTGATCACGCTCGCCACTTACGACCCCCAGGCCGCGGGCTTTCAGCTGCCGGCGCTGGTCGCTTGCGCCGCGGGTGCGGCGGCGCTGCTGCTCGCCGCCCGCGTTCTCGACGAGTCCGCCTTGCGGCGGAGCGATCCGGGACCGGGGTGGACCGTCTTGGCCGGCGGATCGTCCGGCTTGCCGGCCGGGCTCGGCGCGACCTGCGGCCTCATGCTCGCCGCCATCGCGACCTTCGCGCTCGCCTACGCCATCGTCGACGGAACCCTCGGCGTCTGGTCCAGCCAAGTGCTGCGCTGGCAGGCCGACGACCTGGCGCTCGCCTTCCTGGCGACCGGCGCCGCGGCCGGCCTGACCCAAGCCTTCCTGGTCGCCCCGCTCTGCCGGCGCTTCGGCGAACGGGCGGTCACCTGCGGCTCGGCCGTCACCATGCTGGCCGGTCTGCTGCTGCTCGCCGGGATGCCCGGCAGCGCGAATGCGATGCTCGCCATGGCCCTGCTCGGCGCCGGCGTCGCCACGGGCTCGTCCTGCCTGACCAGCCTGATCAGCCAGGCGGCGCCCGAGGGCGCCCAGGGCGCGCTGATGGGCCTGACTCAGTCGAGCCTGAGCCTGGCCCGGATCCTGGGGCCGCTGTGGGGCGGCTTCGCGTTGCAGAACCTCGGGCTCTCCTGGCCCTTCGCCACGGCCGCGGTCCTGGTGCTCGTCGCCCTGATCCTGGCCGCCGGCATGCCCGCCGGCCGACTCGCCGCGGCGCCGCGCGCATCGGAGAACTGACATGATCAACGCCGCCTTCTATCTCGACTTCACGGCCCGCCGGTCGCCGGGCAGCACCGCCGTCGTGCACCAGGGTCGCACTTACGACTACGGGCAGATCCACCGCATGGCGAACAAGGTGGCCCACGGCCTGGCCCAGCGCGGCTATGGTCCGGGCGATCGGGTCGGGCTGTTCTGTCCCAACCGGCCGGGCTTCGTCGTCGCCTATTACGGAATCCTGAAGACCGGCGCGACGCCGGTGCTGCTCGCCGGCAGCCTGCACCTGCCGGAAATGATCACCCAGATGCGCACGTGCGCCCTGCGCGGTCTGTTCGCCTTCGACGGCTACGGCGGCGGCGATCTCTGGGCGCTCGAGCAGGCCCTGGCGGCCCGGGCTGAGGTCGAGGGCTGCGACGATCTCTGGATCCTCCCGGCTTACCCGCTGGCCGGCAGCCCGGCGCCCGGCCTGCCGAGCCTGGCCGATCTCATGACGGGTCAGCCCGACGAGTTCGCCACCCGCGAGGTCGAGCGCGACAGCACGGCGGTGGTGATCTACACCACCGGCTCGACCGGGGCGCCCAAGGGATCGGAGCTGACCCACGCCAACCTGATGGCCGCCGTGATGCTCAATCTGCCGCTCGGCCGCATGGCGTCGGGCACGGTCCGGCTTCTGGTCAACCCGCTCTACAGCGTCATGGGCCTGGTCTCCGGCCTGACCATCTCGGTGCTCTGCGCCGACAAGATGGTGCTGGTCGAGCGCTTCGACCCGGCGCTGGCGTGGCGGCTCATGGCCGAGCAGGGGGTCAACTTCATGGCCGCCATGCCGGTGGTCTATCGCTGGCTGCTCGACGACCGGCGCGGCGCCGACCGGGCGGCGATCCGCGAGCACCTGAAGGTCTGCGGCACCGGCGGCGCGCACCTGCCGCCAGACTGGTCCGACGAGTTCGAGGCGCTGATCGGCACGCCGATCCGCCCGGGCTACGGCATGACCGAGGCGAGCTCGACGATCTGCTGGAACTGCCCCTTCGAGGCGAACGACCCGACCAGCGTCGGCCGGCCGCTGACCGGCGTGGAGGTGCGGATCGTCGCCGACGATTGGACCCCCTTGCCGGCGGGCACGGCGGGCGAGATCGTCCTGCGCAGCCCGGGCCTGGCCAAGGGCTACCTTGGCCAGCCCGATCTCATGCCTTCTTTGATGCATGACGGCTTCTTCCGCACCCGCGACATCGGCGTGTTCGACGACCAGGGCCGCCTGCGGATACTCGGCCGCAAGGACGACCGCTTCACGCGCGGCGACGAGCATGTCTATCCGGCGGAGATCGAGAACACGCTGCAGCAGCATCCGAAGGTCTCGCTGGCCGCGGTCGTTTCGATCCCGGATCAGGTCCTGGGCCGTGAGGCCAAGACTTTCGTCGTGCCGAAGGCGGGCCATCACCCCAGTGCGCAAGAACTGATCGATTGGCTCGCCGAACAGATGTCGGTCGGCAAATGCCCGGGCATCATCGAGTTTCGGGATTCCCTGCCGGTCAGCGACAGCGGCAAGGTCATGAAACGCCTGCTGGTTTGATCGCCGGCTGCGCCGGCGTGGCGGTGATGCCGCAAGAATATCGCTTGTGTCGAGGGGCTTCGGTCTCGACATAGGGTTGCAACTTTGGCGCTAGCATCGCTTGTTCGAGGGGCGAACTTGTCGTCGCGGATGATCCCAGAGTTCGAGATTTCCAGCTTCGCCAGCGTCCTGGTGAGGTCCTACGGCCATGAGGCCAGCGGGCGCTGTACCCGCAACCGGCAGAAGCTCCTGGCCGAGGGCGACGTGGACGGCTACGTGATCTGGTGCCGGGTCGGGCAGCTCGTGGAAGAGTTGCTGCGGAGCCAGGCGCTGCAAGAGGAAGACTGAGGCCGCCCGTCGCGCATCGGCCGCGTCTGCGATCGATGGTTGATCGCGTTTACCTCTTGTTAACCATTTGCGGAGACGATGAAGTTCACATCTCCGGTGCCCCTCTCATGAGGGGAGTTTTCCCAACCTGGCCCCGCGGCTCCCCGTCGGCGGGGCCTTCTTTTTTGTCCGCCTTTTTCAACCGGCCCGCGGGGCCGCCGCAGCGCCGTTGAGCCCTGCCGACCCCTGGCCTAGAGTCGATGGCGAATAGCGGAAAAAGGCGCCCCGGGACACGGGGCCGGGAGGCGAATCATGACGGTGACGCGGACCGCGATTCCCGCGCGCAGCGGCAAGGCGGCGGCCGTGCCGAAAGGCGGGCACGTCAAGGTGGTCAACACCCATGGCGAGCAGGTCGTGGACACCTGGGCGTTCAACGCGGAGGACTTCGGCGAGTTCATGTCCATGGAACACACCCGGCCGACCCTCATGAAACTCCGCCCGGAGGTCGGCGACAGCCTGGTCACCAACATCAGACGGCCGATCCTGACGCTGGTCGAAGACACCTCGCCTGGGGTGCACGACACGCTCATGGCGGCCTGCGACGACCCGCGCTACCGCCTACTCGGCTGCACGGCGTATCACGACAACTGCACCGACAACCTGCACGCCGGGCTCGAGGAACTTGGCCTGAAGTCCGCCGAGACGCCGAGCCCGCTCAACCTCTTCATGAACATCCCCTGGAGCGGGGAGGGCGCCCTGTCCTGGGGCGAGCCGGCGTCGAAGCCCGGCGACTACGTGGCCTTCCGCGCCGAGATGGACCTGGTGATCGCCTTCTCGGCGTGTCCGCAGGACATCCTGCCGATCAACGGCCGCAACCGGCAGCCGACCGAGGCGCATTTCGAGATCTATTAGCAGCGAATGAGCGGAGCAGGGGAAGACGAGGGGGCGACCAGAGGACCGGATCAGGGAGACAGGTCATGTGGTTGAATTGGATGCTGGCGGCGCTTCTTGCCGCCCTATTGACGCTGCCGGCCGCGGCCCAGGAGGGCGCGCGATCGGGCACGGTGACGCTGTCGGGCACCGGACAGCGGCTGCCGGACGCGCCGCCCGGGCGCGTGCGGGTGGTGACCGAGCCGGTGGTCATCACGACGCCGCAGCCGGCCCGCTATTCGCTGCAGCCTCTGATATGCACATCGGTCTATGGCACGGCGATTTGCCAATGCTGGACGAAGTGTGTGGCCACGCGCAACGACTGCCGCTGCGAGGACTGAGGGCAGGTTTCACGACTGAAACAATCGAATCGCGATTTCACTTCCTCGACATCGGGCTGAAATCTGCGCGCGCTAAATCGCGCAGTATGCCCGGGTGCGCGCGGGACGCGGATTCCGCCGGCGCGCCCCCTCCTGACCTAGAGGGAAGTGAACATGCAGACGCCGAACAAGAAGCAGAGCCGGAAGAACGGTGCCGGCGACCTGAGAAGCTCTTCCGAGCGGGCGAAGACCCCCGGCGTGGCTGAGGTCTCCCTGATCGACGACCCGGCGCCGGTCATCGACCTGCGCGAGCACCAGCTGTTTCGCTCGCTCGATCTGGAGAACAAGCAGCGCGTGTTGCGCAGCGATTTGGAGAAGGTGCTGTCGGAAGTCGGTCTGCGCCGCGACGACCGGCGGCTGGCCGAGAGCATGGCCGCGCTCGACGCCTTCGAAGACAGCTTCGAAGCGCCCGCTGAAAACGAGATTCCGCGCGACCGATTCTTCAAGGCGATCCGCCACAATGTCCTGCTCATCGAGCGGGCGCTGCAAGGCAACATGATCATCCCCGACTTCGCCGACTTCTCCGACGAGGTCGAGAAGATCTACAAGGCGACCCGCGAAGTCCGCGACGGCAAGGTGGCTGACTACATCCCGCAGCTCAACATGAAGGGTGCCGACGCCGACCGCTTCGGCGTCGCGCTCTGCACCATCGACGGCCAGCGCGCCGCGTTCGGCGAAGCGCAAGACCTCTTTACGCTGCAGTCGGTCTGCAAGCCGGTGAACTACGGTCTCGCTTTGGAGCAGCACGGCGTCGACGCGGTGCACGCCTTCATCGGCCACGAGCCGAGTGGCGTCAGCTTCAACGAGCTGGCGCTCGACCGCCGCATGCGGCCGCACAATCCGATGATCAACGCCGGCGCAATCATGAGCTCGGCCCTGATCGGCCTCAAGGAGCAGCGCCTGCAGCGCGCCAAGGGCGAAGCCGCCGACCTCGACTCGCGCGGCTGGGCGGGCAAGCGCTTCGACCTGGTGATGGAGCGCTGGCGCGCGCTCTGCGGCGGCGAACGGCCGCACTTCAGCACGCCGGTCTATCTGTCGGAGCGCGAGACCGCGGACCGCAACTTCGCGCTCGCCTACTTCATGCGCGAGAAGGGCACCTTCCCGGCCGACGTCGACCTGCACGAGGTGCTCGACTTCTATTTCCAGTGCTGCTCCATCGAGGTCACCGCCGAGATGCTGTCGGTGGTCGCGGCCACCTTGGCGAACAGCGGGATCTGTCCGGTCACGGGCCGACGCGTCTTCAGCACCGAGACGATCCGGCACACGCTCTCGCTCATGTCCTCCTGCGGCATGTACGACTTCTCCGGCGAGTTCGCCTTCCGCATCGGCCTGCCCGCGAAGAGCGGCGTCTCCGGCGCGATCATGATCGTCGTGCCCAACGTGATGGGCATCTGCACCTGGTCGCCGCGCCTCGACGAGAACGGCAACAGCAACCGCGGCATCGCCTTCTGCCGGAAGCTGGTCGAGAAGTTCAACTTCCACATCTACGACAACCTGACCGGCGTCTCGGGCAAGCGCGACCCGCGCCAGAGCCGCTTGCAGGCGCTCGCCACGGAGGTCAACGAGGTGATCTGGG